>JAANMY010001041.1_pt1 | contig 34067 bp, 35 predicted proteins | sample 7279691 | NCBI WGS metagenome assembly JAANMY01 (sample SAMN14094543, study PRJNA606508) | bioreactor metagenome | isolation source: A lab-scale SPAN reactor treating ammonium-rich wastewater day 388 | place: Ireland: Galway | collected 2018-02-07
ATAGGGTGACGCCAGCACGCGCCACGGCGGACGCTACGCTATCTTTTGACGATACTGCGAGAGGGATGAAACGTAACAGTGACCGACCGCTCCTGGCCGGACTGAGACCCTCACCTGTGATGCGGCAAGGCCGACCGCCCCCGAGCGTCTCGACCCGACCCACTGCGGTCATCGGCGGTTGAGGAAACTTGTCGTTCAATGTGCAAGCTCAGGGACGACCGGAGGCGGAAGGGAACCGAGAGAGGCAGGTTGTCGGGCGTCCCCTCGTGCGGATCAGGTCTCCCCGAGCTTTCTCATTGCTCATACTGAGACGATTCGGAGGACCGAGCCCGCAATCAGCAAGAGTAGGGCTAGGGCGTTCAGGGCCCAGACAAGGCCTTTCTTACTGAGAATGAAGACGGTAAGTCGGCAGAAGCCCTCAACACTGCCGCCGACCACCACCAATACGGTAAGCGCGCCAATGCAAAATATCGCAATGTTCAGGTACGCGATGAGCGAGTTTAATATCGTGACGCTGTAGTGGGTCAGTGGTACGAGCCACAGCAGGTGCCAAGTCCACTCGCCGTGGTTAACGAAGAAGATGATTACAGTGATCGTAGAAAACAGCCCGACAAGGACGGTTACCACTCCAATCGTCTTGGACTCAGCGAATAGGCGCCTGAGAAACTCGTCTCCGTCTGCGCAACGCCAACCACCGGTGAGCGCCCATATCTGCGCTTTGAGCCCGGCAATCGAGAACCTCACCAACCACCGAATGCTAGGGCCTATTTTGAATCGACTCATCAAAGCTGAAATAAGCGTCCCGAGCGCCATAAATCGCCCTTTTCCGATCACCTCAATGAGGAGAGTTAGACCGGAGGCTGTCTGCATCCACGCGCCGACTTCTGCAAGCCAGGGATTTTGCAGGGCCCACACAGTAGTTGACATGATCAACGCCTATCAGCAGCGGACTAGTGCCTGAACGTTGGCTGCGTTTGCCGTTGGTTCAGGGAAGTCGATGTGGATGACTTGGGAGGATTTCTCGTCGAACAGCCTCGTAGTTATTCTCTCGAAGTCGCCGGGTCTGAAGCCCCGCTCTTGACGCGACAGACTTTAACGCAGGCTGAAAAATGAACAATAGGAGAATTTGGTTCTCAATGGCAGAGCCAGCACTTTGCCGGTAAGATTCTTAAATAATTCCGTTGGCTAAACGTAGACGACCAACATCGACCTGCAAGTGAAATGTAACGGGCACCGGCCGCTCCTGGCCGATTGTGTGAGGTCGGGCTGAGTGCTCGGTAGCTGCCGTTGGCGATCAGGCGGAGGTCGCCCTAAGTGGCCGCACGGGCCGAGGAGTTCGCACTCAGCAATCGCCTTGAACGTCTGCTGCGCTCAGTAAGCTGACCTTGCCACCACTGAGAGGAGAACGCCCGGATTGGGTCAAGAGTTCGCGTCGCCTGGATAGGACAGGACGCCCCAACGTCTTTCGGGCGCACGTGCGTAAGCCCTGAAGCGCACATTGGCGGCGCTTCTAGATCGCGCGCAAGCGTTGGGCCAGCGCATCGCCGACGTGCTGCATGAAGGCGCGCACTCGGGCGGTCTGCCGCAGATCGGGGTGCGTCAGCATCCAGATCGGTGCAGCCAGTTCCGGGATCGGCTCGGACACGGGCACCAGATCAGGGTTGGCGGCCTCCATGAAGGTGGGGAGCAGTCCGACGCCGATGCCGGTACGCAACATGGCGGCGGTTGCGTTGAAGATATCCACGCGGACCCTGACGCGGGCGTGTTCCATCTGCGAGCGCATCCAGCGGTCGTAGATGCGGTCCTGCTGGATTTTTTCGAAGGCGACCCAGGGCGCATCGCGCACCAATGCCGGGAGCGGCTGCACGGATTGCGGAAGTCCGGGCGCGCCGCGACGGGCATAGACGCGGCACTGCGTCATGCCCAGATTGCGCCCGACGAGGTGTTCGGAAACCTGGCCCGACAGGCGCAGCGCCACGTCCGCCTCCCGCTGCGCCAGGCTCTGGCCGACGAGCTCCGGCCGCCTGCACGACAGGTCGACGAGAAACGCGTTCTCGGTCACTTCGACCTCGATGCCGGGGTAGGCACGGGCGAAATCGGCCAGCGGCGCGGGCAGCAGATGTTCCATGATGACGAAGGCGGTGGTGACCTGCAGCAGCCCGGTGAGCTCGCGATCGCGCCCCAGGATCTGGCGCTCGATCTCGTCCACCCGGTCAGCCATGTGGCGCGCGTGCGCGAGTACGGTTTGCCCGGCGTCGGTGGGCGCGTAGCCGCTGCGCTTGCGTTCGAACAGGCGTGTGCCGAGCTTCGCCTCCAGCGCGTCGAGCCGGCGCAGCACGGTCGTGTGGTTGACGCCGAGCAGGCGCGAGGCACTCGCCAGCGAACCCGTCTCGCCGACTGCGAGCGCGTACCTGAGGTCACTCCATTCGAGATCGGGCATGACAGGGTCTCCGCGATGACCTTGCAAATGTGCAAAGTTCGTTCGCAGTTTGCCCAATTGTGTGCGCCGATGTCGATTGCCACAATGCAGGCACTGCCGATCTGGAGGTCCCCATGAACATCATCAGCCTGCCTCGCATCGCGCTTTCTCCAGCATTCGAGAAGCCCGCGCCGCGCTCCGCAACTTCGCCAATGAACTGGATGGAACGCCTCGCCGCGTGGGCGGACCGGTGCCCGCAGCACCACCGCCTGGGCAGCTGGACGGCGGTCGGAATCGCAGCGTCGTCCAGCGCTGCGTCGGCGGACGCGCGCGCCGCGCGCTGAGCGGGCGCAGCAACGGGATAGACCGAAGACATTCACCGACGAGCGTAGTACCGCAATCCGCTCCCTGTGGACAGCATCACCTGTCCGACGTCGGACACGGGCGCCGCAGCGAGCAGACAGCTCGCACCCGCCTGGTTTATCCTCCGCCCCTCTCACGACATTCGTCATGAGACTCCTTGCCCGCCCACTCATCCCATTCACCTCCCCCCATGCAATATCAAGGACGAATCACCACCTGGAACGACGACAAGGGCTTCGGCTTCATCACGCCCAACGGCGGCGGCGAGCGCGTGTTCCTTCACGTCAGCGCGCTTTCCAACCGCCAGCGCCGGCCCCAGGGGAACGAACTGGTGACCTACGACTCCGTCACCGACAAGAAGGGGCGCGCGCAGGCGAAAGGCGTTGCCTTCGTCGGCGAGCGGGCGGCGGCGCCGGCTTCTTCGGGGCGCAGTGTGGTGCCTGCGGTCTTTGCGGCGGGCTTCCTCGTCTTCGTCGCCGGGATGGCGTTTTACGGCCGGCTGCCGATGGCGGTGCTCGGGCTCTATGTCGTTGCGAGCGTCATCGCCTTCCTCGCCTATGGGCACGACAAGTCGGCCGCGGTGCGCAATGCCTGGCGGGTTCAGGAGCGCACGCTGCACCTGTTCTCGCTGCTCGGTGGCTGGCCGGGGGCGGTGGCGGCGCAGCGGCTGTTCCGCCACAAGTCCTCGAAGGCCTCGTTCCAGACCACCTACTGGATCACCGTCGTGCTCAACTGCGCGGCGCTCGGCTGGCTGCTGTCGCCGTACGGGGCGCAGGCGCTGCAGACGGTGCTCGCCCTGGTCTGAAGGCCTGCGCCCGCTCGGCACGGATCGTGCCCCGCCGGGCATGTCTCGCTACCGGTTCATCCAGACGCTTCACCGCCCTCGCCGGCCCCCAGCGCGCGTATCGCGCCGATCGCGAGTGCGAAGGCGCCGAACTGCCGATCGGCGATCATCAGCCCGACCTGTTCGATGCGCGCGCCGCGCAGCGGTGGCGCGTCGGATACCGCACGACCGCGCCAGCTCGGCTGGAAGGCGTCGAGCGCCAGCCGCAGCGTGACCCACTGCCCGCCGGGTGGCGCGAACGCGGCCTCGTAATTGACGCCGTCGAAGCCGCGGTCGGTGCGCAGGTTGAGCTTGTAGCGGTGGCCGTCGCCGCGCACGACAAGTTCGATCATGTCGATGTCCGCGCCCGGCGGCGGTGAAACCGATGCGCGCACCGAGGCGAAGCCGCCGTTGTTGTCCGGTGAAACCTGTCCTCTGAACACGGCATGGCCGGCCGGGTCGAAGCGCAGCGCGCTGCGCGAGACGCCGCCCATGACGCGATCGTCGATGGCGGACCAAGGGGCGACCGCTTCGGGACGGTCGAAGAGAAATAGCGCTTCGGGCATGACGGGATTATCGCGCTGGCCGAAGGCGTTGCGGCGCCCGCACGCTCAAGTCCAGGCGGCGACGGGCGGGACCGGCATCGCCCATTTGCATTCAGGAGCATCGCTCAGCGCAACAGAATGCCGGCTCCCGATCGGGACGTGCCGGGTAAGCCCGAACCCGTAATTGTGCCGGGGGCTCCGGCGGTCCATGTGCTCGATGGCGGTCGCGCGTCGGCGCACAGGCTCCCCTCGGCACGGCTGCGGAAGTAGCGATACAGATCGTCGATCGTGTCCGCGATCATTCGGTTGCTCCGATAGCCGGGCATCCCGCGAGGCGGGTCGCCCACCAGCACGATGTGATCGAATTGTTCGCGACGCTGGGTGCGGACGTAGTCGACGATCGAGGGCGCGGCGAGCCCGGTGTAGTGCTTGCCGTGGCAGCGAGCGCAATCGACGATGCGCAGGGTCTGCCAGGCAGTGACGAGCCCGGGGTCGCCCCGGAGCGTAAGGGCGCAGTCCGCGGTGTCGCCCGCGTACGCTGCGATGGATAGAGCCAGCGCGATCGTCGGCAAGGACCATCGTCGCCAGGCATCTAACCCAACCACCGTCCGCTCGACGGCCGGGAAGGTCTGCACCTCGGGCTGCCTGAGCGCAGGTCGGGCGCGATCAACAATTGGGGATCGCCCGCGCAACATCACTACTCTCCCGCCGTGATGTCCACCCCGGCCACGGCGGCAGGTGCGCTTACGTGTCCGATGAATCTCCAGCTCGCCGTCTCGTGCATCCATGCGAACACGAAGCCGGTGGGACCATCCACCGTCACGCTCAATGGCTGCTCGACGGACGATGCGCGTTCCGGCTCGAGCGCTTCGGGGGTGTCGGTGCCGACCTTGAGCGCAGTGGCGCCGTCGCCCTGAGCATCCGAGAGTCGCCAACCGTTGCCGGGCCTGAAATCCAGAACAAGTGCGTTACCGTCCGGCCCCCGAACGGGAATGGACAATCGTGACGGGACTTCCGAAGCCATTGAGTATGCGCACGCCGCGGATGGGGCGACCACGGCGTCTTCAGGCGCATCCGCCTGCAAGGGTTCAGGCCGCGGCTCGGCGGCCACCACTCCCGAAGCGAGACCCAGAATGAAGAGGGACGCACAAGTGACGATATTGGCTTTCATGGCAGTTGCTCCTATGACTGACCGAACGCGCCCGGTTTGGGGGTCTTCCGTGCGATCAAGGTCTCTTCGTACGATCGCCCTGCCGGAAATCGGGACGGATCCGGGATTCGGCCTGCTCAGCGGTTCGTTGCCGCCACGGTTTTCAGCCCTGTGACGACATCAAGCGTTACGCGCGAGCTCAGGCCCTCGCCCACGTGCACCGCCAACAGCGGGTTGCCGCTGGCGTACTCCGAGTTGCTCAATACGGTGTTGACCCAGCCTCCTCGGTCCAGCGCCTCGCGGGTATAGGAAGCGATGATCGCGACCATTTTCTGGTCGGCGGAAGCCTCGGTGTGGGGCGCGTTGCCCGTGGCGCCCGGCATCCAGGGATTGATCCACTGGCCGCGCTGTGACAGCGGCTGGCATCCATGCAGTGTCCGATTCGTGCTCTCGGCGGCACGATCATTCCCGGCATGCGCGGGCAGCGCGGCGCTCAGGGTCAAGGCGGCCACGAGGGCGGCGGATACGATCGATTTCATGATGAACTCCTGATTGCCAGATGACAGGTCAGACTAGGCCGATCATGTTGCGCGGCGAGTCGTTGGCACCACGAACGGCCAGGACGAACTACCCGTGCGTCACAAGCCCTCGCCGTCGTGGTACGACGCCCGTCAGGGTCCGGGTCATTCAACTGCCCGAGGGCCGGACGAGACGGTCGGGAACCCTTGTCGGGAGGCAGCCCGCTCGATGCGCCGTGCGATTCGAATATAGGGGTCAGGCCAGCGCGGCGGGACCGCCGGCGGGCTCTTTCGGGCGTTCTTCGGCGATCGATCGCCGAGGTTTGGGGATTTGTTCGTTTGGCTCAGTCGCCCGACGCAAATCCGAGCGCTGCGGCAGCGCGAATTCGGCGCTCCCGCAACGCGTCGACGCCCCCGAGCGAGCTCAGGAACGCGATCTGCTGCAGATTCGGATAAGTGCTCCGCAGTGTTTTCGCCTCCTCGTGCGCTTCGTCACTGCGGCCCAGTTCGAGCAGCGTCACGGCGCGGGTGATGCGGCACTGCAGGTATCGCGGTGCACGCTGGAGGCAGTAGTCGGCGCTTGCCAGCGCCGCGTCGAGATCCCCGACGCTCCAGCGGATGTTCGCATTCCAGTAACTGATGTAGGTCGGCATGATCGGGTACAGCAGCAGTGCCCGGTCCATCGACGCCGCCCCCTCCTGCAGCCTGCCCGATTCGACCTGCGCTTTCGCCAGCACGGCACGATTGTCCGCATCGCCGGGCGCGAGCCGCACCGCCGTTTCGGCCGCAACGAGCGCTTCGTCCGGCCGACCGGCTGCGCCCAGCACGACGGACCGCGCCTGATGGGCTATCGGCAGCACCGGATCGAGTTCGATGGCGCGATTGACCTGGGCCAGCGCCTCGTCGAGCTGATCGCGCGAAAGCTCGCCGGTGATGTGGAGAACGATATCGATCAGGTTCAGGTAACCAAGCACCGCCCACGCCGGGGCGTGCTGAGGGTCGATGCGCAAGGCCTCGTGCAGGTCGGCGCGCGCAGAGCGATAAGCTTCCGCGGTGAAACGGTGCTTGCCGGCGTAGCCGCGCAGCGTCAGCCAGTAGACATCCAGGTTCGCCGCCGGGCGTGCGAGCGCCTTGCGCTGCTGTGTCGAGCGCATCGTCGCCGAAAGGCTGCCGACGATGCGCTCGATCAGCTCGTGACGCTGCAGCGAGAGCTGGGACACGTCGGCGGTGCTGTGGCTCGTCCACACGATGCGCCCATCGGTACCGTCCACCAGTTCGACCCGGATCGCGAGCGTGTCACCGTCGCGGCGCACGACACCGTCGACGAGGTAGCGCACGCCCAGCCGCGCGGCGATGTCCTGGATCGTCAACTGGCGAGGGTCGAGCGTGAAGCTGGACCGCCCGGACACCACCGGCAGATCGACGTCGCGCGCCAGGTCGCCAATCAGTTCCTCCGCGAAACTGGTACCCAGACCGCTCGAATCGCCCGCGGGTTCGGTTCGGAACGCCAGCACCGCCAAGGCAGGTCTGGCACCGAAGGCATCCGTCTGCGCGGGCGGCGACGCACGCCAGAAGACCGTCCCTGCCACTACCAACAGGACGATGACAAGACTCGCAGCGGCGATCCTCCCGATGAAGCGAAGAGGTGCCGACACACTCGGCCGCGCCTTCTCCGCCTTCTCCGACGCCTCCGCCGCCTCCACCCTCTCCGCCGTCTCCGCCGTCTTCAGGCCGGACACTCCCGGGACGATGCCCTCGGTGACGGACTCGGCATCGATCGAATAGCCACGCCGCGGAAGGGTGCGCAGGACGTCGTGCGCGCTGTCGCCGACGGCCCGCCGGATCTCGCCAATGCACTGAACGAGCGAGTCCTCGGTGACGATCACATTCGGCCACACCATCCGATGCAGCGTTTCGCGGGTCACGACCTCATGGTTGTGGGCGACCAGCACTTCCAGCACCTTCAGGGCCTGAGCACGCAAGGCAACCGGTCGCCCAGCCCCGTCCAGAAGCAGGCCGCGCGCCGGGTCGAAGACTGCCGAGCCGATACGGTAGCGCGTCGATGCTTCCATGCTTGCCAACTCCTCAGGCGCAGACATGCTCGAAATCAACGCAGGTCGGCGGCTTCGCCAATGAAGCCAGGAGGACTTTCCCGGCAGAATCGACAGTGACGTTCGCCAACCACAAACCTCGCGCCTCGAGTGCGTCACTTCACCCTAGCGGATGGCTGATTGCATGCAAGCGGAAATTGCCGGGTACCGAAGCCCACGATCCTGGCCTGGTTTCGCCCACCAGGAGAGGCCTGCCCCACCCGCTGGCCCTATCCTCCAGCGCAGGTGACGTAGGACTTCGCCCCCGCTCCAACTTCACTTCGATCTCACTCTAGACGACCGGTCTATTCGCACGTACACTGCAGCCCATGACCACCCGCCACACCGACACCCGCCAGCACATCCTGTGCACCGGCAAGCACATCATCGCGGCCAAGGGCTTCTCCAGCGTCGGCCTCGCCGAACTGCTGCAGGCCTCCGAGGTGCCGAAGGGCTCGTTCTATCACTACTTCAAGTCGAAGGAGCTCTTCGGCCAGGCGCTGCTCGAGGACTACTTCACCGACTATCTCGCCCAGCTCGACACGCTGCTGCAGACACCGGGGCTGTCCGGCCGGGACCGTCTGCTGCGCTATTTCGAGCAGTGGCGCACGACCCAGGCGGACGACTGCGGCGAGCAGAAGTGCCTGGTGGTGAAGCTCAGCGCCGAAGTGTCGGACCTGTCCGAGGCGATGCGCCTGACCCTGCGCGACGGCACCGAGCGCGTCATCGCGCGCCTGGCACAGTGCGTGGCAGACGAGGTCGAGGACGGCTCGCTCGCGGCGGTCGAGCCGCTGCCGACGGCGCGCACGCTCTATTCGCTGTGGCTGGGCGCGAGCCTGCTCGCCAAGCTCCACCGCAACGCCGAACCGCTCGAGCAGGCGTGGGCGGCGAGCCTGCGCCTGCTGGCTGCCTGAGCCGGCACGGCGCGCCCCACGAGTAACCCGCGCGAAGGTCGCCACGAACCAGCAGGGCGCACCCCACAACGCAACCTGTCTACGCCACACCCATCGCGGCGAGCGATTTCGCCGCCCCCCTAGACGACCGGTCCATTCCTCAACGCATCCCCGTCCGGCCACGGTCGCCGGACACCACGAACCAAGGACCTTTACATGCTCAATTTCGACTACGCCAACCCCACCCGCATCGTCTTCGGCGAAGGCAGCATCGCCCGCCTGGACGAGCTCGTACCCGCCGACGCCCGCGTGCTCGTGCTCTATGGCGGCGGCAGCGCCGAGCGCAACGGCACGCTGGCCGAGGTCACGGCTGCGCTGGGCGCACGCACGGTGCACCGCTTCGGCGGCATCGAGCCCAACCCGACCTACGAGACGCTGATGAACGCGGTCGCGCAGGTGCGCCGCGACAACATCGACTTCCTGCTCGCGGTGGGCGGTGGCTCGGTGATCGACGGCACCAAGTTCGTCGCCGCCGCGGTCCGCTACGAGGGCGAGCCATGGGACATCATGGAGACCCACGGCGAGCACGTCGCCCGCGCGCTGCCGATCGGCTGCGTGCTGACGCTGCCCGCCACCGGCTCGGAGATGAACTGCTTCTCCGTCGTCACGCGCAAGTCGATCCAGGCCAAGTTCGGCTTTTCCAGCCCGCACGTGTTCCCGCGCTTTTCGGTGCTCGACCCGGCCAAGACCTACACCCTGCCCCCGCGCCAGATCGCCAACGGCGCAGTCGACGCCTTCGTGCATGTGATGGAGCAGTACATGACCTACCCGGCCAACGCGCCGGTGCAGGACCGCTACGCCGAGGGCCTGCTGCTGACCCTGATCGAGGTCGGCCCGCAGGCGCTGGCCACCCCGCACGACTACGACGTGCGCGCCAACCTGATGTGGGCCGCAACCCAGGCGCTCAACGGCCTGATCGGCGCCGGCGTGCCGCAGGACTGGGCGACGCACATGATCGGCCACGAGCTCACCGCGCTGCACGGCCTGGACCATGCGCAGACGCTCGCCGTCGTGCTCCCCAGCCTGCTGCAGGACCGCCGCGCCTCCAAGCGCGCCAAGCTGCTGCAGTACGCGGCGCGGGTGTGGAACATTCACGACGGCAGCGAGGACGCGCGCATCGACGCCGCCATCGCCCGTACGCGTGAATTCTTCGAGTCGCTCGGCGTCAAGACCCGCCTGTCCGACTACGGCATCGGCGCCGGCGCGATCGACAGGATCGTCGCCCAGCTCGAGGCGCACGGCATGAGCGCGCTCGGCGAGCACGGCGACATCGACCTCGCCACCAGCCGCCGCATCCTCGAAGCCAGCCTCTGAACCCCCACTTATTCCCGTCAAGCCCCCAACAAAGGAAAGCTCACATGTCAGCCCTCTTCCAGCCCTTCAAGCTCAAGGATGTCACCCTGCGCAACCGCATCGCCGTGCCGCCGATGTGCCAGTACATGGCCACCGACGGCGTGGTCAATGACTGGCACCGGGTGCATTACCCCGCGATCGCGCGCGGCGGCGCCGGCCTGGTGATCGTCGAAGCCACCGCGGTGTCGCCCGAAGGCCGCATCTCGCCCAACTGCACTGGCCTGTGGAACAACACCCAGGCCGAAGCCCTGGCGCCGATCGCCGCGTCGATCAAGGCCGCGGGCGCAGTCCCCGGCATCCAGATCGGCCACGCCGGCCGCAAGGCCAGCGCCAACCGCCCCTGGGACGGCGACGACCACATCGCGGCCGACGATGCGCGCGGCTGGGCGACGATCTCGCCCTCGGCGACCGCCTTCGGCGCCAACCTGCCCAAGGTGCCGCGCGCGATGACGGTGGAAGACATCGCCCGCGTGCGCGCGGACTTCGTCGCCGCAGCCCGGCGCGCGCTCGAGGCCGGCTTCGAGTGGCTGGAGCTGCACTTCGCGCACGGCTATCTCGCCCAGAGTTTCTTCTCGGTGCACGCCAACCAGCGCGACGACGCCTATGGCGGCAGCTTCGACAACCGCAGCCGCTTCCTGCTCGAGACCCTGCAGGCGGTGCGCAAGGTGTGGCCGGAGCACCTGCCGCTGACCGCGCGCTTCGGCGTCCTCGAATACGACGGTCGCGACGAGGAGACGCTGGCCGAATCGATCGAGCTCACCCGCCAGTTCAAGCGCGAAGGCCTCGACCTGCTGAGCGTGAGCGTGGGCTTCTCGACGCCGAGCGCGAACATCCCCTGGGCGCCGGCCTTCCTCGCCCCGATCGCCGAACGCGTGCGCCGCGAAGCGGGACTGCCGGTGGCCTCGGCCTGGGGCATCGACAACCCGGCCACCGCCGACGCCACCGTGCGTGACGGCCAGCTCGATCTGGTGATGGTCGGCCGCGCGCACCTCGCCAACCCGCACTGGCCGCTGCAAGCCGCACGCGCGCTCGGCGTCGAGCGTCCGACCTGGGTGTTGCCCGCGCCGTACGCGCACTGGCTCGAGCGCTACAGAAGCGCCTGATCCACGCGGCGCCCGTCACGACGACGGGCGCTGCAGCCGGCGGCCTTTGTCGAGATAGGCGGCAAACTCGGCATCGGGCACCATGCTGCCGCCCGTGCCCCACACCAGATGGGTGGCGCGGGCGAGCCGCGCCGGAGTCACGCCGATGCGTTCGAGATAGGCCGCATCGCGCAGCACGCGCACCATGCCCGGCACGCCGGCGAGCGCCGAAGGCTCCAGGCGCAGCCCTTCCTCGTCGTGAGCGAGCGCCAGCAGCCGAAAGAGCGCCTCGTCAGTGACGGTGTAGTAGCCGTCGATCAGCCGCTGCATGGCCTTGCCGACGAAGCCGGAGGGCCGCCCCACCGCCAGGCCGTCGGCCGCGGTGACGTTGTCGATGCCGAAGTCCTGCACGCTGACCTCGTCATGCAGCCCGGTGTACACGCCCAGCAGCATGCACGGCGAATGCGTGGGCTCGGCAAAGATGCAATGCACCGCATCACCGAACACGCGCTTGAGCCCGAAGGCCACGCCGCCCGGCCCACCCCCGACACCGCAGGGCAGATACACGAACAGCGGATGCTCTGCGTCGACACGCACGCCGGCGCGCTGCAGTTGCCCGGCCAGGCGCTCGGCCGCGACCGCGTAGCCGAGAAAGAGCTGGGGCGAGTTCTCGTCATCGACGAAATGGCAGGCCGGGTCGGAGGCCGCCTCGCGCCGCCCCTGCGCCACCGCCACGCTGTAGTCCGAGGCATGCTCGACCACCGTGACGCCGCTCGCGCGCAGGCGGTCCTTCTTCCACTGCCGCGCGTCGGCCGACATGTGCACCGTGGCCTGGAAGCCCAGCTTCGCGCTCATGATGCCGATCGACAGGCCGAGGTTGCCGGTGGAACCGACCGCGATGCGGTGGCGGCCGAAGAACGCACTCGCCGCAGCGCTGGCGAGCGCCGCATAGTCGTCACCCGCGCGGATCAGCCCCGCCTGCAGCGCCAGCCGCTCGGCGTGCCACAACACCTCGTGGATGCCGCCGCGGGCCTTGATCGAGCCGGAGATCGGCAGCGCGTTGTCGGTCTTGAGCCACAGCGCGCCGGCTGCGTGCAGACCCGCCTCGCCCGTCTTCCCCGCCTCTTCGAGGATGCGACGCTGCAGCTTCGGCAGCGGAACGACACCCGACTCGATGATCCCGCCCGCCGCCGCGGTCTCGGGAAACACCTTGGCGATGTAGGGCGCGAAACGCTGCAGCCGCGCGCTGGCCTCGGCAACGTCGTCTGCGCCCAGGCCCACATCGGCGAGCGCCATCGCTGCCGGCGCAATGTCAGGGTTGAACCAGCGCGTCTCGCGCAAGGCAACCAGGTCGCGGATGAGGGGATGGCTGGCGCACCAGGCCTCGAGGGATTTACCGTGGATCATGAGCGCTCCGGGGGGCGTGATTGCGGTAACGGTCAGCGCGCCGCGGGCGCGCCGGGAGTGGCGGATAGCGCGCTTGCTGCGGGCGCAGCGGCGCCCTCCTCGCCAAGCACCTCGAGCGCCTCGTCGTACCAGGCGATCCAGCCCTGCTCGTACTGGATGCCGGCCTTGAGGATCAGATGGTGGATGCGGCGCTTGCGCGTAGGCTCGACCCCGGGCGCGAAGTCCCGTGCCTCGATGGCGCGGTAGGCGCGCAGCTTGTCGGCGTGCAGCGCACGACGGCGCGCGAGTTCGGGCACCATGTCGAGCGGCCCGACGACGGCATCCGCGCGCAGGCGGACGAGGAACTCGTCGCGCAAACCGGACAGCGGCGCAGCCTCTGCCGCCCAGCGCATCAGCTCGTTGCGCCCTGCGGGCAGCACGGCGTAGGTGCGCTTGCGCGTGCGGCCGGCTTCGGGGTCGGGCTCGGAGCGGATCCAGCCCGCCTTTTCCATGCGGCCGAGCTCGCGGTAGATCTGCTGGTGGGTGGCCTGCCAGAAGTGGCCGATGGACTTGTCGAAGCGCCGCGCCAGATCGTAGCCGGACGAGGGGTGTTCGAGCAGCGAGGTGAGCAGGGCGTGGGCGAGCGACATGAGCGGAGTCTAGCCGTGCGCGGCGCAATCATGCAACGCGTTGCATAGTTGGCGTCGATCTTCTAGAGTTATGCAACTGGTTGCATAGTCGGGCCGGGACTGCCTGCCGGCGCGCGCTCATCCCTCCCCTCCGGCGCGCGCGTCGGCTTCCCTCGCATCCCCGTCCGGCCATGCGGCCAGCCCCGGACAAGAGCACCCGGAATCACCCGGCACCCATTCGGGCCCCGGGCCCGGAATCCCGGGCACATGACCCCAAGATCCAGAATCAATTGCGAGCGAGACGATGCCCACCTACCCGAACCTCTTCCGTCCCCTGGACCTCGGCTTCACCACCCTTCCCAACCGCTTCCTGATGGGCTCGATGCACGTTGGCCTGGAAGAGGCCGAGGGCGGCTTCGAGCGCATGGCGGCCTTCTACGCCGAGCGCGTGCGCGGCGGCGTCGGGCTGATCGTCACCGGCGGCATCGCCCCCAACCTCGAGGGCCGGCCGTGGAGCGGCGGCGCCACGCTCACCACGACTGCAGAGGCCGCGCATCACCGCGTAATCACCGACGCCGTTCATCGCGAGGGCGGCAGGATCGCGATGCAGATCCTGCACTTCGGCCGCTACGCCTACCACCCCGAGCTGGTCGCGCCCAGCCCGATCCAGGCGCCGATCGCGCCCTTCGCACCGCGCGAGCTGAGCGGCGCCGACGTCGAGCGCACCATCGAGGACTTCGTGCGCTGCGCCGAGCTCGCCCGCGAAGGCGGCTACGACGGCGTCGAGATCATGGGCTCCGAGGGCTACCTGATCAACGAGTTCATCGTCGCCCACACCAACAAGCGCAGCGACGAATGGGGCGGCGCGTATGAGAACCGCATCCGCTTCGCCACCGAGATCGTGCGCCGCACGCGCGAACGCCTCGGGCGCGACTTCATCATCATCTACCGGCTGTCGATGCTCGACCTGATCGAGGGCGGCTCCACTTTCGAGGAGGTGGTGCAGCTCGCGCAGGCGATCGAGGCCGCGGGCGCCACGCTGATCAACAGCGGCATCGGCTGGCACGAGGCGCGCATCCCCACCATCGCCACCTGCGTGCCGCGCGCCGGCTTCGCCTGGGTGACGCAGAAGTTGAAGGACCACGTCGGCATCCCGCTCATCGCCACCAACCGCATCAACACGCCCGAGGTTGCCGAGGCCATCCTCGCCGAGGGCAAGGCCGACATGGTGTCGATGGCGCGGCCCTTCCTCGCCGATGCGGACTTCGTGCGCAAGGCCGCCGAAGGACGCGGCGCCGACATCAACACCTGCATCGCCTGCAACCAGGCCTGCCTGGACCACACCTTCGCCGGGAAGATCACCTCCTGCCTGGTCAATCCGCGCGCCTGTCACGAGACCGAACTGGTGATCGAACCGACCGCCACGCCGCGCACCATCGCGGTGGTCGGCGCCGGCCCGGCGGGCCTCGCCTTCGCCACCACCGCCGCCGAGCGCGGCCATAGCGTCACGCTGTTCGAGGCCGGCGCGCGTATCGGCGGGCAGTTCAACATCGCCATGCAGATCCCGGGCAAGGAAGAGTTCGCCGAGACCTTGCGCTACTTCGGCCGCCGCATCGAGCAGACCGGCGTCGCGCTCAAGCTCAACACGCGCGTGACGGCGGCCGAGCTGGCCGGAAAATTCGACGAGGTCGTGCTCGCCGCCGGTATCGTGCCGCGCGTGCCCGACATCGAGGGCGTGGATCACCCCAAGGTGCTCGGCTACCTCGACGTGCTGCGCGACAGGAAGCCCGTCGGGCGCCGCGTCGCAATCCTGGGCGCGGGCGGAATCGGCTTCGACGTTGCGGAATATCTTGGCCATGCGGGCGTCAGCCCCAGCCTGGCGCCGGAAAAGTTCTACGCCGAATGGGGCATCGACGCCCGCTACGCGCGCCGCGGCGGCCTGATGCAGCCGCAGCGCGAGACCGCGCCGCGCGAGATCGTGCTGCTGCAGCGCAAGACCAGCAAGGTCGGCGAAGGCCTGGGCAAGACCACCGGCTGGATCCACCGCACCGCGCTCAAGAACCGCGGCGTGAAGATGATCGCGGGCGTGACCTATCGCCGCATCGACGACGCCGGCCTGCACGTGACGATCGGCGGCAAGGACGAGGTCCTGGCGGTGGACAACGTGATCCTGTGCACCGGCCAGGAACCGCAGCGCGAGCTGCAGGCCGCACTGCTGGCAGCCGGCATGCGGGTGCACCTGATCGGCGGCGCGGACGTGGCCGCCGAGCTCGACGCCAAGCGCGCGATCAAGCAGGGCACGGAGCTCGCAGCCACGATCGAGAAGACCACCGCTGCCGCCGGTTCCGGGTCCGGCTCCGCGTCGGCCGCTGCGACCTCGTTTGCCAGCTCTTCTGGCGCCTTATCTGCCAGCTCACCTGGCACCTCATCTGCCGCCTCATCGACCACCACGCCCGCCACCCTCACCGGCCAGGCCATCGCCTCCCCCGGGCCAGCGGCCATCCCCCTGCCCCAGTTCGATACCCTGCGCATCGGCCTCGACGGCCAGGTCGCCGTGGTCACCCTGAACCGCCCCGACAAGGCCAACGCGCTGAACATGCAGATGTGGCAGGACCTGCGCGCCGCGATGCAGTGGATCGATCGCACCCCGGCCGCGCGCGTCGCGGTGGTGCACGGCGCCGGCGCCAACTTCTGCGCCGGCATCGACCTGCAGATGATGATGAGCATCCTGCCGCTGGTGAAGGACGCCTGCGAGGCGCGCACGCGCGAGAACCTGCGCAACCTGATCCTCGACCTGCAGGACACGCTCACCAGCATCGAGCGCTGCCGCAAGCCGGTGCTCGCCGCCATCCAAGGCGCCTGCGTCGGCGGCGGTGTGGACCTGGTGGCCTGCGCCGACATGCGCTACTGCGCCGCGGACGCGAGCTTCTCGGTGAAGGAGATCGACCTCGGCATGGTCGCCGACGTCGGCAGCCTGCAGCGCCTGCCGCGCCTGATCGGCGACGGCATGGTGCGCGAGCTCGCCTACACCGGGCGCAAGCTCGGCGCCGACGAAGCGGCGCGCATCGGGCTGGTCAACCGCGTGTTCGACACCCCCGAGGCGCTGCTCGAAGGCGTGATGCAACTCGCCCACATGATCGCTGCCAAGTCGCCGCTGGCGGTGCGCGGCACCAAGGACACGCTCAACTACGCCCGCGACCACAGCGTGGCCGACGGCCTTGACCGCGTCGCCACCTGGAACGCAGCGATGCTGATGTCCGAGGACCTGCAGGCAGCGATCCGCGCGGGCATGACGCGACAAGCGCCGAAGTTCCGCGACTGAGCGCCAAGCTACGCCGTCAGGTGCCTTTGGCGGGCGGCGAGTGGCGAGCGGCACTGTAGGAGCGACGCAAGTCGCGATACCGCGGCGCGGCGCCGGGGGCGATGATGCGTGGGGCGGCGCCGCAATCGCGACTTGCGTCGCTCCTAGAGGAACTGGAACCGGCGCGGTTCTGGAAAGGGCTTGGGCGGCGGCGGCGGCGCCTCAACTCTTCTTGACGAACTCCGACTTCAGCTTCATCGCGCCGATGCCGTCGATCTTGCAGTCGATGTCGTGGTCGCCCTCGACCAGACGAATGTTCCTGACCTTGGTGCCGACCTTCACCACCAGCGACGAGCCCTTGACCTTGAGGTCCTTGATCACGGTGACGCTGTCGCCGTCCTGCAGCACGTTGCCGTTGGCGTCCTTCCACACCTTCTGCGCCTCGCCGGCCTCGGCGGCGGCGTGCTTCGGCCACTCGTGCGCGCACTCGGGGCAGACGTAGTTGTCGCCGTCCTCATAGGTGTATTCGGAACTGCACGCGGGGCATTTGGGTAGGGCAGACATCCAGTTTCCTTATCGACTTCTTTTCGTCTTCGTTTCGTCGTCCACTCGGGCGGGACCGCAGCGCGCAGCCCCCGCCCGCCGGGATCAATCGATCGTGACCTTCATCGCCGGCGGGCGCAGGCCGCGGCGCTTGCGCTCGGCGGCGATGAGCTCGGCGATGTCGCTGTTCTTGTTCTGCAGCGCGAAGGCGTCCGCGGACAGGCCGGTGTCGTTGAGCGCATTGAGGTCGATCTGCGGCAGCGTGAGCAGGCGGCGGACGACGCCGATGTGGCCGTTGCGCGCGGCCAGCATCAGCGCGGTGGCCTTGTTGGGCGCCAGCGCGTTGACGTCGGCGCCGGCGGCGAACAGCGCATCGAGCATGCCTTCGCGGCCCTCGAACGCGGCGTAGTGCAGCGGTGCCCAGCCGTCGTGGTTGACCGCGGCGCCGGCCTTGAGCAGCGCCTGCGCCACCGCGTCATGGCCGCGCAGCACCGCGAGCATCAGCGCGGAATCCCCCGCGAGGTTGCGGTAGTCGAGCTTAGGCCGGTACTTGAGCAGCGCCGCGACGGTGTCGAGCTGGCCTTCGCGCGCGGCGAGAATCAGCAGCGAGTTGCCCTGCGCATCGACCGTGTTCGGGTCGATGCCGCGGTCGAGCAGGCCGGTGAGCTGGGACGTGTCGCCCAGGCGCGCGGCGCCGAGCGCGTCGTCGTAGCTGCCGGCGATGGTCGCGCACGAGAACAGGCTGCAGGCCGCGAGTGCGGTCGCTGCGAGCAGTTTGCGCGGCAGGACGGCCGCGCGGCGGTTGCGGGGGGCGAGGTCAGACGGGTCGTTGTACATGGCGGAAGAGTCGGAAGAAGTTGTCGGTGGTGGCCTGTTCGATGCTGGCCAGCGACTGGTCGCGCAGGCGGGCGATTTCCTCGGCCACGTGCACGACCCAGCCGGGTTCGTTGGTCCTGCCCCGGTGCGGCACGGGGGCGAGATAGGGTGAGTCGGTCTCGATCAGCAGGCGGTCGAGCGGCACGCGCTTCGCCACCTCCTTCAGGTCCTTGGCATTGCGGAAGGTGACGATGCCGGAAAAGGAGATGTAGAAGCCCTGCTCCAGCGCCGCCTCGGCCACTTCCCAGCTCTCGGTGAAGCAGTGCATGACGCCGCCCGCCTCGCCGGCCCGCTCCTCGCGCATCAGGCGCAGGGTGTCGTCGGCGGCGCTGCGGGTGTGGATGACCAGCGGCTTGCCGGTCTCGCGCGCGGCGCGGATGTGGGTGCGAAAGCGTGCGCGCTGCCATTCGGGCGCGTCCTTCTGCCAGTAGTAATCCAGCCCGGTTTCGCCGATCGCCACCACCTTGGGATGGTCGGCGAGCGCGACCAGGCGCGCCACATCGGGCTCTTCGACGCCGTCGTTGTCGGGGTGGACGCCGACCGTCGCCCACAGGTGGGCGTGGCGCTCGGCCAGGCTGCGCACGCGCGGGAAGTCTTCCAGCTTCACGCTGATGCACAGCGCGGTACCGACGTCGTTGGCCGCCATGGTGGCGAGGATCTCGTCCTCGCGGCTGGCGAGGTCGGGAAAATCGAGGTGACAGTGTGAATCGACGAACATCCGGATCCTGCGGTGAGTGTGAAAGGACGGAGATGAAAACGGCGCGGGCGAATGGGCTGACGTGAGCGCGCTCGTTGACCGATACCGGCCGCAGCGCGCGGCTACAGCGTGTGCGTGGGCCGATTCGAGCCCAGGTGTCCGGCCAGCACCTGCTCGATGCGACTGCGCAGGACCTTGCTCGATTCGTCGGCCGAAAAATGCACGCCGATGCCCTGCGTCTTGCCGCCCTGCGCGCCATGCGGGGTGATCCACGCCACCGTACCGGCCACCGGGTGACGGGTGGGGTCGTCCATCAGTTGCAGCAGCATGAAGACCTCGTCGCCGATCTTGTACGGCTTCGGGGTCGGCACGAAGATCCCGCCATTGGTGAGGAACGACATGTAGGCCGCGTACAGCGCCGACTTCGAGTTGATGTTGAGCGACAACACGCTCGGACGGGCGATGGCGGGGCGGGCAGCTTCGGTCATCCTCGGGCTCCGGCAATGGCGCGGGCGTAGCGCATCAGCATGTCTTCGAGCACCAGACGCAGGCTGAGCGGATGGCGCGACACCTTTTGAATCTGGGCAAGTTCATTGTAGCAGCCGCTCGCCGCGGCCACGCTCATGCGGCTGGCGAGCGCCGCGAGCACGCTCTCCTGCGCCGGGAAGAAGCGCACCCGCCCGCCCAAGCGAACTGCGGCCAGATCACTGACCCAGCGCTGCATCCAGTCCGAAAGTTCGGGCAGGCCGAAGCCGGACGCCGTGGCCTCCTTGGACTTGAGCCAGGCCTCCCACTGCCCGGCCAGGCGCAGTACGTCGGCCGCCTGCAGCCCGCCGATGTCGCGGACGAAGCGCGCCAGCAGCGCGCCGCCGCCGGCCTCCGCCAGCCGCTCGGCCGCCAGCGGCATGCCGCCGCCGAGCGCGAGCAGGGCCTGGGTGTCGCGGTCGGCCTGCGCCTTCCAGTGCGCGAGTTCGGCATCGGACGGACGTACGAAGTGCCACTGCTGACAGCGGCTGCGGATGGTGGGCAGCAGCCGGCGCGGCGCCGAGGACACGAGCAGGAACACGCAGCCCGCGGGCGGCTCCTCGAGCAGCTTGAGCAGCGCGTTGGCGGTGAACAGGTTCATCGCCTCGGCCGGGTCGAGCACCACCACCCGCCGCGAACCATGGTGGCCGGTGATGCTGAGCGCGGCCTGCAGGTCGCGGATCTGCTCGATGACGATCTGTGCGGAGGCCGCCTTGGCGGGGGTCTCGCGTGCGGGGGTTTCCGCCTCGGCTTCGGCTGCGGCGGCCACCACGTCCGCTGCAGGCACGACGCGGATCAGGTCGGGGTGGTTGGCGGTGAGTCGCCACTGGCACGGCTCGCAATGGTCGCAGGCGTGGCCGTCGGGGCGCGGCGCATCGCACAGCAGGCGCGCGGCGAGCGCCTCAGCCAGTTCGCGCTTGCCCAGGCCCGCCGGGCCGACGAAGAGCAGCGCGTGCGGCAGGCGCTCGCCGAGTTCGATGAGGCGCTGCCAGGTCGGCTGCAGCCAGGTGTGGATCATGAGAAGAAGCGCTCGCGCACGATGCGCTCGATCTCGGCGCGGATGACTTCGGGCGCGCGGTCGGCATCGATCACGCACATGCGCTCGGGCGCACGCTCGGCGCGCTCGAGGTAGGCGGCGCGCACGCGCACGAAGAAGTCGCGCTGCTCGCGCTCGAAGCGATCGGGATCGACGCCGGTCGAGGCCACGCGTGCGGCGGCGACCGCCGGGTCGAGGTCGAACACCAGGGTCAGGTCGGGCTGCATTCCGGGATGCACCCAGGCCTCGAGGGCGTCGAACTTGTCGCGATCCAGCCCGCGGCCGCCGACCTGGTAGGCGAAGGTGGCGTCCGAGAAGCGGTCGCACACCACCCAGCGCCCGGCCGCAAGCGCCGGCTCGATGCGCGCGGCAAGGTGTTCGCGGCGCGCGGCGAACATCAGCATCGCCTCGGTCTCCAGGTGCATCGGCTCGTGCAGCAGCAGCTCGCGCAGGCGCTCGCCGAGTGCGGTGCCACCAGGCTCGCGCGTCTGGTCGACATCGACCCTGGCCGCCTGCAGCAGCGCGACCACGGCCGCGATCTGGCTGCTCTTGCCGGCGCCGTCGATGCCTTCGAAGGTGATGAAGCGCCCGCGCGCGGAGGCTTGCGCCTGTTGTGCTGCGGGCGCAAAAGCCGCTTGCGGGGGAGTCGGCGTAGTCGGGTTCATGGAGACGTCGGGTAAGGGCCGGACAGGCGGCATCTTGCTCATCGGCCGCCCCCATTGCGGATGAACTTGTTCACCGCGCGGTTGTGGTCGGCCAGGGTCGTGGAGAACTCGCTGCTGCCGTCGCCGCGGGCAACGAAGTAGAGGAAATCGCTCTGCTCCGGCTTCACCGCAGCACGCAAGGCGGCCACGCCCGGGATCGCGATCGGCGTGGGCGGCAGGCCGGCGCGGGTGTAGGTGTTCCACGGGTGGTCGGTGTCGAGGTGGCTGCGGCGCAGGCGGCCGTCGAACTCCGGCCCGAGGCCGTAAATCACCGACGGATCGGTCTGCAGGCGCATGCCGATGCGCAGACGATTCGAGAACACCGACGCCACCAGTGCGCGGTCTTCCGGACGTCCGGTTTCCTTCTCGATGATCGAGGCCAGGATCAGCGCTTCGTAGGGCGAGGCGAGCGGCGTTGCCGGGTCGCGCTCGGCCCAGGTGCGTTCGAGCTGCGCCTGCATGGCGCCGTAGGCACGCTTGAGCACGGCGAGCGCGCCCGAGCGCTTGTCGAACAGGTAGGTGTCGGGGAAGAACAGGCCCTCGAGGTGTTTTTCGCTCGCGCCGATGCGCGCGAGGATCTCGGCATCCGACAAGCCGGCGGTGTCAGGCTCGAGCTCGGGATGCGACTCCAGCGCCTGGCGTACCTGGCGGAAGGTCCAGCCTTCAGGCAGCAACAGCTCGCCCTGCGAGACATCACCGTCCGACAGCTTGAGGATCAGTTGCCAGGGCGTGATCCCGCCGTGCACCTCGTAGCTGCCGGCCTTGATCCGATGTGCGCGCCCGCTGATGCGCGCGAGCAAGGTGAGCCAGCGGGCATCGACATCGACCCCTGCGCGCTCGATCAGCCCCGCCGCCTGGCGCATGCCCACCCCGCGCGGCACGGTGAAGTCGATCACCTCGGCCTGCAGCGCCAGCGGGCGATGCGCGTACCACCACCCGGCGCCGGCGACGAGCGCCGCGACAAGGAGCAGGAACAGCACGAGACGGAGGACGAGACGCTTCATCGGCACTCGCAATGCGCGGGAAATCCCTGCCGGCGCCATGGGCGACCGGGCTGCGGAGGGCGCTTATAATACTTCATCGCACCAACCCCGAGCCCGCATACCGATCATGACAGTCTGGACCGAACACCTCGCCCACCTGGGCGCCACCCTTGGCGATGCCTCCCTGCACTTCTCCGACCCGGCCAGCGAAGCCCGCACCGCCACCGAGACGACTATTGCGGTGCCGCTGCTGCACCTGGGCACGATCCGCTCGGTGGGGCCGGATTCCGCGGCCTTCCTGCACAACCTCGTGTCCAACGAGGTCAAGGAGCTCGAAGCCGACGCCGCCGAGTGGAACAGCTTCAACTCGCCCAAGGGCCGCATGATCGCGAGCTTCCTGATGTGGCCGGAAGCCGAAGGCCATGCGCTGGTGCTGTCGGCCGACATCCTGCCCGCCTTCCTGAAGAAGTTCTCGATGTACGTGCTGCGCAGCAAGGTCAAGCTGTCGAACGCCAGCACGGACGTAGCCCTGATCGGCATCGCCGGCCCGAACGCCGCCGCGGTCGCGCACGCCGCCGGCGCCGAACTGCCGGGCGCCGACATGAAGCAGACGCTCGCCGCATCCGGCCTGCGCTGCATCCGCCTGGGCGCGACCCGCTACCTGCTCGCCGTGCCGGTGGATGCCGCGCCGGCCACCTACGACGCCCTGCTCGCCGCCGGTGCCGAGCGTGCCGGCACCGCCGCCTGGCAGCTCACCATGATCCGCGCCGGCCTGCCGCTGATCACCGCGCCGACGCAGGAGGAGTTCGTCGCGCAGATGCTCAATTACGAGCTCATCGGCGGGGTCAATTTCCACAAGGGGTGCTACCCCGGCCAGGAGATCGTGGCCCGCACCCAGTACCTCGGCAAGCTCAAGAAGCGCACCTACCGCGTCGCGCTGCCCGCCGGCGTCGAGGCTGCGGCGGGCATGGACGTGTACGCGCCCGACTTCGGCGAACAGTCCGCCGGCAAGCTGGTGAACGTGGCGCCGACCGCGGACGGCGGTGGCGAGGCGCTCGCGGTGATCCAGTCGAGCAGCGCCGAAGCGGGCGAGCTCCACCTCGGCGCGCCCGACGGCCCACGCCTCGTCGTGCTCGCGCTGCCCTACGCCCTCGGCTGAGCGGCACGATCCACGATGTGCCTTGTCGTCTTCGCATGGCGGGTCCACCCGCGCTATCCGCTGGTGCTCGCCGCCAACCGTGACGAGTTCTTCGACCGCCCGGCGGCGCCCGTGCACTGGTGGACCGATGCGCCGCACCTGCTCGCCGGCCGCGACCTCGAGGCCGGTGGGACCTGGATGGGCTTCAACCGCAACGGGCGCTTCGCAGCGCTCACCAACTACCGCGACCCGAGCCGTCGCGTTTCTGGCGCGCCCTCGCGTGGCGCACTGGTGCGCGATGCACTCGAGGACACGCGTGACGCCGCGACCAGCCTGCACGACCTTGCGTCCTGGGCCGAGGCCTACGCCGCGTTCAACCTGCTGGTAAGCGATGGCGAGCAGCTCGGCGTGCTCGAGAGCACGACCGGCGCGGTGCGCATGCTGCCGCCCGGTGTGTACGGGTTGTCGAACCACCTGCTCGACACGCCCTGGCCCAAGCTGCTCAAGGCGCGCACCGGGCTCGAGCACGCGCTGACTGCGCTGCCCGAACTTGCAGACGCGCACTCGCAAGCCAGCGAGGACGCCCTGGTCAGCGCGCTGCTTGCGCTGATGCGCGACCCAACGCCGGCGGCCGACCCACACCTGCCGGAAACCGGCGTGAGCCTCGAATGGGAGCGCTGGCTGTCACCGGCCTTCATCCGTGCCCCGGGCTACGGCACGCGCTGCAGCAGCGTGGTGCTGCGCGACGCGACGACGCTCACGCGCTTCGTGGAATGGACCTGGGATGTTCATGGAGAGCTGCGCAGCCAGGTCGAGCACCGCTTCACCCCGAGCGTGGCGGCCTGAGCCGCCGCCCGCCGGTCGCCCCCCGATCGGCGCCCCCGTCGGCTACAGCGTCCGACGCATCGCCCGGTGGGGAATGCCCGCCTCCATGAACTCGTCGCCATGCGCCACGAAGCCGTGACGGCGGTAGAAGGCGAGTGCATGCACCTGCGCATTGAGCGCGACCTCGGCAAGCCCTGTGCGCATCGCCTCCGCAACCAGCGCCTCGAGCACGGCGCCGCCGACGCCCTCGCCGCGCAGCGGCGCGGCCACCGCCATGCGCCCGATGTGGCCGTCCGGCAGCAGGCGGCCGGTGGCTACTACCGCACCGGCCTCGTCGCGGGCGATCGCATGGCGGCTCACGGCATCGAAGGCATCGCGCTCGATGTCTTCGGGCACGCCCTGCTCCACGACGAACACCGCGATGCGCACCGGCATCACCTGCGCCTCGGCCCTCGCCCAGTCGGCAATCTCGACAAGCACCGCCGGCGCCTCACGCCGCGGCAGCGACCGATGCTGCTCACTCATTCCACGATCTCCACTTCGGTCCCCACCGGCAGCAGTTCGAACAGTTCGATGATGTCGCGGTTGCGCATGCGCACGCAGCCATGCGAGCGCGGCACACCCATCGGCTGGTCGTCGCCGGTGCCGTGGATGTAGATGTAGCGCCGCATCGAATCGACCTGCCCACCGCGATTGCGCCCGGGCTCCTCGCCACACAGCCACAGGATGCGCGTCAGCACCCAGTCCTTGCCCGGGTGCGCGGCGACAAGGTCCGCGCTCCACACCTCGCCGGTCGGCCGCCGACCGCGGAACACCGCGCCGCTGGGCGCGCCGGCGCCGATCCGGGCGCGGATGCGATGGCGGCCGCGCGGCGTGCAGTAGCTGCCGGTCTGCTCGCCTGCACCATTGGCTGCGGTCGATACCGGATAACGGCGGATGCAGGCGCCGTCATCTCCGATCAGCGACAGCATCTGCTCGCCGATATCCACGCGCACCCGCATTCAGGCCACCAAGGTCTTGCTGCGGCGCGCGGCAAAGAAGCTCGACAACATGCGTCCGCAATCGTCGGCGAGCAGCCCGCCCTCGATGGTCGCGTGGTGATTGAGCCGCGTCTCGGCAAAGAGGTCGAGCACGCTGCCGGCGACGCCGGTCTTGGGGTCGCGTGCGCCATAGACGACGCGGGCGATGCGCGCGTGCATGATGGCGCCGGAGCACATCACGCATGGCTCGAGGGTCACGTACAGCGCGCAGCCGGGCAGGCGGTAGTTGCCGAGGCGCGTTGCGGCATCGCGCAGGGCCATGATCTCGGCGTGGGCCGTGGGGTCGTGGCGGCCGATCGGCTGGTTGAAGCCGCGGCCGACGATCTCGCCGTCGAGCACCACCACGGCGCCCACCGGCACCTCGTCGCAGGCCCCGGCCTGGCGCGCCTGCTCGAGCGCGGCGCGCATGTAGTCTTCGTCGTTCATTGCTGCAGTCATCCTTGAATGAGCGCGATTCTATCCCGAACGCGCATGCAGGCCGCAGCCGCCTGCCCTCCCACTGCGGCTTGGGCTAGAATCCGCGCGACCTGCCCCCGGCCGAGGGGGCGTTCTCGTTTACGGACCTGCGCATGAACGTCGATCTCTCCCTCATCCGCCCCTACGCGCCACTGGTGCGGCGCATCGAAGCCGAAGCCACCGTCATCGGCGACCAGATTCTGAAGATCGACCACTTCCTCAACCACCGCATCGAGCCCAGCTTCATCACCGAGATGGGCCAGGAGCTGGCCAGGCGCCTGGCGCAGTTCGAACCCACCGTCATCCTCACCGCCGAAGCCAGCGGTATCGCCCCCGGCCTGGTGGTGGCACAGGCGCTGAACGTGCCGCTGGTCTACGCAAAGAAATACGCCCCGCAGGTGGAATCGCCCGCGATCGCGCGCGTGATCCCCTCGCCCACCAAGGGCGGCGAGACCAAGCTCGTGCTGTCGCAGCGCTACATCGTGCCCACCGACCGGGTGGTGATCGTCGACGACTTCCTGTCCAACGGCCGCACCGCGGTGGCGCTGGTCGAGATGGCGCGCGAAGCGGGCGCGACCGTGCTATGCGCGAGCTTCATCGTCGAGAAGCGCTTCAAGAAAGGGCACGCGACCATCGAGGCGCTCGGCGTTCCGGTGTGCACGCTCGCCCAGGTCGAGGCGCTCGAGAACGGTCGGGTCGCGCTCACTCAACCCTGAGCCAACCCCGAGCCAGCGCCGAACCGGCCTGAACCTGCGCAACAGCGTGGGATTTGCACGCGCAGCGCCATGCGCCCGTGCTTAGACTGGCGGCTTCGAACGAACGGACATCCACCATGGAAGAGTTCCAGTCCCAGATTGACGCCTTCGCCGATCAGATCGAGCAGGAATTGCGCGACGGCGTGCTGAGTTTTCCCACGGTTTTCGACCTGTCTCTGCGCATCAAGAGGCTGGCGGACAACCCCGACAGCTCGCTCACCGACATCGCCAACGCGGTGAAGGCCGAGCCGGTGCTGGCCGCCAAGGTCATCCGCATGGCGAACACGCTGTCGATGAATCCGTATCGCGGCGAGATCAGCAGCCTCAAGGAGGCGATCACCCGCATCGGGCTGTCCACGCTGCGCTGCCTCGCGTTTGCGGTCGCCGCCGAGCAGCTCGCGCGCGATCACCGCTCGCGCCAGATGCGCCTGATCGCCACCGGGCTATGGATGCACGCGATCGACGTCGCCTCATGGGCATTCGCCTTCGCCCGCGAGCGCGACCGGCCCAACCCCGACGGCGCCATGCTTGCCGGCCTGATGCTCGACATCGGCCAGTTCTATCTGCTGGCGCGCGCCGCGCGCTATCCGGCGCTCGAGGGCGACATGCCGCGCTTTGCCGAAGTGGTGGCGCTGTGGGACGAGCCGGTGCGCACCGCGGTGCTCGAGGCCTTCGACCTGCCGGAGACCATCATCGACGCCTGTGCAGCCGACCCGACCGCGCACACCGAGTGGCCGCCCGAGACGATGAGCGACCTGGTGTTCCTGGCCACCCTGGCAGCCGAGTCGCCCAACCCCTTCGATACGCTGCTCGGCATCCAGCGCCGTCCGGAAATGCTCGCGGCCAGCATCGGCGACGTCGGTAGCGAGGCCTTCCAGGCCCTGGTGGACACCGCCCGCGACACGCGCCACGAGCTCATCGCCGCCGCCTGCGACTGAAGGCGCCGCAGCGGCTGAGGCGTAACGGCCGGCCGCCGCGTTCAGGCGCCTCGGTCGCCTCGGTCGCCTTCGTCCGTTTCGCCGCGCAGGTGGCGGCGCAGTTCGCGCGCACACAGCGCAACCGCCTGGTTCGCCTCGGGAAAGACCTTGCCGAGCGTGAAGAAGCCATGCACCACGCCCGCAAAGGCGTGGTAGGTGACGTCTCCGCCTTCGGCTGCGACCCGCGCGGCGAAGGCCTCGCAATCGTCCACCAGCGGATCGAACTCGGCGCCGATCACCAGCATCGGCGGCAGCCCGGCGAGCGAGGCCGCGCGCATCGGCGACGCGCGCCAGTCCTCGGTATTGCCCGCCGGCAGGTAGCGCTCGAAGAACCACTGCAGCGTGCCGCGATCGAGGAAGAAGCCTTCGGCGTAGCGCTCGCGCGAGGCACGTTCGCTGCGGATCTCGGTACTCGGATAGACCAGCATCAGGAAGCGTGGCCGCACCTCGGCCGCGCGCAGCGCGAGCGCGGTGACGATCGACAGGTTGCCGCCCGCACTGTCGCCGCCGAGCGCGATCCGCCCTGCGTCCACCTCGAGCAGATCGGCCTGCTCCACCGTCCACTCGAAGGCAAGGCGCGCATCGTCGAGGGCGGCGGGAAACGGATGCTCGGGGGCGAGACGGTAGTCCACCGACAACACGGCACAGCGCGAAGCGTTGGCGAGCTCGCGACAGACCACGTCGAAGCTCGCCACATCGCCCACGCACCAGCCGCCGCCATGGAAATAGATCAGCAGCGGCAGGTATTCGCCGGCGTGACTCGACAGCGGCCGGTAGTAGCGCGCGAGCAAGGCCGTGCCGTCCGGACGCGGGATCGGCACCTCGGTGGTCGAGGCCACGGCCGGCGCCTCCGGACGAAACACGAACTGCAGCTTTTCGAAGGAGTGGCGGGCCTGGGCTTCGGACAACTGGTGAAAGCGCGGCGCACCGATCCGGTACGCCATATCCAGCAGGGAACGGGCTTCGGGAGTCAGGGGCATGAGCAGCGAGCGAACGGGTGGAACCCGCCTGTGGTCTGGTTGGGCCGCAATTCTAGCTTTCCTTCGCTGCGCGGCGGACATTCGAGCGCGGGACCGTGAGCAATGACGCAGGTCGGGCACGTCGGGCGTCCGCTGCCGGCGCACATTGCGAGGCAGCAGGATTAGACTGGGAGCATCTGAAAGGAGACACGCAATGAGCAAGGCAGAAGACCTTCATCCCCCCGTCAGCACCACCACCAAGCCCCCCGCAGCCACCCAACGCAAAGCCGCCCGCCGTAAGCCGGCGAGCCGCCGCACGCGCGAGGGTGACACCGCCCCCGAGCTGAGCGCCGACGGCATCGAGCGCTTCGAGATCGAGCAGGCCATCGCCGCCGCCGAGGACTCGAAGCTGGTCGCCGTCACCGACATTCTCAAGACCGAGCTCGGCCGCGACCCTCAGCGCGCAGCACGCGCGCTGGACTCGATCCTCGCCGGCGCCTCGCCCGACGACGTCCACGTGTTGCGCCGCGCCCTGATGCGCGCCGACGCCGGTACCGCGACCAACGCCCCCAATCCGGACGACGAGCTCGCGCCCGACTGGCGCCAGGGGGGCTACCCCTACCGCAACCTGATGACGCGCAAGGCCTACGAGAAACAGAAATACCGCCTGCAGGTCGAGCTGCTGAAGCTGCAGGCCTGGGTCAAGGACACCGGCCAGCGCGTGGTGATCCTGTTCGAGGGCCGCGATGCCGCGGGCAAGGGCGGCACCATCAAGCGCTTCATGGAACACCTGAACCCGCGCGGTGCGCGCGTGGTGGCGCTGGAAAAACCCTCCGAGATCGAACGCGGCCAGTGGTACTTCCAGCGCTACATCCAGCACCTGCCCACCGCCGGCGAGATCGCGCTGTTCGACCGCTCCTGGTACAACCGCGCCGGCGTCGAGCGCGTCATGGGCTTTTGCAGCAACGACGACTACAACGAGTTCATGCGCCAGGTGCCGGAGTTCGAGCGCAACCTGGTGCGCAGCGGCATCCACCTGATCAAGTTCTGGTTCTCGGTGAGCCGCGACGAGCAGCGCCGCCGCTTCAAGGAACGCGAGTCGCACCCGCTCAAGCAGTGGAAGCTATCGCCGATCGACCTCGCCTCGCTCGACAAGTGGGACGACTACACCAAGGCCAAGGAGGCGATGTTCTTCTACACCGACACCGCCGATTCGCCGTGGACGGTGGTCAAGTCCGATTGCAAGAAGCGCGCGCGCCTCAACGCCCTGCGCTACGTGCTGCACAAGCTGCCCTACACCAACAAGGACATCGAGCGCATCGGTCCGCTCGACCCGCTGCTGGTCGGCCGCGCCAACGTGGTGTACGAGCGCGGCGAGAAGGACGCCGTGCCCTTGCTTTGAGTCATGCACGAACCCGCCTCGAGGCGGGTTCTTCGCATCAAACTGCCGCCAGCGGTGACAAGTCGTAAGCGGGCTGCCGCCCCGGGCTGCGAGACCGCCTAGACTAGTTTCACGTCCGACCGGACGTGACCGGTATTGCGACACAAGGGGAGAAAGCACGATGGCAAACCTTCGTTCGAAAACCATGACCATGCTGGCGATGGCCCTCGCGGGCACCTTGCTCGCCACCCCGGCGCTCGCCGACAAGCCCGCGCACGCCGGCGGCGGCAAGCCCGATCACAAGCAGGCAGGCCCGGGCGATCGCGGCCCGGGTGCAAAGGCCGATCGCCGCGACGACGACCGCAGGAACACTCAGCAGCGTGTCGACGAGCGCGAACGACGGTACGACGCCGACCGTCGCGACACGCGTGGCGACAACCGCGACCGCGATGGCGACCGCGACCGCGATCGGAATCATGAACGCGACCGGGACGGCGACTACCGCTGGGGGCGCGACGGCGGGCCACGGGCCGGCGCCTACTTCACCGAGCGCCACCGCGAGGTCGTGCGCAGCTACTACGGAGAACGCTACCAGAGCGGGCACTGCCCGCCGGGACTCGCCAAGAAGCACAACGGCTGCATGCCCCCGGGCCAGGCCAAGAAGTGGCGGATCGGCTACCCGCTGGCCCGCGACGTGGTCTATTACGACGCACCCGGTGACATCGTCCTGCGCCTTGGCATGCCGCCCGAAGGGCACCGCTACGTGCGCGTCGCTGCCGACATCCTGCTGATTGCGGTCGGTACCGGGATGGTGGTCGATGCGCTCGAGGATCTGAACCGCATGTGAGGTCTGATCCCTGGCGCGGTCGACAGCGCTAAAGTTTCGCGTTCGGCTGCCGTTCAGGCACGGCATGTCGAGCGCTGGAACGCAGGACGCCCCCACCCACAGCCAGCCCCGCCCCTCGCAAGAGCGGCGGGGCGTTGTTGTTCGCCATCGCCTGGGCTGGGCTGCATTCGTGTTCTGGATCGCCTACAGCGGGGCCGTGCTGGGCTGGCATGCCCTTGCCGCGCCGCCTGCCGATGCGTGCATCGTGCGCTGAAACCGTACCCGACCGAAACCAGGAAAACCTCATGTCCAGGCACCACGACCAACCCGACGCGCTGCACGCCTTCCGTGCCGCAGCCGACCGCCTGATGCTCGCATTTCTCGGCGTGCATCTGCTGCTGACGCTAGGCGTCGCGGCCTACACCGACACCTGGCTGGTGGGCGTCGCGGTGGGTCTGCCCGCGCTGCTGGTGCCAGCCGCACTGGTTTCGCTCAGTCCCGGCTCGGTGCTGTCGCGCTCGTCCATCGCGGCCGCGTTGATGGTGTTCTCGGCGCTGACGATCCAGCAGTTCGGCGGCGCAATCGAGGCCCACTTCGGCATCTTCGTGCTCCTCGCCTTCCTGTTGTACTACCGTGACTGGCGGCCGATCCTGGTCGCCGCGGCGCTGATTGCAGTCCATCACGTCGCCTTCAACTACCTGCAGGCCCTCAACTGGGGCGTGTATGTGTTCGAGAGCGGGTCGTCCCTGACGCGCGTGCTCGCCCATGCGGCCTACGTCGTCATGCAGGCCGGGATGCTGATCTACATGGCGCTGCGTCTCGAACAGGAGGCAGTGGTCTCGGCGCGGGTCGGCGCGCTCGCCGCGCGCATCGGCGAGGGCGACCTGCGCCCGGTCGACAGCCACGATGACGGCTCGAGCCTGCTGCGCTCGGTGATCGACATGCAGGGCAAGCTCGCGGGCACGCTCGAGCGCTTCAATCGCGAGGCGCAGGCCGTCGCCAGCAGCGCGCAGGCGCTCGATCATCATTCCGGCGTCGCCGCCGAACGCATGCGCCAGCAGCGCGCCGCAACCGCAGACATCTCGGCCTCGGTCGACGCACTCACCGGCGAGATGGCGCGCCTGGCCGCCGACGCCGAGCACGCGCGCATGCTGGCCGCCGACTCGGGGGGGTCGGCACGCAAGGGCGCGGGCATCGTCAAGGCCGCAATCGACGAGATCACCGGCATCGCCGGAACCATCCGGCATTCGGCCGACAGCGTCGAGGCACTCGGCAACCAGTCCGACCGCGTCGCCGAGGTCGTCGGCCTGATCAAGGCCATTGCCGGACAGACCAACCTGCTCGCGCTCAATGCCGCCATCGAGGCAGCGCGTGCCGGCGAGCAGGGCCGCGGGTTCGCGGTGGTCGCCGACGAAGTGCGCAAGCTCGCCGAGCGCACCTCGGCCGCGACCGAGGAGATCGCCGGCATGATCGACGACATCCAGTCGAGCAAGACGCAGGCGCTGGCCAACATCGAGTCGGCGGTCGAACGCGTCGGCAAGGGCAGCGGACTCGCCGCCGAGGCGGGCGCATCGATCGGGCGCATCACCGATGACGCCGACCGCGTCGAGCACGTGTTCGGCGCGATTGCCGCAAGCCTCGGCGAACAGAGCGCGGCTGCGCGCCAGATTGCCGCTGCGGTCGAGTCGGTGGCGAGCCTCGCGGACGAGACCGAAGCCTCGGCGAATTTCGTCGCCAGCGAGGTTGACACCCTCGAGCGCACCGCGCGCGAACTGTCACGGGCGGTCGGCAACTTCCGCGTCGCCTGAGGCTGGCGAACCGGCGGCGCAGGTCGCGGTCTATCGGCTATCCCAACCGGAGACCCAATCATGCTGCATGAGCTCTTTCGCGGCTTCGTCCTGCCTGTTGCATTGACGGCAGCTTTCGCCCCCGCCCTCGCCGACCCGGGTGCCGCCGCCAGCGCACTCTTCGGCCCAGGCGCCGGCCACGAGTTGCGCCGCCTGCATGCGGACGAGGTCGTCAGACTTGGCGAGCGCTTCGGCGGACAGCCGGTGCTGGTGGTCAATACCGCAAGCCACTGCGGCTTCACCGACCAGTTCCGCGAACTCGAGGCGGTGCATCGGAAATACAAGGACCGCGGCCTCAGGGTCGCCGGTTTCCCGTCCGATGATTTCCGCCAGGAGGCGGCCGAGGAGTCCAAGACCGCCGAAGTGTGCTTCGAGAACTTCGGCGTCACCTTCGACATGTTCGCGCCGATCGCGGTCACCGGCGACAAGGCACACCCGCTGTTCCGCGAGATCGCGCGCCAGTCCTCGGCGCCGCGCTGGAACTTCCACAAGTACGTGATCGACCGCAACGGCCGTGTGGTCGCGGCCTTCCCGAGCCGCGTCAAGCCCGACGCCCCCGAAGTGCTGAAGGCGATCGAGCAGGTGCTCTAAGCGGCCGTGCTCACAGTGCGCGCAGCGGCCAGAACAGCGGAATCAGCACGCTGGCCGCTGCCCACACGATGAGGTTGAGCGGAATGCCCAGGCGGGCGAAGTCCGAGAAGCGGTAGTTACCCGCGCTATAGACCAGGGTGTTGGTCTGGTAGCCGATCGGGGTCGCGAAGCTTGCGCTCGCCGCGAACATCACCCCGACCACAAAAGGCCGCGGGTCCACGCCCAGGTGCTGGGCAACGCCGATGACGATCGGGGTGAACAGCACCGCGACCGCGTTGTTGCTGATGAACTCGGTCGCGATCGAGGTCATCAGGATCACCAGCGACAGCATCATCCACGGCGACAGCCCCTCGCCGACCGTCACCAGGCTGCCCGCCATCAGCGCCGCGAGGCCGGAATCGCGCATCGCGATGCTGACCGCCAGCATGCCGAAGATGAGCACGATGATCGGCCATTCCACCGCCTTGTAGGCTTCGTCCGGACGAATGCAGCCGGTGATCAGCACGACGGCGGCACCGATGATCGCCAGCCCCTCGATCGGCATGACGTTGAAGGCGGCCAGCAGCATCACCCCGGCCATGGTGGCGAGCGCGACCGGCGCCTTCGCGCTGCGGGTTGCGCTGACCTTGCCGTCGGTGATCGCGAACAGGTCGCCGTTGTCGCAGAAGCGCTTGATCTGCGTGGGCGTGCCCTCAACCAGCAGCACGTCACCGAACTGGAGCTGGAAGTCGTCGCCCACATCGGGGATCGAGGCATTGCGCCGATGCACGGCGATGAGGTGTATGCCATAGCGCGCAACAAGGTCGAGGTCGCGGATCGGGCGCTGGACGTAGCGCGAGGTCTGGCCCACGAGGGCCTCGACGATCACCACATCACGCTTGCGCAGGGTTTCCAGGTCGTGCGGATCGGCTGCCTGCGGGGTCTGCACGCGCAGGCCGACGAGATCGGTGCTGCGCAGGTCCACCATCGCGCTGCTGCGCGTGTGCACGACCAGCCGGTCGCCGACCTCGAGCCGGGTGTCGGCCACAGGCGCGGAGAACTCTTGCTCGGCGCGGAACAGCTTCAACACCTTGATGACACCGTTCGACAGCCGCGCCTCCTTGAGTGTGCGCCCGGCAAGACGCGAGTTCTCGGGCACGAAGAGTTCGGTCATGAACAGGCGGTCACCGCTGCCGCTGAACTGCTGGGTCAGGGTCTCGCGCACCGGCAGGAAGCGCTGCGCGAAGAAGAACATGAAAGTGCAGCCGATCAAGGCCATCAAGGCCGCCGGCGCGGTGATCTCGAACATCGAGAACG
>JAANMY010001043.1_pt1 | contig 34024 bp, 34 predicted proteins | sample 7279691 | NCBI WGS metagenome assembly JAANMY01 (sample SAMN14094543, study PRJNA606508) | bioreactor metagenome | isolation source: A lab-scale SPAN reactor treating ammonium-rich wastewater day 388 | place: Ireland: Galway | collected 2018-02-07
GCCGCCGCGGTCGCCGCTGAATAAGCGGAGGGTGAGATGGGTATTCTCAATCATCACAAGAAAATCGAGACGCACGCCACCCTTCTGCTGGTCCTCAGCTTTCTGGTGGTGACAATCGGCGGCCTCGTGCAGATCGTGCCTCTGTTCTATCTGGAGAACACGATCGAAGAGGTGGAAGGGATGCGTCCCTATTCGCCGCTGGAGCTGGCCGGGCGCGAGATCTATGTGCGCGAGGGCTGCTATGTCTGCCACAGCCAGATGGTCCGCCCGATGCGCGACGAGGTCGAGCGTTACGGCCCGTATTCGCTGGCGGCGGAATCGATGTACGACCATCCGTTCCAGTGGGGCTCCAAACGGACGGGGCCTGACCTCGCCCGCCTGGGCGGCCGCTATTCGGACGACTGGCACGTCGCGCATATGACCAACCCGCGCGATGTGGTGCCGGAATCGGTGATGCCGCCCTATGCGTATCTGCTCAACCGCGAGATCGACGGCCGGTATATCCAGGATCTGATGAGCACCTACCGGCTCGTCGGTGTCCCCTATACCGACGAGATGCTGGCGTCGGCGCAGGAAGACTTCCTGGCGCAGGCCAACCCCGAAGCCGACACGGCGGCGCTGCTGGAACGCTATCATTCGGCCCAGACGCGCAACTTCGACGGTCAGCCCCAACTGACCGAGATGGATGCGATCATCGCCTATATGCAGATGATCGGCACGCTGGTCGATTTCTCCACCTTCGTCGCCGACGAGAGCCGGTAAGGGGAGGGGACAGACGTGGAAACCTATTCGCTTCTGAGGAGCTTCGCGGACAGTTGGTATCTGCTGTTCATGACGCTGTTCTTTGTCGGCATCATCGCCTGGGCCTGGCGCCCCGGCAGCCGTGCGGTGCAGGACGAGGTTGCGTCGAGCATCTTCCGCAATGACGACACACCGGCGCGGGACGGGGGCGATGCCCCCTCCCACCGCCTGAGCCAGAGGGCACAGTGATGGCCGCACCGACCAAGAAACACGACAAGCCGACGACGGGCCATTCCTGGGACGGCATCGAGGAATTCGACAATCCGCTGCCGCGCTGGTGGCTGTGGATCTTCTACGCCACGATCCTGTGGTCGGTGGTCTACTGGGTGCTGTACCCGGCCTGGCCGCTGGTGCGCGGCGCGACTGCCGGGGTGCTGGGCTATTCCTCGCGCGCCGATGTCGCGGCGGAAATCGCCAGTGCCGATGCTGCCAACCAGGTCTGGTACGACCGGCTGCTGAGCACCGAACTCGATGCCATCGCCGGTGACGCCGAACTGCAACGGTTCGCGGTCAACGCCGGGGCGGCGGTGTTCCGGGCGCAATGCTCGCAATGCCACGGCGCCGGGGCTGACGGCGTCATGGCCGGCGGCTTTCCCAACCTGCTCGATGACGAATGGATGTGGGGCGGCACGACCGACGACATCGTGACCACCGTGACCTATGGTATCCGCAACACCGATTTCCCGGATGCACGCTATTCCGAGATGCCGGCGTTCGGCCGCGACGGTCTGCTGACCGATGCGGAAATCGACCAGGTGGTGAACCATGTGCTGGCCCTGTCGGCCCAGCCGCATGACACGGCGCTGGCCACGGCGGGCGAACAGGTGTTCCTCGACAATTGCGCGGCCTGCCATGGCGATACCGGCGCGGGCGATCCCTTCGTCGGGGCTCCGGCGCTGAACAACGCGATCTGGCTCTATGGCGGCGATGCGGCCTCGATCCGCGAAACCGTCACGAATGCCCGCTTCGGCATCATGCCCGGCTTCACCAACCGCCTGAACGAGGCGCAGATCCGTGCCGTTGCCGCCTATGTCCACCAATTGGGTGGCGGCCAGTAAATCCCCCGATCCGGGCCCCGCAAGGGGCCCGGAGGCGGCACCGCACCCGGTCCTGTTCGCGCGTTTCGCGGGCACGGTGCCGCCGAGTCTCGCAAAGGCGCGCCCGGCCCGATCTGCCGGTGTGCGCCTTTGACGCATTTAATCCGAACCCTGAATCCGGGTTTTTGATTCAGGTCAATGCCCGATCCACCCCGCCCGTGCGACTGATGCACAAGCCAAGAAGTGGGAGCGATTCCGTGAGTTCGTCCGAACCCCAAGAGCAACTCTACGCCGCGCGCGAGCCGGTCTTTCCGCGTCGCGTCAAGGGCAACTTCCGCACCCTGAAATGGTGGCTGATGGGGCTGATGCTGGGCATCTACTACGTCACCCCCTGGATTCGCTGGGACCGGGGCCCGGCGATGCCCGATCAGGCGGTGCTGGTCGATCTCGCCAACCGCCGGTTCTTCTTCTTCATGATCGAAATCTGGCCGCACGAATTCTATTTCGTCGCGGGCCTGCTCATCATGGCGGGGATCGGCCTGTTCCTGTTCACCTCGGCGCTGGGCCGGGTCTGGTGCGGCTATGCCTGCCCGCAGACCGTCTGGACCGACCTGTTCATTCTGGTCGAACGCTGGGTCGAGGGCGACCGCAACGCCCGCCTGCGCCTGTACCGCCAGAAGTGGGGCGGCGAGAAGATCCGCAAATACGGGCTGAAATGGCTGCTGTGGCTGCTGATCGGCCTCGCCACCGGCGGCGCCTGGGTGTTCTATTTCACCGACGCGCCGACGCTGATGGGCGATCTGCTGACCTTCAGCGCCCATCCCGTCGCCTATGGCACCATCGCCTTCCTGACCGCCACCACCTTCCTGTTCGGCGGGTTCTTCCGGGAACAGGTCTGCATCTATGGCTGCCCCTGGCCGCGCATCCAGGCGGCGATGATCGACGAGGATACGATCAATATCAGCTACCGCGAATGGCGCGGCGAGCCGCGCGGCAAGCTGAAAAAGGGCGAGGCCGATCCGGCGATGGGCGATTGCATCGATTGCATGGCCTGCGTCAACGTCTGCCCGATGGGGATCGACATCCGCAACGGCCTGCAGATGGAATGCATCACCTGCGGCCTGTGCATCGACGCCTGCAACGACGTGATGGACCGTATCGGCAAGCCGCGCGACCTGATCGGCTATCTGGCGCTGTCGGACGAGGTGCGCGAACGCGCGGGCCAGCCGCCCAAGCCGCTGCTGAAACACATCTTCCGCCCGCGCACCGTGGTCTATACCACGCTCTGGCTGGGCATCGGGCTGGGGCTCTTGGTGGCGCTGTTCCTGCGCACCGACATCGATATGTCGATCTCGCCGATCCGCAACCCCACGCATGTCGTGCTCAGCGACGGCTCGGTCCGCAATACCTATGACATCCGCCTGCGCAACATGTACGCCGAACCGCGGCAGTTCTTCCTGACCGTGGCCGACAATGCCTCGATCCGCTTGACGATGGAGGGTGTGCAGGGCCAACTGGTGACGGTGGGGCCGGACGAGCAACTGAACCAGCGCGTCTATCTGACCGCCGCCAATGGCACCCCGGCCGCCAGCGCCGCGACCTCGCCCATCCGCATCTGGGTTTCCGTCACCGGCGACACCGACCGAATCTATGGCGAAACCATCTTCAACGGGAGGGGAGAATGACCGCGAAACCTGTGGTGACCGCAGCCAAGGGCCGCGAATTGACCGGCCGGATGGTTCTGGCCATCACCCTCGGCGCCTTTGGCGTCATCATCGCCGTCAATCTGGTCATGGCCTGGTTCGCGGTGAACACCTTCCCCGGGCTCGAGGTGCGCAATTCCTATGTCGCCAGCCAGGGCTTCAACGACCGGCTGCGCGCCCAGCAGGCGCTGGGCTGGACGACCGAGGCCGATCTCAGGGGCGGGCGGCTGACAGTGCGCGTCACCGATGCCGACGGCAACCCGGCGCCGGTGGCGGCGATCACCGCGATCCTCGGCCGCCCGACGACCGAGCGCGAGGATACCACCCCGGCGCTGGCCTTCGATGGCCAGGCCTATGTCGCCGATGTCGATGTCGATTACGGCAACTGGGATCTGCGCATTCAGGCCGAGGCCGCCGACGGCACCGGCTATGGCTACCGTGTCGGGCTGATCCACCACCGTTGAGGATGACCAGATGACCGACACCCTGACCGACCCCGAGTATGGCCCGGCGCCGGTTTCGGCCTGCCCGGCCTGCATCGCCACCCCCTCGGCGCTCGACCGGGCCCGGGTGGCCGAAGGCCCGGCGCGGATCATGCTGTCGGTGCCCGACGCGCATTGCGCGCTCTGCATCACCAATGTCGAGGGCGATCTGGAAAAGATGCCGGGCGTGAAAAGCGCCCGTCTGAACCTGACCCTGCGCCGCGTGCTGGTCGAGGCCGATCCGACCGTCACCGCCCAGCAGATCGCCGAGCGGCTGGGCAAGATCGGCTATCCGGCCTATGAGCTGGACCCGGGCCAGCTCAGCATGACCGAAACCGACCGGCAGGGCCGCGACCTGCTGATGCGGCTGGGGGTGGCGGGGTTCAGCATGATGAACATCATGCTGCTGTCGGTCGCCGTCTGGTCGGGCGCTACCGATGCCACGCGCGACCTGTTCCATCTGGTCTCGGCGCTGATCGCCGTGCCGACCGTCGCCTTTGCCGGGCAACCCTTCTTTCGCAAGGCCTGGGCCGGGGTCAGGGCCGGGCGGCTGGACATGGATTTCCCGATCTCGCTGGCGATCCTGCTGGCGACCGGCATGTCGCTCTATGAAACGCTCAACAGCGGCCACCACGCCTATTTCGACGCCGCCGTCATGCTGACCTTCTTCCTGCTGGCCGGGCGCTATCTCGATTTTCGCACCCGGGCCGTGGCCCGCTCGGCGGCGCAGGAACTGGCCGCGCTCGAAGTGCCGCGCGCCATTCGCCTGACCGGCACCGACGAGGAAACCGTTCCGGTGGCCGATTTGCGGGCGGGCGATCTGGTGCTGGTGCGGCCCGGCGGGCGGATACCGGCCGACGGGGTGATTGCCGCCGGGCAATCCGAACTCGACCGCTCGCTGCTGACCGGCGAATCGTTGCCGGTCTTTGCCGGGCCGGGGCTGATCGTCACCGCGGGCGCCGTCAACCTGACCGGCCCGCTGACCCTGCGCGTCAGCGCGGCGGGCAAGGACAGCTCGCTGCACCGCATGGCCGAACTGGTGGCGGTGGCCGAAAACGCCCGTAACAAATACACCACGCTGGCCGAACGCGCCGCGCGGCTCTATTCGCCCTCGGTGCATCTGCTGTCGTTCACCGCCTTCGGCGTCTGGATGTGGCTGACCGGCGGCGACGTGCGCTTTGCCCTCAACATCTCGGCGGCGACGCTCATCATCACCTGCCCCTGCGCGCTGGGCCTCGCGGTGCCTGCCGTGGTCACGGCGGCCTCGGGGCGGCTGTTTCGCGCCGGGCTGCTCATCAAGAACGGCTCGGCGCTGGAACGGCTGGCCGAGGTGGATACCGTGGTTTTCGACAAGACCGGCACCCTGACGCTGGGCACGCCGGAACCGGTGAACCTGTCCGATTTCAGCCGCGAAGAGCTGGAAATCGGCGCGGCGCTGGGTCAGGCCTCGTCGCATCCGCTGGCGCAGGCGCTGGCCCAGGCGGCCCGGGCGCAAGGCGTGATCCCCGCCGTTCTCGAGGATCTGGCCGAGGTGCCGGGCCACGGCGTGCAGGGGCTGTGGCAGGGGCAGCGGGTGCGGCTGGGGCGGGCCAACTGGGTCGGCGCCGACAGCCTGCAGACCACCGCCACCTATCTGGCCATCGGCGCCCGGCGGCCGCGCGCGCTGGCCTTTGCCGACCGGCTGCGCGACGGCGCGCAGGAGGCGGTCAGCGCCTTCCGGGCGCAGGGCAAGCGGGTGATGCTGATATCCGGCGACGTGCCCGGCGCCGTGGGCGAACTGGCCGCGCGGCTGGGCATCGACGACTGGCAGGCCGAGGCCCTGCCCGAGGAAAAGGCCGCCGTCATCGAGGCGCTGCAGGCGCAGGGCCACCGGGTGCTGATGATCGGCGACGGGCTGAACGATACCGTGGCGCTGACCGCGGCGCATGTGTCGATCTCGCCCGCCACGGCGCTGGACGCGGCGCGCGTCGCGTCCGACATCGTGCTGCTGGGCGCCTCGCTGGCGCCGCTGCCCGAGGCGCGGCGCGTCTCGGTCAAGGCGGTCAGACGCATCCGCGAGAATTTCGCCATCTCGTTCGGCTATAACATCATCGCCGTGCCGATCGCCCTCGTCGGCCTCGCCTCGCCGCTGATCGCGGCCCTGGCGATGTCGATCTCGTCGATCACCGTGGCGCTGAACGCGCTGCGCCTGAAATAAGCAAGGAAGAACATGGACATTCTCGCCATCCTGATCCCGGTCTCGCTGTTTCTGGGGCTCGGCGGGCTGCTGGCCTTCTGGTGGACGCTGCGGCGCGGGCAATACGACGACCCCGAAGGCGACAGCCAGCGCATCCTGCGCGGCGATTACGACGACCAGCCCAAGGGCTGAACCGGCCGCCGGGCGGCAGGGGAATGCGCATGCGGTCTTGACCTTTGCGGTTGCGAGGCACTTATTACCGGCAACGCGAACACAAACAACGAGGTAACACCATGTCCTTCACCCTTCCGGATCTGCCCTATGCCCATGACGCGCTGGCGCCGCTGGGCATGTCGAAAGAGACGCTGGAATACCACCACGACCTGCACCACAAGGCCTATGTCGATAACGGCAACAAGCTGATCGCCGGGACCGAATGGGAAGGCAAGTCGCTGGAAGAGATCGTCAAGGGCACCTACAAGGCGGGCGCCGTGGCGCAGTCGGGGATCTTCAACAACGCCTCGCAGCACTGGAATCACGCGCAATTCTGGGAAATGATGGGCCCGGGCGGCAAGTCGATGCCGGGCGCGCTGGAGGCGGCGATCACCGAAAGCTTCGGCTCGGTCGCCAAGTTCAAGGAAGATTTCGCCGCTGCGGGCGCCGGGCAGTTCGGCTCGGGCTGGTGCTGGCTGGTCAAGGATACCGACGGCGGGCTGAAAGTCACCAAGACCGAGAACGGCGTCAACCCGCTGTGCTTTGGCCAGACCGCACTGCTGGGCTGCGACGTGTGGGAGCATTCCTATTACATCGATTTCCGCAACAAGCGCCCGGCCTATCTGACCAACTTCCTCGACAAGCTGGTGGATTGGGAAAACGTCGCGGCGCGCCTGGCTGCCGCCTGAGCGGTTTCGCAACGCGGGAAACAGGGGGCTTCGGCCCCCTTTTTTCATGCGCGCCGCCTTGCGGGCGGGGGGGGGGCCGGGCGCGGGGGGCATCGAGCCCCCCGCGCCCGGCGCGCGTGCCGCGCAGGGGGGCGCTGCCCCCCTCGGCCTGACGGCCTCACCCCCCGGGATATTTGCGGCGCAAAGTTGCGCGCGTCAGGCCGCCAGTTCGCGCGGCACGATGAAATCGCGCACCGAGCCCAGGCCGTATTCGAGCTGGCGCCAGTCGAGGATCTCGAAGCTGGCGACCAGCGTGGCGCCGGTCGGGTAATGCCGGAACTGGCTGTCGAGCGGCGCGCGCGCGAGCAGCCGTTCGGCGAATTCGGCGATGCCGGGGTTGTGGCCGACCATCATCACCACATCCGCCGTCGCATGGCGCAGCACCGCCAGCATCACATCGGGCCCGGCGTGATAGAGCGCCGGTTTCAGCGTCACCACCGGGGTTGCGCCGAGCGCCGGTGCCACCCCTTCCCAGGTTTCGCGCGTGCGCAGCGCGTCCGAGCACAGCACCTCGCCCGGGATATAGCCGCGCGAGGCGAGCCAGCCGCCCAGATCGGCCGCGGCGGCGCGCCCGCGCTCGTTCAGCGGGCGGTCGTGGTCGGCCATGGTCGGATCGTCCCAACTGGATTTGGCGTGTCGCGTCAGAATCAGGCGCTTGGTCATCTGTGGAACTGGCTCATGTGATAGGCGGATTGCGCCGCCAGTCTTGCATGGCTTTGCGACGCGGGGCAAGCGCGGCGCGCGCCGCAGCCGTTGCGCAGGCAATCGGTGCCGGGCGCGGTATCGAGATAGGCGTGGCAGGCGGCGGTGTCATAACCGGCCGGTCCCAGCGCGCCGACCGGGCAGGCGCGGGTGCAGGGCCTGTCCGCACAGGCCGTGCAGGGGCTCTGCGACGGTGGCAGGGCCAGGGCGAAGGGCACGGCCAGCGCGCCGCGGAACGAGGCCCAGAGCCCGGCCTCGGCGTGGACCAGCATGCCGACCGGGCTTTGCCACAGCGCGCCCGAGGCCAGCGCCCAGCGAAAGAACGGCGGCCAGGGCGGCCCGTCCGAGGGGAAGATCGCCGCCGCGGCGAATCGCCCGGCCAGCGCGCCGAGGATGCGTTTCGACCAGCGGTCGAGCGGATCGGCGCCGCCATCCTGCCATTCGGGCGCGGCGGTGACGCGCGCCCACCAGCCCGCGCCGCCCTGCGGGCCGATCAGCACCAGCGCCTGCGTGCCCGGCGGGCAGAAGGCCGGGTCGGGGGCGGTCACGGCCAGCGCGACCAGCCCCTGGTCATCGAGAGCGGCGAGAAGCTCAGTGCTCGTGCCCACGGGGGGTCACTCGCGGGATGGTCGAGCGGATCATCGACCCGGCGCCATGCTCGGTGAACAATTCCAGCAGGCAGGCGTTGGGCACCCGCCCGTCGAGGATCACCACGGCGCGCACCCCGGCCTCGATCGCCTGCAGCGCGGTTTCGGTCTTGGGGATCATGCCGCCGGCGATGGTGCCATCGGCGATCATCGCCTTGATCTGGTCGGGGTGGATCTCGGTCAGGATGTTGCCGTCCTTGTCCTTGACGCCCGACACATCGGTCAACAGCAGCAGCCGGTCGGCCTTGAGCGCCCCGGCGATGGCGCCGGCGGCGGTGTCGCCGTTGACGTTGAAGGTCTCGTTGGCGCTCATGCCGGTGGCCACCGGGGCCACGACCGGGATGATCCCGGCCTTGAACAGATCGCGCAGCACCTGCACGTTCATCTCGACCGGCTTGCCGACAAAGCCCAGCTCGGGATCGTCGGCGACGCAGACCATCAGGTCGTCGTCCTTGCCAGACAGGCCCACCGCGCGGCCGCCCTCGTCCATGATCGCCTGCACGATCCGCTTGTTGACCAGACCGGTCAGCACCATCTCGACCACCTCGACCGTGGCCTTGTCCGTCACCCGCTTGCCGCGCACGAATTCGGATTTGATGCCCAGCCGCGCCAGCAGGTCGTTGATCATCGGCCCGCCGCCATGCACCACCACCGGGTTCAGCCCGACCTGGCGCATCAGCACGATATCGCGGGCGAATTCGGCCATGGCGTCCTCGTCGCCCATGGCATTGCCGCCGAACTTGACGACGACGACGGCGCCCGAGAACCGCTGCAGATAGGGCAGGGCTTCCGACAGGGTGCGGGCGATGGCGGTCCAGTCACGATTCATGTTCTGGTTTCTCATGGTCTTTACTGCATGGTGGCGATGATCGCGCGGAGCGTGGCGATACCCTCGCCCTTTTCCGACGAGGTGACAAGCAGCTCGGGGAAGGCGGCCGGGTGCTTGGCCAGCGCGGCGCGGACCTGCGCCAGATTGCGCTCCTGATCGGCGGCGCTGACCTTGTCGGACTTGGTCAGCACCACCTGAAAGGTCACGGCCGAGCGGTTGAGCAGTGTGAGGATTTCCTCATCCACCTTCTTGATGCCGTGGCGCAGGTCGATCAGCACGAAGGCGCGGCGCAGCGTGGCGCGGCCCGACAGATAGGACTTGAGCAGCTCTTGCCATTTGCGCACCACGGCGACCGGCGCCTCGGCAAAGCCATAGCCGGGCAGGTCGACCAGATAGAGCTGGCCGCCGACGTCGAAATAGTTGATCTCCTGCGTCCGCCCCGGGGTGTTCGAGGTGCGCGCCAGCGATTTGCGCCCGGTCAGCGCGTTGATCAGGCTGGATTTTCCGACATTGGACCGCCCGGCAAAGCAGATCTCCAGCCGGTCGGCCGGGGGCAGGCCGGGCATGGCGACCACGCCCTTGACGAAATCCACCGGCCCGGCGAACAGCTTGCGGCCGGTCTCGGCATCCTCGGGCGTCGGTTCGGGGGTGAAGGGAAAGGGCAGGACGGTCATGGGTGAAGCTCCAACGCGTCACCCAGGGCGACGGTTCCCGAGGCGATGACACGCGCATAGACGCCGAAATCGCGGTGTCCCCAGCCGGTTTCCAGCGCGGCGAGCGTGTCGCCCGCCGCGAGGCCGGTTTCGGGGTCAAAGGTGGTGGCGACGCAGCGGGTGATCGGCTCCTCGATGCGCAGCCGCGCGGTGCCGAGGGTCAGCTCGCGGCCGATCAGGTCGAATTCCTCCCAGGGGGCCAGCCCATCCAGCCACAGGTTGCCGCGAAAGCGGTGGATCGACAGGTCGCGGCCCATCCGCTGGCCCAGCGCGCGCAGCGACGACAGGTTCAGCAGCGCCAGCCAGGGCTCGGGCACATCGCTCAGCGCGCCGCCATCCTGCCGGGCGACCAGCGCGACCGGCGCCGGGCGGCTGGCGGGCCACAGCGGGCGCAGCCAGTCGATCAGCGCCGCGCCGTCGGCGGGCAGGCTGCCACTGAACGGCGGCAGCGCCGGGTGGCTCAGCCGCAGGTGGCCGCGCGCCTCGTCGAAATCGGCCCTGATCGCCTGCAGCGATCCCTCGGCCGCGCCGCGCACGAAGTTCATCTTGGCGGCCCAGCCCTGCGGCGCGCCGTGGAATTTCGCCCCGGCGGTGGTGATCGCCCACAGCCGGTCAAAGGGCATCGGGCGGCCCTCGGTCAGGGCCGCCCGTTCCAGTGTCTGATACCCGGCGGATTTGACCGGGTGCCGGACGATATGCGCCAGCCGCGCGCCGCTCACTTGGCCCCGCCGCCCTTGGCCCCGCCCTTGGTGCCGCCTTTGGGAATGCGGACCGAGGCGCGGATATTGCCGAAGATATCGGGCTTGGACCCATGCGCGCGCATGATGAAATATTGCTGGGTGAAGGTGATGATGTTGTTGCCGATCCAGTACATCAGCAGCCCCGAGGCAAAGCCGCCCATCACGAACATGAAGATCCACGGCATCCAGTTGAAGATCGTCGCCTGCATCGGATCGGCGGGCGCCGGGTTCAGCCGCATCTGGAACCACATCGACACGCCGAACAGCAGGGGCAGGATACCCAGGAACGCCGTCGCCATCAGGCTGCCGGGCACCGGGCCGTCCCAGGGCAGGGCGCCGAACAGGTTGAACAGCGAGGTGGGATCGGGCGCCGACAGGTCGTTAAACACCCAGAACCAGTTGGCGTGCCGCAGTTCGATGGTGACGAAGATCACCTTGTAGAGCGAGAAGAAGATCGGGATCTGCAACAGGATCGGCAGACAGCCCGCCGCCGGATTGACCTTGCGGTCGCGGTACAGCGCCATCATCTCCTGCTGCAGCTTCTGGCGGTCGTCGCCGGCCCGCTCTTTCAGCTTCAGCATCTCGGGCTGCAATTCCTTCATCCGCGCCATGGACACATAGGATTTCCACGCCAGCGGCAGCAGGATCGCCTTCAGCGTCAGGGTCAGCGCCAGAATCGCCCAGCCCATGTTGCCGATCAGACCGTGATAGAAGTTCAGCACGCGGAAAATCGGCCGGGTCAGGAAAAAGAACCAGCCCCAGTCGATGGCATCGGTGAAGCGGGCGATGCTGCCCTCGGTCTCGTACTGGTTGAGGACGGCGAATTCCTTGGCGCCGGTGAACAGCATCGACGAGGCCGAGGCCGTGGCGCCGGGGGCGATGGTCACGGTCGGCTGGCGCAGGCTGGCCTGATAGATATCGGCGCCGGGCACATATTGCGCCACGCCGGTGACGGCCTGGCCGGGGGTGCCGACCAGCGTGGCCATGAAGTATTTCGAGGTAAAGCCGATCCAGCCGTTCTGCGTGGCGACGGCTTCGCGCGTCGGGGTGCGCTCGCGGTCGCTGACCGCATAATCGGTCATGTCGCCGTAATCGTCTTCGACCAGCGTGCCGTCGGCCATCTGCACCAGACCTTCGTGCGAGATGTAATAGCCTTGCAGATCAGCCGGTTCGCCGTGCTGCGCCAGGATCGAATACGGGTCCATCGACACCGGCGCGTCGGTGGTGTTCTCGACCGTCTGGGTCACGGTGAACATGTAATCGGCATCGACGGCGATGCTGCGGGTAAAGATCAGGCCCGCGCCGTTGTCCCAGCGCAGGTTGACCGGCGTTTCCGGGGTCAGGCTGTTGGCGCCGACCTGTTCCCAGGGCGTGGCCGGGCCGGGCACCTGCGCATAATCCAGCGTGCCGCGCGGGGTCCAGCCGAACAGGGCATAGAACGGGTGGCGGTTGCTGCCGTTGGGATTGAGCAGGTGCACCAGCTCGCTGCCCGGGTCCACGGTTTCGCGGTAGCCGCGCAATTGCATGTCGTCGAACCGGCCGCCGGTCAGCGCGATCGAGCCGACAAGGCGCGGCGTTTCGATGGCGATGCGCGCGGTTTCGGCCAGCGGTTCGGCCAGGGTCGTGCCCTCGGCGCCGGGGGTGGCGGGCGGCGGGACCAGCTCGCTGGGCGAAATGGTCGCGCCCGGCTCGGGCGTCGGGGGCGGGAACAGGGCGAACCATCCCATCACAACCGCGAGGCTGAGGGCGAAAGCAAGGATCAGGTTCTTGGTTTGATCGTCCATCGGGTCTTTCCGGGCGCGATTTCTGTGCTGCGCCGGTTCAACAGACCTTGCCCGCAAAGGTCAAGCGGATTCCCCCCGGTTGGGCCGCTGCCGGGGTTTTTGCCGCCGCATCGCGCGGCGTCACGCCGACCCGCCCCCGGGGAGCGCCCGGGGTTGCGTGGCGTCCTCGGTCCAGGGTTCGCCCTGCGCCAGCGCCGCCTCATGCGCGGTCAGCCAGCCCGGCAGCGCGTCGGCGGGCATCGGCCGGGCGATGCCAAAGCCCTGCAGGTGGCCGCATCCCAACTGGGCCAGCAGCACCTGTTCCTCAGGATGTTCCACCCCCTCGGCCACGGTGTCCAGATCCAGTTGCTGCGCCATCGACAGGATCGCCGCCACCATGCGCCGCTGGCCGGGGTCGGCGTGCAGATTGGTAACGAAGCTGCGGTCGATCTTGATTCGGCTGACGGCAAAGCGGCGGATATGCGCCATCGAGGCATGGCCGGTGCCGAAATCGTCCAGGTCGATGCCGCAGCCCATCGTCGCCAGCCGGGCGATGGTGCGCACGGCGGTGTCGTCGTCGCCGCCCGCGACCACGGTTTCCAGGATTTCGACCACCAGCCGGTCCGGGGTCAGATCCTGGCGGTCCAGTTCCCAGCCGATCTCGTCGGCGAGGCGCGGGTTGCGCAATTCCTCGGCCGAGAGGTTGATCGACACGCTGGGCACCTTCAGGCCCCGGGCATCCAGCGATTTCAGCGTGGTCAGCGCGTCGCCCAGCATCCGTTCGGCCAGCCGGGGCGACAGGCCCGCCGCCTCGATCTGCGGCAGGAATTCCCCGGGCGAGATCAGCCCCTGCTGCGGATGCTGCCAGCGCGCCAGCGCCTCCAGCCCGCTGACGCGGCCGGTATCGGTGCGGATCTGCGGCTGGAAATAGGCGCGGATCTCGCCCGAATCCAGCGCGCGGCGCAGCGCGGCGATCCGGTCGCCGGTGATGGCCGAGGGGAAATCGACCACCGAATAGCTGGTCAGCCCGCCGGGCCCGGCGCGCAGCGCCTTTTCCGCCGCGTTCTCGGCCGCCTGCAGCATGTCGAGCCCGTTCAACTGCGCGGCCCGCGGCGAAAAGCAGAAACCGATCGACACGCTGGGCCACAGCGTCACCGGCGGCAGCGGCACGGGTTCGGCCAGCTTGGTCTGGATGCGCTGCGCCACGGCCAGCACGCCGCCCAGATCCAGCCCGCGCTGCGGGAACAGCGCGACGCCAAAGCCGTCCGGCTCCAGCGCGCAGAACAGATCCTGCTCGCGCAGCGCCTCGGCCAGCCGGCCGGCCAGCACCTGCGTCAGCGCCTCCAGCACCGCGGCGCCGTGCTGGGCCAGGATACGCTCGGCCGCGTCGATCCGGACCGCCAGCGCCGCGCCGCTGCGGGCGCCGGTGTCGGTGGCGCTGAGATGGGCCAGCACCTCGGCCCGGCGGCACAACGGCGCGCGGCCCGGCGCCTCTTGCAGCGCGGCGGCGCGCATCGCCTCGCGCAGGCCGAACCAGACCAGCGCCACTTGCACCAGCAGCAGCGCCGCCAGCGCCCAGCCCGGCAACCCCGCCGCAACCGCCGCCAGCGTCAGCATCGGCACCAGCGCCAGGGTCCAGAACCGCCTCTGGCGTGCGGCAATCCATGCCTGTCCGAGCGGTCCTGTCTGCATATCCGTCCCTTGCCGCTGGTATTCCGACGGGCGATGGATTGCCCGTGCCACCAGACTTGGCGAACGCGGTGAGCGAAGCCTTAACGCAACCGGGGAATTTCCGTAGAATTGTCGCTATCGGCCACAGGCCCCCCCGGCCACAGCCCGGCAAAATCGAAAAGCTGCGGGTCGGCCAGATGCGAGGGGCGCACGTTCATCAGGGCGCGGAACATCACGTTGCGCCGCCCGGGCGAGCGGCGCTCCCATTCATCGAGGATGCCCTTCACCTGCACCCGCTGCAGCCCCTCCTGCGAGCCGCACAGGTCGCAGGGGATCACCGGATAGCCCATCGCCCGGGTGAACCTCTCGCAATCGGCCTCGGCCACCAGCGCCAGCGGCCGCAGCAGCGTCAGATCGCTGTCCTCGTTCACCAGCTTGGGCGGCATCGTCGCCAGCCGCCCGCCGTGGAACAGGTTCATGAAGAAGGTTTCCAGAATGTCGTCGCGGTGATGGCCCAGCACCACCGCCGAACAGCCCTCTTCGCGGGCGATGCGGTACAGGTTGCCGCGTCGCAGCCGCGAGCACAGGCTGCAATAGGTCCGGCCCTGCGGGATCTTGTCCACCACCACCGAATAGGTGTCCTGATACTCGATCCGGTGCTTCACGCCCATCCGGGTCAGGAACTCGGGCAGCACCGTCGCCGGGAAATTCGGCTGCCCCTGATCGAGGTTGCAGGCCAGCAATTCCACCGGCAGCAGCCCGCGCCACTGCAATTCATGCAAGATCGCCAGCAGCGCATAGCTGTCCTTGCCGCCCGACAGGCAGACCAGCCAGCGGTCGCCCTTGCGCAGCATGCCATAGGTGTCGATCGCCTCACGCACCTGGCTCACCAGCCGTTTGCGCAGCTTGCGGAATTCGGTCGATTTCGGCGCGCCGTGAAACAGCGGGTGGATATCGTCGCCGGGGAGATCGTCGCTGTCGTCAAGCATGGGCAGGGCCCTCCTGCCGGTGGAATAGGGGCAATCGCGCGCCATCGTCAAGCGGCGGCCCCGGATCGCGCTTGACGCCTCACCGGCGCGCGCGGCATCGTCCGTCTTTGTTCACCATCGAGGCGCCGATGTCCTTTGTCGTCCTGCATGTGCTGCATCTCGTCACCGCTGTCGTCTGGGGCGGCGGATCGATCTTTGTCGCGCTGATCCTGTTTCCGTCGCTGGCGCGGTTGCCCGCGGCGCAGGCCCAGGCCGTGCTGACCCGCATCGCGCCGCTCGCCGGTGTGGTGATGGGTGTGACCGGGTTCGGCGTCCTGCTCACCGGCGTTCTGCGGGCCTGGTGGGGCGGCGGGATCGCCGGCCTTGGCGATCTGGCCACGCCCTACGGGGTTCTGGTGTCGCTGTCCTTCGTGCTGACCTTCGTGATCACCGGCTTTGAGGGGATGTTCCGCCAGCGCATGCGCCGGATGATGGATCAGCCCGAGGAATACGCCCGCCGCGCCCCCGGTCTGGCCCGGCGCAACGCGGTTCTGACGACGGCGGGCTTTGCGGCGATCCTGCTGATGATGGGGCTGCTGGGCACCGGCACCTATTGACGGTCTGGCACTATTGACGATCTGGCCCCGGGTGACGGTGCTGCGCGTCGAATTCCGGGTCGGTGCCCGGGACCGGGTCATAGCCATGGCGCCCCCAAGGGTGGCAGGCAGCGATGCGCCGCGCCGCCAGCCAACTGCCCCGCAGCGCGCCGTGGTGCTGCAGCGCCTCCAGCGCATAGGCTGAACAGGTCGGCTGAAAGCGGCAGCCATGGCCGACCCAGGGGCTCAGCAGCAGCCGGTAGGCCCGCACCGGCAACGAGACCAGCCAGGCGGCGGGGCTCAGGCTCGGCGGCCGGGGCGCTGGGGTTTCGGGCATGGGCGGTCTCCTTGGATGGCGCTGATCTGGGGGCTGCGCGCGCCGCGCGCAAGGGGCGACGCCGCGCTGCGGGGCAGGGCTTGGCGCGACCGGGCGCCGCAGAGGGCCGCGGGCCGGGTCGGCGGCGATCAGCCCCGCTCGCGGCGGCCCGCCGTGGCGGCGATCCGCCACAGATCGCGCCCCTGCCCGGGCACCGCCGGTTCCACTGCGGCTGTCGCGGGCCGATCCAGTCACCGGCAGCCGGACCGGGGCCAATGCTGGATCGCCGCGCCGCCCTGCGCAATGCCACACCGGGGGGGGGCCGTCGCGGTGCCCGGCACCGATTGACCCGGCACATCGCCCGTCCGCCGCCCGGCATCGAACCCCCACCCCCGCCGGGCAGACCCGTTGAGGGCCCGCAGCCCCCGGCAATTCTTGCCGAAAAGTTAACGCGCGCCCTCAACCCTTTGAAAAACAACAATCCCCCACCCTGTCCCATCGTGGGACACCCCGGCCCCAACTTTGCGCGTCAAATATCCTCAGGGGGGTGAATTGGCCGGAACGGCCAAGAGGGGGGCGCGAGCGCCCCCCTTCTTCGCGGCGCGGCACGCGCCGCCCCGGGTCGCCCAAGGCGCCCGGGCTTCAGCCCGGGCAACGCGGGCGAAACCCCTCAGCGCCGCAGCGCGGGCAGCCCGACCCCGGTGCTCTCGAATCCGCCATCGGCCGCGATGACCTGCCCGGTCACATAGCTCGCCTTCTCCGAGCACAGGAACACGATCACCTCGGCAATCTCGCCCTCGCTGCCATAGCGGTTCAGCGGGATCGCGTCGTGATAGGCGTCGATGATCTCCTGGCTGTGGACCGCCATCGCCAGTTTGGTGCGCACCGGCCCCGGGCAGACGCAGTTGCAGCGCAGGCCGTATTCGCCCAGTTCCGCCGCCTGCTGCCGGGTCAACTGGATCACCGCCGCTTTCGACGTGCCGTAGGCCACCCGCAGCGTCGAGGCCCGCAGCCCGCTGATCGAGGCGATATTGACGATTGCCCCCCGCGTCTCCTTCAGCGCCGGAATGCAGGCCTGCGACATCAGGAACACCCCGTCGAGGTTGGTGGCCATCACCCGGCGCCAGCGGTCGAAGCCGGTCTGCTCGATCGGGCCGAAATCCGCCACCCCGGCGTTGTTGACCAGCGCGTCGAGGCGGCCGTAATGACCCAGGACCCCGGCCACCGCCCGGTCCACCGCATCGGGTTCCGACACGTCGCAGACCACGGCCTGCACGCCCGCAAGCCCCGAGGCCGCGGCCTCGAGTTCGGGCTGGTCGCGGTCGAGCATGGCCACCTGCCAGCCCTGCTCGACAAACAGCCGGGTGGTGGCGAGGCCGATGCCGCGGGCCGCGCCGGTGACGAGGGCAACTTTGGTCATGAATACTCCCTATTCCTGCGCCGCGACGATGGCGCAGAGCATCTCGAACATCAAGGACACACCCAGGAACGCCGTGCCGCCGCCGGGATCGAACGGCGGCGAGACCTCGACCAGATCGGCGCCGACGATCCGCACCCCGGCCAGCAGCCGCGCGCATTCCAGCGCCTGCCAACTGGTCGGGCCGCCCACCTCGGGCGTGCCGGTGCCGGGGGCGTAGGCCGGATCGACAAAGTCGATGTCATAGCTGACATAGGTGTCGCCGCTGCCCGCGATGCTGCGCGCCTCGTCCATCACATCCTCGACGCCGCGGCGGTGGAATTCCTCGATGGGGATGACGCGGATGCCGACGGCGCGGGCGAAATCGCGGTCCTCGCTGTCATAGGCGGTGCCGCGGATGCCGATCATGCAGACGCGGCGCGGGTCCAGCAGCCCCTCTTCCACCGCGCGGCGGAACGGCGTGCCATGGGTGTACATCTGCCCGCCGAAATAGCTGTGGAACAGGTCGGTATGGCTGTCGAAATGGATCATGCCCAGTTTGCGTTCGGCGGGGCGGTCATGGGCCAGCGCCCGCAGGATCGGCAGGGTGCACAGATGATCGCCGCCCGCCGTCAGCGGGATGATCCCGGCCTCGCGGACCCGGGCGTAGAATTCGGTCATCCGCCGCAGGCTGTCGTGCAGATCGGCCGGATTGGGCGCCACATCGCCCAGATCGGCGCAGTTCATCGCCTCGAACGGGCGTATCCCGGTGATGCCGTGCTGGGCGCGGATCATCGTCGAGGCGTCGCGCAACTGGCGGGGGCCGTGGCGCGGGCCCGGGCGGTTGGTGGTGCCGCCGTCCCAAGGGGCGCCGATCAGGCCGACCTGCACCTCGGCGAGGCGCGGGTCATCGAGAGGGACATGCGGCAGCCGCATGAAGGTGGGAATGCCGGCATAGCGCGGCAGGACAAAGCCGGAGACGGGCTGGAAATCGGTCATCGCACCCCCTTGGTTGCCGTCAGACAAGCAGAAGGCCCGGGTTTTGTCACGCGGTCACGGCGCCTCGACCGCTTCGATGCGCTGATTGCGCAGGCGCCCGGCGGCGCTGCGGTTGGAAAACAGCGGCGCCAGCGGCCCGGCCCCAAAGCCGCGCAGCCGGTCGGGGGCGATGCCGTGCTGGCCGACCAGCGCCGCCACAACCGCCTCGGCCCGGGCCTGCGACAGGTGTTCGGCGTCGGACAGGCTGCCCCCCGCCGCGCTGTGCCCGACGATGTACAGCGTCGCGCCCGGCTGCGCCTGCAGATACCCGGCGACCGTGGCCAGCGCGGGGCCCGAACCCTCGGTCAGCCGGGCGCCTCCGTCGGCGAATTCGACGCCTTCCAGCACGACGCGCCCGTATTCGGCCAGATCGCGGCCGATGGCCTCGGTCGTGAGCGGGGGGATGCCGTGTTCGGCGCGGTCAATCTCGATCAGGTCGATCAGGGTGCCGATGTCCTCGGCGCTGTGCTGCTCGACCGTCACCACCACCCAGACCGGCCCTTCGGCCCGGTCCCGATAGGCGACCAATGCGGCCTGGCCGCCCTGCGTGGCGCTGCCCGTCGCCAGCATTTGCACGGCGCCCGGGGCGGTGAACGGGTTGGCGGCGAGATAGGCCTCGAGCCAGCGTCGGCTGCCGGTATCGCTGCCCTGCCGGTTGGGCGCGGCGCCTTCGGCCAGCAGGGTGAACCCGGCGCCCGTCAGCCCGTGGCGGAGGTGATCGTAGACCGCCCGATGGTCTGTCCCGGTCCCGGTATGAAAGCGGCGGGTGACGCGCCCCTCGACCTCGGCCCAGTCGGCGATCTGGTGCCATCGGTTGACCGGCCCCAGCGGGATGCGGAACGGGCGCGGCGCCTCGAGGGTTTGCCAGCGGATCTCGTGGTCGGGAAAGCCCGCGACCAACGCCGGTTCGGGCGTCCCGGCGCGATCCTGCGCCAGGGCCGGATGGGTCAGGGCCCAGATCGCCGTCAGGGCCTGCAGGAGCCAGCGCGTCATCATCCCCCCTTTGGCGAGGTTGTTTCCGACTGCCCTTGTGGCGCAGATGTCTTGCCAGACCGTTGACGCGCCCGGGTTCGCGCGCCACGAAAGGGGCCGGGAGGACGATCATGCAGATACTCGCCATCGATCAGGGCACCACATCGAGCCGGGCCATCGTCTTTGACGCCGATTTGCGGGTCAGGGCGGTGGCGCAGCAGGAATTCCCGCAGCATTTTCCCGCCTCGGGCTGGGTCGAGCATGATCCCGACGATCTGTGGCGCACCACGCGCGAGACCTGCGAGGCGGCGCTGGCCCAGGCCGGGCCGGTCGCGGCGATCGGCATCACCAACCAGCGCGAGACCCTGGTGATCTGGGACCGTGCCACCGGCCAGCCGATCCACCGTGCCATCGTCTGGCAGGACCGCCGCACCGCCGGGCAATGCGCCGCGCTCAGGGAGGCGGGGTACGAGGACGAGGTGACGGCGCGCACCGGCCTGCTGCTGGACCCCTATTTCAGCGCGACCAAGGCGGCGTGGATGCTCGACAACGTTCCCGGCGCCCGGGCCCGCGCCGAGCGGGGCGAGCTGGCGCTGGGGACGGTGGATTGCTTCCTGATCTGGCGCCTGACCGGCGGCAAGGTGCATGCCACCGACGCCACCAACGCGGCGCGGACGATGCTGTACAACATCGCCAGCGGCGAGTGGGACGCTGAACTCTGCCGTCTGTTCGGCGTGCCGATGTCGCTGCTGCCCGAGGTGCGCGATTGCGATGCCGCCTATGGCGAGACCGCGCTCTTTGGCGCCCCGATCCCGATTCTGGGTGTTGCGGGCGATCAGCAGGCGGCGACCATCGGCCAGGCCTGTTTCCAGCCGGGGATGATGAAATCGACCTATGGCACCGGCTGTTTCGCGCTGATGAACACCGGGGCGACGATGGTGCGCTCGCAAAACCGGCTGCTGACCACCATCGCCTACCGGCTCGACGGGCAGGTGACGTATGCGCTGGAGGGGTCGATCTTCATCGCGGGCGCCGTGGTGCAATGGCTGCGCGACGGGCTGGGCATCATCGAACGCGCCGACCAGACGCAGGCGCTGGCCGAGGCCGCCGATCCCTCGCAGCAGGTCATCATCGTCCCGGCGTTTACCGGCCTCGGCGCACCCTATTGGCGGCCAGAGGCGCGCGGCGCGGTCTTTGGGCTGACGCGCAATTCCGGCCCGGCCGAAATGGCCCGCGCGGCGCTGGAAAGCGTCGGTTTCCAGACCCGCGATCTGGCCGAGGCGATGCGCGCCGACTGGGCGGCCAGCGGCGCGGCGGCGGCGCTGGGGGTTCTGCGCGTGGACGGCGGGATGAGCGCCAGCGATTACGCGATGCAGGCGCTGGCCGATATTCTGGGCGCACCGGTCGATCGGCCCGAGGTGCTGGAGACGACGGCGCTGGGCGTGGCCTGGCTGGCCGGGCACAAGGCGGGCCTGCTGCCGGATGCGCAGGGCTTTGCCGACCGCTGGGCCTTGCAGCGCCGCTTTGAACCGGTGATCGACGAATCCCGCCGGGCCGCGCGCTATGGCGCCTGGCGGCGCGCCGTCGCCGCGACCATCGCCGCAGGCTGAGACGGGCCGCGCCGGGCGGTCAGGGGCGGCCGATGTTGTGGATCAGCTTCGAGATCCGCTGTTCGGCCTTGCCGCTGAGCAGGCGCATCGATTGCAGCGCCAGCTTGGCCATGATCGTGTGCGCGGTGACGGTGCCCTTGGCGATCACCCGGCAGCCGCCGTCGGGCAGGTCATAGAAATCCATGTTGATCGACGAATCCGCCAGATCCGAGGTGAAGCCCAGCACCATGGTTTCGTCGGGCGCGGTTTCTACCAGGGTGGCCGCGAAACGCCGCAGTTCGTTGCGCCAGACGATGCTGCAATCCCAGGCGGCGCTCGGCGGCAGGGCGCGGCGCTCGGCCTTGATGCTCATGCCGCTCATCACCGATTCCAGCCGTTCGGGATCGCGGAACTTGCTCAGCACAGCGGCGCGCGGGCGCTTGAAATCCCGGGTCGTTTCGATTTCCAATGGCTACTCCTGTGGCTCATTCCCTGCGCCGCGGCCGATCTCGCCCGCCAGCCAGCGCGTCAACAATTCCTGCGCGATCGCGCCGCTGCGCGGGCGCCGCATCCGGGGATGGTCGCCGGCCATCGCCTGCGCCAGCTCGGCACGGGGCAGCCATATCGCGGCTTCAAGTTCGTGGTCCAGCACGATGTCGCGGGTTTCGGCCCGCGCGACGAACCCCAGCATCAGCGAATTCGGGAACGGCCAGGGCTGCGAGGCGACATAGCGCACATCGCTGACCCGGACCGAGGTTTCCTCGCGCACCTCGCGCCGAACCGCGGCTTCCAGCGATTCGCCCGGTTCGACAAAGCCCGCCAGCGTCGAGAACATCCCCTCGGGCCAGCCGGGCGAGCGGCCCAGCAGCACCTCGTCGCCGTGTTCGACCAGCATGATGACCACCGGATCGGTGCGCGGGAAATGGACGGTGCGGCAATCGGGGCAGACCCGCTGCCAGCCGCCCTGCGCCATGTCGCTGGGCAGGCCGCAATTGGAACAGAAGCGATGCGAACGGTGCCAGTTCATCAGCCCGCGCGCCGTCGAGGCCATCGCCGCCTCGGCGCCGTCGAGCCGGGTCATCAGGCCGCGCAGGTCGGCATAGCGATGATCGGCGGGCAGGCTGGGGTGGGAATACTCGGTGGGATCGAAAAAGCCCGCCATGGCGGCCTCGTCCAGCCCGGCGGGGACATAGGACGAGGTATCGGCGACAAATCGCGCGGCGCCGTCGTGGCGGCCCAGAAAGATCCAGTCCGGTCCGGCGTCGGCCAGCACCGGATGCGCCGGTTCCAGCCAGACCGCGCGGGCGCTGTCGCTGCCCGACACGAGCGGCCGCCCGCGCCACATCGGCAGCACGCGACTGGCCGAATCGGCCTGCAAGGCGGCGAGATCCTCGCCCGTTCCGCGCAGCTCTGCCTGCCGGTCATCCCATTCGGAAGCAAAGACAATGTTGCGCGCCACGGCATTCCCCTACGGATTCAGCGTGCTTTATGGCATTTTCCTGGCAGAGGAAACACCGCACGGGGTCAAGGCTGCAGGATGGTTGTTGTAATGCAACCATCGGCTGTGGTTAATAGAGGGGTGAGGGCCTGTGTTCTGCCCCAATTGTGCCACTGTGTCCCCGCTTATACTCAGGCGTTCCCGAGCGTCTGAATCATGCCGTCACCCAGGGCGGAGTTGGGGACCGAAACCGTGATTGTCCGAGGCAGTGCGTTGCTCAATCCACTCTCCTTCAGCGGACTCGCTGCCGGACAGCGCACGGTGCATCTGCGCCTGATCGAGACCACCGATCTGCACCTGCATCTGCTGCCCTATGATTATTACGCCGACCGCCCCGCCAGCGGACTCGGCCTCGTCTCGGCTGCCCGCCTGATCGACGAGGCCCGGGCCGAGGCCCGCAACGCGCTGCTCTTTGACAACGGCGATTTCCTGCAAGGCACGCCGCTGGGCGACTACCTCGCGCATGAGCGCGGCCTGCGCAGCGGCGAGACGCATCCGATCATGGCGGCGATGAACACGCTGGGCTATGACGCGATCACGCTGGGCAATCACGAATTCAACTATGGGCTGGATTTCCTGATGGCCACGCTGAACGGCGCGGCGTTTCCGGTGGTCTCGGCCAATCTGGCGGTGCGCCGGGGCGCCGGGCCGCGTGACGACCGCACGCTGGTCAGACCCTATGTGATCCTCGACCGGATGCTGGTCGATGATACCGGCTTTGCCCATCCGATCCGCATCGGCATCATCGGCTTTGCCCCGCCGCAGGTGATGGACTGGGACAACCACGCGCTCGACGGGCGGCTGCAGGCCCGCGACATCGTCGAAACCGCCCGCGCCTGGGTGCCGGAAATGCGCGAGGCCGGGGCCGATGTGATCGTGGCGCTGGCGCATACCGGCATCGGCGCGGCGCGTCACAGCGACGGGATGGAAAACGCCGCCGTGCCGCTGGCGGCGACGCCCGGCATCGACGCGCTGCTGACCGGGCACAGCCATCTGGTCTTCCCCTCGCCGCTGTTCGCTACGATGCCGGGCGTCGATATCAACACCGGGACGATCGCCGGGAAACCGGCGGTGATGGGCGGCTGCTGGGGCGCGCATATCGGCCTGATCGACCTTTTGCTGGTGCGCGAGGGCGGCGAGTGGCGCGTGCTGGGCTCGCGGTCCGAAACCCGCGCCGTTCCCGCCGACGACGTGCCGCCGCGCGAGGGGCCGGCGCAGCGGGTGGTCGAGGCGGTCAGCGGCGCGCATCTGGATACGCTGGCGTCGATCCGCCGCCCGGTCGGGCGTTCGGACGAGGCGTTGCATACCTATTTCACCCATCTCGGCGTCACCGGGTCGTTGCAGGTGGTCGCCGAGGCGCAGCGCGAATATGTCCGGGCCCGGCTGCTGGACCCGGACCTCAAGGGCCTGCCGATCCTGTCGGCGGTGGCGCCGTTCAAATCCGGCGGCCGGGGCGGGCCGGGGGGCTATACCGACGTGCCCGCCGGGCCGGTCGCGCTGCGGCATATCGCCGATCTCTATCCGTTTCCCAACGCGATCGCGGCGTTGTGCGTGACCGGGGAGCAGGTGGTCGAGTGGCTGGAGCATTCCGCCGCCGCCTTCAACCTCATCCGCCCGGGCACCACCGGCACCCTGCTGCGCAACCCGGATGTGCCGGGCTATAATTTCGAGGTGATCGACCCGCTGGACGTGGTCTATGACCTGTCGCAACCGGCGCGTTATGATTGCGGCGGGCAGTTGATCGACGCCAAGGCGCATCGGGTGGTGTCGGTGATGCTGGAGGGGGCGCCGCTCGATCCGGCGGGGCGGTTTATCCTGTGCACCAACAGCTACCGGGCGGGTGGGGCGGGGCGGTTCGCGGGGGCGCAGGCGACCAATCTGGTGCTGGCGGACGAGCGTGTCACCCGGGATATCCTGCGGGCCCATGTCACGCGGCACGGGGCGTTGCGGCGGCGGGGGCAGGGCAGCCTGCGGTTCAAGGCGCTGCCGCTGACCTCGGTGATCTTCGAGACCGGCCCGGCGGCGACGGGGCATCTGGCCGAGATTGCCACGTTCCGGCCCGAGCCCCGGGGGGTGACGCGGCAGGGGTTCTTGCGGCTGAAAATCGACCTGTCGGACGGGGTCTGACAGGCCGGGCCGGGATGTCCCATCGTGGGACATTATCAGACCCTTTGAAAATCAATGACTTAACGTGCCGCGTTAAGGATTCGTCAAGACTTTGACGGCGGCGGTGACGGTGGGGTGAAACCCCACCCTACGCGGTCGGGGTTACTCTCCATCGGGGCGGATCGCCGCGCCGCGACGGTCAACCCCGTGCCGAAAACCTGACTTGCTTAATCCGGGCACTTCCGCCTCAATCGGCCTGCGGTGCCGGGTGGTCCGGGCTGCTTGTATTGTTGCAGGAGTTCTTGATGAAATCTGTTTCGACGCTGGCCGGTGTCGCGTTGGCTGCTCTTGTTTCCGCGACATTCATGGGGGCCGCCGGGGCGCAGACCGGACCGGCGGGCTTTTGCGAATTTTCCGTGGACGCCAATCATGGTGGCGACGGCACGTATATCGCGGGCGGCAACCTGCTGCTGTTCTATAACCCGGGCGCCGGACCCAGCAGCGTGAGCGGCTACGAAAACCTTTCGGTGTCGCACGACCCGAGCTATCAGGACCGGCTCAGTTCCGTCCGTGTCGGCCCCGGCTGCACCGCGGGCTGGGCGGTGGGCAGCGGTTCGGACTGGGGCGTCGCCGAGACGTCAGCCGATGTCGGGCAATTCTTGCCGAGCACCGACAATCAGGCCGACGCCGCCTTTTGCTTCTGTCGCTGACCAACCCCGCCCCGGGGCGCGCAGGGTGGGGTTGAACCCCACCCTGCATGGCCTCAGCCATCCTTGCGGATCACGGCGTTCATCGGGTCATAGGGGCTGTCCTCGACCACCACGGCGTCCCATTCCTGCAGCAGGATCTTCACTTTCAGCCGCGTGCCCACCTCGGCCAGATCGGGGCGCACATAGCCCATGCCGATCTGCTTGCCGAATACCACCGACCAGCCGCCCGAGGTCAGCCGCCCGATCTTTTCGCCATTCAGCAGCAACGCCTCCTTGCCCCAGGGATCGGTATCCGACGGCCCGTCGATCAGCAGCGTCACGCATTTCGAGCGGATGCCGGTATCGAGCATCGCCGCCTTGCCGCGAAAATCCTTGTCGAGATCGACAAAGCGGTCGAGCCCGGCCTCGAGCGGGGTGGCATCGCGGCCCAGTTCGGTGCCAAAGGCGCGGTAGGATTTTTCCTGCCGCAGCCAGTTCTGGGCGCGGGCGCCGACCGGTTTCAGCCCGTGTTTCGCCCCGGCCTGCAACAGCAGATCCCACAGATAGCGGCCGAATTCGATCGGGTAATGCAATTCCCAGCCCAATTCGCCGGTATAGGCGACGCGAATGGCGCGCACCGGGCACATGCCCAATTCGATGTCGCGGTACGACAGCCACGGGAAGCGTTTGTTCGACAGCGCGGTTTCGGGGCTGGCATCCTTGACGATTTCATTGAGGATGGCGCGCGCATTCGGCCCGGCCAGCGCAAAGACGCCCCATTGCGTGGTGATATCGGCGCATTCGACGTAATCGCCGCCTTTGGCGCGGAAATCCTCGATGCATTTCCTGAGGAAATCGCCGTCGTAATCGGTCCAGGCCCCGGCGGAGATGAGGTAATATTCATCGTCTTTCAGCCGGACGATGGTGTATTCGGTACGCGTGGTGCCGTGGTCGGTCAGAGCATAGGTCAGGTTGATGCGGCCGACCTTGGGCAGTTTGTTGGTGGTGAAATGGTCGAGGAAGGCGGTGGCGCCCGGCCCGGCCACCCGGTGCTTGGTGAAAGCGCTGGCGTCGATGATGCCGCAGGTCTCGCGCACGGCCTTGGCCTCGGCCTGCGCATAGGGCCACCAGGCGCCGCGGCGGAAGCTGCGGCTGTCATGGTCGAACCCGGCGGGGGCATCGGCGGGGCCATAGTAATTGGGCCGTTCCCAGCCGTTCACCTGCCCCATCTGCGCGCCCAGGGCGATCTGGCGGTCATAGGCGGGGGCGGTGCGCAGCGGGCGGCAGGCTTCGCGTTCCTCATCCGGGTGGTGCAGGATGAAGACATGCTCATAGCATTCCTCGTTCTTGCGCGCCGCGTATTCGGTGGTCATCCAGCCGCCGTAGCGTTTGGGGTCGAGGGAGGCCATGTCGATCTCGGCCTCGCCTTCGGTCATCAGTTGCGCGAGGTAATGGCCGGTGCCGCCTGCGGCGGTGATGCCGAAGCTGAAGCCTTCCGCCAGCCACATGTTGCGCAGGCCGGGGGCGGGGCCGACCAGCGGGTTGCCATCGGGGGTATAGCAGATCGGGCCGTTGAAATCGTCCTTGAGACCCACGGTTTCCGAGGTGGGCAGGCGGTGGATCATCGCCATGTATTCTTCTTCGATCCGCTCCAGATCGAGCTGGAACAGGTCGGCGCGGAAGCTCTCAGGCACGTCATAGAGGAAACGGGCGGGGGCATTGCGTTCATAGGGGCCGAGGATCCAGCCGCCGCGTTCCTCGCGCACGTACCATTTGGCATCGGCGTCGCGCAGGACCGGGTGTTCGGGATTGCCCGCCGCGCGCCATTTTTGCAGGGCGGGGTCGGGTTCGGTGACGATATACTGGTGTTCGACCGGGATGGCGGGGATCTTGATGCCCAGCAGGCGGGCGGTGCGCTGGGCGTGGTTGCCGGTGGCGGTGACGACATGTTCGGCGGTGATCTGGAACACCTCGCCCGAGGGAACCAGCCGCCCGCCCCTGTCCACCATCCGCTCGCAGGAGACGAGCCAGTCCGATCCGGTCCAGCGATAGCCGTTGACCTGCACCTTGCGTTCGATATGGGCGCCGTGCTGGCGGGCGCCCTTGGCCATGGCCTGGGTCACGTCGGCGGGGTTGATATAGCCGTCCTGCGGATGGAACAGCGCGCCTTTCAGATCCTCGGTGCGCACCAGCGGCCAGCGGTCCCTGATCTGCGACGGCGTCAGGAATTCGTGGTAAACCCCGGCGGTTTCGGCGACCGAGGAATAGAGCATGTATTCGTCCATGCGTTCCTGGCGCTGGGCCATGCGCAGGTTGCCGACCACGGCGAAGCCGGCGTTCAGCCCGGTTTCGGCCTCGAGCGATTTATAGAAATCGACGCTGTATTTGTGGATATGCGTGGTGGCATAGCTCATGTTGAACAGCGGCAGCAGCCCGGCGGCGTGCCAGGTGGAGCCCGAGGTCAGCTCGTCGCGTTCGACCAGCATCGTGTCCCAGCCCGCTTTGGCGAGGTGATAGGCGATGCCGGTGCCCACCGCACCGCCGCCGACGACAAGGGCTCTTACATGGGTTTTCATCGCACCGGGCTCCGCTGAATGCTCTGGCCCCGGTTTCGCAGCAAATCGCGCGGCGCGGTGAAGTGCACCCGACCGATGGAGGCGCGAAAACGACAAGGCCCTTGGCACAGATTCCCCCTCGGTGCAGGCGGCTGTTGGCTGTAGCGTCGCGGGCAGGTTTGTAACGAGGGAGATTGTGATGATTCGACTGACCCCGGTTCTGTTTGGCCTTGCCTTCGGGACGCTGCCGGCCACCGCGCAGGAGCATTTCGGCTATAGCGGCGCGCATGGCCCCGAGCATTGGGGCGAGACCTGCGCCATCGGCGGGGCGCAATCGCCGGTCGATCTGGCTGCGGCCGTTCCGGGACCGTCGCTGCGCGACATGGGCCTGCAGGCGCAATGGGTGCCGGTCGAGGCGGATGTCGAGAACAACGGCCATACCATCGTGGTCAACCCGGCCGATCCGGCCGGAGCCATCGGCTATCTGGGCACGGTTTACCATTTCCGGCAGGTGCATTTTCACCATCTGTCCGAACACGTGGTCGAGGGCCAGCATGCCGATCTGGAGGCGCATTTCGTCAACCAGTCGGATGCGGGCGACTATCTGGTGGTGGGCGTGTTCCTGCGCGCCACGGGCGGCCCGTCGGATTTCAGCGATTTCTTTTCGCGGGTGATGGGCGTGGCCCCGGCACAGGCCGAGACCCGCGCGGGAATGCCCGGCCTGATGAACGTGGGCGCGCTGCTGGCCGCCGGTGAGCGGTATTATTCCTATGAAGGGTCGCTGACCACGCCGCCCTGTTCGCAGAACGTGACCTGGCTGGTGCAGGCCGTCCCGCAGGTGATGGAGGTGCCGCTGGCCGCCGGGCAACGCTTTGTCGAACTCATCGGCCAGAACGCCCGCCCGGTGCAGCCGCTGAACGGGCGCACGGTCTATCTGCACTGAGGGCGGGGGCCCTCACCCCGCTGCTTGCCGATGCCGCGGTGCGGCGATATGACAGGGCAGGGACGGCAGCGGGGGGCAGCCATGCAGGTCATCACCACCAAGGCGGCGATGCGGGCCGCGGTGCAGGGCTGGCGCACGGCGGGCGAGAGCGTCGCGCTGGTGCCGACGATGGGCTATCTGCACGCGGGGCATATGGCGCTGGTGGCGCGGGCCAAAGCCGAGGGGCAGCGCGTCGTCACCTCGATCTTTGTCAATCCGCTGCAATTCGGCCCGACCGAGGATCTGGCCACCTATCCGCGCGACCCCGAGCGCGATCTGGCGATGCTGCGCGAGGCCGGGGTGGACGCGGTGTTCCTGCCCGAGGTGGCCGAGGTTTACGCCCCCGGCGCGCAGACCATCGTTGAGACGACCGAACTGGCCCGCATCCTGATCGGCAAGCTGCGCCCGGGGCATTTTCGCGGCGTGGCGACGGTGGTGACGAAGCTGTTCAACATCGTGCAGCCCGATACCGCCTGTTTTGGCGAAAAGGATTACCAGCAGCTTTGCATCATCCGGCAGATGGTGCGCGACCTCGACATGCCGGTGCGGATTGTTGGCGTGCCGACCGTGCGCGAGGCCGACGGACTGGCGATGTCGTCGCGCAATGTGCGCCTGACGCCCGGCGACCGGGCCGCCGCGGTGGTGCTGTCGCAATCGCTGTTTCAGGCCGAGGAGATGGCGAAAACCGGCATCACCGCCTCGCGGCTGCGGGCCTGGGTGGCGGCGACGATTCAGGCCGAGCCGCGTGCTGATCTGCAATCGGCCGATATCCGCGATGCCGAGACGCTGGCCAGCGTCTCGGGGCCGCTGACCCGTCCTGCCGTCATCCTGCTGGCCGTCCGGTTCGGCAAGGTTCTGCTGATCGACCAGCGCGTCGTCACCCCCTGAGAAAGGAACGCCCATGTCCGCCCAGGCCCCTGTCCGCCGTATCACCGCGCCGCAGATCCGCGCCCGCAAGGGGGGCGAGCCGATTGTCTCGCTGACCTCGTATCACGCGCATACCGCGGCGATTGTCGATCGCCATGCCGATTTCGTTCTGGTGGGCGACAGTCTGGGCATGGTGATGCATGGCATGGAGTCCACCGTGGGCGTGACGCTGGACATGATGATCGCCCATGGCAAGGCGGTGGTGCGCGGCACCAAGCGGGCGCTGGTGGTGGTGGACATGCCGTTCGGCAGCTATGAGGAAAGCCCCGCCATCGCCTTTCGCAACGCCGCGCGGGTGATGGGCGAGACGCTGTGTCAGGCGGTCAAGCTGGAGGGCGGGGCGCGCATGGCGGAAACCATCCGCTTTCTGGTGGACCGCGGCATTCCGGTCATGGCGCATATCGGCCTGACGCCGCAATCCACCAACGTGATGGGCGGTTTCAAGACGCAGGGCCGTGACGCGGCGACCTGGGAGCATCATATCAACGACGCCCGCGCGGTGGCCGGCGCCGGGGCCTTTGCCGTGGTGGTCGAGGGCGTGGTGGAACCGCTGGCGCGGGCGATCACCCAGGCGGTCGAGATCCCGACCATCGGCATCGGTGCCAGCGCCGATTGCGACGGGCAGATCCTGGTGCTGGAGGACATGCTGGGGCTGAACCCCAACACGCCGCCGAAATTCGTCAAGGTTTACGGCCAGTTGGGCGGGCTGATCGAGCAGGCGGTCGCCGATTACGCCGCCGAGGTCCGCACGCGCGCCTTTCCGGGCGAGGATCAGGTTTACCGCTGATTTCTCAGCGCGTCGGCACCGGCACCGGCCCGCGGTAATCGTAGAACCCGCGCTGGGTCTTGCGGCCCAGCCAGCCGGCCTCGACATATTTGGTCAGCAGCGGGCAGGGGCGATATTTGGTATCGGCCAGCCCGTCATGCAGCACGTTCATGATGGCAAGGCAGGTATCGAGCCCGATGAAATCGGCCAGTTCCAGCGGCCCCATCGGGTGATTGGCGCCCAGTTTCAGCGATTCGTCGATGGATTTGACGTTCCCGACCCCCTCATAGAGGGTATAGACCGCCTCGTTGATCATCGGCATCAGGATGCGGTTGACGATGAAGGCCGGGAAATCCTCGGCGCTGGCCGCGGTCTTGCCCAGTTTCTCGACCACCGCCAGCAGGGTGGTATAGGTCGGCTCATCCGTGGCGATGCCGCGGATCAGCTCGACCAGTTGCATCACCGGCACCGGGTTCATGAAGTGGAAGCCCATGAACTTTTCCGGCCGGTCGGTGCGGCTGGCCAGACGGGTGATCGAGATCGACGAGGTGTTCGAGGTCAGGATCGTCGTCGGCTTCAGATGCGGCAGCAGATCCTCGAAGATCGCCTGCTTGACCATCTCGCGCTCGGTCGCGGCCTCGATGATCAGATCCGACGGCCCCAGATCGGCCAGCCGCGTCGTGGTGCGGATGCGCGCCATCGCCGCTTCCTTGTCCCCGGCGGCGATCTTGCCGCGCTGGACCTGGCGTTCGATGTTGCGGTCGATCAGGGCCACGGCCTTGGTCAGCGCCTCGCCGGAGATGTCGTTGAGCAGCACGTCGAATCCGGCCAGCGCGAATACATGGGCGATGCCGTTGCCCATCTGCCCCGCGCCGACGATCCCCACGCTCTGAATGTCCATCGTAATCCCCTGGCTTGTCCGCCGCGACCTTATGCGCGCGCCGGTGGCGGGTGCAAGCCTTTGCCGCCGCCCGACCGGGGGCCGGTAAGGGGATTGTAACGTTTCGGCGCGACAATCCCTGCCGGGTGACGAAAGGGGACTGGGTATCATGCAACAATCCCTGCCAGATCATACCGGCGGCCAGGCGGGGCTTGCGCCTCCGGCCCGGCTGCGGGACCGCGCGGTGCGGCATCGGGCGCTGCTGCTGATCGGGCCGCGCGGCCCGGCGCGGCTGACACCGCGGCTGACCCGGCGGGTGCTGGACCGGCTGCTGATGCCCGCGGCGCAGGTCGAAGGGGTGGATCTGCACCTCGGCGACACCCCGCTGCTGGAGCGGGCGGGCGAGGCCAGCGCCTTCGTGCTGGTGCTGCCGCCGCTGGGCAATCTGACCAACGCCTTCTATCAGGTCCACCCCCGGCGCAACGACCGGTTCGTCGCGGCGCGGGCGCCGCTGCGGGCGTTGTATCCTGAGGTGGATTTCGCGCCCTTCGCCTTTACCGGCCATGCGCTGGGCACGCTGGCCGCCACCTGCCCGGAACGCTTTGCCGTGCTGCGTCAGGGGCTTGTCGCGGCCTGGGCGGTGCGGATGCGGCTGCTGCTGGACCGGCTGCCGCCGCGCGGCGTGCTGATCGACCTGCCGACGCCCGGCTGGCTGCCGCGCCCGCCGATCCCGGGCGAGGGGCGCAGGCGGCTGCCCGTCGATCCCGACGACCGCAGCACCGGCGCCGAGGCGCTGCGCGCGGCGCTGGTGCCGCGGGTGGTGTGAAAAATCGGACGGCCCGCCGTGGGGCGGGCCGCAGGGGGGCGAAAGGCGCCCCCGGGGATGCGTGCTGCGTAGGGTGCGTGCTGGCACGCACCTTGCCTTACAGCTTGGCGGTCAGTTCCGGGACGATGGTAAACAGATCGCCGACGAGGCCGTAATCGGCGACCTGGAAGATCGGCGCTTCCTCGTCCTTGTTGATCGCCACGATGACCTTGCTGTCCTTCATCCCGGCCAGATGCTGGATCGCGCCCGAGATGCCGACCGCGACATAGAGCTGCGGCGCCACGACCTTGCCGGTCTGGCCGACCTGCCAGTCGTTGGGGGCAAAGCCGCTGTCCACCGCCGCGCGCGAGGCGCCGACCGCGGCGCCCAGCTTGTCGGCGAGGCCCTCGATGATGGCGAAGTTTTCCTGCGAGCCGACGCCGCGCCCGCCCGAGACGACGATCTTGGCCGAGGTCAGTTCGGGGCGGTCCGAGGCCGCCACCTTGTCCTCGATCCAGGACGACAGGCCGGGATTGGCCGCGGCCGCGATGCTCTCGACCGGGGCTGCCGCCTGCGCGCCCGCCGCCTCGAAGGTCGAGGTGCGGATGGTGGCCACGATCACCTTGTCCGAGGATTTCACCGTCTGGATGGCGTTGCCGGCATAGATCGGCCGCTCATAGGTCTGGGCATCGACAACGCCCGAGACATCCGACAGCACCATCACGTCGAGCAGCGCCGCGACGCGCGGCAGCACGTTCTTGGCGTCGGTGGTGGCGGGGGCGAAGATGTGGCTGTATTCGCCCGCCAGACCGACGATCAGCGCCGCGGTCGGTTCGGCCAGCCGGTGGCCGAGGCTGGCATCCTCGGCGACCAGCACCCTGGAAACCCCGGCGATGGTCGCGGCTTCGGCACCGGCAGCGGCGGCCGAGGCCCCGGCGCAGAGCACGGTCACGTCGCCGACCTTTTTCGCCGCGCTGACGGCCTTGGCGGTGGCGTCGCGGTTCAGCGCGCCGTCGGTCACTTCACCCAGCAGAAGAACGGCCATCAGATCACCCCCGCTTCGTCTTTCAGTTTCGCAATCAGCGCGTCCACCGACGCGACCTTGACCCCGGCCTTGCGGGCCGCGGGTTCGGTGGTCTTGACCAGCGTGAGCCGCGGCGTGACATCGACGCCGTAATCGGCGGCGGTCTTTTCATCGAGCGGCTTTTTCTTGGCCTTCATGATGTTCGGCAGCGAGGCATAGCGCGGCTCGTTCAGGCGCAGGTCCACGGTGATGATGGCGGGCATCGCCACCTCGATGGTCTGCAGCCCGCCGTCCACTTCGCGCGTCACGCGGGCCTTGTCGCCCTCGATCGCCAGTTCCGAGGCGAAGGTGCCCTGCGACCAGCCCAGCAGCGCCGCCAGCATCTGGCCGGTGGCGTTCATGTCGTTGTCGATGGCCTGTTTCCCGGCCAGCACGAGGCCGGGCTGTTCTTGCTTGACCACGGCCGCCAGCAGCTTGGCCACGGCGAGGGGTTCGATATCGGTGTGCACGTCATCGGCGGCGACGATCAGGATCGCCCGGTCGGCGCCCATCGCCAGCGCGGTGCGCAGGGTTTCCTGCGCCTGTTTCACGCCGATGGAGACGGCGACAACCTCGGTCGCCACGCCTTTTTCCTTGAGCCGGATCGCCTCTTCCACGGCGATCTCGTCGAAAGGGTTCATCGACATCTTGACGTTCGCCAGATCGACACCCG
>JAANMY010001046.1_pt1 | contig 33904 bp, 34 predicted proteins | sample 7279691 | NCBI WGS metagenome assembly JAANMY01 (sample SAMN14094543, study PRJNA606508) | bioreactor metagenome | isolation source: A lab-scale SPAN reactor treating ammonium-rich wastewater day 388 | place: Ireland: Galway | collected 2018-02-07
CAGCGCCACCATGTTGATGCCGAACACCGATTCCATCGGCGTCTGCGAATACAGGTTGTTCAGCACCACTTCGGCGGACTCGCCGCGCTTCACCTCGATATAGATGCGCATGCCGTCCTTGTCGGACTCGTCGCGCAGCTCGCTGATGCCTTCGAGCTTCTTTTCCTTCACCAGTTCGGCGATCTTCTCGATCAGCCGCGCCTTGTTGACCTGGTACGGGATCTCGGTGACGACGATCGCCTCGCGGCCGTTGTCGGCCACTTCGATCTCCGCCTTGGCGCGCATGCGCACGCGGCCCTTGCCGGTGCGGTACGCAAGGTGGATGCCGCCGACGCCGTTGATGATGCCGGCGGTGGGGAAATCCGGGCCCGGGATGTATTCCATCAGGCCGTCGATGTCGATCTCGGGCTGCTCGATCATCGTCAGCAGCGCGTTCACCACTTCGGTGAGGTTGTGCGGCGGGATGTTGGTCGCCATGCCGACGGCGATACCGGCCGAGCCGTTGACCAGCAGGTTCGGGAACCGGGTCGGCATGACCGTCGGCTCGAGTTCCTTCTCGTCGTAGTTGGGCTGGAAATCGACGGTTTCCTTGTCGATGTCGGCCATCAGCTCGTGCGCCATCTTCGACATGCGCGCTTCGGTGTAACGCATCGCCGCGGCGGGATCGCCATCGACCGAACCGAAGTTGCCCTGCCCGTCCACCAGCAGGTAGCGCAGCGAGAACGGCTGCGCCATGCGCACCAGCGTGTCGTACACCGAGGCGTCGCCGTGCGGGTGGTATTTGCCGATGACGTCGCCGACGATGCGCGCGGACTTGTAGTACGGCTTGTTGCTGTGCGCACCCAGTTCGTTCATGGCGAACAGCACGCGGCGGTGCACGGGTTTCAGGCCGTCGCGGACGTCGGGCAATGCGCGGCCCACGATCACGCTCATGGCGTAATCGAGGTAGCTGCGGCGCATTTCGTCTTCGAGGTTGACCGGGATGATTTCGCGGGCAGAGTCGGTCGGTTGGGACATCAGGCTTCCGTGTTTCGGTGCGGAGGGGCGTCCTGCCGGTCAGGCATGCGCGAGGCGGAAACCGGGCGGTCGGGTGCGCCCTGCTTTTCGCTTCGAAAAGACATGAAATCTTAGCATGTCCGGCGCCTGAATGACAGCCGGAATCCATGTAGAAATCAATTACTTACATTCGTTTTTCGATGCGCTGGCGGCTCATGTCCCGGCACGGCCGAACAATGCCTGCATCGAGGCCGTATCCGGCTTCTCCACCACGCCCCGTTCGGTGACGATGGCATCGATCAGATCGTGCGGCGTCACGTCGAACACCGGGTTCCACGCGCGGATGCCGTCGGCCACCGTGCGCTCGCCGCGATGGGCGAGCAACTCGCCTGGATCACGCTCCTCGATCTCGATCAGGTCGCCCGACGCGGTCGCCATGTCCACCGTCGAGGACGGCGCGACCACCATGAACCTGACGCCGTGGTGGCGCGCGGCGATCGCCAGCTGGTAGGTGCCGATCTTGTTGGCGGTGTCGCCGTTGGCGCATATGCGGTCGGCGCCGACCACCACCCACTGCACCTGCCCGGTCTTCATGAGGTGCGATGCGGCGGCATCCGCGATCAGCGTGGCGTCGATGCCATCCTGCTGCAGTTCCCAGACGGTGAGCCGCGCGCCCTGGTTCCACGGCCTCGTCTCGCCGGCGAACACGCGCGCGATGCGCCGCTGCGCCACGCCCGCGCGGATCACGCCGAGCGCGGTGCCGAAGCCGGCGGTGGCCAGCGAACCGGTGTTGCAGTGGGTCAGCACGCCGCTGCCGGGCGCGATCAGCGCTGCGCCCATCGTGCCCATGCCGCGGTTGGCCGCAAGGTCTTCGGTTTCGATGGCACGTGCCTCGCGCTCCAGCACTTCGCGCCAATCGGCACCCGCAGGCGCCAGGGCCGCGCGCATCCGCGCCAGCGCCCACGCCAGGTTGACGGCGGTCGGGCGTGCGGCGTTGAGCCGCTGCATCGCCGGTTCCAGCTTGGCCAACGCATCGGCACCGTCGCCGGCTTCGACATCACGCGCGGCCAGCACCACGCCCCAGGCCGCGGCGATCCCGATGGCCGGCGCGCCGCGGACGGTCAGCGAATGGATGGCGTCGGCCACCGCATCGCTGCCGTTGGCGCGCACGTAGCCGGTATCGAACGGCAGATGCCGCTGGTCGAGGAGCTCGAGCGCCTCCCCCGTCCAGCGGATCGGTCGGATGCGGTCGTAGCGGGCGTAGTCGAATTCGGTCATGGCCGCAGTTTAACGGCCATGCGCGAAGCAGCCGTTACCAGACGCGGAATTCACCCCGGCAACCGCCGGCCACCCAGACGCCGCCGCGATCCCAGCCCCAGGACTGGCCCTGCACGCAGGCACTGCGCGAGGTCTGGCGCAGCAGTTCCACGCCCCGACGCACGTCGGCCGGGCAATAGTTCTGCCGGCCATCGTTCGATGCGCACGAGAGCATCTGGCCATTGGCGTAACCGCCCTGCCCGTAGCCATAGGACGGATAGCGGCCGTTGTCGTAGCCGTAGTTGTTGCCGTAGCCACGATTGCCCTGCGCCGGACCGAACTCCGCACGGCATCCATGGTCCACCCAGACCACGCCGGGTCGCGTGCCCCAGTTGTGGCCTTCGCGGCAACGCGTGTCGGACAGCTGCCGGACGACGGTCACGCCGTAACGGGTGTCGATGGGACATTCGTTGTGGCGGCTGCGCGGGGATTCGCAGACCACGGTGCCGCCACGGCGGTTCCAGCCGCGACCGCTGTTGTAACCACCGTAGTTGTAACCGCCGTCATTGCCCGCGCCATAACGCCCCAGCGCGAACTCCGCCCGGCAGCCGCGATCCACCCAGACCGCATCGCGGCGGATACCCCAGCTCTGGCCTTCGATGCAGGCCGAACGCGAGACCTGACGCACCATCGTCACGCCTTGCCGGGTATCGACGCGACATTCGTTGTAGCGGCCATCGCCGGATTCGCAGACGAAGCGGCCATCGTTGGCATCGCCCGGCCATTGCGCGTGCGCGGCCACGGGCAGCAGCCCGGTCACGAGGAATACGGCGAGGAGGCTGAAAGTGCGCATGATCCGGCTCCGGCAGGTGTCACCCGGAAGATAGCCCCGGCACACGGGGCTTTCCATCGAAGCAGCCGCGCAGCCACGCGCCCGGCCGGGAATCATTCAGCCGGTGGTGCCGGCCATGCCATGAATTCAGCGCGGCAACCTTCGGCCACCCAGACCCGGTTCGCGTTCCAGCCCCAGCTCTTGCCGAACGCACAACCCGCTTTCGACAGCTGGTTGACCAGTTCCACCCGAGCACTGCCCGCTGGCAACTTGCAGTCCGAGCGTTTGCCATCCACCGATTCACAGCGCAGCGGGTGGCCCGCGATCGTTCCGCGGGGTTCCCGCCCCATCAGGCGCTGGAAGAAGCGAACGCTTGGACGCGCGGCGGTGGTGACCTCGAATTCCGCCCGGCAGCCACGGGCAACCCAGATGCCGCTCTCGTCGTAACCCCAGCTCTTGCCGAGCTCGCAATCGCCATCCGACAGCTTGCGGGTGAGTCGCACGCCGCCGGCGGTTTCGATCGGGCACTGGCGATGGCCGCCATTGCGCGACTCGCAGCGCAGCAACCGGCTGCGTGTATCGGATGCGGCATCAGCGGCATCGCCCGTGCGCGTCATGCGTTCACGGCCGAACTCCGCGCGGCAACCACGCGCCACCCACAGGCCGCCTTCGTTGGTACCCCACGAGTTGTTGCGGATGCAGGCGTTGCGCGAAAGCTGGCGCAGCATGACGGTGTCGCCCGAGCCCGGCGGCAGCGGGCACTGGGCCCAGCGACCTTCCTGCGATTCGCAGCGGACCCGTGATTCGCCCGCGCCGGGCTCGGCCCATGCTTCGCGTGCCAACAGCGCCGTGACGGCCGCCAGCATCCACATCATCGCGCGAGTGAACCGGATCCCCATGCCGCCGAATGTAACCGACGCGGATGAACGTTCGGCGAAACGCGTGATCCGTTCAGGCGCGCTGAAAATCGAACGCCAGCACGTCGGCGATGCGCGCGGTTCCCTGCATCGCCATCAGCAGGCGGTCGATACCCAGCGCCACGCCGGCACAGGCCGGAAGACCATGCGCAAGCGCCTCGAGCAGATGGGTGTCGATGGGACGCATGCTGCCGCCCAAGGCCGCCCGCACTCCGGCATCACGCCGGAAACGGGCGCCCTGCTCCGTCGCGTCCTGCAGTTCGTGATAGCCGTTCGCCAGTTCCAGCGGCCCCAGGTAGAGCTCGAAACGTTCCGCCACCGGCTGTCCGTCGCCGTCGTCGCGCAGCTTGGCCAGCGCGCATTGGGAAGCCGGGTAATCGTGCAGCACGGTGATCGTGCCGACATCGAACGCGGGCTGGATGCGATGCGTCATCAGCAGGTCGAGCCAGTCGTCGCGGGTCAGCCCTGCGGGATCGATCAGGACGTCGCCGAGCGCGGCACGCAGATCTTCGATGCATGCGTTGAAGGGATCGATGCCGAGCGCACGCCGGTAGAGGTCGCGATAGGTGACGACATCGACCGTCTCCACATCGCGCCCCACCAAAGCCAACGCGCCGCGCACCAGCTCGACCGTCTCACCCATCAGCCGACGGTGGTCCCAACCGACGCGATACCACTCCAGCATGGTGAACTCGGGATTGTGGCGGCCGCCCGCCTCGCCATCGCGGAACACGCGGCCCAGTTCGTAGCAGTCGCCGACGCCGGCGGCGAGCAGGCGCTTCATCGCGTATTCGGGCGAGGTGCGCAGCCATCGCGTGCGCGGCGCGCCTTCGGTGCGGCCTGAGAATTCGAGATGGAACGGCGCGATGTGGGGGTCGCTGACGCCGGCCAGCGACAGCACCGGCGTCTCCACTTCCAGCACGCCACGCGCGTGGAAAAACTCGCGGACAAGGCGGTTGAGCGCGGCGCGCAGTTTCAGCGCTTCCGGCGTGGCGGACGGCCGCCAGCCCTCGTCATCGCCCGTGGTGTGCGGATGCGGCATCGTTCAGGCCCCGTGCGATGCGAGGAAGGCGAGCAAGGCGGCCTCGTCCCAGATCTCGACGCCGAGTTCCTGCGCCTTCGCCAGCTTGCTGCCCGCGGCTTCGCCGGCGACGACGACCGAGGTCTTCTTCGACACGCTGCCACTGACCTTGGCGCCGAGCGCCTCCAGCCGCGCACCGGCTTCGTCGCGGGTCATCGCGGCGAGGCCACCGGTCAGCACCACGGTCCTGCCGGCGAGCGGGCCTTCGCTCGCGCGTTGCGGCGCACCTTCGGGCCAGTGCACGCCGCGTTCCCGCAGGGCCGCGATGACCTCGCGGTTGTGCGGCTGCGCGAAGAAATGGACGATGTGGGCGGCGACCACCGGACCGACATCCGGCACTTCTCGCAGCGTCGCTTCGTCGGCCGCCATCAGCGGATCGAGTGCGCCGAAATGACGTGCCAGCGTCTTGGCCGTGGACTCGCCGACATCCTTGATCCCCAGCGCGAACAGCAGGCGTTCGAGCGTGGTGCCGCGGCTTGCGGCGATGGCGTTGACCAGGTTGTGCGCCCACTTGTCGGCGACCTTGCCCGCCTTGACCGTCGCCGGGACGGTGCCGTCGCGTTCGTCGGCGCGGCGCTTCATGTCGAGGAAATCCTCGACGGTCAGCCGGTAGAGATCGGCGACGGTCTCGACGTAGCCGAATTCCACCAGCGCCTCGGCGAAACGCTCGCCCAGGCCTTCGATGTCCATCGTCCTGCGCCCGGCGAAATGGAACAGCGCCTGCACGCGTTGCGCCGGGCAGAACAGGCCGCCGCTGCAGCGCGCGACCACTTCGCCCTCCTCGCGCTCGACGGCCGAGCCGCAGACCGGGCACGTGGCCGGCAACGCATAGGGCGGATGCAACGGCTGGCCGTGTCCATCGCGCGGACGCTCGCTTTCGACCACGCGCACGACTTCCGGGATCACGTCGCCGGCGCGGCGCACGATGACGGTGTCGCCGACGCGCACGTCGAGCCGCGCGACCTGGTCGGCGTTGTGCAGCGTGGCGCGCGTAACCGTCACGCCGCCCACGTGCACCGGTTTCATCAGCACCCAGGGCGTGACCGCGCCGGTTCGCCCGACGTTGACCTCGATGGATTCGACGACGGTGCTGGCTTCCTGCGCCGGGAACTTGTGCGCGATCGCCCAGCGTGGCGCGCGCGAGACGAAGCCCATCGCGCGCTGCTGGTCGAAGCGGTCGAGCTTGTAGACCACGCCGTCGATGTCGTACGGCAGCGCGTCGCGGCGCGCGCCGATGTCCTCGTAATAGGCTTGCAGGCCTTCCACGCCGTGCGCCACGCGGACTTCCGGACTGACCGGGAAACCGAGGTCACGCAACCAGGCCAGCACGCCGGAATGGGTCGGCGGCAGCGTGGCGCCCTGCACTTCGCCGAGCGCATAGGCGAAGAACGCCAGCGGCCGTTGCGCGGTCACGCGCGGATCAAGCTGGCGCAGCGAGCCGGCCGCGCCGTTGCGCGGATTCGCCAGCACCTTCTGGCCGTTTTCCACGGCCCAGGCGTTGTAGCGGTCGAAGGCGGCCTTCGGCATCACCACTTCACCGCGCACTTCCAGCACCGCCGGCGCATCGCCGCGCAGGCGCAGCGGGATCGACTTCACCGTGCGCAGGTTGGCGGTGACGTCCTCGCCGGTGGCACCGTCGCCACGCGTGGCGCCCCGAACGAACACCCCGTCCTCGTAACGCAGGCTGATGGCGAGGCCATCGAGCTTGGGTTCCACCGAGAACGCCGGCGCCGCATCACCCGTTTCCCTTTCGATGCGCGCCACGAATTCACGCACTTCGTCATCGGTGAAGGCGTTGGCCAGCGACAGCATCGGCACGGCGTGCGCGATCGGCGCGAACTTCGATGAAGGCGCATCACCGACGCTGCGGGTCGGAGAGTCGGGCGTGGCGAGTTCGGGATGTTCGGCTTCCAGCGCTTCGAGTTCGCGCATCAGCCGGTCGTAGTCGATGTCCGCGAGTTCGGGATCGTCGAGCACGTAGTAACGATGGTTGGCCTCGCGGATGCGGGCCACGAGTGCGGTATGGCGGGAGGCGGCATCGGTCATGCCGCGATTATCGCCCGCCACCCGCCGGTTGACGGCGCCTGATTCAATCCACCCGCATCAGCAAGGCGGTGGCGGCGGCCGCGATCCAGTCGCGCTCCGCGTCGGACGTGCCGGCCACCATGCGCACCGCGCCAGCGTTCAGCACATCCACGTGGGCCAAGAGCCGCCCTTCGCTCATGAACCGATAGGCGACCGGCGCGCCCATCGCCATCGGCACGCCTTCGATCCCGCGCGTGCTGACGATGTCGATGCGGCCACCCGGCGCATCCAGCGTGCCGATGATGTCGGCGCCTTTGTACCAGAGCGTCAAGGCACCTGCCGGCATCGCGCCCGCCACCGCACTGGCGGGCCAGATGTCGCAGGCCAACGCGGGCACGTCGCGCATGTCGCCGATCTCGACGCTCGTCCCGCCCCGCTGCAATCGGATGAAGTCCAGCCGACTGCCGCAACCGGCACCCAGCACCGGCGTGCGGTCGCGCTCCAGCTGGAAGCCGAAATTACGCGATTCCCGCCCGAACCCGACGTGCCGCCCGCTCAATGTCCAGCGGTTGGCCAGCCCGGATCCTTTGACGACCGGCGTGTAGTACGGCCCGAACGTGACCGGCGCGCCGGCATAGCGGAGGCTGTGTCCGGTCACGGCCCATTCCTCGGTGCCCGCGGGCAGGTCGGAAGGGAGCGATGAAAGCGCCGGCGTGATCCGGCACGCCGACAGCGACACCACAAGCAGCAACGCACCCACGGCTGGCACATTTTTCATCGCTCGATTCCTTGTGAGGGGGGCGAGGCGATTTAGGCACGCCGCAACGACGGCGGGAAGCCGGGGGGCACGCGCGGGTTCAGCTGGGAGCGGGAAAACGGGCCGGTGCCGACCCGCTTCGGCAGGTCAGGCGGAGGCGCCCAACCTAGGGCGGCCCTCACCGAAGTGGATCAAGCCTTCGGCCAGCAACATCGCGAAGCCCCAATACAGCAGGTGCAGGCCGAACGCCGAAGGCGCATCGCCCAGACTGCGATGCACCAGGAACGTCACCGCCAACCCGATGAGGCCGGTGGCGATCTGCCCCCATTCCTCCTTGCGCATCTTGCCGGTCAGCGCGGCCACCGACACCAGCAGGCCGATGATGGCGCAGGCGTAGAGCACGAACGACAGGCCGCCCGCCTCGCCGATGCCGAGGCTGATCGCCCCGCGCGAAGCCACCGGAATCAGGCAGCCGATCAGGGCGACGATGCCGCCCACCAGTCCCACGACGTTCTCGAGCTTCATGCGTGCGGCCTCGTGTGTTGATGAAAGGTGTGTGCGGCGACGATGCCCTTACCAGCGTCCCGGCCGCGTCAACGGCGGCGCTTCGCGCTGGCGGTCGTAGGCGCGCAGTTCGTCGCGGATGTGGGCGATGCGCTGGCGGCCGAGCGCGTTGCGCTCCTCGTCCAGCACGATGCCGTCGAGCAGTTCCGCCATGCGCTGCGCGGTGGGCAGCATCGTGTCCCACGCCTCCAGCGCGGGCACCGGCGCCGGCAGGGTAAGGAAGAACGCGATGGCAGGGGTCTCCAGCGACTGGATCTCCGCCATGTCGAAGCTGCCCGGCTTGAGGATGTTGGCCACGCTGAAGATCGGGCCCGCCTCGGGGCGGCGGTCGATCAGGCGGTGGAACACGTTCATGTGGCCGAACACCAGCCCGGCCTTCTCGGCGGCGACCAGGATGTCCGGCCCGCGCAGCGTCTGCCCGGCGCGGGCGGCGACGAACAGCGAGACGATCTTGTCGAAGTTGTCGTCGACGCGCTTGCCGAGTTCGTTGTTCTGCAACGGTGCGTCCAGGCCCAGGTCTGGCTGGCGATCGGGCGATGCGTCATCGGGTGCTGCATCGAGTTCGGCGCGGATCTCGTCGCCCAGCGTCGGCTCGGTGCGTCCGCCGCGCGCTTCGACCCGCCTGCCTTGGTCCGGCTTCCTGGGCCGGCGGCTCGCCAGGTAGATGCCGGCCATCAGGATCAGGCCTGCGACAAGGATGCCGATGCGGATGAGCAGGTTTTCGGACATGCGTGTTGACCCGTTCCGTTAAGCGGCGCCGACCATGCGCGTCGCTTCCGCGAGGTCCACGGAGACGAGGCGGCTCACGCCCGGCTCCCGCATGGTAACGCCAGAGAGTTGTTCGGCGGCTTCCATCGTCGCCTTGTTGTGGGTGACGAAGAGGAACTGCACCGCTTCGCTCATCTCCTTCACCATCGCGGTGAAGCGACCGACGTTGGCCTCGTCGAGCGGCGCGTCCACTTCGTCCAGCAGGCAGAACGGCGCCGGATTGAGCTGGAAGATGGCGAAGACGAGCGCCACGGCGGTCATCGCCTTCTCGCCACCCGACAGCAGAGAGATGTTGGCGACGCGCTTGCCCGGCGGGCGCGCCATGATGGCGACGCCGGTGTCGAGCAGGTCCTCGCCGGTGAGTTCCAGGTACGCGTGGCCGCCACCGAACAGGCGCGGATAGAGTTCCTGCACGCCGGCGTTGACGCGGTCGAAGGTGTCCTTGAAGCGGCCGCGCGTCTCGCGGTCGATCTTGCGGATGGCGTCTTCCAGCGTCTCCAGCGCGGCGGTGAGGTCGGCGTCCTGCGCATCCAGGTATTTCTTGCGCTCCTCGGCCTCGGCGTGCTCGGCGATGGCGGCCAGGTTGACCGGCTCCAGCCGGCGCAGCCTGGCATCGAAGTCGCCGACCGCCTTCTCCCAGACCGAGACATCGGCATCGTCCGTCAGCGTGTTGATGACGTCGGCCAGCACGAAGCCGGCTTCGACCACCTCGCCCGAGAGCCGGTTGGCCGCGATCATCGCCGCCTGCTGGTCCAGCTTGCGCTGGCCGATGGCCTCGCGCTGGGCCAGCGATTGCGCATCGCGCTGCTGGCGTGTCTGCTCGAAGCCGCGCAGTTCGTCCTCGATGCCCTGCAACGCGGAACGCGCGGTGGCCAGCGCCTGGTCCACGCGCACGCGCTCGTCCAACGCGGACTGGCGCTCGGCTTCCAGCGCCTTGACCGGCGAATCGCCTTCGGACAGCTGCGCGGCCAGTTCGCCCAAGCGCGTGTCCAGCTGCCCGCGCTGCTGCGCCATGCGCCCGAGCGCCTGCGTCAGCGAGGCCACCTGCGTGCGCTGGGTCTCGACAGTCAGCGCCAGCGCATGCGCGGTGTCGCGCGACTCGCGGGCCAGATCGCGGGCGGCGTCGCGGGCCTCGGCCAGCGTGCGGCGCTCGGCTTCCAGCGCCTGCCGCACGTCCTGCAGTTCGGCCATCCGCGACACGGCGGCTTCCAGCTTCTCGCGCGCGGTGCGGGTCTGCGCCTGCGCGTCCTCGTTCAACTGCGCGATCTGCGCCAGTTCGGTGTCGATGTGCCCCAAACGGCCACGCGCGGATTCCACGCGCCCCTTGTGGCTCTGCAACTGGCCGGCCAGCTCGGATACGCCGCGGTGCGCCTGGTACAGGCCGCGCTGCGCTTCCTCACGCGCCTGCTCGGCTTCCAGCGCGCGCTGGCGCAGGCCGGCGATCTGTTCGTCCAGCGCCTTTTCCTGCTGCTGGAGGGCGTCGATCTCCGCGCGCAGCGACTGGATCTCGCGCTCGCGCAGCAAGGCGCCCTGCTTGGCCGCGCCGGAACGCAGCACGCGTACCCAGCCGGCGCCGAGCCGCTCGCCCGCGCGGGTGATGACCGAAGCCCCCTCGCCCAGGCTCGGCATCAGGCGGCGCGCTTCGTCCAGGGTCTCGGCGACGTGCAGGTTGCCCAACATCCGGCGGATCGCCAGCGGACCGGTCACCTTCGCCGCCAGCGAAGTGGGCGCGAAGGCGGCGTCGGCTTCGTCCGCGGCGACCAGCGCCAGACGGCCTTCGGCGAGTTCGCCGAGCGCATCGACCAGCGTTTCCGGCGCCTCCACCAGCACGCCTTCGATCATCTGCCCGAGCGCGCCTTCGACCGCCTGTTCCCAGCCGGATTCGACCACCAGCTTCTCGCCGACGCGCGGCGCGCTGTCCAGGCCACGCTGGCGCAGCCACGCCACGGCGGCGCCCTGCTCCTGCCCGAGCGCGGCGCTCTGCAGGGTTTCCAGCGAGCTCAGGCGGCCGCGCTTTTCCTGCGCGGCGCGGCGGCTGTCGGCCAGTTGCGTGGCCAGCTGGCGCTGCTCGTCCTGCAGCGCGGTCACGGCCTGCTTGCGGCTCTCGACCTCCGACTGGAGGGTGTCGATGCCGGATTTCTGCGCGTCGTGACGCTGTTCGATGTCCGCGAAGGCGGCGGTCAGCGCGTCCAGGTCCAGCAGCGCGCGCTCGCCGGCCAGCTTCTCGCGGCGGCGCTCGGCGTCCAGCACCTGGCGGTCGAGGTAATCGACACGCGTGCGTTCCACGTCGCCGGCGCGGGCGGCTTCGGCCTGTTCGCGGCCGTGGGTTTCCCAGCGCTGCTGCCAGTCGGCCAGCTGCGCCTCGGCGTTCTTCAGTTCGGTCTGGCGGGCGGCGTCGCCTTCGCGCAGGCCGGCCAGGCGCGGCTCGGCGTCCTGAAGGCTGGACTGCAGGCTGGCCAGCGCGGCTTCGTCGCTGCCGATGTGCGCCACGACTTCCGCCAGCGCGCTGCTGGCCTCGTCGCGCGCGGTGGCGAGCCGGGTCGAGAGCTCCTGCTGGTGCTGGATCTGCTGCTCCAGCCGCGCCAGCACGCCGCCGACGCGGTAGACCTCGGCCTGCGCCTGGGCATGGGCATCGACCGCCGCCTGGTGGCGCGCGCGGCCGGTCTCGATCTCGCGCTCGGCCTGGCGCTGCTCGGCGACCAGTTGCTCGAGTTTCGTCTCATCGGCGGCCAAGGCCTGCCGGTGCTGCTGCAGGTCGGCGTCCAGCGCGCGGTACTGCAGCGCCTTCCACTCGGCGTCCTTGACCTTGCGCTCGGCCTGGATGGCCGTGTACTGCTCGGCCTGCCGCGCCTGCCGGGCGAGATGGGTCAGCTGCTTGCCGACTTCCTCGCGCAGGTCGCTGAGGCGGTCCAGGTTCTCGCGGGTGGAGCGGATGCGGCTCTCGGTCTCCTTGCGGCGCTCCTTGTACTTGGAGATGCCGGCCGCCTCTTCCAGATAGACGCGCAGTTCCTCCGGCTTGGCCTCGATGACCTGCGAGATCATCCCCTGCTCGATGATCGAGTAGCTGCGCGGGCCCAGGCCGGTGCCGAGGAAGAGATCGGTGATGTCCTTGCGGCGGCACTTGGCGCCGTTCAGGTAATAGGTGCTGTGGCCGTCGCGGCCCACCGTGCGCTTGACCGAGATCTCGTTGAACGCCGCGAACTCGCCGCTGATCGCGTGGTCGCTGTTGTCGAAGACGAGCTCCACCGTGGCCTGCGACACCGGCTTGCGCGCGCTGGAGCCGGAGAAGATCACGTCCGTCGCGTTGTCGCCGCGCAGGCGGCTGGCGGACGACTCGCCCATCACCCAGCGCACGGCGTCGATGATGTTGGACTTGCCGCAACCGTTCGGCCCCACCACGCCGGTCATGTTGGTCGGCAGGTGCAGCGTGGTCGGATCGACGAAGGATTTGAAGCCGGCGAGCTTGATCGTGGAAAGGCGCATGTACGGTCTACGCTCGCCCGCGCTGGCCGCGGGTGAGTCTCAAGGGTGGAGTTCCCGCCTTCAAGTCGTTGATTCCATTGAAGGCCTCGCAACGGGCATGGCGACCCGACAGGCGAGTATAAGCGGGGCCGGAAGCCGCGTCCGGTCAGGGTTCCGCGGCGGCGGCGGGCGCCTTGGCGTCGATGGCGAGCGCGTGGATGTCGTCGGTCATCATCGTGCCCAGCGCGGCGTAGATGGCGCGATGGCGGGCCAGCGGCAGCATCCCCGCGAAGGCCGCGCTGACGATGCGCACGCTGAAATGCCCGTGGCCCTGTGCCCCGCCGCCATGGCCGGCGTGCCGGTGGCTGTCGTCGCGGATGTCCAGCTCGACCGGGTCGAACGCGGCGGTCAGCAGCGCCCGCATCTTCTCGATGCGGCCGGGGTTGAGGCGCGGGATGTCGGCTTCGGTATGGCTCACGGCAGCACCTTGCGGAACGGGCGGACATCGACGCGGGTGTAGACGCCGGCATCGACATAGGGATCGGCATCGGCCCAGGCGCGGGCGGCTTCCAGTGAATCGAATTCGGCGATGACCACGCTGCCGCTGTAGCCGGCCGGGCCGGGGTCCTCGGCATCGATCGCCGGGCACGGGCCGGCCAGCAGCAGCCGCCCCTCGTCGGCCAGCGCCTTCAGCCGGTCGATGTGGCCGGGGCGCGCGGCCATCCGCTTCGACAGCACATCCGGGCCGTCATGGCCCTCGATCACGTACCACATGCGTTGTCCTGCCTCGGGGGTTGGGCCCCAATTCTAACGGCGCGCCGGCTGGACACGGCCCGCCGCAGGCCTTAGGCTTGGCCCATCGAGGCCTTGCCCCGTGGCGTTTTCCCGCCCGCAGCAGCCTCCCACGCCCTTTCGAACGATGTCGCGGCAGCCACCGGCCGCGAGCGTGCACCGGGCGTGCCCGAACCTGCGTCGCACGCCAACCACCCCGATCCACCCTGCGGCCCGGCCGCAGCCGGTTGATATCGACACCTTGATGACCGAAGAGACCGCCGCCCCGGCGCCCGCGCTTCCCGTCCACCCCGCGCCCCAGCAGCAGGAAATGCCGCTGGCGACGGTGCTTGGCCAGCCGGTGCTGGAGATCCCGAAGGACCTCTACATCCCGCCGGACGCGCTGGAAGTCATCCTGGAGGCCTTCGAAGGCCCGCTGGACCTGCTGCTGTACCTGATCCGCCGGCAGAACCTGGACATCCTCGACATCCCCGTGGCGGAGATCACCCGCCAGTACGTCGACTACATCCAGGCCATGCACGAGATGCGCTTCGAGCTGGCCGCCGAATATCTGGTGATGGCCGCGATCCTGGCCGAGATCAAGTCGCGGATGCTGCTGCCGCGCCCGCCCAACGACGAAGGGCTGGAGGAGGACCCGCGCGCCGACCTGGTCCGCCGCCTGCAGGAATACGAACGCTACAAGCAGGCCGCCGAGGACCTGGACCGCCTGCCCCGGCAGGAGCGCGACACCAGCAGCGCCGCCCCGGCCTGGATGCCGGAGCGCAATACCCGCACCGCGCCGCCTGAAGTGGACATGCGCGAGATGCTGCTGGCGCTCCACGACGTGCTCAAGCGCGCCGAGCTGTTCACCCAGCACGCGATCAAGCGCGACGCGCTCTCGGTGCGCCAGCGCATGGGCGAGCTGCTGGACCGCCTGCACGACGGCGCCTTCCACCGCTTCGAGTCGCTGTTCAGCGCCGAGGAAGGCCGGCTGGGCGTGGTGGTGACCTTCCTGGGCCTGCTCACGCTGGCCAAGGAGCAGCTGGTGGAAATCGTGCAGGAAGCGCCTTTGGCCGCCATCTACGTCAAGTCGCTCGCCACCCGCGACACCCCGGCCGAACTGCCTGACAGCGAGTTCGACGATGCCGCCGCCCCGGCGGACCCCGCGGCCTGAGCCGCCCCACCGTTCACACCGATACCGCATGGACCAGACCCTCGTCACCCGCATCGTCGAAGGCGCGCTGCTCGCCGCCAGCCAGCCGCTGACCGTGCCGCAGCTCGCCGCGCTGTTCACGCTGGACGAACCGGCGCCGGAAGGCAGCATCCAGGCCGCGCTGGCCGAACTGCGGGCGCAGTGCGAAGGCCGCGGCGTGGAACTGGTCGAAGTGGCTTCGGGCTGGCGCTACCAGGTGCAGGCCGACGTCCACGCCTGGGTCAGCCGCATGTGGGCCGAGCGCCAGGTCAAGTACACCCGCGCCACGCTGGAAACGCTGGCGTTGATCGCCTACCGCCAGCCGATCACCCGCGGCGAGATCGAGCAGATCCGCGGCGTGGCGACCAACAGCAACATCATCAAGACGCTCGAGGAGCGCGACTGGATCCGCGTGGTCGGCCACCGCGACGTACCTGGCCGCCCGGAACTGCTGGGCACCACCAAGGGCTTCCTGGACTACTTCGGGCTGAAGCGGCTGGACGAGCTGCCGCCGCTGTCGGAACTGAAGGATTTCGGCGAGCTGGACCCGCAGTTCGATTTCGATGCCGCGCCGATCGCCGCGAATGCCCAGCAGGAAGCAGGCGATGCCGGCGGCGACGACGCGCCGGCTTCCGGCGAAGGCGATGCGGATGAGGCTTCGTCGGCCAGCGATGCCGCCATCGATCCCCATGCGGCTTCGGCCGATGAGCATGTCGAAAACGCTTCGTCCGGCATCGAAGCCGCCTTGACCGGCCACGGCACCGAAGCCGGGCTGCAGGACACCGAGTCCGGCGACCACGCCGAAGCCGCCTCCACCCAAGACACCGGCGACGCGGAAGAAGCCGCTTCGCCCTCCCTCCATCCCGACAACGAAGAAGACGACATCGCCGCCGATGGCGAGGTCAGGAGCACCCCATGAGCAATGAAGAACGCCGCGGCAAGCTGTCCCTCAAGCGCGACGGCGCCGACACCCCGGCCAGCAAGCTGGAAGAACGCCTGCACAAGGTGCTGGCCCAGGCCGGACTGGGCTCGCGCCGCGCGCTGGAACAGCGCATCGCCGACGGCAAGGTCGTGGTCAACGGCGAGCCGGCCAAGGTCGGCATGTCGGTCAAGGCCGGCGACAAGATCGAGCTGGACGGCCGCGCCTTCGTGGCGAGCGCGCTGACCGAGCCGCCGCGCGTGCTGATGTACAACAAGCCGGAAGGCGAAGTGACCACGCGCGAGGATCCCGAGGGCCGCCCGACCATCTTCGACCACCTGCCGATGCTGAAGGGCGCGCGCTGGATCTCGATCGGCCGCCTCGACATCAACACCAGCGGCCTGCTGCTGCTCACCACCGACGGCGAGCTGGCGAACGCGATGATGCACCCCAGCCACGAGGTCGAGCGCGAGTACGTCTGCCGCGTGCGCGCGCCGGAAGGCGAAGAGGAAGTCAGCGACAAGCTGGTCGACCGCCTGCGCCGCGGCGTGGCGCTGGAGGACGGCCCGGCCAAGTTCGACAGGATCGACCGCATGGCCGGCGGCGGCGACATGCCGAGCGAAGGCCGCCACGACTGGTTCCGCGTCACCCTGACCGAGGGCCGCAACCGCGAGGTGCGCCGCCTGTGGGAATCGCAGGGCTGCCAGGTCTCGCGCCTCAAGCGCATCCGCTACGGCCAGGTCAGCCTGCCGCAGCCGCTGTTGCGCGGGCATTCGCAGGAACTGCCGGACGCGCAGGTGGAAACGCTGCGCAAGTCGATCGGGCTGGAGGACAGCGTGCCGGCCGCGCTGACGCTGCTGCCGGTGATCGGCCAGCGCCGTGCCGCCAAATCCACCGTGCACCTGGGCGGCGAACGCCGTGCGCAGGGCGGCTACGTCAACGGCCACAATGCCGCCGACGAGGGGCGCGAGCTGCGCCGCTTCGACCATGTCCGCGAGGACCGCGGCCGCCGCGGCGCCCCGCGCAAGCCGGGTGGCCTGACCGTCACCGGCGAGGCCGCAGCCAAGCAGGCGCACAAGACTTTCAAGCCCAAGGGCCCGCGCCCGCAGGGCCAGCGCATGCGCCCCGGCGAGCAGCGCGGCGACAACCCGGCCGCGATGCGCACCTGGTACGTGCCGGACGGCGTGGAAACCGGCCCCGCCGGCCACCGCAATGCCGATGGCCGCGGCCCCAAGAAGCCCTACGGCAACAAGCCGCGCCGTGGCGGCACGGGCGGCCCCGGTGGCGCGAATGCCGGCGGCGGCTTCCGCCAGAGCGAGGGCGGCCCGCGCGGTCCGCGCGGCGACGGCCAGGCCAAGCCGCGTCATCCCTACGGCCACCCGGGCAACGCGCCGAGCTTCCCGTCCGACCACGCCAATCCGGGCAGCCACAATCCCTACGGCCAGGCCCCGCGCCAGAACCGCGGCCCGCGTCCGGATGGCGGCCGCCCCGGCGGCAATCGCCCGGCCGGCAACCGCGGCCCGCGTCCCGGCGGCGGCAAGCCGGGTGGCGGCTTCCGCGGCGGTCCGCGCGGCGGCAACCGCTAAAAGGGTTCTGCGATGAAGACGCTCTGGCGCTGGCTGCGCCGGATCGCCCTCGGTGTGCTCGCTTTCGCCGCGCTGGCCTGGGCGGTGGTCAGCTTCGCGCCGGGTTTCGGCGGCACGCCTTCGGGCGAGCGGTTGGCGCGCATGCAGCGCTCGCCGCAGTGGCAGGGCGACCGCTTCGTCAATCCGCAGGCGATGTGGAGCGGCTTCGGCGAGCGCGAAGGCGCGCCCGCGGCCGAGGCCGGCTTCACGCCCCCGCCCGACCCGGATGACACCACGTTCCCGATGGTCCACGACAGCGCCCGGCGGCTGGCGGCGCCGGTCCGCAGCGGCCTGCGCGTGACCTGGTTCGGGCATTCCAGTTCGCTGGTGGAGATCGACGGCGCGCGCGTGCTGATCGACCCGATCTGGAGCCAGACCGCCACGCCGCTGTGGATCGGCGTCTCGCGCTGGTTCAAGCCGCTGCTGCCACTCGACGCCCTGCGCGACATCGACGCCGTGGTCATCTCGCACGATCACTACGACCACCTGGACATGCCGACCGTCCGCGCCATGCGCGGCTGGAAGACGCGTTTCATCGTGCCGCTCGGCATCGGCGCGCACCTGGAGCGATGGGGCATCCCACCCGGGCGCATCACCGAGCTCGACTGGTGGGAGGAGACGCAGGTGGGCGATGTCCGCATCGTCGCCACGCCCGCGCGCCACGCCACCGGCCGCGTCAATCCGCAGCGCAACCGCGTGCTCTGGGCCGGCTACGCGCTGGTCGGGCCGACGCACCGCGCCTGGTATTCCGGCGACACCGGCCTGCTCGACGCCATGCAGGAGATCGGCCGCCGCCTCGGCCCGTTCGACGTGACCCTGGTGGAATCCGGCCAGTACAACTGGCAATGGCCCGATTGGCACACCGGCCCCGAACAGGCCGTGCTGGCGCACCGCTGGGTGCGCGGCCGCACTTTCATTCCGGTGCACTGGGCGCTGTTCAAGCTGGCACCGCACGGCTGGACCGAACCCGGCGAACGCACGCTGGCGGCCGCCGCCTGCCAGGGCGTCACCATCGCCACGCCGCGTCCCGGCGTGCCGTGGGAGCCGGGTGATGCGACCGCGCCGTGGTGGCCGCGCGACCTGCCCTGGCTCGACGCCCGGCAGCGCCCGATCATCGCCACCCGCGACGGCATCGACGCGCATCGCTATCCGGTGCCGGCCTGCGTCAGGCCTGTCGCAACAGCGGCAGCGCCGTAAGCACAACCGTCGGCTTCATCCACGGCTCACCGGCGCGGCATCGTCCCCACGCACGCGCCGTCCACCCTGACCGCATGCTTCCAGCCGCGGGACACAGGGATGTCGATCAATACCGGCGCCATGCGCCCCCGATCACGCGCAGGCGCCGCACGTCGAATCTGCGCCCAACTGCTCTGCCTGCACTTCGCCTACGCGCTGCAGGTGGCGCTGGCCTACGGCCTCACCGCCGGCACGATGCAATGGCTCTGCCCGCTGGCGATGCCGTTCTTCGGGGTCGCGCTGTCGGTGGTGTTCCCGGCGTTCGCGATGCGCGTCTTCGTGCTGACCGTGCTGCTGTTCGCGGTCGGGTTGGGGATGGCGCTTCGGTTCGCGCCACGCTGTCCCGTGCTCGCGAGCCGCTGGATGCTGCTTGCGGCACTCGTCTGGCTGCCGCTGCTGTCCGGCGAGATCGTCCGCAGCCTCGCCATGCATGCCGCGCTGCGCGAGGAAGGCGCCGAAGCGTATTCGACCCGGACCCTGTGGACGTCGCTGCGAGGCCTGTCCGGCACGGCCTCGACGCATGCGTGGATGCGCACCGCCGACGGCGGCTGCCACCGCTGGAGCTACCGGAAGATGGCGTTCTACCGCCTCACGCCGGACGTGGGCGAGTTCGTCTGCCGCGATTGAAGCTCAGCGCAGCTCGAACGCGTCCGCGTCGCGCATCGCCGGGAAACGCTCGCGGTGCTTCCGCAGCTCGGCGGCCTGCAGCGTGGTCGTCGTGACCAGTTCGGCCGGCCCGTCCTCGCTCACCGGCTGGCCGAGGAAATCGATGACGGCGCTGTCGCCGCTGTAGTCCAGCCCGTTGCCGTCGGTACCGACGCGGTTCACTCCGGCCACGTAGCAGAGGTTCTCGATGGCGCGGGCGCGCAGCAGCGTCTTCCACGGATAGGCACGTGCCGCCGGCCAGTTGGCCACGAAGACCAGCAGGTCGTAGTCCGGCGCGCCGGGGCGTTCGACATCGAAACGGTTGCGCGCGAACACCGGGAAACGCAGGTCGTAGCAGACCAGCGGGCAGATCCGCCAGCCGCGCCAGTCCACGCTCAGCCGTTCGCTGCCGGCGGCGTAGCGCTCGTGCTCACCGGCGAAGGTGAAGAGGTGCCGCTTGTCGTAATGCCGCACTTCGCCATCGGGCGTGGCGAAGATCAGCCGGTTGTAGACCGCATCGCCCACCTTCAGCTGCACGCTGCCGGTGACCGCGGCATCGAGCCTGGCCGCCTGTCCGCGCATCCACGCCACCGTTTCGCCATCCATGCCTTCGGCGCGGGTCACCGCATCGTTGGAGAAGCCGCTGGTGAAGGTCTCCGGCAGGATGATGAGGTCGGTGCGGCCGTGCAGCGGCGCGATCAGCCCGCCGTAGTACTCGCGGTTGGCCGCCGGATCGTGCCAGCGGGTGTCGCCCTGGACCAGCGAGACGCGCAGATCATCCATTCACTTCTTCTCCGTGTCGGGCACGAACTTCAGCACGTTGCCGTTGATGCAGTAACGCTTGCCGGTGGGCGGCGGCCCGTCGTCGAAGACATGGCCGAGGTGGATGCCGGAACTGGCGCTGACCACTTCGACGCGATGCATGCCGTGGCTGTTGTCCTCGCGCATCTCCAGCGCGCCGGGCATGGGGTCGAAGAAGCTCGGCCAGCCGCAGGCGCTGTCGAACTTGGTGTCGGAGCGGAACAGCGCGGCGCCGCTGATCGGGTCGAAATAGGTGCCGGGGCGCCTCTCGTACAGGTGCGCGCCGCTGCCCGGGCGCTCGGTGCCCTGCTCGAAGGCGATGCGCTGCTGCTCCGGCGTCAGCAGGTGGAAGCCGAGCCATTTCCAGAACGCCTTGGCATCGCCGTTGTAGCCGGTGTAGCGCGCGACCTCGCGGCCCTGCTCGAACAGCACCATGGTCGGGGTCGCCAGCAGCGTCTTGTCCAGCGTCCAGCCGACCGGCGGCTGCGGCGACAGCGTGGTGGCCACCGCGACATCGGACGTCCACTTCGACAGCACGTCGGCCTTGAACTTCTCGCAGTACGGGCAGGTCTCGGCCTCGAAGACCACCAGTTGGCGTGCGGCGTCCAACGTGGCCGGATCGAGCGGTTGATGGCCGGCGCCGCCCGCGCCCGCCATCGCGTACTTCACGCCGGTGCCGCCCAGCCCGCAGTAGCCGTTCGGGTTCTTGGCCAGGTAGTCCTGGTGGTCTTCCTCGGCGCGGTTGTAGTGCGAGAGCGGCGCGATCTCGGTGACGATGCGTCCGAACCCCGCATGCGTCAGCGCGGCCTGGTAGATGTCGCGGGTCTGCGCGGCCAGCGCCTGCTGCGCCGGCGAGGTGGTGTAGATGGCGCTCCGGTAGTTGGTGCCGATGTCGTTGCCCTGCCCGTCGGCCTGGGTCGGGTCGTGGTTTTCCCAGAACGCGGCGAGGATCGTCGCCAGCTCCACGCGCTTCGGGTCGAAGGTCACCTTCACCACTTCGGCGTGGTTGCGGGCCTGGCTGTGGCCTCGCTTGATCTCGCGCTCAAGGCCCAGCACGTCCTCGTAGCCCACCCTGGGCGCGTCGCCGTTGGCGTAGCCGGACTCGACGTCCAGCACGCCGGGAATCGCCGCCATGCGCTTCTCGGCGCCCCAGAAACAGCCCATGCCGAACACGATCACCTGCGCATCCGCGCTCATCCTTGCAGCCTCCGTGGGGGCCGGCGCGGGGTGCGGCGGCCGCAATGCGAACCATGCCAGCAGGCCGGTGACGGCCAGGGCAATGGTCAATGCGAACAGATTGACGGTTTTCATGCGGGGTTGGACGCCGCCGGGCGCCATAAGTTCGATGTGCGGCCCAGACTACGCCCGGCTTACTGCACGCGGCCCGGCTTTCCGCCTCCGCAACACCTGGGGTTCAGAGCCGCGCCAGCCGCTCGATGCCCGCATCCAGCGTCGCCTCGTTCTTGGCGAAGCACAGCCGCAGCAGGCGCTGGCCGGCCGGCGGGGTCTCGTAGAACGGCGACAGCGGAATGCCGGTGACGCCATGCTCGATGGTGAGCCAGCGGCTGAATTCGACATCGTCCAGATCGCTGACCGCGGAATAGTCGACCAGCTGGAAATAGCCGCCCGGCACAGCCAGCGGGCGGAAGCGGGTGCCCAGCAGCTGTTCGCGGAAGCGGTCGCGCTTGGCCTGGTAGAAGGCGCCGAGTTCCTCGTAATGCTCGGGTTCGGCCTCGATCATCTCGGCGAAGGCCGCCTGCGCCGGGTTGAACGTGCAGAACGTGTTGTATTGGTGGACCTTGCGCAGCTCGGCGCTCAGGGCCGGCGGCGCGATGGCGTAACCGACCTTCCAGCCGGTGCAGTGGTAGGTCTTGCCGAAACTCGAGATGACGAAGGCGCGCTCGCGCAGCTCCGGGTAGTACAGGGCGGATTCGTGGCGGGCGCCGTCGTAGACGATGTGCTCGTAGACCTCGTCGGAGATCAGGTACAGGCCGTGCTGCCGCACGATGTCGATGACCGCGCGCATGTCGTCGGCGTCGAGCATCGCGCCGGACGGGTTGTGCGGCGTGTTGATGATCAGCATGCGGGTCTTCAGCGTGACCGCATCGCGCACCTTCTGCCAGTCGGGCGCGAAGGTCTCGGGATCCAGCGGCACGTGCACCGCACGCGCGCCGGCCAGGTCGATCGCCGGCTCGTAGCAGTCGTAGCAGGGGTCGAGGACGATGACTTCCTCGCCCGCCCGCACCACCGCGTGGACCGCGTCGAAGATCGCTTCGGACGCGCCGCTGGTCACGGTGATCTCAGTATCCGCGTCGGGGCGATGGCCATAGCAGCGCTCGGTCTTGGCGGCGATCGCCTGCCGCAGCGCCGGCGTGCCGGTCATCATCGCGTACTGGTTGTGGCCGGCGCGCATCGCGCGGTCCAGTGCGTCGATCAGGCGCTCGGGCACCGGGAAATCCGGAAAGCCCTGGCCCAGGTTGACCGCGCCGTACTGCGCGGCCAGCTGCGACATGACGGTGAAGATGGTGGTGCCGACCTTGGGGAGCTTGCTCTGCATCGCGCGCATGACGAGTGTGGGGACGGGCCAGTGTACGCGGCGGCGGGTAAGATGCCGCATCGCCACAAACGCCCGCATCGTGCCGCCTTCCCCGCCTTCGCCGCCCCTGCTCGCCGTGCATGGTCTTGCGTTCTCGCGCAACGAGGAACGGTTGTTCGGGCCGCTGGATTTCGAGGTCGACGCCGGCGAGGCGCTGCTGGTCCGCGGCGACAATGGCGTCGGCAAGACCACGCTGCTGCGCATCCTCGCCGGCCTGTTGCGCGCCGACGAAGGCCGGCTTGAGGTCACCGGCCACGGCGCCGACCGCGAATCGCGCGCCCGCGCCATCGCCTACCTGGGCCACCTGCCGGCGTTCAAGGCCGATCTGTCGGCGATGGAGAACCTGGAATTCCTCTGCGCCCTGCACGGGCGGCGCGACGGACGCGGCTTGGAGGCGGCGATGGCGCGCGTCGGCCTGGCCGGCTACGAGGACAGCCCCGCGCGTACGCTCTCGGCCGGGCAGAAGAAGCGCCTGTCGCTGGCGCGGATGTGGCTGTCGCCGGCGCCGCTGTGGCTGCTCGATGAGCCCTACGCCAACCTGGACCTGGACGGCATCGCGCTGGTGAACCAGCTGATCGTCGGCCATCTGGACGATGGCGGGGCGACGCTGGTCACCACGCACGGCGCGTATGCCGCCCCGCCGGTCCGCACCCGCGAACTGGTGATGACGCGCGCACCGCTGGAGCCGCTGGCGTGATCGCCGCCGCCCGCGCGTTGCTGCTGCGCGACCTGCGCCTGCTCTGGCGCCGACGCGGCGATGCCTTCCAGCCCGCGCTGTTCGCGCTGCTGGTGGTGGTGCTGTTCGCGCTCGGCCTCGGCGGCGACGGCAACCTGCTGGCCAGGGTCGCCCCCGCCGTGCTGTGGCTGGCCGTGCTGCTGTCGGGGATGCTGGCGCTGGACACCCTGTTCCGCAGCGACGCCGAGGACGGCTCGCTCGACCAGTGGCTGCTCGCCCCGGTGCCGCTGTCGTGGCTGGTGGCGATCCGCGTGCTCGGCCACTGGCTGACCACCGCGCTGCCGGTGTTGCTGGCCGTGCCGCTGCTGGCCGAACTCATGCACCTGCCCCGCGCCCAGCTGCCGATCCTCATGGCGTCGCTGGCGCTGGGCACGCCGCTGCTCAGCCTGCTCGGCGCGGTGGTGGCGGCGCTGACCGTGGGCATGCGCCGCGCGGGCATCCTGCTCGCGCTCCTGGCCCTGCCGCTGTACGTGCCGGTGCTGGTGTTCGGCGCCGGCGCGGTCGTGGCCGCCGCGCAGGGACTGGATGCCTGGGGCGCCATCCTCATGCTCGGCGCGGGGCTGACCGCCGCCGCCATCCTGGCCCCGCTGGCCGCCGCGGCGGCGCTGCGGATCGCCCTGACCGGCGAATGATTCCGGCGAAATCGGCCTGGCTTGAGCCAGGTCAACTGTTTGCTAACGCAAAGTGCGCGAAAATAGGACAGTCATGCCGGCAACGACATGTCCTAACCCATCCTTGGAGTCCGTGATGAAGATTCGTTCGACCCTGTTGGCCGCCTCCGTCCTGCTGGCCCTGACCGCCTGCAACAAGCCGGCCGAGCCGGCTGCCGAAGCCCCCGCCGCCGAAGCCGCCCCGGCTCCGGAAGCCGCGCCCGCTGCCGAGGCCACCACCCCGGCCGCCGATGCCGCCGCGACGACCGACACCGCCGCCGCCGCGGCCGCCGGCGAGTGCGCGTTCAACCTCGAAGGCAACGACGCCATGCAGTACAACGTCAAGAACATCGACGTGCCGAAGTCCTGCACCGAGTTCACCATCAACCTCAAGCACACCGGCAAGATGCCGGTCGCCGCGATGGGCCACAACGTGGTCATCGCCTCGGCCGCCGACATGAACGGCGTGGCCGCCGACGGCGCCACCGTGCAGCCCGACCACGTCAAGGCCGGCGACACCCGCGTCATCGCCCACAGCGGCATGGTCGGTGGCGGCGAGTCCACCTCGGTCAAGTTCGAAGTCTCGAAGATCGCCGCCGGCGGCTTCAACTTCTTCTGCAGCTTCCCGGGCCACTCGGCCCTGATGAACGGCACGCTGACCGTCAAGTAAGACGCCCGGCACCGCCCTGCGACGCCCGCGCCTCACCGCGCGGGCGTCGTTGCTTGGGATGCCGCCCACCGCCGGCCCATCGGCACGGCTGGTATCCTTGGACCCCTGACGACGCGGCCTGCCGCGCCCGGCTGCAGCGCCACGCGGCCCCTGCCCGATCCGTTCAATGAATCCCCTCGTCCGCTGGTTCCACCAACTCGGCTCGCCTCCCACCTTCGACCGCTTCGCCGCGCGCTGGGCGCCGTGGTGCTACGGCATCGGGCTGGCGATCATGCTGTACGGGCTGTGGGGCGCGCTGTTCAACGTGCCGTCCGACTACCAGCAGGGCGACAGCTTCCGCATCCTCTACATCCACGTGCCCGCCGCGTGGATGAGCATGGGCATCTTCGCCGGCATGGCCATCTACTCGGCCATCGCGCTGATCTGGCGCATCAAGCTCTGCGAGATCCTGGCCATGGCCTGCGCCGCGCCCGGCGCCGCCTTCACCCTCGTCACGCTGATCACCGGCTCGATCTGGGGCAAGCCGATGTGGGGCACCTGGTGGGACTGGGATCCGCGCCTGACCACCGAACTCATCCTCCTTTTCATGTACCTCGGCGTGATCGGCCTGTATGCCGCCATCGAGGACCGCCGCGCCGCCGCGCGTGCCGCCGGTCTGCTCGCGGTCGTCGGCGTGGTGTTGCTGCCGGTGATCCGGTATTCCGTGGTGTGGTGGAACTCGCTGCACCAGGGCCAGACGATCAAGGTCTTCGGCCAGTCGTCGATGGATCCATCGATGCAGGCACCGCTGTGGGCGATGGTGATCGGCACGCACGTCTGGTTCTTCGGCTCGCTGCTGGCACGCGCCCGCGCCGACAATCTGGCGCGCGAGGCCGGTAAGGACTGGGTCCGCCGCGACGCGGAGAATCGCGCATGAGTTACCGAGACTACGTCATCGCCGCCTACGTCGTCTTCGCGGTGATGCTGCTGTGGGACTGGCTGGCCCCGAAGCTGGCCATCGCCCGCGCCCGCCGCAACGCCCAGATGCTGGCCCGCCGCCGCGCCGCCCGCGCGGGCCAGGGAGAAACCCGATGAACCCCACCCGCAAACGCCGCCTGATGGTGGTCCTGCTGATCGTGGCCGCCGCCGCGCTCGCCATCACCCTGCTGTCGATGGCGCTGCAGCGCAACGTCGCCTATCTCTACACGCCCAGCGAAGTGCTGCGCGGCGAGGCCGGCGGCAAGGCGCGCTTCCGCCTGGGCGGGATGGTGGCCGAGCATTCGTTCAAGCGCGCGACCGGCTCGATGGAAGCGCATTTCGTGGTCGATGACGGCGATGCCCGTTTGCCGGTGGTCTATACCGGCATCCTCCCCGACCTGTTCCGCGAGAAGCAGGCGGTGATCGCCACCGGCTCGATGAAGGGCGACGTGTTCGTGGCCGAGCAGGTGCTGGCCAAGCACGACGAGACCTACATGCCGAAAGAAGTCGCCGACAAGATGGGCGCGGCGCACCAGAAGCACGGCGTCGACGACGCCAAGCCGACACCGGCGGCCACGCCCTGATGCTGGGCGAACTGGGCCATTTCGCGCTGAACCTGGCGCTGTGGGTGGCGCTGATCCAGTCGATCATCCCGATGGTCGGCGCGCATCGCGGCCGCGCCGACTGGATGTCGGTGGCGCGTCCCGCCGCCTTCGCGCAACTGGCGCTGATCGCCTTCGCCTTCGTCGTCCTCACCCATGCCTTCGTGGTGCAGGACCGCTCGCTGCAGTACGTGGCCGAGAACAGCAATTCCCTGCTGCCGCTGATCTACCGCTACACCGCGGTCTGGGGTGCACACGAAGGCTCGCTGCTGCTGTGGCTGCTGGTGCTGGCGCTGTGGACGGGCGCGGTCGCCGCGTTCTCCCGCCACCTGCCGCTGGACGTGGTGGCGCGCGTGCTGGGCGTGCTCGGGATCGTGGCGATCGGTTTCCTGGCGATGCTGCTGTTCACCAGCGATCCGTTCGAACGCCTGCTGCCGGCCGCCGCCGAGGGCCGCGACCTGAACCCGCTGCTGCAGGACCCGGGCATGATCCTGCACCCACCCATTCTCTACCTGGGCTATGTCGGCTTCTCGGTGCCGTTCGCCTTTGCCATCGCGGCCCTGCTGGACGGCCGCGTGGACGTGCGCTGGCAGCGCTGGACCCGGCCGTGGACCAACGTCGCCTGGGCCTTCCTGACGCTCGGCATCGGGCTGGGCAGCTGGTGGGCCTATTACGAGCTGGGCTGGGGCGGCTGGTGGTTCTGGGACCCGGTCGAGAACGCCAGCTTCATGCCGTGGCTGGTCGGCGCCGCGCTGATCCACTCGCAGGCGGTCACCGAGAAGCGCGGCAGCTTCGCCAGCTGGACGCTGCTGCTGGCCATCGCCGCGTTCTCGCTGTCGCTGCTCGGCACCTTCCTGGTGCGCTCGGGCGCGATCACCAGCGTCCACGCCTTCGCCGCCGATCCGGGCCGAGGCCTCTTCATCCTGGTCTTCCTGGGCGTGGTGATCGGCGGCTCGCTCACGCTCTACGCGCTGCGTGCGCCGAGCGCGACGCCGGAAGCGCGCCCGTTCGCGCCGTTCTCTCGCGAGACCCTGCTGCTCATCAACAACCTGCTGCTGACCGTGGCCGGCGCCATGGTGCTGGTCGGCACGCTCTACCCGATGCTTGCCGACGCGCTGGACCTCGGCAAGATCTCGGTCGGCCCGCCTTACTTCTCGCTGATGTTCGTGCTGTTGATGACGCCGGTGGTGCTGCTGCTGCCGTTCGGCCCGCTGGTGCGCTGGCAGCGCGAGCAGGCCCGTCCGGTCATGGCGATGTTGCTGCCGTGGGCGCTGCTGGCGCTGGTCGGCGGCGCTGTCGCTTGGTGGCTGGCGCCGCAGGGCGCGATCAAGACCGGCATCGGCATCGCGGCGGCGCTCTGGGTGGCGCTCGGCACGCTGTATTTCACCTGGCAGCGGCTGCGCAAGTCCGGGCGGATGACCCGCGAGATGGCCGGCATGGCGCTGGCGCATTTCGGCGTGGCGCTGTTCGTGGCCGGCGCGCTGGCCAATGCCGCGTTGAACGAACAGCGCGAAGTCGCGCTCACCCCCGGCCAGGTGCTCACCCTACACGGCGACGATTACCGCTTCGACGGTGTCAGGCGCGAAGCCGGTCCCAACTACACCGCCGACATCGGCACCGTCACCCTGATGCGCGGCGGCCGCACGCTGGCCACCCTGCACCCGGAGAAGCGCAGCTACGCCAGCGGCGGGCAGGTGATGACCGAAGCCGCGGTCGAGTCCAGCCTGCTGCGTGACCGCTACGTGGCGCTGGGCGAATCGCTGGGCGACGGCAGCTGGGCGGTGCGCGTGCACAGCAAGCCGATGATGTGGTTCATCTGGCTCGCCGCCATCCTGATCGCGCTGGGCGGCTTCGTGACCGCCGCCGACCGCCGTTTCCGCCGTTACCAGGAGGAGAAGAACGCATGAGCGCCAAACGCTGGCTCCCCCTCGCCATCTTCATCGCCCTCGCCGCGCTGCTCGCCGCGGGCGTGTGGATGAGCCGCAAGCCCGACCGCGACGCCCTGCCCTCGCCGCTGATCGGCAAGGCGGCGCCGGAATTCGCGCTGCCGGAACTGTTCGACCCCGCGCGCACGGTCACGCTGAAGGAACTGAAAGGCGCGCCCTTCGTACTCAATGTCTGGGGCAGCTGGTGCGTGGCCTGCCGCGACGAACATCCTGCGCTCAGCGCCTTCGCCGAGACCAAGCGCGTGCGCGTGATCGGCTACAACTGGAAGGACGAGCCTGAAGACGCCAAGCGCTGGCTGGAACAGCTCGGCAACCCGTATTTCATGGTGCTGCAGGACATCGAAGGCCGCACCGCGCTCGACTTCGGCATCTACGGCGCGCCGGAAACCTTCCTGATCGACGGCAACGGGATGATCGTCTGGAAGCACGTCGGCGTGCTCACGCCCGACCTGATCCGCAAGGAGCTGGAACCCCGCCTCGCGCAGCTGGAGGCGAAGCGCTGATGCGCAGGGCCCTCGCGCTCCTGCTGCTGTGCCTGTGGCTGCCGCTGGCCGGCCTGGCGCAGGTGAAGGGCGATGCCGCGCCGCCGGTGTTCCGCGACGGCTTCGAGGAAGCCCGCTTCCGCCAGCTCACGCACGAACTGCGCTGCGTGATGTGCCAGAACCAGTCGCTGGCCGACTCCAACGCCGAGATCGCCCGCGACCTGCGCCACGAAGTCCTTACGCTGATGCGCCAGGGCAAGACCGATGCGGAGATCCGCGACTTCATGGTCGCCCGCTACGGCGAGTTCGTGCTCTACAAGCCGCGGCTGGAAGGCCAGACGCTGCTGCTGTGGTTCGCGCCGCTGGCCCTTGTGCTGATCGGCGGTGGCCTGGTCTTCATGCTGGTGCGCCGCAATGCCCGCCGCGCGCCGGTGCCGGTGGACGACAGGCAGGAGTGGTGATGACGCTTTTCCTCTTCGCCGCCGCGCTGCTGCTGGTGCTGGTCCTTTACGCCGTGCTGCGACCGCTGCTGGCCCGCAGCCCGCGCGTGGCCGCCACCGTCGCCGCCCTCGTCATCGCCGGGAGCACCGCGCTGTACCTGCAGTTCGGCACGCCCGACGCGCTCGACCCGGCGATGGTCCGCGCGCCTGAAACGCTGGCCGAAGCCCGCGTCCAGCTGGAACGCAAGCTGGCCGACAGCCCGGAGGATGCCGAAGGCTGGCGCCTGCTCGGCCGCGCCTACACCGCGGAAGAGAAGCCCGCCGATGCCGCCCGCGCCTACGCCGAGGCCGCGAAGCGCGCCCCGCGCGATGCCGACATCCTCACCGAGGCCGCCGAAGCCCGCGCGCTGGCCAACGCCGGCCATCGTTTCGATGACGCCGCCATCGCCCAACTCAAGCAGGCGCTCGCGGTGGACCCGAAGCATCAGCGCGCCCGCTGGTTCCTCGGCATCAGCCAGCGCCAGGCCGGCCAGCCGGCGCAGGCGGCCGAGACCTGGGCGCCGCTGCTCGCGACCGTGGATCCCAAGACCGTCGAAGTCCTGCTCACCCAGGTCAACGAAGCCCGCGCCGAAGCAGGCCTCGCGCCCATCACCGCGCCGAAACACGAAGCCGCCGCCGGCGCCTTGCCGGTCCGCGTGTCGCTGTCGCCGGTGCTGCTGGAGCGCCTGCAGGCCTCGCCACAGGCCCGCGTCTTCGTCATCGCCCGCGCCGCCGGCGGGCCGCCGGTGCCGGTCGCGGTGCAGAAGCATCCGGTCGATGCGCTCCCGCTCGACATCACCCTGTCCGATGCCGACAGCCTGATGCCGACCGCCAGGCTGTCCACGCTGAAGGAAGCCGAAGTCAGCGCCCGCCTGTCGCTGGCCGGCAGCGCCGACCGGCAGCCCGGCGATCTGGAATCCGCGACGGTCAAGGTCAGCCTGCCGGCGAAGGGGCCGGTCACGCTGGTGATCGGCGGCGAGTAAGCGCACGCACGGACCGATGCCATGAGCGAGTTCATCCCGCCCGCGACCCGCTTCGTCGACCTGCCCTCCCCGTTCGCCATGAAGCACGGCGTGCTGCACGGCGCGCGCATCGCCTACGAGACCTGGGGCGCGCTCGACGCTGACCGCGGCAACGCCGTCCTCATCCACACCGGCCTCTCGCCCGATGCCCACGCCGCCAGCCATGCCGGCAACCCGGCGCCCGGCTGGTGGGAGCGCATGATCGGCCCCGGCAAACCGATCGACACCGACCGCTGGTTCGTCATCTGCGTCAACACCCTGGGCAGCTGCAAGGGCTCGACCGGGCCGGCCTCCATCGACCCGGCCACCGGCGCGCCCTACCGCCTCGATTTCCCCGAACTCGCCATCGAGGACTGCGCGGATGCCGCCGCCCACGTCGTCCGCCATCTCGGTATCGAACGGCTGGCCTGCGTGCTCGGCAATTCGATGGGCGGTATGACGGCGCTGTCGATGCTGGCGCGGCATCCCGGCTTGGCGCGGCACCTCATCGACATCTCCGGCGCGGCACGCGCGCTGCCGTTCTCCATCGCCATCCGCTCGCTGCAGCGCGAGGCGATCCGGCTCGACCCGCGCTGGAACAACGGCGCCTACGACGACGACGCCTACCCGGAATCCGGCATGCGCATCGCGCGCAAGCTCGGCGTCATCACCTATCGGTCGGCGATGGAGTGGGATGGCCGCTTCGGACGCATCCGGCTGGATCCGGAAGTGCGCGACGACGACGTGCCCTTCGCCGCCGAGTTCGAGGTGGAAGGTTATCTGGAGAACCACGCGCTGCGCTTCGTGCGCCGGTTCGACCCCAACTGCTACCTCTACCTCGGCCGGGCGATGGACCGTTTCGACATCGGCGAATCCGCCAGCCAGCCCTGCGGCGACCGCCACATCGACGCCCTCGACGCGCTGGCCGCGCTGGTGGTGGAGAAAGCGCTGGTGATCGGCGTCGAGACCGACCTGCTGTTCCCGCTGGAGCAGCAACAGGAGATCGCCGAAGGCCTGCGGCGCGGTGGGGTCGATGCGCGCTTCGTCGCCATGCCGTCGCCGCAGGGCCATGACGCGTTCCTGGTCGACATCGAGCGCTTCGGGCCGGTGGTCGGCGACTTCCTCGCCGAACTCCATACGCTCGCGTGATGCGGCCCGGGCCGGAGCCGTTACCATCGACCCATGAACCTTGACGACTGCACCTCGCTGCGTGACTTCCCCGGCCGTGACCGGCTGATCGCCGCCGTGGACGAGGCCGTGGCCCTGCGTGAATGCGGCCCCGTGGTCCAGCGCCTGCGCCAGAACCTGTGCGAGCTGATGCGTTCCGGCGACGTGCAACTGCCGGCCTGCGTGTACCGGACCGTGCCCGGCCACTACGCCCGCCGCGAGATCCATCGCAGCGCCGAGCTTGGCTACGCGATCGTCGCGATGACTTGGGGGCCCAGCCAGGGCACGCCGGTCCACGACCACGCCGGCATGTGGTGCGTCGAGGGCGTCTGGTCCGGACAACTGGAAATCACCCAGTACGACCTGTCCGAACGCCGCGACGACGCTTTCCTGTTCCGAGAAGTCGGCACGCTGATCGCCGGCACCGGCTCGGCCGGCAGCCTGATCCCGCCACACGAGTACCACGCGATCCGCAACGCCAGCGACAGCGACATCGCCGTGTCCCTGCACATCTACGCCGAGCCGATGACCCGCTGCTGCGTTTTCGAGGACGGCAGCGGCCTCGGGGCCGGTTGGCACCGCCAAGTGCACAAGCAGTTGCAGTTGGATGCGGCGGCTTAGGGGTGATGCGCCAGTCGCAACATCGATACATCCGCTAAAACGAAAACCGCCGAAAGGCGGTTTTTGTCTGGTGCCGGGGGTGGGACTCGAACCCGCGCCAGACACAACCCGCTTGGCGAGGGGATGAACGCGTCGCCACGCGCGTCTAAGGTGAACCGCCCGCGCCGTACCGCTATACTTGCCGCCCGCGCCGGAGTGGCGGAATTGGTAGACGCAGCGGATTCAAAATCCGCCGGCCTTAAAACCGTGTGGGTTCGAGTCCCACCCCCGGCACCATGAAGAAACCGCCTGGAAAGGCGGTTTTTTTGTGCCCGAGCCCAGGCAATCCGCGGAGTCGCGGGCTTACCTTCGGGCTCCACCCCACGGCCACCACCCCTTCCCCGCGTGCGCATAACGATCCGCCGCGCGTTCCAGCGGATTCCGCACGCTGACCCCGCCCAGCACCAGGTACACAGGCAGGAAAAGCGGCCCGAGCAGCATGTACTGGTAGACGTGCGCGCGTTCATGGTCACCCAGGCGCACGCGCGACTCCTCGCAATGGCCGGCGCGATGCGAATAGGTCAGGCACTGCGCGTCCAGGCTCTCGTCGGTGTTGATGATGCAGTTGCCAAGGGTCATCGCGCCGCCCGGGCCCCAGGGCCAGCGGTCGAAGACGATGGCCAGCTCATCGCGCGATAGGCGCGCCCGGGCACCGAACGGAAGCCCCGCCACACCCACCAGCAGGCCGACCAGCGTGTTGGGCAGGGTCCAGGCCGTGCCCAACACGCGCACGACGGTGACGAGCCAGCGCGGCATCGCTCAGTCGTTGCCCTGCGGCATCAGCACCCAGAGGATCAGGTAGACCAGGATCCCCGGGAACGCCGCCGACATCACCGACACCAGCACGAAGACGACGCGCAGCAGGGTCGGGCTCCAGCCCAGCCGCCGCGCGATGCCGCCCATCACGCCGGCGATCATCCGGTCGCGACGGGAGCGGGTGAAGCGGGTGTCGTCGGCCATCGGGGAATTCCTCGTCGTCATGTCCGCAGCATCGGGACCGTGACGCGCGATTTCAATGGCCCAGCAGGGTGCGCGTGGCGGCCTCGCGCTCGCGGTCGCCCAGCTTTTCCACGCCGTTCAGCAGGCTGTTGCCCATCCAGCACAGGTCCTCGTCGCTGGCGGCGGCCTTGTTCGACATCACCCGGTTGATGCGCTCTGCCGCCGGCCCGGTGTACTGCATCGCCAGATGCTGGAACGCCTGCTCGCGCACCTGCGGATCGATGCGCACGGCGGGCGCGTTGGCGGCTTCCGCCTTGAGCGCGGCTAGGTAGTAGCGCATCAGCGCGGCATGGTGCCGAGGCGGCACTTTCTCGAAGCCCTGCTGCATGCGCTCGCCCATGCCGATCACGCGCTGGCTCTCGGGCCTGAAGAACGCGGCGCAGTCCGCCGGCTGCAGGCTGGTGATCGCGCGCTTCATCCCGCCCATCGCGGCCTGCACGGTGGCGGCATCCAGCGAACGCGCGCCACGCGAAATGGCGCGCGGCATCTCGGCGTACATGCCGTCCTTCGAGAACGTCCCGGCGAAATGCGCCTGCAGGTCCGGATCGTTGTTGAAGCCGTCGATGAAGATCTGCGTGGAGTCGTGCAACGCGGAACCGGGCGCATGGTTGTTCTGCAGCTTGAATTCCGGCTTGGACTGGGGCAGCAGGTCGCAGCCCGCGAGCGCCAGCATGGCGAACGCCGCGCCGATGACAACGGAGGCGCGCATCAGCGCTTCCGCAGCCAGTCGTGGATGGTATCCGGCACTTCCTTCTGCGCGCGGCTCGACACGTAGATGCCGATGTGGCCGCCGCGGAAACTCAGCTCGGTGTAGTCATCGGTGCCGATGAGCTTCTTCATCGCGCGTGAGGCATCCGGCGGCACCAGGTGGTCCTGTTCGGCGTAGATGTTGAGCACGGGCATGTCGACAAAGCCGAGATCGACGTCTTCCCCGCCGATCCGCACGCCGCCGTTGACGAAGCCGTTGCCCTGGTAGAACTGCTTGATGAACTGGCGGAAGGCTTCGCCGGCCTGGTCGGGCGAGTCGAAGATCCACTTCTCCATGCGCAGGAAGTCCTCCATCGCCTTGGCGTCATCCATGATGTCGACCATGCCCACGTACTTCTGCAGG
>JAANMY010001047.1_pt1 | contig 33884 bp, 38 predicted proteins | sample 7279691 | NCBI WGS metagenome assembly JAANMY01 (sample SAMN14094543, study PRJNA606508) | bioreactor metagenome | isolation source: A lab-scale SPAN reactor treating ammonium-rich wastewater day 388 | place: Ireland: Galway | collected 2018-02-07
AATACACGGTGAAGCTGCCCCCCATGGCCTGCGTGATGTAGACCAGGGAGTCTTTCGACAGGCGGTTGGGGATGCCAGCCGGGACACTCAAGGTATCCACATCCCGCTTCAGGACCACCGGCTCATTCTCGTTGCCAAACATGATTGCTCCGTTACTCCGTGCTCACCGGCTCCCGGGCGCCGTCCAGGGCCGCACGCAGCGTCCGCCAGGGCAGGGTGGCGCAGCGCACGCGGGCAGGGTAGTGGCGCACCCCGGCCAGGGCTGCCAGGTCTCCCGGCAGGATCCCGTCCGCACTGGCGAAGGACTCGGCCACCTCGCGGGCCAGTCGCTGGACTTCTGCCGTTGGCCGGCCACGCACGATATCGGTCAGCATCGATGAGGACGCAACGGAGATCGCGCAGCCGCGGGCCTCGAAGGCGGCGTCGGTGACGACGCCATCGCTCTCCTGCAGATACAGCGTGACCTGGTCGCCGCACAGCGGGTTGTTGCCGGTGGCCTGGTGCTGGGGTGCTTCCAGTCGCCGGAAGTTGTGTGGCCGGCGGCTGTGCTCCAGCACGGTCTCCCGGTACAGCTGCGCCAGTGGTTCCTCGGGCTTCGGCATCAGGCAAGCATCCTGCGTGCAACCTCCACGGCTGCCACCAGCTGCTCCACCTCGCGGTGGGTGTTGTAGAAGGCAAAGGAAGCGCGGGCCGTGCCACTGACACCAAAGAAGTCCATGACCGGCATGGCGCAGTGGTGGCCGGCGCGGATGGCGACACCCTGGTGATCGAGGACGGTGCCCAGGTCGTGCGGATGGATGCCGTCGATGTTGAACGACAGCACGCCTGCCTTCTCCCTGGCTTCGCCGATGAGGCGCACGCCGGGCAAGGCAGCGATGGCTCGGGTGGCGTGTTCCAGCAGCTCGGCCTCGTGCAGCGCGATGGCGTCCATGCCGATCCGCTCCAGGTAGGCGATCGCCGCGCCGAGACCGACTGCCCCGGCCACGTCGGGTGTGCCGGCCTCGAACTTGTAGGGCAACTCGTTGTACTCGGTGTGATCGAAGGCCACCGACAGGATCATGTCGCCGCCACCCTGGAACGGCGGCAGCTGCTCGAGCCATTGGCGCCGGCCGTACAGCACGCCGATGCCGGTGGGCCCGCACATCTTGTGGCCCGAGAGGGCGTAGAAGTCGCAGCCGAGGGCCTGCACGTCGACCTTCTGGTGGGCAACCGCCTGGGCGCCATCCAGCAACACGGGAACACCACGGGCGTGCGCCGCGGCGGTGATCTCCGCGACCGGGTTCACCGTGCCGAGCGCGTTGGATACATGGGCAATGGCAACCAGCCTGGTACGGGGATTCAGCAGGCGGTGGAACTCATCGAGGCGGAGTTCGCCCCGCGGGGAAATCGGCACGACCCGGAGGAGGGCGCCCGTGCGCTGGCAGGCCAGCTGCCAGGGGACGATGTTCGAGTGGTGCTCCATGTGGGAGATCAGGATCTCGTCACCAGGCTTGAGGCTCTCGCGCAGCGCATAGGCCACCAGGTTGATCGCCTCGGTTGCCCCGCGCGTGAAGACGATCTCCGCGCGCTCGCTGGCGTTGAGGAAGCGCCGTGCCGCCTCGCGCCCGGCTTCCTGGGCCTCGGTGGCCCGGTGGCTGAGCGTATGTACGCCACGATGCACGTTGGCGTGGTCGTGTTCGTAGTAGTGCCGTATGGCGTTGATGACGCTGGCGGGCCTCTGGTAGGAGGCGGCGTTGTCCAGGTAGGCCAGCGGACAGCCATTGATCTCCTGCTGCAGGATCGGGAAATCCTGGCGGATGCGCTCGACGTCGAGCCGGGCCTGGACCGGGGTCCCGGCCTCCATGCCGCGCGCAGTCATGGCGCAGCTCCCACGTCCGCGAGGTCCGGCAGCCGGGAGCCAAGCAGTTCCACGATATGGTCCTCGAGGTCCTTCACGGGCAGCTGCTTGACGATCTCGCGGGCGAAGGCCGCGATGAGCATGCGTCTTGCCGCGGCGGCATCGATGCCCCTGGAGCGAAGGTAGAAGATCGACGCGGGATCCAGCTGGCCGGTGGTGGCGCCGTGGGCGCACTTGACGTCGTCGGCGTAGATCTCCAGTTCAGGCTTGGTGTCGATCTCGGCTTGCCGCGAGAGCAGCAGGTTCTCGTTGCGGAGGACGGCATCTGCCTTGTCGGCGCCGGGATGCACGAGGATCTTGCCGTTGAATATGCCGCGGCCGGAGCCATCGGCAATGCCGCGAAAGTGTTCGCGGCAGCGGGTGCGGACGGCCCGGTGGTCCACGCGGGTCTGGTTGTCGATGTGCCGCCGACCGTCGGCGAAGAACAGGCCGTGGATGTCCGTGGCGGCGCCGGGGCCTTCGAGGGTCACCCGCAGATCGTTGCGGGCCAGCTGCCCGCCCAGATCGATCCCCAGCAGACGGGCTTCGGCTCCTGCATGCAGGTGGATGCGCTGCGTGGACAGGTGGAAGGCCTCGTCCGACCCGTCCTGCAGCCTGACGTAGGTGAGGCGGGCATCGCGCTCGCAGATGATGTCGGTCACGGAATTTGCCGCGCTGGCGCCGCTGCTCGTCTGGTGTTCGATGAGGGTGCAGCTGCTGCCCGGCTTCAGGTGCAGGATGATGCGGTCATGTGCAATCCGCGTCGGCCCGGAGGCATGGACGATGTACAGCGGCCGTTCGACATCGACACCGGCCGCGACCTCGACGGCCAGGCCGTCGGCGAGCATGGCGGCATTGAGCGAGGCCAGGGCATCGCCATCCTCCCTGGTGTCGCCCGCCAGGCTGGTCTCCCAGGCCGGGCGCGCCGGTGCGGAGTCGAGTCCGAGCAGGGACAGGCCGGCGAGCGGCTCGAGCCGGGATGCCGCCGGCAACAGCATGCCTGCATCGAATATCGCTACGGCGCCCATGCCCGCAGGAACAGGCTGGGCGGCGTTTGCAGCCGCTGACCGCCTGGCACCGAGCGGATCTGGCTGCGACAGGCGCAGACTCCTTTCGGCAAAGCCGCTGAGGTCCGTGTAGCGCCAGTCCTCGAGGCGGGAGGAGGGGAACCCGGCGCGCTCGAACTGGCGCAGTGCCGCCAGCTGCAGGCGCTGCAGCCATTCCAGGCCAGGCCGCGTGTGTACCGGGATGGCGAAGGCCCCGGCCAAATCACTGGCAACACCCAGTCTCGCGTTCATGGGCGCCTAGCCGTTGGCTGCCACGAGCCAGTCGTAGCCGCGGGCCTCGAGGTCGAGCGCCAGTGAACGGTCACCGGTGCGCACGATGCGTCCGCCAGCGAGCACGTGGACGAAGTCGGGCTCGATATGCGACAGCAAGCGCTGGTAGTGGGTGACCATGACAAAGCTGCGCTGCCCATTGCGGAGGCTGTTGACGCCGTTGGCGACCACCTTCAGCGCATCGATGTCCAGGCCGGAATCGGTCTCGTCGAGCACGGCCAGGGCAGGCTCCAGGATGGTCATCTGGAAGATCTCGTTGCGCTTCTTCTCGCCGCCCGAGAAACCCTCGTTGACCCCTCGCGATATGAACTGCTCGCCCATCTGCATCAGCCTGGCCTTTTCCCTCACCAGACGCATGAACTGCAGGGCATCGATCTCGGTCTCGCCGCGGTGCCGGCGCCGCGCATTGAGTGCAGCCCGCAGCAGGTAGACATTGTTGACGCCCGGGATTTCCACCGGGTACTGGAAGCCCAGGAAGAGCCCTTCGCGGGCCCGTTCCTCGGGACTCAGTGCCAGCAGGTCCTTGCCGCGGAAAAGCGCGGTGCCTGCGGTGACTTCGAAGCCCTCCCGTCCCGCCAGCACGTGGGCCAGGGTGCTCTTGCCGGAGCCATTGGGGCCCATGATGGCGTGGACCTCGCCAGGACCGACCCGCAGGGAGAGGCCCTTGAGGATCGGCGTGCCGGCGACGCTGGCGTGCAGGTTATCGACTTCCAGAAGCATGATGAGTTGAATACCGGGCTGTCTTCAGCCGACGGCTCCCTCCAGGCTGACGTTCAGCAGGTTCTGGGCTTCCACGGCGAACTCCATCGGCAGTTCGCGGAAGACCTGCTTGCAGAATCCGTTGACGATGAGATTGACGGCGTCCTCCGCCGAGAGTCCGCGCTGCCGGCAGTAGAACAGCTGGTCATCGGAGATCTTCGAGGTGGTGGCCTCGTGCTCGATGATCGCACCCGGATTGCGGATCTCCATGTACGGGAAGGTGTGCGCTCCGCACTGCTTGCCGATCAGCAAGGAATCGCACTGCGTGAAGTTGCGGGCACCATCCGCTGACGGGAATACCTTCACCAGCCCGCGATAGGACTGTTGAGCGCGCCCCGCGGAGATGCCCTTGGAGACGATGGTGCTGCGTGTATTGCGGCCGATGTGGATCATCTTCGTGCCGGTATCGGCCTGTTGCAGGTTGTTGGTGACCGCTACCGAGTAGAACTCGCCGACGGAATTGTCGCCCCGCAGGATGCAGCTCGGGTACTTCCAGGTGATGGCCGATCCGGCCTCCACCTGCGTCCAGGAAATCTTCGAGTCGGCACCGCGGCAATCCCCGCGCTTGGTGACGAAGTTGTAGATGCCGCCGATGCCGTGCTCGTCTCCCGGGTACCAGTTCTGCACCGTGGAGTACTTGATCTCGGCACCACGCAACGCCACGAGTTCGACGACGGCGGCGTGGAGCTGGTTCTCGTCGCGCTGGGGCGCGGTACAACCCTCCAGGTAGCTGACGTGGGAACCTTCCTCGGCGATGATCAGTGTGCGTTCGAACTGGCCGGTCTTCGCGGCATTGATGCGGAAATACGTGGACAGCTCCATCGGGCAGCGTACCCCCTTGGGCACGTAGACGAACGAGCCGTCGGAGAATACCGCTGAATTCAGCGTGGCAAAGTAGTTGTCACGATAGGGAACCACGCTGCCCAGGTACTCCTCGACGAGTGCCGGATGCCTGCGTACCGCCTCGGAGAATGAGCAGAAAATGACGCCGGCGGCCGCCAGCTTTTCCTGGAAGGTCGTGGCCACGGAGACGCTGTCGAAGACAGCATCCACAGCCACGCCGGCCAGCCGCGCCCGTTCGTGGAGCGGTATGCCGAGCTTGTCGTAGGTTGCCAGCAGCTTCGGATCGACCTCATCGATGCTGCGCGGAGCATCACTGCGCACCTTCGGAGCGGAGTAGTAGGAGATCGCCTGGTAGTCGATAGGCGGGTGGTGGAGCTTGGCCCAGGCGGGCTCGCTCTGGGTGAGCCAGTAGCGGAAGGCCTTGAGGCGCCACTCGAGCAGGAAAGAAGGTTCGCCCTTCTTGGCGGAGATCAGCCGGATGACATCCTCGTCGAGCCCGGGCGGCACGGTATCGGACTCGATGTCGGTGACGAAGCCGTGGCGATACTTCTGCCCGACCAGCTCCTCGATGGATCCGGACTTGCTCATCGCCCGTACCGCACCAGGGTTCGGGTTATTCCCTGGGTGAGGCCAGCCACCGGCAGCTCGCGGGCAGGCCTTGCCAGATCGGCCAGGCTGATGTCGTCCAGCGCGGAGCGGATGGCCCGGTTGATCTTCTGCCAGGCTCCGCCCACCTGGCAGAGTGCCTCCAGCTCGCACTGGCTGTCCTCGTGGCTGCATTCGGTGATCGCCACCGGGCCGTCGAGAACATCGAGGATGTTGGCGGCGGTGATCTCTGTGGCGGGCCGCCCGAGGCAATAGCCGCCTTCCGCGCCGCGGGCCGATACCACCAGGCCGGAGCGGGTAAGAAGCTTGAGCACCTTTTGCACGGTGGGCAGGGCGACGTGGGTTCCGGCGGCGACATCGCTGGCGGAACACAGCTTCCCGCCGCGTCCGGCGAGGTGGACGAGGATCATCGTCCCGTAGTCGGTCAGGCGGCTGATTCGTAGCATGCGGGCAGCCCGGAAATCATATGGGACTATGCTAGTCCTGATTGCTCTGGCAGACAAGCGGGACAGGCGCACGCGGCCATCGGGTGCAGCGATTCTGGTATTCTGCCGGGCCAACACAAATCTGCGCCGGCCTGCGTCTTGCGTGGTGCCAGCCCTGACCGCATGCCAAGCCCAGGTTCCTCACAACCCATGATCGAAATCGACGACCTGCGATTCTCCATCGCGGGTCGCCACATCTTTGACGGCTTGAACCTGCGTATCTCCAGCGGCACGGTGACTGCCATCATGGGGCCGAGCGGCACGGGCAAGACCACCCTGCTGCGCATGATCACGGGGCAGCAGCGACCCGACAGTGGCAGGGTGCAGGTCGATGGTCGCGAGGTGCCGACGCTCGACCGCGCCGGCCTGTACGACCTGCGGCGCCACATCGGCATGCTTTTCCAGAATTCGGCGTTGCTTACCGACGATTCGGTGTTCGACAACGTGGCATTTCCGCTGCGGGAGCACACGCGGTTGCCGGAACGGCTGATCCGGACCGTGGTATTGACCAAGCTTCATGCGGTTGGCTTGCGGGGTGCCGCGCGGCTCATGCCGGCGGAGCTGTCCGGCGGCATGGCGAGGCGGGTCGCACTGGCGAGGGCCATGGCCCTCGACCCGGACCTGCTGCTCTACGATGAGCCGTTCGCCGGGCTGGATCCGATATCCCTGGGCATGATCCTGCGGCTCATCAAGGTCAACAACGACGTCCTGGGTGTGACCAGCATCGTGGTGTCCCACGACGTCGAGCAGATCAGCCGCATTGCCGACTACTGCTACGTGGTATCCGGAGGCAAGGTGATCGGTGAGGGCACTCCGGCGCAGCTGCGCCAGTCCGGATCGCCGCTGATCCACCAGTTCATGAGCGGGGAGGCCGACGGCCCGGTGCCGTTCCATTATCCTGCCAGCTCCTATCGCGACGAACTTCTCGGCGGTGGACCCTGACATGCGCTGGTTCGTGCAGATCGGACGGCGCCTGGCGCAGGCGGTACGCAAGCTCGGATCGATGGCGCTGTTCCTGCTCGCCATGCTGCAGTCGATGCCCTACGCACTGCGGCGCCCGCGGCTGGTGTCCGCCCAGATCCAGAATGCCGGTGTTCTCTCGCTCGTCATCATCATGACTTCTGGCTTCTTCGTCGGCATGGTTGTGGGATTGCAGGGGTACGACGCTTTCTCCCGGCTCCGCCAGGAGGACCTGCTGGGCGCGGCCGCGGCGCTGTCGCTCATCAAGGAACTGGGGCCGGTGGTCACGGCCCTGCTGTTCGCCGGCCGCGCCGGTACGGCGCTGACCGCGGAGATCGGCCTCATGAAGGCCACAGACCAGTTGTCCGCCATGGAGGTCATGGCCATCGACCCGATGGGCCGCATCGTCGCGCCACGGTTCCTGGGCGGCGTGATTTCGGTGCCATTCCTGACGGCGATCTTCAACAGCGTGGGCATCCTCGGCGCCTATTTCGTCGGCGTGCAGCTCATGGGCGTGGACAATGGCGCGTTCTGGTCGCAGATGCAGGAATACGTCGACAGCAGTGACATCCGCGAGGGCGTCATCAAGAGCCTGGCATTCGGTGGGGCGGCAAGCCTCGTGGCGGTTTTCGAGGGCTACACGGCCGAGCGCACTGCCGAGGGTGTGGGCCTGGCGACCACGCGAACCGTGGTAATCACCTCGGTGCTGGTGCTGATCCTCGATTACATGATTACCTCATTTCTCCTCTGAGGGGCGACAGGACCATGGAAAGCACTCCGGCTAGGGAACTCGGCGCAGGAATGTTCATCCTGCTCGGCTTCGCGTCATTGTTTTTTCTTGCGACCCAGACCACCAATGTCGAGAGCTACGTCAGCGAGAAGGGTTACACGGTGACAGCCCGGTTCGAGGACGTGGCCGGCCTGAAGGAGCGCGCCCCGGTGACCATGTCCGGCGTCACAATCGGCAGGGTGGAGCGCATCAGCTTCGACCCCAAGGCGCTGAATGCCGTGGTCACCATGCGCATCGCCCCGGAATTTGACGAAATCCCGGATGACTCCGATGCGGCCATCCTCACCGCAGGCCTGCTGGGGAGCAAGTACGTGGGCATCGGTCCCGGGGGGTCGGAAACCTATCTGAAGAACAATAGTCAGATCCAGCTGACGCAGTCCGCCATCGTCCTGGAGAACATCATTGGCAAGCTTCTGTTCAAGCTCGGGATGGAAAATGAAAGCTCGAAGCCCTCTGAGTAGCCTGGCATTTGCCCTGCTGGCCACCACCGGCATGGCGGCGGCCGCCGCGAGCGTGCCAACAGCCCATGAGGTGGTGGAAAATGCCGTGACCCGGATTGCCCACCAGCTTGACAGCCGCCGACAGGAGCTGGAGTCCAACCGCAAGGAGCTCTATGCGCTCGTCGATCGCGAGCTGCTTCCGCAGTTCGATACCGACTACGCGGGTCGGCTGGTGCTTGGCAAAGCGTGGCGCAACGCAACGCCCGAGCAGCGCAAGCGGTTTGTCGACGCTTTCTACAACTTCCTTCTGCGCAGCTATTCGTCCGCGATCCTGAAGTTCGACCAGCACAACATCAGGATCCTGCCGGAGCGTGCGCCACCACAGGACGGGCGCACGGTAGTCGACACCGAGATGCGCATGGCGGATGGGAGCACGGTACCGGTCAGCTATGCCATGCACGAGACGCCGGCCGGCTGGAAGGCCTTCGATGTCCGCATCGAGGGCGTGTCGTACATCCAGAACTATCGCAACCAGTTCAACGCCGAGGTGGCGGCCAAGGGCCTGGATGCACTCATCACCCGCCTGGAACGCGATACGGCCGATATTGACGCGGGCAAGCGGGATCCCGACAGGCCGAAAGCGGGCGCGGGTGGCGCCTGATGGAACAGGCGCGATTCGAAGCCCTGGGTGACGGCGCATTTCGCGTTACCGGTACGCTCGATTTCACCACCGTTCCCCAGGTCTGGAAAGCCAGCCAGCCTCTGCTCCGGCAGGCGGGCAGTGAACCATCCGTGGACCTCCAGGGCGTGACGCGGGTGGACAGTGCAGGGCTGGCACTGGTCCTGGAGTGGCTGGCGCTCGCACGACAGCAACGCCAGGGCCTGCGCATCCTCAGGATTCCGGAGAAGCTGCTGGCACTGGCGAGGATCAGTGAAACAGAGGCCTTCCTGATCGCGTCGGGCCCCGACGCGGCCGCTCACTCCGCGGCATCGTCGTCAGCCTCCGGATAGAGGTCGTCATACGGCGGGTGGCCGTCGTAGATCTTGTACCGGCGGTTCTGCAGGTAGGCGTCCCTGAGGAAGATGTAGGGGTCGAATGCCTCCCTGAGCTGCTCGTCCGCCGGCAACACGCTGTAGCGCCGGTGGACCAGGTACCAGATCATGAGGGCATTGCGCGTGCTCCTGTCCCAGGCCCCCTCGACGATGAACGATACCTGTGTTCCGGCAAGGTCGCCGATCCCGCTGGAAACCGTATAGGGCCCGAAGACGGGAACCACGAGATAGGGCCCCTGTGGCAGACCCCAGACCGAGAAGGTCTGCCCGAAGTCCTCGTCGTGCACCTCGAGGCCGGCCGCCGATGCCGGGTCGAACAGCCCGAACAGGCCGACCGTGCTGTTGATCGCAAAGCGGGCCAGGTCCTGTCCACCCTGGCGTACCTTGCCTTGCAGGAAGTCGTTGACGATCGTGATCGGGTAGCGCAGGTTTTCCAGGAAATTGTTGGCCCCCATGCGAAATACCCGCGGAGTGCCGGCCTCGTAGGCCTTGGCCACCGGTCTCGCGAGATAGCGATCGCCAAGGTCATTGATGTCATACATGACCCGGTTGAACGGCTCGAACGGATCGGGATTGGCCGGTTCCTTGCGGGTCGCGGCATTGCCGGCACAACCCAGGAGGCCGGTCAGGGTTGCCGCAACCAGGCAGGAGCGGGCAATGCGGCAGACGTTGGCTACGGTCATGAATCGAATCCTGTTTCACCGGCGGCCCGCGATCGACGCTTCTCCGATTGCAGCCGGTTGAGCACCTGCTGAATCTCGCTGAGCCGGGAGCTGAATCGTGCCTTCTGCACCGGATCGAGGCCCGGAATTCCCAGTGCGACCCGCAGCTCGTCCGCCGCGAGATTGAGGTCGCCGCCCATCAGGTGATACTCGGCCATGTAGTAGTGCGCATCGCCGGTGTCGCCGGCCGCGCTGGCCGCCAATGCAATCAGCCGTACCTGCTCCGGCGTTGGCGCCACGGCATTCAGCAGGTCGAGCAGCACCCGGTGTGCTTCCCTGGCGCGCCCATGCTGCATGAGCGCCTCGGCGTAACGCACGGTCAGCGGCACGTTGCGCGGGAACAGTCGCATCGCGCGCTCAAAGGTGGCGAAGGCCGCCTTCTCGTCGCCGACGGACATCTCGGCCATGGCCAGGCCGGAATGGAAGGCGATGACACCCGGGTGGCTGTCGACGAGGCTGGCGAACTCGTCCCGGGCATGTGCCGGGTCACCGGTCTGCAGCCTGGCCAGGGCCAGGCCGTATTCCAGGCCGATGTCCCCCACCTGCCTCGGGTCATGCATGTCGCTCTCGAACCGCGCCAGCGCGGCTTCCGGGGTGGTGCTGGTCAGTACCCGCAGCCGCGCACGAGCCAGGCGATACCCCGTGGCATCGGTGATGTCCTGGCGCGGAAACTGCGCCACTCGCTCGCGTGCCTCGGCGATGCGGTTGACGGTGACCGGATGCGTTCGCAGAAACTCCGGTGCCTGGCTGGCCAACGGGCCGCTCTGGCGTGCCAGGGTTTCGAAGAAGTTCGCCATTCCCGCCGGATCGAAGCCGGCACTGGCCATCAGGCCGACGCCGACCCGGTCTGCCTCATACTCGTTGCTGCGGGTGAAGTTGATCTGCTGCTGGGCAGCGGCTCCCTGTGCGGCAGCTACGGCGCCCTGGATGGCCTCGCCGGAGCCGGTGGCTGCCCCAAGCAGGATGGCGCCCAGCAGCGCCGCCATCGTCAGGATGCTGGCGCGCTGGTTGGCGTAGATGGCCCGCGATATGTGCCGCTGGGTGACATGCGAGATCTCGTGCGCCAGCACCCCGGCCAGTTCGCTTTCCGTTGCGGTCGCCATCAGCAGGCCGGAATGGATGCCGACGAAGCCACCGGGGAGGGCGAAGGCGTTGATTGCCGGATCGTCGACCACGAAGAAGCGGAACCTCTGGCCGTTGTCCGTGGCATTCGCCGCGATCTTCTGGCCGATGTCCTGGATGTACTCCTGTATCTCCGGGTCGGTGATGACCTTCCCGGTGTCCCGCAGACTCTTGTAGATGGAGCGGCCGATCTGCAGTTCCATGTCACGGGACAGGACGGTGTCGGCGGGGCTGCCGATATCCGGCAGGTCCTCGTTTGCCGCCAGCACCGGCGCGAAGGCCGTGGCCAGGCTGCAGGCGAGGGCGACCAGGCGACGAAATCTCACTGGAGCAGGCCTTGGTGGGCCTAAAGGGCCTTGACGGCGGCGAGAACGGCCTCCACGTGGCCCTCGACCTTTACCTTGCGCCATTCCTGGCGGAGGACACCCTTGCCGTCAATGAGGAAAGTGCTGCGCTCCACGCCCATCACCTTCTTGCCGTACATGTTCTTCTCGCGCATGACACCGAAGAGCCTGCAGAGGTCTTCATCGGCGTCGGACAGCAGGTCGAAGGGAAACTCGTACTTCGCCTTGAACTTCTCGTGGGAGCTCATTGGGTCGCGTGATACGCCGAGGATGACGGCACCGAGCTTGCGGAACGCCTGGTGATGGTCGCGGAACCCGCAACCCTCGCTTGTGCAGCCGGGCGTGTCGTCCTTCGGATAGAAATACAGCACCAACGGCCTGCCCCTGAGGTCGGCCAGACCGATGCTCTTGCCGCCAGTGGCCGGCAGGGTGAATCCCGGAACAGGTTTGCCCAGCGCAATCGTGGTCATGTCGGTTCGCCTCCGCGTCCAGGGCAGCCGGCTCAGCGCTGCGCCGGCTCCATGATGGCATCGAGGTTGTGTTCATCGCAGAAGTCGAGGAATTCCTCGCGCAGCGTTGCCACATGGACGCTTGCCGGGAGGTTCACGGTCATTTGCACCGAGAACATCGCGGCACCGGTATGCGGGGCATTGTATCGCCGGGTATTGAGTTCGGCGATCTCGAGGTTCCGGTTGGCGAAGAAGCTGGACAGCCGCAGCACGATCCCTTCCTGGTCGAGCGCCACCACGTCGACGTTGTAGGGTGCCGCGGGTTCAGCGGTCCGCGGTTCGGTGTCGCGCACGGTAATGGTCAGCGCGCTTTCGCGCTGCAGCTGGGCCAGGCGGTCGCGGATCTTGTTGACGGTGTGCCAGTTGCCGGCGATCAGCATCAGCACGGCAAACTCCGAGCCAAGGGCGATCATCCGGCTCTCGCGGATGCTGCCGCCCGAGCCGGCCACCGCCTGGCTGAGGTCGCGGATCAGGCCGGCGCGGTCGGGGCCAATCGCCGTGATGGCCAGCAGCTTGTCCATGGGCGACACCGTGAGGTCCTGGGAAAGCTCGGCAGTGTACCGGGAAAACCCCCTGCATCAAGCAGCCCTTGCGGGGGCTGGGGGCGGAAAGTACCATCGCATGCCCGCGACTTTCCCCCGGTCCATCTCCGATGTTCAGAGGCAGCCTGGTTGCGCTCGTCACGCCCATGAATTCCGATGGGGCAGTGGATTACGCCTGCCTCGAACGGCTCGTGGACTGGCACATCGAGGCAGGTACCGACGGGCTGGTCATCGCCGGCACCACCGGTGAATCGGCGACGCTCACCAAGGCCGAGCATGTGGAGGTGATCAGGGTTGCGGCCGCACGGGCCGCAGGCCGGGTACCCGTCATTGCCGGAACCGGCTCGAATTCGACTGCCCAGACCATCGATCTCTCGCAGACAGTCGGCATGCTGCCCATCGATGCGTACCTGATAGTCGTGCCGTACTACAACAAGCCAACGCAGGAAGGCATGTACCGGCACTTCTGCGCGGTCGCCGACGCCGTCGACAAGCCGGTCATGCTCTACAACGTCCCGGGCCGTACTGTGGCGGACCTGCTGCCCGCCACTGTCGGCCGCCTGGCCAGGCACCGGCGGATCTTCGGCATCAAGGAAGCCACCGGTGACCTGTCGCGGGTCGCGCAGATCAGGGCGGCCGCGGGGAAGTCGTTTGCGCTGTACAGCGGTGACGACGCCACGGCCCGCGAGTTCATGGCGCTGGGCGGGCAGGGCGTGGTCTCGGTCACGGCGAACGTCGCGCCGGCCGCGATGGCCAACATGTGCCGTGCGGCCCTGGCAGGGCGCGCAGAATCAGCCGCGGAGCTGGATGGCCCGCTTTCCCGCCTGCATCGGGATCTGTTCATCGAATCGAACCCCATCCCGGTGAAATGGGTGCTGGAGCGGATGGGCAAGCTGCCGGCGGGTATCCGCCTGCCGCTGACGCCGCTTTCTGCAGAGAGCCAGCCCGTCCTGGAAGCGGCCATGCGCCAGGCCGGGCTCCTGTGATCTCCGCTGGCCTGCCGTTGTGCCGGAAGGCACTGCCGCTGATGAGCGCCGTCCTGCTGCTGGGCGGGTGCTCCTGGTGGGGCCACGAAGCCGATCCCTGCGTATCCGTCGAGGAATACCAGCAGGCGCAGGAAGTTCCGGCGTTGACGGTGCCCGCTGGCCTCGACAAGCCGGATGCCAGTGGCCGGTTGAATGTGCCAGCGGAGCCCCAGGCAGCGGAGCCCCTTTCCCAGACGGCTGGCTGCCTGCTGCGTCCGCCCAGTTATTTCGACAAGCCGCTGAAAGAGACAGCGAAGTGAGCTGATTGCCCGGCTCCGGCTGCTCGGTTAACCTGCGCGGCGCGAGCGGTTCCGATCCAGGAGAGGTGGCCGAGTGGCTGAAGGCGCACGCTTGGAAAGCGTGTTTACGGTAACCCCGTAACGTGGGTTCGAATCCCACCCTCTCCGCCATTTGCCGATACGATGCACCAAGGCTGGCCAGTGGGGTGAGCACGTGGATATTCGTTCCGGGCTGATATCCCTGGTTGTGGTCCTGCCGTTCCTGGCAGCGCCCGGCATGGCCACACCGCCGGCACCCGCCCTGGATGCAGGGCAGTTCCGCCAGGTTCTCGAAAAGCAGCAGGGACAGGTGGTGCTGGTCAACTTCTGGGCCACATGGTGCCGGGCCTGCCTCAAGGAGATACCAGCCCTGCTCGATCTCGAGCGGCAATATCACGATCGGGGATTCAGGCTGGTGGCGGTGTCGCTGGATGAACCCGGTGACTACGCCGGGGTGGTTGCGCCCTTCCTGGACAAGTGGTTTCCGGAGCTGGCGACCTACCGCCGGTCGACCGCGGACATGGATGCCCTGGTGAGTGTCCTCGATCCGGCCTGGAATGAGCTGTTGCCGACCAGCTACGTGCTGGATCGTGCCGGCACGGTCCGCGCCCGCATCCAGGGCGGCAAGCCAGCGGACGAGTTTGCCGCGGCCATCCGCCCCTGGCTCGACCAGGCGGTACCCACCGGCAGGCCGACGAAGCCCTGATCCGGGGCCGGAGGCGGCGCCCGCTGGCTTAGCGGATCAGGCCCGCACGCTGCAGCTGGGCAGCAATGGCACGCGTGACATTGTCGACGACATCATCCCGGTCCTCGCGGAATTTCGCCGTCGTCGTGATGACGTAGGCGAGACGATCGTCCTGGCGCATGTCGTAAAGCGAGCTTTCGAGGACTGCAGTGGACTTGGCGCTGAGCTCGCCGGGATCTTCGTATTCGTTGTACTCGAGGCTGAACAGCTCGACGAGTCCCGGGCTGCCGTCGAGCTTCACCGGCTGTTGCGTCTTGACCTCGATGCGGCTCTCCGACTCCCTGGCCGAGACCTTGCGGGAGGCGAGTCTCGTCACCAGGACGCCATCGGCGTCGAGCGCACGAGCCATGGCGGTGACACCGTCCGGCGTCGGCGTGGCAGCGCCATCGCCGGCCTGGATGGCGGCGGTTGCCAGTGTTCCCCTGGCGCGGATCAGCTCGCCCAGGGCAATCTCGAAGCTGCGCCGCATCCGCGAATTGGCAGAGACACCCACGATGAGCAGGTGCTTGAAGGCGGGGGTCCGGTCGCCCTGCCATTGCCCGGTGACGGTGGTGGCCGTGCTGCAGGCCGTAAGCAACGCCAGCAGCACGGCCTGGCAGATCCTCTTCATGGGGCATTCCTGGTTTGCGGACGCAGGCCATTATTCCACCACCGGTTTTTCCGCCGCAAGCATGCCGGCCCGATGGTTGCAAGTCCTTGCTGAATCCGGGGTGGACGCATAACCTTGATGCGGGTCCGCGTCGGTCTCCCCGCGGCGGCTAGTCGTAAACCCCGTCAGGCCCGGAAGGGAGCAGCGGCAGCGATGATGCCGGGCGCCGGGGCCGGGCTGGCGCGGACTCACTGCATTCACGGCACGCGGCCCAAAGCCCGGCAAGATCGAACTTCAATGACCTACCTGGCGCTGGCACGGAAGTGGCGTCCCCGAACCTTCGAGGATGTTGTTGGGCAGCCGCACATCGTGCGTGCCCTGAGCAATGCGCTTGCCTCGGGGCGGATCCATCACGCATTTCTGTTTGCAGGGACCCGAGGTGTGGGCAAGACCACGGTGGCGCGCATCCTTGCCCGTTGCCTGAACTGCGAGCAGGGTGTCAGCGCGAGCCCCTGCGGCAGCTGCCGGGCCTGTGTCGCCATCGAGGAAGGGCGCTTTGTCGACCTGATCGAGGTGGATGCCGCCTCGCGCACCGGCATCGACGACATCCGCGAACTGCTCGACAACGTCCAGTACACGCCTGCTGCCGGCCGGTACAAGGTCTACCTGGTCGACGAGGTGCACATGCTCAGCAAGCCCGCGTTCAACGCGCTGCTGAAGACCCTCGAGGAGCCGCCACCACACGTCAAGTTCCTGTTCGCGACCACGGATCCGCAGAAGCTGCCGGTAACGGTCCTTTCGCGATGCCTGCAGTTCAATCTCAAGCGGCTGTCTGCCGCGCAGATTGCCGACCGGATGGGGCGGATCTGCGAGGCCGAAGGAGTCGCTGTCGAACAGGGTGCGCTCAAGAGGCTGGCGCGTGCGGCAGCGGGCAGCATGCGGGACGGCCTCAGCCTGCTGGACCAGGCGCTGGCGTTCGGCAACGAACAGCTCGGCGAGAGGGATGTCGCGGAAATGCTGGGCAGCCTGGACCGCTCCCGCGTGATGTCGCTGCTCGAGGTGCTGTCCCGGGGCGAGGGGCCAGCGCTGCTGGCGAGGCTCCGTGAAGTCGACGTCATGGCGCCCGACTATGGCGGCCTGCTGGACGATATCGCCGCCAGCCTTCAGCAGGTGGCGGTACTGCAGCTGACGGAATCGGCCCCGGCGGAGGACGACGACGGCGACGCCAGTGCCCTGCAGGCCCTGGCCGCGGCCATGGATCCCGAGTCTGTCCAGCTGTATTACCAGATCGCCATTCTTGGCCGGCGCGACCTCGGCCTGGCACCGGAACCACGCCTGGGCTTCGAGATGACCCTGCTGCGGATGCTGGCCTTCCGCCCGGCAGGGTTGGCCGCGGCGGTGCCCGGGCCGGCCGCCAGCACCCGTGCGCAGCCTGCCGTGGTGCCGCGCCCGGCCGCAGAAGCCCGGCCTGCGGTGCCGGAGGCGCCGGCGGACATTGCGGATTGGCCGGCATTCGCGCAGTCGCTGCGCGTCGAGGGCGCAGCGCGACAACTCGCCATGCATACGCAGCTCATGGCGAGAACGCCCGATGAATTGCGGCTGAGCATCGATCGCGCCAATGCGCATCTGCTCACGGACCAGCTCCGTTCCCGCCTCTCTGCAGCCATCAACGAGCGGCTTGGCGGGACAGTTGTCGTCAAGTACGAGACTCTGGATGCCGCAGCCGACACGGCAGCGACCCGCTCCGGGATTGCGCAAGGGGAGGCCATGGAGCGGGCGCGCCGCGCCATCGAGGCCGACCCCAACGTCCGCGCACTGAGCGACCTTTTCGGAGCCGAGCTGGTGCCGGCGTCAATCCGGCCGGCCAGCCAGGGCTCCGGTGACCAGCACTAGACCCCGGCGTGCGGCTGCACGCCGGCCAATCGAAAGGAAGGCGGAATGAAGGGCGACATCGGCCAATTGCTCAAGCAGGCACAACGGGTCCAGGCGGAGATGCAGAAGGCGCAGGAGGAACTCGCCGGCATCGAGGTGCAGGGCGAAGCCGGTGGCGGGCTGGTGACCATCACGATGAACTGCGCGCAGCACGTCAAGGCGATTCGCATCGACCCCAGCCTGCTGGCGGGCGACCGCGAAATGCTGGAGGACGTGCTGGCTGCGGCCTTCAACGACACGCTGCGCAAGGTGGAGCGCACGGTTCAGGAGCGTTACTCCGGCATGACTGCGGGCCTGGGATTGCCCGGCGGCTTGCGGTTCCCGTCCTGAGCAGGCGGGTCCGGCGATGCGATTTCCCCCGCGTCTCCAGCAGCTCCTGCAGGCATTCCGACGATTGCCGGGAGTCGGTGGCAAGACGGCACAGCGGCTGGCATTCCATCTGCTGGAGCACGACCGGGACGGAGCCCGTGTGCTGGCCGAGGCCTTGCAGGCGGCCCTGCACGAGGTGGTCCGCTGTTCCCGCTGCCGCATGTTCGCGGAGGCGGAGGTCTGCGGCATCTGTTCGGGGCCCGGCCGCGATGGCGCCACGCTCTGCGTAGTGGAGTCGCCCGCCGACGTCATGGCCATCGAGGAATCGGCGAGTTATCGCGGCCTGTACTTTGTCCTGCACGGCAGGCTCTCGCCGCTCGATGGTGTTGGCCCCGCTGAAATCGGCGCCGAGCAATTTGCCAGTGCGGTGGCGGCGCCTGAGGTGCGGGAAGTGATCCTCGCCACGAGCGCGACCGTGGAAGGGGAGGCGACGGCGGCTTACCTCGCGGCCATGGCGCAGCAGTACGGCAAGCACGCCACGCGAATCGCCCATGGCGTACCCATCGGTGGCGAGCTGGAGTATGTCGACAGCAGCACGCTGTCACGGGCCATCGCCGGCCGCATCGCGGTGGAGCAGGGCAGCCAGGACCGGGCCTGAACAGCCTAGCGTCTGGCGGCCTGGGGCTCCCCGTTGTCGAGCGTCGCCAGCAGCTGGCAATAGCTGGCATAGCGCCGCGCGGAGATGCTGCCAGAGGCGACCGCAGCCCTGACTGCGCAGTCGGGTTCCTGGAGGTGCCGGCAATTGCTGAAGCGGCAGCGTGCCGCCGGTTCGCGCATTTCCCGAAAGCCGCGATCCAGCCGCTGCCCGCTGCGTACCGAGGGCACGAACTGCCGGACCCCCGGCGTATCGAGCAGGCGGATGCCCTGCCCACCCGCGTACATGACCACGGCCGTCGTCGTGTGCGTACCCGTGGCGGTGGCGGCGGACAGTTCCCCCACGGCGGCCTCGCTGCCGGTGAAAAGCCGGTTCACCAGCGAGGACTTCCCGACCCCAGACTGCCCGGCAAGGACACTGGTCTCGCCAGCGAGCCGGTCCGACAGTTCCACGAGGCCATGGCCGGTCAGCGCGGAGACGGTGAGCAGCGGGTAGCCGAGGCTGGCCAGATCGGCCGCGCTGCGGGCGGCCTGCCCGTCGAGGTCGTACTTGTTCCAGACCAATGCAAACCGGCAGCCAAGGATTTCGGCTGCACAGGCATAGCGATCCAGCAGGAACGGGTCAGGTGCCGGCCGTGGCGCGCAGACGGCGATGAGCTGGGTGAGATTGGCGGCAATGATCTCCTCGTGCCGGGTCCGGCCATGAATACGCGCCAGGGCGTTGCTGCGGGTTTCAATGGCCGTAACCAGCAGTGCCTCCGAGCCTGTCCGGGCTTCGAAGCGCACGCGGTCGCCGCAGACCACCCGCAGCCCGCGGCCCTTCGGGATGAACGGATGCCTCTGGCCGTCCACCTCGAGGACGCCGCGTCGCCCATGGGCGGCCACCACCAGCCCGGAGCGGTCCGTCACGTACGGGCTTCAGCGGCGCAGCAGCCGGGAAGCGGCAGCGGCCCGCAGTCCTTTGCTAGACTCCGCCCGACGGCGGAGTGGCCAGGAAGACGAAGCATGGGGCAGACATCAGGGAGACTGGTCTGGATCGACCTCGAGATGACGGGGCTCGACCCGCAGCGGGATTCCATCATCGAGATCGCCACGATCGTGACCGATGCCGACCTGGAGATTGTCGCCGAGGGACCGGTGGTAGCCATCCACCACCCGGGCGAAGTCCTGGCGGCGATGGATGAGTGGAATACGCGCCAGCACGGCGGTTCCGGGCTGCTCGACCGGGTCCGCGCCAGCCGTTTTTCCCTGGTGGAGGCAGAAAGCGTCACTCTGGAGTTTCTCTCGCAGCACCTGGCTGCGAACACGTCACCGATGTGCGGCAACAGCATCTGCCAGGACCGGCGGTTTCTGGCGCGTCTGATGCCACGGCTGGAGGCATTTTTCCACTACCGGAACCTCGATGTCAGTACTCTCAAGATTCTCGCGGGCCTTTGGGCTCCCGAGGTCCTGGCGGGCGTGGCCAAGGAGTCGGCCCATCTGGCATTGTCGGACATCCGCGATTCGATCGCCGAGCTGCGCCACTACCGCGCGAAGCTGTTACGGCCAGCATCGGAGCTGTCCGGTTCAGCGGTCCCGTAGCGCGGTTTGCTGCTGGTCTGCAGGAGTCCCGGCGAGGTACAGCCAGGTTTCCACCACGGTATCCGGATTGAGGGACACGCTGTCGATGCCCTGGTCGACCAGCCAGCGGGCAAAGTCGGCGTGATCCGACGGCCCCTGGCCGCAGATTCCGATGTACTTGCCACTCTTCCGGCATGCCTGGATGGCCATGGCGAGGAGGGCCTTCACGGCATCATCGCGCTCGTCGAACAGCCCGGCAATGAGCCCGGAGTCCCGGTCCAGGCCAAGCGTGAGCTGGGTCATGTCGTTGGAACCGATCGACATGCCGTCGAAATACTCCAGGTATCGCTCTGCCAGCAATGCGTTCGTCGGCACTTCGCACATCATGATGACCCGCAGGCCATCCTGGCCCCGCGCCAGACCATTGGCGGCCAGCAGCTCGGTCACGGCGCGTGCCTCGTCGACCGTGCGGATGAAGGGCACCATGACCTCGACGTTGTTCAGGCCCATCTCGTCTCGCACCCGCTTCAGGGCGCGGCACTCGAGTTCGAAGCACGGACGGAATGAGTCTGCGAGGTAACGGGCAGCACCGCGGAACCCGAGCATCGGGTTCTCCTCTTCGGGCTCGTACTGCCGGCCACCGATCAGGTGTGCATACTCGTTGCTCTTGAAGTCCGAGAGCCGCACGATGACTGGGTGAGGGGAAAACGCAGCGGCAATGCAGGCAATGCCCTCGGTGAGGCGACTGACGAAGAATTCCACCGGGTCGTCGTAGCCTGCCATGTGCTCGCGAATGGCCTCCCGGAGATCGGGCCGCAGGCGCTGGAAGTCGAGCAACGCACGTGGATGCACGCCGATCATGCGGTTGATGATGAATTCCAGGCGCGCGAGACCGACTCCATGGTTGGGAATCCCGGCAAAATCGAAGGCACGATCCGGATTGCCGACATTCATCATGATCTTTACCGGGGGAGGGGGCAGGCGATCGAGCTCGATCCTGTGCTCCTCGAAGTCGAGGATTCCCTCGTAGACGAAGCCCTCGTCGCCTTCCGCGCAGGAAGCCGTCACCGGGACGCCACTGCTGATGCGATCCGTGGCGTTGCCGCAGCCGACCACGGCCGGTATGCCCAGCTCCCGCGCAATGATGGCGGCGTGGCAGGTGCGTCCGCCGCGATTGGTGACGATCGCAGCAGCCCGCTTCATGACAGGTTCCCAATCCGGATCGGTCATGTCGGCCACCAGGACATCGCCGGGGCGGATGAGGTGCATGTCGGCGACGTCATGAATGACGCGCGCGGGTCCGGAGCCGATGCGGTGGCCGATGCTGCGGCCGCTGGCCAGGACGGCAGAACGCTGACGCAGACGATAGCGCTGGATGGTCTGCCCCTTGCGGCTCTGCACGGTTTCAGGGCGGGCCTGCACCAGGTAAATCTCGCCCGTGACGCCATCCTTGGCCCACTCGACATCCATGGGACGCCCGTAGTGCTGCTCCACGACCAGCGCGTAGCGCCCAAGGGTCTCGAGGTCGGCGTCGCTGATGCAGAAGCGCCTGGCATCCGCTGCGGGCACCGGCACGGTGACGACCCGTTCGCTGCTGCCCGGTTCGGCGTACATCATGCGGATGGCTTTGGTGCCCAGCCGCCTGCGGATGACGGCCCGGCGACCGGCCTTCAGCGCGGGCTTGTAGACGTAGAACTCGTCGGGGTTGACGCTGCCCTGGACAACGGTTTCGCCGAGGCCATAGGCGGCGGTGATGAACACGACGTCGGGAAAGCCGGATTCGGTATCGAGGGTGAACAGCACGCCGCTGGTGCCGAGGTCGCTTCGCACCATATGCTGGACACCGACGGAAAGGGCAACGGCCTCGTGGTCAAAGCCCTGGTGGGTGCGGTAAGCAATGGCGCGGTCGTTGTACAGCGATGCGTAGACGGCGTGGACCGCCTTGATCACGCCATCCAGGCCACGCACGTTCAGGAAGGTCTCCTGCTGTCCGGCGAAAGATGCATCGGGAAGGTCCTCGGCGGTGGCGGAGGATCGCACGGCCACGGTGCGGGATTCCTCCGGCGCGCCGCCCATCCGCTGCCAGGCAGCTTCGATCTCGTCCAGCAATCGCCGCGGCAGCGGGGTGTCGGTGATCCATTGTCGAATCCGGGAGCCCGCCCCGGTGAGGCTGGCAATATCGTCGACATCCAGATTCGCGAGAGTCGCCTGTATGCGCTCGCCCAGGCCCTGTTGCGAGAGGAAGTCGCGGTAGGCCTGAGCCGTGGTGGCAAAGCCCCCCGGTACGCGCACACCAAGGCGGGACAGGTTGCGGATCATCTCCCCCAGGGATGCGTTCTTGCCGCCGACCACATTGATATCGCTGATCCCCAGCTTGTCCAGGGGAATTACATAGGGTTCCAAGCCAAAGCTCCCTTGTGCTGTGCGGGGGGGTGAGCGGACAATCGTGATGAATGGGCCACGAGTTGCGGGGAACCATGCCAGGCAAGCGGACCGTTTTTTTTGTTTCCGATCAGACCGGCGTCACTGCGGAGACGCTGGGCCGGAGCCTGCTGACGCAATTCGAGGCGCATGATTTCAACCAGGTGACTGTGCCATTTATCGATTCTGTTGACAAGGCAGATGAAGTCGTCAGGCGCATCAATGCAGTGGCCAGGGAGGAGGGCCAGCGCCCGGTCGTTTTTGGCACCTTTGTGCAGGACGAACTGCGGGAGCGATTCAGCCGGGTCACCGGATTGTTCCTCGACTTCTTCGATGCCTTTCTCGCGCCGCTGGAGCGGGAACTGCAGACCACGTCGTCGCACACCATCGGCCGCGCCCACGGCATGCGGGATGCGGAAGCCTACGACCGGCGGATCGAGGCGACCAACTTCGCTCTCCGCAACGATGACGGCTCGCACACCGGGGATTACGATTCCGCCGAGGTGATACTCGTCGGCGTATCGCGTACCGGCAAGACACCGACCTGCCTGTACCTGGCGCTGGCTTATGGCGTGTTTGCGGCCAATTACCCGCTGGCGGAAGACGAACTCGAGTCTGGCGTCCTGCCGAAGGCCCTGGCGGCCCACCGGGCAAAACTCTACGGCCTGACCATTTCTCCGGAGCGCCTGCAGCAGATCCGCCGGGAACGCCGGCCGCTGGGACGTTATGCCAGTGCCGAACAGGTGGGTTTCGAGTTGCGCAGTGCCGAGGCGCTGTTCAGGCGCTGCCAGATACCGTTCGTTGATACGACCGCTTTCTCGATCGAGGAAATTGCCAGCACCATCCTCAGCGGAACCGGCATCGAACGTCGGACCCGCCCGTAAATGCCGGGGTGGATCGACGAGGAGATCAGACTGTCAGTGTGGGGCGTGTGAGGCCTGTGTGGGCCTCGATGGCGGCCACGGTAGCGGCCAGCTGGCCCAGGCGACCAAGAGTCTCCGTCGGGCTGTGATTCAGTAATGCCGGATCGGACTGGTACTGCTCGAGATAGATGCGCAGGGTCGCACCGGCGGTGCCGGTGCCGGACAGGCGGTACACGATACGGGCACCGCTGCCCAACACGATACGCACACCCTGGTGCGGTGATTCGCTGCCGTCAACCGGGTCGTGGTAGTGGAAGTCGTCCGCCAGTTCCACGCGGCCCGGACCGAGATCCGAGCCGGGCAGATTGTCGAGCCGGGCGCGCAAGGCTTCAATGAGACCTGCACCATGGGTGGCATCGGCGATTTCATAGTCATGGCGCTGGAAATAGTGCCTGCCATAGCGGCGCCAATGCGCGGAGACGACATCTGGCAGGGACTCGCCCCGTGCGGCCAGCAGGTTGATCCAGAACAGGACCGCCCACAGGCCATCCTTCTCCCGGGCGTGTGACGACCCGGTGCCGAAACTCTCCTCTCCACACAGGCCAATGCGACCTGCTTCGAGCAGGTTGCAGAAGAAGCGCCAGCCGGTAGGCGTCTCGAAGCAGGGAATGCCAAGATCCGCAGCAACCTTGTCGACGGCTCGGCTGGTCGGCATCGATCGTGCCACGCCGGGTACACCCTGGCGATAGCCGGGGATCAGGTGAGCACCGGCCAGCATGATGGCGAGACTGTCGCCAGGTGAAACCGGGCAGGAGGGACCAAGGATCATGTTGCGGTCGCCGTCTCCATCGGAAGCGGCAGCCAGGGCCGGTGCGGCCGCACTCGCACACATCTCGACGAGGTGGCGGCCCTCGACGGGATTGGGGTCCGGGTGCAGGCCGCCGAAGTCGGGAAGTGGGTCCGTGTTGAGCAGGTCAGCCGGATCACCGCCGAGGGTGTCGGCGAGGATGCGGCGTGCATAGGGCCCGGTAATGCCGTGGAACGCGTCGAACACGAGGCGATTACCCGCCTTCAGCCAGCCGGACATCCGGTCGAAATCAAACAGGCTCTCCATCAGCTTCTGGTAATCCGTCACCGGATCCACCACCTCGACGAGCAGGGGGCCGTGCCGTTGCGCACCGCAGCGGGAGAGGTCAACGACCGGCAGCTCCGCAATGCGGTAACCGTGAATTGCCTGCGATGCGAGGAACACCGCATCAGTGACCGACTGCGGCGCCTGGCCGCCATTGGGCATGTTGAACTTGATGCCGAAGTCACCGTCGGGTCCCCCGGGATTGTGGCTCGCGGTGAGGAGGAAGCCACCATTCGCCTTGCGGGTGCGGATGAGATTCGATGCTGCTGGCGTGGACAGCAGCCCATGCTGGCCGATGATCAGGTGCTGGACGCCGGCTGCTGCGGTCATGCGTATCAACGTCTGCAGCGCTGCCTTATTGAAATAGCGTCCATCTCCTCCAAGAACCAGCGTCGAGCCGCGAGGCAGACGCAGCGTGTCGAGCACCGCCTGGAGAAAGGTCTCGAGGTAATGCGGCTGCTGAAACACCCGGACCTTCTTGCGCAACCCGGCAGTACCCATGCGCTGGTCGCTGAAGGGCGGGCAGCTTACGGCACGCACGGGCAATTCATCGTTGTCAATACGCATGGTTGACGACACCGCTTCCAATTGTGACGCCTGCCCTTCCGGCATGGGGCGGAAAAAGGCTGTGCTATATTCGAATCATGATCGCAGACAGCTACATCGTACCTGAGTGTTTGGTTCGTCCGGGATCCCTGGGTGGACTGATCTCGCTGTACGAGGGCAATTATCTCAAGCTCGGAGCATTGCTCGGTAATCCGGCCAGGCCGTTGGGAGCGGCCGTGTCGAGGACGCCCCGTGACGGTGACCTCCATCTCTCGGTGGAGGAGGGATCGCGATACACACGACTGCTGCGGCTGAGCTATCTCTTCGAGGATCCGGCCGGGCCCGTGGCCGAGCCCGACGTGGCGGTTCGCCTCTACCTGGACGCCCGGGTAGCCGCGGTAACGGCCTGGGCGGGATTCCAGCGCCATCCGCGCCTGGCTGCCCTGGCGCATGAGTACAGTGGCGAGATCGACAGGCGCTGGGCCTGCAACATGGCTTTCGGCAAGTGGCTGGATTTCCTGCTGGACAACGGCCACTCCTATCGGCTGACCCCGTAGCCCCGGCTCCCCGGGAAATGTCGACTGCTTCAAGGACCCGGAGCGGGCCGGCAGTTAGACTTAATCCCCATTCCCATGAGCACGGCCGCCACACCGCTGTTGCAGCGCAGGCAGGAGCCTGACGAAGAGCAGCTGCTCAAGCTGTTCTGGAATCGTGCCGAGCTGAAGAAGGAACTGGCGAAACTCCGCCGGGAGAAAGACAAGCTCATCGATCAGGTGCGGCAGCAGGAAGCGCTCAGCATGCGTGCCCAGCAGCGTCTGGAGCAGCTCGAAGGCGTGCTGGCTGATCCGCTTCAGGCAGTCAATGCCGTAGTCTACTACCAGCTCAGGGGCGTCTGGCAGCAGTGCCGCAAGCGGCTTGTTCGTCTCGCCAGGGAGCTGGCCGAACGGCAGCAGGACCGCGAGGAGCGCTTTGCCCGGGAGCAGTTCGAGGCCGCGCGCGACGCCGATCTGGCATTGATCGACCACCGCATTGCCGATGTCGAGCGCCGCGCACGCGTGGTCCAGACTGACCTCGATGCAGTCGAGGCACGGCTCGGTCAGCTGCGGGCATTCTGGCACTGCTTCCGGCGTCGTGCATTGCGCGACCAGCGGGCGGCAATACGTGCCGCGCTCGACGGCCTGCAGGTGCAGATTGACCGGATTCGTGAAGATCGCCGGGCACGGGAAGCCGAGCCGATGTCGCCATTTGCCGGCCTTGGCATCGACGGCAGGCGGAACATCAACCTTGCCCTGATCGCCATGGCACAGGAGATGCTCATCCAGTTCAGCGACCATGACGTGGCCGCGCTGGCGCGCGAGGCGTCGATCCGTGGTCTTGCCGATGTCAGCTACGGGAATGTGGCGCAATGCCAGATGCTGGGGCGAAACATCGAGGCGGTGGTCAACAAGGCGCATACCGCGGAGAAGATGGCCAGCCTGATCCGCCGCCGCGCGGAGTTCCTCAGGCAGACCGCTCAGTACAGGCGGGAGATTGACACGATTCCCGTGGCCGGCTCCTTCGCCAGCGTGCCTGTCTGCATCCAGGAGACGGGTGAGCCGAGACCCGTCGACGCCCGCGCGATGCCGGTCAATGTGCTCGCGGAAGAGTACTGGGACGTCTACAGCGTCCTGCTCAATTGAGTGCCGACAGGCAAGCGACGCCTGTCTCGCTCAGTTTCCGGAGTTGTTCCTCGCCATGGCCTTGCCGGCCTGATCCAGGGCGACATAGTCGCTGAGAACCTGCGTTGCCTGCTTCAGCAGGACATCCGGCAAGTCCTCGGGCTTGATCTTGTCCAGTGACTCGATGGGGGCAAGCCCCTCGGCCGCACGGCGCGTGTTCTCCCGCGCCAGCTGCTGCTTCCGCTGTTGCTCGCGCTCGTCGATGCGCGTCTTGAGGTTCAATGACACGGTCTTCTGCGAGCGCAGTTCGGCACCCGCTTCGATGTCCGCCAGCAGGTAGCGTACATCGGGGTCGGATTGCATGCGCTCGACTTCGTGCTGCGTGAGATAGGCGATGGCGCCGTCAAGCGGGCTGGCAGCCCGGAATCGGGTCGCATTGATCTGGTCCCAGGGCAGGGCGCCGTCGCGGCTGTTCTCGCCAACCTCGTCGGGATCGACGCCGGAGGGCAGCGCGATGTCGGGAACCACGCCCTTGTTCTGCGTGCTGCCACCCGTGACCCGGTAGAACTTGCCGATGGTCAGGGTCAGCTGGCCCAGGCCGGGCTCGGTTTGCCGCCGTGCATACTGGTCAAGCGGGTAGAGATTCTGCACCGTGCCCTTGCCGAAGGTCTGCTGGCCAATGACGATGCCGCGGTGGTAGTCCTGGATGGCCGCGGTGAAGATTTCCGAGGCTGATGCGCTGAAGCGGTCGACCAGCACGACCAGTGGACCGGCGTAGGCCACCGAGGGTACGGGGTCGGGAAGTACCTCGACCCGCCCGCTGGTATCGCGGAGCTGGACGACGGGACCGGTATCGATGAACAGACCGGTGAGGCCGGTGGCTTCGGTGAGGTGGCCGCCGCCATTGCCACGCAGGTCCATCACCAGTCCCTCGATCCCCTGCTTATTCAATTGCTCCAGCAGTCGGCGCACGTCACGCGTGGTGCTGACGTAGTCTTCATCGCCGCGGCTGCGGGCATCGAAGTCCTGATAGAAGCTCGGCACCGTGATGACGCCAACCTTGATGGTGCGGCCGTTGCGCTTGATTTCTCGCACCTCGCTCCTGGCCGCCTGTTCCTCCAGCTTGACCTTGTCTCGCACCAGGCTCAGGACCTGCTCCTGGCTGCCGGGAGGCGTATTCGCGGGCAACACCTGCAGGCGCACGGTCGTGCCCTGCGGCCCGCGTATCAGCTGCACGACATCGTCCAGCTGCCAGCCGACGACGTCGACCAGCTCGCCGCTGGTGCCCTGGCCGACGGCGGTGATGCGGTCGCTGGCCTTGAGCCGGCCGTCGATGGCCGCCGGTCCACCGGGGATGATGCTCAGGATCTTGACGACGTCATCATCTAGCTGCAGCGAAGCGCCGATGCCCTGGTAGGACAGGCTCATCTGGATGCGGTATTCCTCCGACTGGCGCGGCGACAGGTAGCTCGAATGCGGGTCCAGTGTGCGGGCGAAGGCATTCATGAAGGTTTCGAATACCTCGTCGCTGTCCAGGTCATTGATGCGCTTCAGGACCCGCTCGTAGCGCTTGTGCAGGATTGCTGCGGCCTCGGGCCAGGTCTTGTCCGCCATCAGCAGGCTGATGGCGTCGTTCTTCACGCGGCGGCGCCAGTTGTCCTGCATCTCCTGCGGGGTGGCAAGCCACGGCGCCTTCTCCCTGTCGAAGCGAAAGTCCTCGTCAATCGTGAAGTCCGGCTGCTTGTCCAGCTGGGAAATGGCAAAGGAGAGATGCTGCTGTGCCCGCAGACGGTAGAGGCGGAAAATGTCGAACACCGGTTCGACGTCGCCGGTCTCGAGCACATCGTCGAGGCTGTGGCGATAGCGGGAAAAATAGTTGATGTCGGATTCAAGGAAGTACTGGCGGTTGCCGTCGAGCGCCTGCAGGTAATTGTTCAGGATCTGCTCGGACAAGTGGTCGTCTATGGCCTGGCGCCCGTAATGAAAGCGCTCCACGAAGCGCGTGGTCATCCGTGCGACCTGTCGTTGCCGGTCAGTTGCCTGAAGGATGCCCGGCACGTCCGCTGCCGGAGCAGCCTGGGCGGGTGGGGCAGCCACAGCCGGCCACTGCAGTGCCGTAACCGCAAGGAGCAGGCTGCTTGCGGCAAGAGCACGCCATCTGCGCCAGGAGTCGTGGTTTGCGCTGTTGAGCATTTTCCGGTTCAATCTGTTCGCTTCCGTAGCCTGGAAATCATAGCAAGCCTTGGCCATCGTCGCCGCGACCGGCGGCGCGTGGTCGCTGGACTACCCGTGTATGCACCCGTTTACGGCCATCCTTGGATTCGTGGCAGGCAGTCTGGTATCGCTGGCATTCGGGCTCGGTGTCGTGCTGTTCGTGTTCTGGTTGCTGCAGCATGAGCATCCGCGCTTCGCGACCGAGTTGCCCGAGGTCGTTCGTGCCTTCACGATGTTCCTGGTGCTCGCCGTGGTGGCGGCAGCCGGGTTCGTGGGCACCCTGCGCCGTCGCCCTTGGCGATACCTGCCTTTGGCGCTGACCTGGATCGGCCTGTTGCTGGTTGCCTACTCCTACTGGCCAGCCTGAGCACCTGGCACGCAGTCATCCTGCTGTCCTTCTGCCGCTCTTCCTGGTCCCTTGCCGGGGATCCTGGCGGCTCCTGCTCCGTGGACTATAGGGCTTGCTGCCACGGCTTCCATGCCGGAGCAACATAACTTCTGCAAAAGCTGCAGAAGTGACTGATAAAAAACATATTTAGTCTATTCCGGAATATTGTTCCGGGCCGGCCGTGCCAGGAAATGCCGCAACCCCCAGCCGCGCAGCGCCCAGATGGCAGCGACCAGCACGGGGCCTGTAACCATCGCCAGTGCCAGCGGAGAGCCGTCGGCAGCATCGCGGTAAATGCTGCCGATGTACGTGGCGAGGCCTCGCGGTCCCGCATAAGCACCCACGATCTTGCCCCCGACCCAGTAGGCGACAACGGGCAGGATCAGCGAGCCTGAGAGGGCGAGGGCAAGCAGAGTCAGAACGCGGGTGGGTTTCACGAACCTGCATGCCTCACGGTCGCCCGAACGGGCACAGCGGCGCATTCTCTCACCAGTCGACGCCTTCCGGGTGATCAGCGGACCAGGGCCAGGCTACGGCCGCGGCGCCTGCCGTGAAAGCGCCGTCGCGCTGCAGCGATACCGGTTGCGGCGCGCAGCAGGCCGACCCCCGCCATCGCCAGATAGGGCAGGTACCAGCTGGTGTCGGGCAGGTAGAGGCCACCCAGCAGTGCGGTGCTTCCCATGCCCAGGTACATCCACGGCACGGCAGCATAGATCCCGGGGGGCAGCCAGATGGGCTTCAGCAGCAGACTGGCGAGGAACCGGCAGCAGGCATGCACGTGATCGCTGCTGCCGCGAGCGGCTGGACGTTCGACCTCCATGAGGCGATTCTGGCAGCAGGGGAGCCTGCCGTCTGTGAGAATCCGCACAGGGTTGCGCGGGGCAGCCGATGCCGGCTCAGGTACCGGCGTCCGGCCCGCGGATGAACTGCCGGAGCTGTTGCGCCATGTCCTTGCAGGCCGCCGACTGCGTGCGCGCTATCAGCGGCACCGGAATGATCAGCGCCGGGATCATCGAGGTCCCGTGGACGTCCGCGCTGACCGAGCCGGCATCGCTCTGCCGTCGCAGGTCCCAGACCGCGGCGTCGTAAGAGGCGTCGTCTTCCCACCAGGTGAGGCCGAAGCAGCCGCCACCGCCTGGACCGACTGCACAACTCAGGCTGCCGCCACCACTGGTCTTCTCCGTCGTGCCATCGAGCCAGACCAGGTACCGGACGCCCTTCGCCTCGATGCGCTCGGCCACGCCTGGCCGGGCCAGGAGTTCCGGAAGCGCTTCGGCGGACTGCGGTGCGGTGCGCGGCTCGAACCAGGGGAAAAGTGCGTCGACGAACTCCTGCTGGGGTGTCACACGCACCTTGCCATCTCCCGACTGCACCGCGTCGTTGACGCAGGATACGAAGTCTTCCTCGGTGGCCTTGCCGCGGTGATAGCTGGTGGCGAGGATCACGACCGATTCGCCGGCTGAGAGTCCCGTGGCCGCATTCTTCGATTCCTCGACGCGCGAGGTCATGCAACCCGCGAGCAGCATACCGGCAGCCGTCATGTACAGGCTGCGTGCCACCAGGGAATGGAGGATCATGTCACTGTCCATCGTTTGCCGGCTGCTTCAGCAGGATTTCGCGAACCCTTGGCTGCCGCGGAAATCCCACGGCAATCGCCGCCGCAGCGTCACGCAGCGCAAGGATGGTGGCCCGCTCCATGGACTCCTCATCGCTCATCCCTCCCGTCCCGGATTGCCCGTATGCAGTGACTGGCCAACGGACGATGAGTGTGCCATCCGCTGCCAGCACGTCGAGATTGTAGCGAATCCATACCGCAAACTGGTCCGTGCCGGACAATGCGGGCGACGACAGCTCGAAGGCGTCGATCGTCGGGGAGAGGATGGCGTCGGGCGGCGGAACACTGGCACGGGCCTCGTCGAGGCTGCCGGCATGGGCCACATCCCTGAAAAGCGCTGAAAAGACGGCGTCGAACATGCGCAGGTTGGCGTTCCCGAGGCGTACCGTCCACTCCTGTTGCGATGCGTCTTCCTCGTGGTAGACATAATCCGCAATCCCTGCCGGATAGTAGATGACGACGCGCAGGGGCAACTGTTCCACCAGTGGTGCCGGAAAGGCCTGCTGGACCTGCACCGAGCCGCTGCAGGCCGTCTGCAGGGCGGCAAGCATGAGCACGATGACCGTCCGCATCGGGAGCGCCGGCCAGCCACGCCCATCGCGACAGGATTCAAAGCAAATAGTGTGCCCCCGGATTCGCCACTGTGGCGGCTGCCTTGCGCCCGCGTCCTGGCGTCAGCCTGTATCAATCTACGGCGTGATGTCCGCCGCGGCAAGGAGCCTGAGGCGCTGGCAATTGCATCCTGCTGTCCAGTATCGCTAACCTGCAAGGGAAGGAGCGGAAATGATGGGCAGCATCGATGACTTCTGGCTGCGGTGTCGGGCGAGGCTTGCGCCAGACGATCCCGGGGATCGCTACCGGGTGCGCCGTATCGGCAATGCGCAAAAGCTGAGCGAGAGCCTGCTCGGGCTGATCATCTCAGGCGAGAAGACAGGGCTGTTCTCGAATCCGGACGAGATCCTCCCGCGGCCGACGGCAGCCGAGTATTTCGTTTTCACGGATTTCGGCGGCCGGCCTCGCTGCGCGGTGCGGCTCCTGGAAGCGCGACTGATCCGGTTTGCGGATGTCGGTCCGGGTGAGACCGCCTGCGAGAGTCCGGCAGCGCGTGACGTGACGGCCTGGCGTGAAATCCACGGTGGCTACTGGCGGCGCATGCGGGAGGCCGAGGGCGGGAGTTTCAGCGAGGACATGCTGCTGCTGTTCCAGCGGTTCGAGGTGATCTACGCCGAGCCGCCGCCAGCCGGCTGACCCGCCGGCGCGTCAGGAGGGTGCGCGGCCGGATTCCGCATCTTCAGCCGGCAGCTCGAAGGAGTCCTTGGTTTCTGCGATGCCGAGCGGGTCCGGGTGAATGATGATCTCGCAACCCGGGTATTCGCGCCGAATGCTTTCCTCGACTTCATCCAGAATCTCGTGGCTGCGCCACAGTGAGATGTGGTGTGGCAGGTCCAGGTGGAACTGCACGATGTAGTGGGCGCCGCCGTGCCGCGTGCGCATGTCGTGGAGTCCCAGCACGTCGGGATGGGTGAGGGCGATCTGCTGAAGCCGGTAGCGATCAGCATCCGGGATCTCGCGATCGAGCAGTATGTCGAGTGACTGGGCGATCATTTTCGCGGAACTCAGCAGGACATAGCCGCCGATCGCCAGTCCGACCAGCGGGTCCAGCAGCAGCCAGCCGCTCCTGCTGGAAACATAAAGTGCTGCGCCGACGCCGACGTTTGCCAGGAGGTCCGCGGAGTAGTGCATGGCGTCGGCGCCGATGGCGACGGAGCCGGTCCGCCGGCTGACGAAGCGCTGGTAGGCCACCAGGACGAAGGTGGCCGCGGTGGCACCGCCGATCACCAGCAGGCCTGAACTGGTTTCCTCGATCTGCCGTGGCATCAGCATGCGACCGACGGCCTCCCCACAGACGAACAGCCCCGAACCGCCGATGATCAGGCCCTGGATCAGCGCGGCAAGGCCTTCGGATTTTCCATGGCCGAACCGGTGCTCGGCATCCGCCGGGGACATGGAGTAGCGCACGGCCCAGAAGGTGAGGCCGGAGGCCAGGCAGTCCAGCAGCGAGTCTGCGAGCGACGACAGCATCGACACGGAGCCCGTCGCCTGCCAGGCCCAGGCCTTGGCCACGACCAGGCAGATGGCGACGATCACCGATGCATAGGTAACCGAACGCAGCAAGCGCGCACGGCGGGCCGGATCCATGGGCGGGATGGGCGGCATCAGGCGAACCACTCGACGGGACAGCCACCCATGCTAACGGCCAGACGTTGGCAGCGCATATCGGGATGACCACGTATGGGCGCAGCGCAGCAGCCAGGTGCCCAGGATGAATGGCGCGGTCAGCGATGGCAGGCCCGCCAGTTGGAAGGCGCGTGTCAGCGCGACGCTGACAGGTATGGCCGCCAGCAGCAGCCACCAGCCGCGGCGGCCGGCCTGCGGGCGGAGCGCTTCCACGGCCAGGACCGCATTGAAGCCGTAGATCCCCAGCCCGGCCATGGCCTCCGGCAGGCCCAGCAGATCGGCACAAGCCATGCCGAGTGCGGCAGCGAGCAACGCGCAGCCTGCAACCACGGGACTCGAAAGGGCAAGACCCAGGGCGCAGAGCGCCCCGGCCCATGGCAGGTCGAGGAATATCACCTGACCGATGCCGCGCAGGACGCCGTCTGCCATGAACCCCAATCCGGCTGCAGCGGGCGGGGCTGGCGCAGCCAGGGGCAAGGCAAGAGGGCCGGACAACGCCATCAGCAGCCACGTCACCAGCACGAACGGCGCGGTGTACGGGGGCAGGGGCAGGCGCTCGCGCCAGATCCTGCCAATCCAGGTTGCCAGCAGTCCCGCCAGCACCACCATGCACCAGGCCATCACACCCGACTCGAGCACGACCATGGCACCAAGGCCGGCCAGGGCCCCGTTGTAGCCATGGAGGCCATCGTCCAGCGCCTGGCCGTCGGGCCAGGTCCGTGCCAGCAGGGTCGCTGCCAGCGCGCCGAGCAGGCAGGCCAGCGCCATGACCGTGGACTGCAGGGCCAGCGCGACGAGGCAGGCCAGTCCACACCAGGCACTGCGCTGGAGGAATATCTGGCCCACTCCGCGCAACAGCGCGCGCAGGAATCGTGTCGTGATCATTTGCAGGGCGGTCGGGTTGTTTCCCATTCAAATGAAAAGGGCCAAGAGAACACTCTTGGCCCTTGCCGGATGGTGGAGGCGGCGGGAATCGAACCCGCGTCCGCAAGCCCTACGCCATGAGCTCTACATGCTTATTCCGCCTTTGATCTTACTGGCGGCTACCCGACGGACAGGGAAGACCGACAGCCAGTCCGGATTTGGGGATTTAGCGTTCGGACCCCGGACGAGCCCTGGCGCGATCCTGTGATTGATAACCCCGGCATCTGCTTCCGCACAGGCACGGACTCAGTCCGAGGGCTCAAGACTGGTTTTTAGGCAGCCAGAGCGTAGTTGGAGTCGTTCGCAACTATTGGTTTGCAGCTGGATTTACGAGGTGATCTGCGCCTCGGCATGCACCCAGGGTTTCGCGACCCACGTCGAAACCAGGTCGCCCCCTTTGGTTCC
>JAANMY010001048.1_pt1 | contig 33863 bp, 27 predicted proteins | sample 7279691 | NCBI WGS metagenome assembly JAANMY01 (sample SAMN14094543, study PRJNA606508) | bioreactor metagenome | isolation source: A lab-scale SPAN reactor treating ammonium-rich wastewater day 388 | place: Ireland: Galway | collected 2018-02-07
CGGCGTGGCCAGTGGTGTCGTCTCTGTTCCGCTCCGCTACATGCACACTCCGAGTGAGGTGCTGCACCTTTCGGACGTGGAGAACGCCGCGCTGCTTCTCGCAGCCTTCTGTGAGCGTGCTTCTCCGGATGATAGCTGGATACCAGGATGAGCGAGGGCATCCCGCCGCTTGCCCCGAGGAGTTCCGGCGGCTGTTGGAAGTGGGGCGGTATCGCCTGTCTCGGCCTCGGCTGTTTCGGGATTATCGCCGTTGGGGTCCTTGTGGCCATCTTTGCGTCACGGCCTGAGTTCAAGAACGTCGTGAAGCATACGACTCAGGCGGGTCTAGCTGTCCAGCGCCTGCAGACACTCGGCCAGGCCCTGAGGAAGTACGCTCATGACCATGGCCAGTATCCCGACGAGCTGGCCGATCTCGTGCCGAAGTACGCCAAGGCAGAGGAGCTGCGGATATCGCCGGAACCAGATAGTCCTGTGTTCCATTATCAGAAGCCGCCAGCCGACGCCTCCAACGACTTTCAGCTGTTAACCTACGATATGAAGAACCCTGTGATGCCGGATCGTGCGCCAGGAATCAGGTACTTCCTTACCAAAGGGGGCGATCTCGGTACGATCAACATCATCAAAGAGACCGGCAATACGCGGCAAGACAAACAACCGGGATCACCATCGGGTGGAGGGATCATCGTCCGATGATCCCGTATCGTTCATGGAGGCCGATCGCTGCCGCGCTCCTATGTACTCTTTGCGCCAGTCGGAGTACAGGCATCTCCGGGCGCCGTCCGAACGCCGACAGACCCGTCACCCTGGTGGCGGTTGGTGATCTATGCTTCGCGGGTGGGGTTGATCGAGCGTACGACCGAAGCGCCAGGGGCTACCCATTTGCCCATATAGCCGATGTTCTGCGTAAGGCCGATATCGCCTTTGGGAATCTCGAGTGCGTCCTCTCCAACCGCGGATCTCCCGTACCCAAGCGCTACAACTTCCGAGGCCGACCTGCATGGGCCGCGCGGATTCGCGAGGCGGGCTTCGACATCGTTTCGATGGCCAATAACCATACCCAGGATTATGGTCGAGCCGCGATGATGGATACGATCCAGGCGCTCCGATCCGCGTCGGTACGCTCTGTTGGGGCGGGAGCGACTCTGACCGAGGCGCGCAAGCTGCAGACGATTACGGTTCGAGGGTTGAGGGTTGGCTTTCTAGCCTATCTCGGTATGTTTCCGCCGATCCTGCCGATCGTGGCAGACCGCCCGTCTGTCGCAATGGGCTATCCGGACCGCGTAGCCGCTGATGTACGCCGTGCGCGGGGACGTGTTGATGTGCTGGTGGTATCGCTGCATGCAGGCGTGGAAGGCTCCCTGGTTCCGTCTTCACGACAGCGAGAGATCGCCTTTGCCGCGGTCGATGCGGGGGCGGATCTGATTCTCGGCCATCACCCACACGTGGTTCAGCCTATCGTGAAGCGCGGCAAAGCCACCATAGCGTACAGTCTGGGCAACTGCGTCTTCAATCCCTCGCCGTCGTTCTTGAAAAATCCGAAGGGACCGTGGAGTGCGATGTGCATAGCGGACCTCCGCAAGGGACAGCCCGTCAGAGCCCGATTGGAGCCGCTTCGCATCGTTGATCGGCAGCCGCGTCGGATCACTGCGAACCGGAGAGTCGAACGAGCGTCCGATCGATGATTGCACCGATCATCGACCTGGAATCCCTCAGCAAGACCTATCGAGTCCACGAACGCCCACCGGGCTTCCTTAAGTCCACGGCAAGTCTGATTCGCCGGACCTATCGCGAGGTGTGCGCCGTCCAGGCCGTAAGCTTCAGCATCAACCAGGGTGAGATGGTTGGCTTCCTTGGCCCGAACGGGGCCGGCAAGACGACCACGCTCAAGATGCTCTCAGGACTGCTCTATCCGACCTCCGGCAATGCGCAGGTCCTGGGCTTCACACCCTGGCGTCGACAACACGAATATCTTCGTCAGATTAGCCTTGTGATGGGCAACCGTAACCAGCTCAACTGGGATATCCCGGCGATGGATTCCTTCCAGGTCAATCAGGTGATCTACGAGATACCGCATCACGATTATCAACAGACTGTTGAGGAGTTAACCGACCTGCTCGATCTCGGAGATCTCCTGAAAAAGCCGATTCGCAACCTATCTCTGGGAGAGCGGATGAAGTGCGAGCTCGCTGCTTCCTTGCTCCACCGTCCCAGCGTGCTGTTTCTAGATGAGCCAACCCTCGGGCTCGATGTAACGATGCAGGGCCGGATCCGACGGTTCGTAGCCGAGTACAACCGCCGAACCGGGGCGACCGTACTCCTAACGAGCCATTACATGGCGGATGTCACCGCTCTTTGTAAACGAGTGATCGTTATCCACCACGGCCGATTGCTGTACGACGGCCTCCTGTCCGATCTCGGCGGGCGCATCCTTCCGTACAAGCTGGTCCGCGTCGATATGGACCGCGAGGTACGGTCAGCGGAACTCGAAGGATATGGAGAGGTGGTTGAAGCTGCAGGCCAGAAGGCGACTCTACGGGTCGAGCGCAGCAAAACGCCGTTCAGCGTCGCACGATTGCTCCAGGAGCAGGGTGTTGTCGACCTGACAGTGGAGGACCCGCCAATCGAAGAGGTCATCGATATGTTGTTTTCGAGCGATACAGCGGCACTGCCCGAATCCGACCGGCGCCCGAGTTGATTCGATACTGGTACCGGGTATATCGAGCGAATCTGCGAGTCGCCTGGGCGCTCATGCTCCAGTATCGCTTCTCTACGCTGATCTGGGCGCTGTGGGGTTTCGTCGGACCATTGATCAGCCTGGCGGTCTGGTCCGCCGCCACACGATCCCGCGGATCCGATGTGGTGCGGGGCAGCCAGGTTTACAGCGCCGGCGACTTCGCGGCCTACTTCCTTGTGTACATGATATTCAGCCACTTTACGATGTCGTGGGATGCCTTTGAGTTCGCATACCGGGTTCGAACAGGCTCACTTTCCCCGCAGCTACTCCGCCCGATGCACCCGATACACGCCGACGCCAGTTTCAATATCGGCTTTAAGGTTCTGACGACGCTCGTCCTTCTCCCTGCCTGGATCCTGTTATTCGTGCTCTTACATCCGCAGTTGCCATCGACCGCTCTGGATATTCTGATCGCTGTTCCGACTCTGCTCCTGGCCGGTTTGGTGCGGTACATCTGGCAATACACGCTGGCTGCGGTAGCCTTCTGGACGGTACGCGTGGATGCGATCAACCAGTTTTACTATGTATTGGACGCCTTTCTTGCCGGACGAATCGCCCCAATCGCGCTCATGCCCGTCTGGATCGGCGCGATCTCCCGATATACGCCATTCTACGGCATGGGTGCGTTTCCGGTTGAAGTTGCCCTTGGGAGGGTTGCCGGGTCGGACCTTCTATCGGGTATCGCAGCCCAGATCGTCTGGCTGGGCGTCGGCATCGTTGTCTTCCGCTTCGTGTGGAATGCCGGTGTTCGCCAGTATTCGGCAGTTGGAGCCTAGAGATGCCGATCGAGACGATCCAAAGAACGGTGAGACGTTACGGAGCGATTCTGTACGTTTACTACAGGACAAGCCTGCAAACCGAAATGGAGTATCGCGCGGACTTCTTCGGAAGGTTACTGGCCAGCTTCCTTGACCTGTTGACGACGATCGGTGCGCTTGCGATTACCTTCAGCTATACCGACACCCTTCAGGGCTGGTCGTTCTCCCAGGCGATGGTGTTGCTTGCGGTCTACTATCTGATGGACGGCCTTATCGAGGTGTTCATCGGGCAGAATATGCGCCAGATCGCGGCACAGGTGCGGGATGGCACGTTCGATTTCGTACTTATGAAACCGGCCAACAGCCAGTTCACCGCATCGCTGCGCATGCTGAACATATCACGGGCGGCGAGAATCATCGTCGGGATCGGTCTCACGGTCCATACGGTATTTAGCCTGTCGGTCGAAATAGGCCCGGTTACCGCGGTCCGTTTCGCAGTCGCGCTCGCGGCCGGCATGTCCATCGTCTACTCTATCTGGCTGTTTCTGGTTACGCTGACGTTCTGGTTCGTCCGGGTCGATAATATCGAGCAGATTGTGTGGCAGGCATTCGAGGCTGGCCGCTATCCGGTCGAGATCTTCCCTAGACATCTCCGGGGGTTCCTTACCTACGTGATACCGATCGCCTTCATCATTACCGTCCCAGCTCAGGCGCTGGTCGGTCGACTCGGACCAGGCTCCGTGCTGACAGCGGTCATGATCGGCTCCGCCCTATTCGCCCTTGCATCCGCCTTCTGGCGAGTGGGTATCCGGAACTATACGGGCGCCTCGGCATGACACCGGCACCTAACAGTCCGGGATCTTCGACAGAGTACCGACCGTGACGGATCTGAACCGATCGATGTTTCGGGCGAATGATATTCGAACGCCTGCGGCGCGCCTGACGGAAGGGAACGCACGGCGCCTGGCACGAGCAGAGGCAGTCTATTTCCTCGACAACCTTGGCGTTACCGGTGTGGTCGTAGCTCATGATGCCCGCGCATCCGGTCCGTATATGCTCGAGGTCGCCGTCGAAGAGTACATTCGTGCAGGGTTGGATGTGATCGTTCTGCCTGGCGTCAGCGGATCCTGTCTCCTCTACTACGCCGCTATGCGCCATCCCGATCTGGCCGCTGTTATGTTCGGAGCCTCCCATAACCCTTCTGGCGATACCGGCCGCAAAATCGTGGGCCCGGGTGTTCGGCCCATCGCCCAGGGCATTGGCGCCGCCGGGGGCCTGACCCGCATCGAGCAACTCTACATCGAAGGCGTTCGCCGAGAAGCGCCCGTGCGGGGCAGGATCATGGCTTTCGATCCGATCCCTGGTTACGTCGCCTATAGCCTCAAGGAAGCCGGGGTGGAACCGGGATCGCTCCGGCGGCTGCACATCCTGCACGACTATGTGTATGGCGCTGGAGGTCGCGAACTGATGCTCGGTTTCGCACCGACCGAAGCGCGATTGACGCCGCTGCACTATGCTGCGGACGGCCAGTTTCGTCTGGGCGATCCGAATCCCGTGAAGCAGGAAGTGATCGCTCAAGCGATCGAGGCCCTCAGGACTGGCGAGTACGATCTGGGCATGCTGTACGATGGAGACGCAGATCGACTCGACCTGTATCTCGGGGACCGAGGGCTTTTGGCCTCATCCTTTGCATTCGCGGCATTCCTACCGTTGCTCCTCCGCCAGGTGCGCCAACGCCCGGCGACCGTCCTTGTCGACGCGAAATCGAACCCGCTGGCAATCCTGGAGATGGTTCGGAGCGGAGTCAGCGTTGATCTCACACCAAGCGGACATTCGCGGATCAAAGAGACGATGTACCAGCGGTCGGAAATCCTTGGCGTCGTCGAAGAATCGGCCCACTATTACCGTCCATTCATGCTGGACGGCATGAGATTCTGTACGGAGAATACACTCTATTTTTCCCTGCTAGCCGCTCGTTGTCTCCGTGAGACACCCGAGCGCTTCACCCGGATGGCTCAGCTCCAGGCTTCTACGGCACGGGAGCGCGAATGGGGGCACGTCTTTCCGAACGATAGCCTGAGGGAAGAGGCGCTCGAGGCGGTAGTCCGCTTCTACCGTGATCAGGGAGCCCAGATCATACAGACGGCTTCGGATGGCTTACCGTTGGGCGGCGACCTTCTTCGCTTTGGTATTCCCGAACACCCTTCTGCCGAGACCGCGATACCCGACACCTGGCTGCAGATCAGTCAACGGGCCTCACAGAGCGAGGATCATCTGGCGCGATGGGAAGCTTCGGGTTCGGATAAAGCCATCGTTGCCGATGCCAAGGCTACAGTACAACGGATCATCCGGACTCACCAGGCTGGTCCCGAATACCAGGGCTGAGCACGAACGGGACCGCGTCACGGCCCGGCGCGCCTTCGCGCACACTCGCTGCCGAGCGCGGTTGATCGTATACCCTATGAACGGTCAATCCACCATTCGTTGGCTTGACGGGGCTCATTACGGATCGGTGCGTCCAGGAACCTGGATACCGCGGCGGCGATCTCCTCAAGCTGTTCCCGTTCACCGGGAATACCGTGGCTTTCTGCGATGAGCAGGCGCCGCGTATTTTCGTAGGAGACTACGACCGCGTATTCGTTCAACGGTCGTTCGTTATCGAACACCTCGCGGAAGAGGACTGCTTCTACCTCGCGAACCTCGCCCACCACGGTTCCGTTCCGTTCGATCGTCCCTGCGGATTTGCTGAATACGAACGACTCCGTTTTGGTAGCCTGGAACATCCGATACGCCCGCTCAGCCAGCGCAAGCAGCATCAGAAGCACCAGCACGACCAGCAACCAGAACCAGGGGTTCAGTCGGGACGCGGCGAGGTATGCGATGAGCAGCCCGAGGACGATCACGAGCAATGCAATCAATACTGCGTAACGCTTGCGGAATGGGCCTCCCCTTCGCTGAACGATCAGCGAACCATCAGAAGCGGTGACGCTAAACATCCGCTCAATGGACCCTGCCCTTGAGGACGTCGAATGCATACCTGGCTCCTTTCAGAGAAGCATCTTGCGATCGAGGGTCCGATATTGGATCGCCTCAGCCACGTGGGCGGTGTTGATATCCTGGCATCCTTCGATATCGGCTAGCGTGCGCGCCACTTTCAGAATCCGATCATACGCGCGCGCCGAAAGAGACAGTCGTTGAATCGCCTCACGAAGCAGGGTGCGCACCTCCGAATCAGCGGTACAGAACTCGCGTATCTCCCGTGGCCCCATCTGTGCGTTACAGTGTATGCCCATATCAGAAAACCGCTGGCGCTGCCGATCTCTAGCCGCACATACCCGCTCACGAATATCACGGCTCGACTCGCCGACCCTGTGATGCACCATCTCATCCTCGCTCAATCGGGCAACTTCCACATGAAGATCGATGCGATCCAGCAGCGGACCGGACAGCCGCCTCTGGTACTTGCGTATCATCATCTCCGAGCAAGTACAACGTCGGCCCGTGTCGCCATAGTAGCCGCAGACGCAGGGATTCATAGCCGCTGCAAGGACGAAGCTCGCCGGAAACTCGAGCGACGCCTGGACTCTCGAGATCGTAACGACACGGTCTTCCAGCGGCTGCCGGAGGACTTCGAGCGCATCGCGGTTGAACTCAGGGAGTTCGTCCAGGAACAGCACCCCGTTATGAGCAAGGCTGACTTCGCCAGGTCTGGGCATACTGCCGCCCCCTACCAGAGCCGCATTGGATAGCGAATGGTGGGGCGCACGGAACGGCCTGGTTGTCACCATCGCCGCGCCAGCCGGCAGCAGACCGGAGACACTGTAGATCTTCGTCGTCTCAAGCGCTTCCGTAATCGTCAGCGGCGGCAGGATCGACGGCAACCGTCGCGCCAGCATGGTCTTACCGCTGCCGGGTGGTCCGATCATCAGGACGTTATGCCCACCGGAGGCCGCGACTTCGAGAGCGCGCTTCACATGGGACTGCCCTTTTACATCCGAGAAATCCGCACCGTATTCCGGCGCCTCCGGCATCAGTTCGTTGATGTCCACGCGGGCAGGCGTCACGGATCCCAGGTCGTTGAGCACGGCGGCCGCATCCGCAAGGGTATCGACGGGATATACATCGATCCCTTCTACGATCGCCGCCTCCCTCGTATTCGCCCTTGGAACGATCAGTCGGACGAACCGCTCCTTACGCGCCGCGAGTGCGATGGGGAGCACGCCGGAGACGGACCGGACCGCGCCGTCAAGAGACAACTCACCGACGACAAGCGTTGCAGCCAGCTCGTCGCCGTTGACCTGGCCGGAGCCGGCTAGAATCCCGAGCGCGATCGGAAGGTCGAAACTCGGCCCCTCCTTGCGGATATCAGCGGGAGCCAGATTGATGGTAATCCGTCGCTGGGGAAACTCGAAACCTGTGTTCCTAATCGCCGACCGGACCCGTTCCCTGCTCTCCTGTACCGCCGCATCGGGTAGACCAACGATGGCCCAGGCAGGAACCGACGTCGAGATATCCGTCTCGACAACCACGATATAGGCATTGATGCCGAGGAGGGCGCTGGACTTCACATAGGCAAGCATCGGGTTAAGCTTGGTACCATCCTCTCAACGGACTATCTGGTGATGTTCTCCGTACCCGATCATGTTCCTGCCTAATGCTGAAAGGGCCGCAGGCTGACGCCGCGACCCTCAACAGAACGAACGCGAACGCAGCTTACGCAGAGGCTCCGCAACATTTCCGAACCATCTGCTTGCGCCCGGTCGCCGTCAAGGTCATGACGACCTCGACCTTCTTGCCGCAGTATCTGCACTTCTGGCCTGCCGCCTTCGCTTCCTGACGGGCGGCTACGTTCGTCTTCGATTTCTTGCCTTCACCTGCCACTGAGGGATCTCCTGATGGGATCGCGGTCTACAACCGCATGAGGATTATACCCATGACCATTGCGCCCGGATAACGATGTTGTCAAGCGAAGGCTACAATATGCACGCCATGCCTGAATACTCCGATCATGGACACCCTTCTTCCACCGTCCAGGCGCTACCCGCCGATCTTATCGACAGTCGGGATATCGTTGATCACCTGAACCAGATACAGCGCGATATCGCTGATAAGGCCCGATCCGGCGCTCTGGGTGTTGCCCTTGCCCGCCAGTACAGCGACTGTCTCGATGCCGTGGTGACGCGCCTGTGTGAGGTATGCGCGGCGTCCGTCGGATTCGATGGCCCGCTCTCCGCCCTTCCGATGTCGATCGTCGCGACGGGCGGCTACGGTCGACGGGAACTCTGTCCCCATAGCGACCTCGATATCACGTTTATCCCGGCAAGAGATGGGGATCCAGCGATCGATCGCCTGGTCAAGGTCACGTTCAGCGCCCTGATGAACGTGCTGATGGATGGCGCGAAGATCGAGGTCGGGTACGCCTATCGGCTGATCGAAGATTGCGGTAATCTCGATCATCAGACGGTGTCCGGCTTGCTCGATGCACGTCTCGTCGCAGGCAATGCCCGCCTGTTCATTCGGTTTGAGGGCGTCTTCTGGGACACATTCAACCCAGCGGAGTTTATCTTCGCGAAGCTCGAGGAGCGCCGGGCACAACGGATCCACGCGGGCGGCACGCCCCGAACCGTTGAGCCGCAACTGAAGACGGGCCCCGGAGGCCTTCGTGATCTCCAGACCGCGGTCTGGCTGATACAGGCCCGAGACATGCTGCACGCTTCCTCTCTCCGTGGCGACCGATGCTGGGAGGCGATCCAGCGCGCAATCAATATTCGCACCGAGGACATCGCTGCGCTCCGATCCGGCAAGGAGACGCTCTTCATGGTGCGGAACGCGCTCCACGCCATCGCGGGACAGGAGAGAGACCAGCTAACCGTGAGCCGACAGGAGGAGATCGCTCAGGTTCTGGGATACCGACAGGCCGATGGAACGCCGGATGTGGAACAATTGATGCGGGAGCTATACGGGTGCCTGGGCGACATTGCACGGATCACCTGCGCGATTGAGACGGAAATCGAGAACAGCAGACTCGTAATGGGGCTCGGGCTAGATTGCGTCGATCGTTGTCTGTGCCGGTCCACACCGGCGCTCCCGACCATAGACACCGCCTGGCCCATCTGGGCTGGCGTACTCGCACAACGGTTTGACCTCGGGTTTACACGCGAACTCCGCGAGGCGATGCTCGATACCGCGCGAAGCGGTGTAGGACCGAACGATCCAATATACGCAGGCACGTTATTGACGCAGATCCTCAGCTCGGGTCGGCCCATCTATCCGCTGCTGCAAACGCTCGCCGAGATCGGGGTGCTCGGATGGATCCTTCCCGAGTTCGGGATTACGCTCAACCTGATCCCGTATGATGCTTCTCACGAGTATACCGTCGGGCAACACACCCTCTATGTTGTCCAGTACCTCGACGAGCTACGCATCGGTCCATGCCCGGAGGAACATCGGGAGTTCGCCGCGATTATGGGCGAACTGAACGCCCCAGAGCATCTCTATATGGCTGCGCTCTATCATGATGTTGGGAAATACGACCCCAATAATCCGCACTGGGAGACGGGCGCCGATCTGGCAGAGGCGGCCTGCCGGCGTCTCGGATGGGATGATGATGCGGTGCGCTCGGTGGTCTTTCTGGTGCGCCATCACCTGCTGATGTCCGAGTACTCCCGCCTTCGAGACCTGAGCCTCGATGAGACCATCCGCGAGTTCACCTCTGTCGTCGACAATATTGAGATGCTCAGGATGCTCTATGTCCTGACCTACGCGGACACCCGGGCGGTAAGCTCGGGACTCTGGACGCAGATCAAGGCACGGTACCTGAAGGAGCTCTACAGACGAGCGGAATCGGCGCTTGAACTGGGCCTACCGGACGGCAGTGATGATGCGCTTGTCATCCGAACGCGCCGAAGGCTGGCACGGGAGTTACGCGTAGCCGACTTCTCGGACGATGAGATTGCCGCGCACCTTGAGGTAATGCCCGCCGATTACGTGCTCAACACCAGTCGCGAGGACCTCACTCTGCATATCGCTTTCATCCATAAGGCACGGCAGGGTAAACCATCCATCAGCTTTATCGATGATCGACAGTCCACCTTCACCGAGCTTACCATCTGCACACTGGACGACCCGCAACCGGGTCTTCTCGCCAAAGTGGCAGGAGTATTGCTAGCGAGCGACCTGACCGTTCACGCGGCACAGGTCTTCACGCACGTAACGAACGGCGAGCAAATCGCGCTCGATACGCTCTATGTCGATTATCGCGGCCGTCGCTTAAGCCCGGGCAAACGCAAGGAAGTCGAGACCAACCTCGAGTTGGCGCTCAACGGTCGCGCGCTTGTGGAAGAGATCCTGGCTAAGAACATCCGCCACGCCGAGTCCCCGCCGATTCTGGAGCAGGTACAGGTGCGCCGAGGCCGCCACGATCGCTTTACTGCCATAGAAATGGCCTTCAGCAGTCCGCGCGGCATCCTGTACTACGCGTCGAAGGCGATCTCCGAACTCCGATGGGATATCAACTCGGCCCGTATGGCCCTGTTTCGGGGCCGCGCAATGGCGACATTCTATGTTAGCGGTGTCAGCAAGATCGCAGATACGACGATCGTCACCGCGTTGACCGAACTGCTGCAATCGAGAGTCTGAAGGCACGCTCGCCGGTTCGGCGCCGGGCACAAGGTACAATCTTACGCTTTCCGGTTCATCGCCTCGTTCTATGAGACATAAGGCCCCGCCCTATATGCACGATGTTCTGCCGGTCCCGCCATCGGTGGATGCATGGTTGCACACCCCGCGATGGCGCGCGCTGGAGCGGATTTTCCGGGATGTTTGCCGCCTGCATGGGTACCGTGAGATCCGCACTCCGGTCATGGAGAGTACCGATCTCTTCGCTCGATCTGTTGGCGCTGGAACCGATATCGTCAGCAAGGAGATGTTCACGTTCACCGACCGCGGCGAACGAAGCATGACCCTTCGTGCAGAAGGAACGGCGCCGGTGGTTCGGGCGTTCTTGGAGAACGGTCTCGCATCCGGCGGATCGATGACCAAGCTCTACTACATCGCGACCATCTATCGCTACGAACACGGACAGCGAGGACGGTATCGTGAGCATCAACAGACGGGTATCGAAGCCCTCGGAGGCGCGTCTCCAGCCGTCGATGCCGAGGTCATCGCCCTTGCGGTTGCGTTCCTGACGCGTCTTGGTATCGCCGATGTCGCCCTTCGTCTCAACTCAGTCGGCTGCCCGACGTGCCGACCCGGCTACCTGGCAGCCCTTCTCGCTTTCGCCGAGAAACGGTTAGGATTGATGAGCCGAGACAATCGGCGCCGCTTCGAGGAAAACCCGCTGCGAATGCTCGATAGTAAGGATCCGGACGATCATGCCGCACTCGAAGGCGCTCCGGTCCTTCGCAGTTACCTCTGTGCGGAGTGCGGTGATCACTTCACCGAGCTTCGAGCGCACCTGGACGACCTTGGCATAGCGTATGAACTTGACGATAGGCTCGTTCGCGGCCTTGATTACTACACCAGGACGGCCTTCGAGTTCGTTAGTCCACAACTTGGCGCTCAGGATGTCATCGGCGGCGGCGGACGCTACGATGGTCTAATCGAGCAATGCGGAGGGCCGCCGACGCCCGGTGTCGGCTTCGGAATCGGCACGGAACGGTGTCTGATGGTGCTGGATCGTCTTGAAGCCTCGATGATGCTGGAGGATGAGCGCCCGATCGCATATGTTATATCGCCCGGAGCTGCCACCTCACGGCGCGCTGTGGCCATGGTGGCTGAGCTCCGGCGTGCCGGCATTAGCGCAGAGACGGATTATCTCGGACGGAGCATCAAAGCCCAGATGAGAACAGCCAATAAGCTCGGTGCGCAATGGGCAGTGATCCTCGGGGAAGTGGAACTCGCTCGAAATGCGGCAGCCGTTAAGAACCTGCGGAACTCCGATGAACAGCGTGAGATCCCCATTAGCGGACTCGTATCGTTCATACTGGACCACCTACACAACCGTGTCGAATAATAGAGCTTTGGTGCGACGACGAACCGTATTCATACTGACGCCATGAGCGCTATTTGTCGATGTTCGATATAAGGAGCAGTGCCGATGCAAGACTGGCAGCGAACCCATACCTGCGGCGCGTTGAGAGCCGAACATATCGGCAATGATGTTGTCGTCAATGGTTGGGTTCGCTCCGTGCGCGATCATGGCGACCTGGTGTTTGTTGACCTGCGCGACCGCACGGGAATGGTCCAGATCTGCGCGGACGCTTCTAGCGCGTCAGGCCTCCACGACACGCTCGCCGGTGTTAAGCCCGAATCGGTATTGAGCATACGGGGCATCGTCCGACGCAGGCGCCCTGGCATGGAAAACCCGCGGCTCGAGACCGGCTCGGTCGAGATCGCTGTAACCCGGGTCGATACGCTGAACCAGTGCCGTCAGCCGCTGCCGTTCCAACTCAACGATGAAGCTCAGATGTCGCTCGTGAACGAGGAGCTTCGCCTTCGCTATCGTTATCTGGACCTGCGGCGCCCTCGGCTCTATGAGATGCTGAAGCTGCGCCATGAGGTGATCACCTCGATACGCAGCTTTCTGAATCGTGAGGGTTTTCTGGAAATCGAAACGCCCCTGTTCACTCGCTCCACCCCGGAAGGCGCCCGCGACTACCTTGTCCCCTATCGGCTGGAACCGGGTCTATTCTATGCATTGCCGCAGAGCCCGCAGCAGTACAAACAGCTCCTCATGGTCGGCGGGGTGGAGCGCTACTACCAGATCGCCCGCTGTTTTCGCGACGAGGCTCAGAGAGCGGATCGACAGCCGGAGTTCACGCAGCTCGATCTGGAGATGTCCTTCGTTACCCAGGACGACATCCTCAATCTGACCGAGGCGTTGACGATCGAGCTGATCACAACCCACTCAACGAAGACCCTGGGCTCCCGGCCGTTTACGAGACTTACCTACGACGAGGCTATTGCTCGGTATGGCACCGACAAGCCCGATCTGCGATACGGACTGGAACTGCGCGACCTGAACCATCTGTTCCAGGATACGGGCTTTTCGGTATTTCGCGACACCATCGAGTCCGGAGGTTTCGTACGGGGCCTGATATACCCGGGCGGCGCCGGGCTCTCCCGTAAGAACCTCGATGATCTAACCCGCTTCGCGAGGCAGATCGGCGCTAAAGGGCTCGTACACCTCGCATGGGCATCGGATTCGGATAGCGAGGCGCCTGTCCTACAGGGTCCGGCCGCACGGCATCTTACCGCCGATGAAGCCCGTAGTCTGGTCCGCGCTATGGGTGCAAAACCGGGTGACCTGATCCTTGCGGTCGCAGATTCGTTCCGGGTGGCCAGTGCCGTATTGGGCCGCCTTCGCTGCGAGATCGCCCGGCATCTGTCGCTCGCGCCGAGGGACGTGCTCCATTTTTGCTGGGTGACTGACTTCCCGCTGGTCGAGTGGAGCGAGGATGAGCAGCGTTGGGATGCCTCGCACCATCCGTTTACGATGCCCCATCTCGAGGATCTTGAATACCTTGAGTCCGATCCGGGCCGAGTTCGCGCACAGTGTTACGATATCGTCTGTAACGGTATCGAATGGGGATCTGGCTCCATCCGTATCGCACGCGCCGATATTCAGTCCCGCGTCTTCGCCCTTCTTGGCATATCTCAGGAAATTCAACAGGAACGGTTCGGCCATATGCTCGAAGCGTTCGCCTACGGAGCGCCTCCCCACGGTGGGATCGCGCCGGGTATCGATCGACTGATCATGCTCCTCACCGATAACGACAACATACGCGAAGTCATGGCGTTTCCGAAGATCGGCGGCGGCGGAGATCCGCTGATGGGAGCGCCGGCCCCCGTCGATGCATCGCAGCTCGCCGAACTGGGCCTCCAGATCGTACCGCGAGCCAGGGACTCCGTCCATGGCGGGGATCCCGGTTCGAACGACCGGGCTTGACCTCGACTATGTCCTTGGCGGCAGGGAGGTGGGCAGCGGCAGGCGCGGTCGATCGTCAAAGGCCGGCTTGAGCGGCGGTCGCTCGGCTAGCATTTCGCGAATGGTTGCGATGGCCTGATCGAGCTGCGGATCCCTGCCGTTCACGTAATCCTGCGGCGTCATCTGCACCTCGATATCGGGATCGGTCCCGTAGTTTTCGACACCCCATCCGACATCGGTGAACCAGAATGAGTATTCCGGTTGGGTCGTCATACCTCCGTCGACCAACGGATTATGCGGTCCGATGCCGATGACGCCTCCCCATGTTCGGGTCCCGATTAGCGGCCCCAGTCCCATCAGCTTGAAGCAGTGGCTAACGATATCCCCGTCGGATCCCGCATACTGATTCGTCAACATCACCATCGGCCCGGCCACCGAGTGTGCAGGATACGGCTCTGGCTGCCCCCACCTCGGCACATCGTAGCCGATCCGACGGCGGGCCAGCTTTTCGAGGAGCAACTGCGATACATGGCCGCCCCGATTGAACCGGACATCGATGATAAGACCGTCACACTCCACCTCCGTCAGGTACAGGCGATGGAACTCTGAGTACCCGTACGCACCCATATCCGGGATGTGAACGTAGCCGATGCGACCATCTGTTGCGTGGTGGACTGCCTCGCGGTTGGACTCAACCCATTGCCGGTATCGGATGGGAAACTCGGTCGCGAGCGTACGCGTAGTCACCGAACGCTCCTCACCGTTGCATCGTACTCGCAGCACAACATCCGAGCTGGGCAGGTTCATCAGGGCCTTGCCCAACGCAAGCTCATGGTCAATGGGCTGCCCATTCACCGACAAGATCACATCGCCGTCGTTGATCTGAATCCCGGGTAACTGCAACGGCGAAAAGGCATCCTGTTCGCCCGGAGCCCCTCGAATGATCCTTCGGACAACAGCCCCGCCCTGCTCCAAATCATATACAATATCCGCTCCAAGGAAACCCTGCAGATACGTCGGGGCAGGCCGATAATCGCCGCCAAACTCATACGCGTGCGAGGTGCCGAGCTCCCCCTGCATCTCCCACATGAGATCCGAGAACTCACCTCGGGTCGATACTCGTTCGATCAAAGGCCTGTAGCGATCCCAGACACTCTCCCAGTCGACAGTGGACATGTCCGAAGTCCAGAAATAGTCGCGCTGCAATCGCCACGCTTCACGGGCCATTTGGCGCCACTCTGCACCGGGTTCCACGAGCACCCGGATTCGCCCCAGATCAATCCAACCGCTCTTTCGGCCAGGGGGCTCTGCGGCTGCTTTCTCGTCCGGTTTGGATTCTGTCGGCACGACCCGGATCCGATCCTGTGCACGATAGATCATGTGCGAACCATCCGGGGTCAAATCGTATTCGGTGACACCATCCACGAACGGCTCGCACGTCTGGGTCTTCAGGTTGTAGCATTCCATTCTGCCTCGCGCATCATCATCGGCGCTATCACCGGATTGGTGCAGCGCCCCGGAGAGAGGCCATCGCAGGAAGAACACCTTCTCTCTGGCCGCACGAAGACCGGAAAGCCTGCCCTCAGGAACCGGAAAGCCCACGACACGATCACGGATTCCCTCAAGGTCCACCACAACCACAGGGACCGGCTTCTTTATGTCCTCGCGGCCCTCGTCCCCCTTGTCTGTCTGACGCTCCTTCGTCTCGGCTGACGGCAGGCGCATGAACGGCGAACGAGTGTCGGCCTGAAGAGGGATCAGGAACGGCCTCTGTCCGCGCGGAAAGCCGAGATCAAAATGGACGTTATCGTAGACGGGATTGAGCTCCCGCGTACCGATGAAGTACAGGTACTTACCTTCCGTATCGAACACAGGATGCTCATCCGTCAGGATGGGATCGGTGATCTGGGTGACGGTCCCGGTCTCACGACTCCAGAGCTTGATCGCATTCCTGTACCGGGAGATCGAGGCGTGATAGGCGATCCATCGTCCATCGGGCGACCATTCGGCTCCGCCGATCTCTCCCCATTCGTTACGCTCCAGATTGCGGAGCTCGCCCGTGGACAGATCGATCAATAGCAGTTCTCTGCGGTGGTTCCATGCGACGACGAAGTCCTCGGTCGGCGATGCGCGGAGCCTGTAGACTCGCCCGAGATCGAGATCACCGAAACGCTCAGGCGAACGAGACCCATCGGTCCAATGCACTTCTAAGGCCTCTTCAGATCCCCGATCGACGAGCGCTGCGATCCGGACACCGTCGTGCAGCCAGGCAGCACACCGATAGCGCGCTCCGGGTTCGTCGTTGCACGTTGGATCGCGCAGAAAGGCGGCGGCGCCATCCCAGTTTCCCGCGATCGCACACCGACCACGTACCGTCAACGCAACGGTATGGCCTTCTGGATGGAGGTCGAAGCGCTCAAGGTTCTTGATCGGATCCACGAACTTGCGCTGTCGCTGAATGCGCGGACTCCGAAAGTCCACCGGTATCTGCCGCGGAGCATCGGCGCCTGGCTCCAGAAGGTAGAGATCGGCTCCGGCGTGGAATACGATACGCCTTCCATCGGAGGAGGGAAACCGTACGAAGTAGTCGACGAAGTCGGTATGCCGACGAAGATCCTCTCCTCCAGGCAGGCAGGAATAGATATTGCCCACTCCCTCATGGTCGGATAGGAAATACACGCGGTCGTGGATCCACATTGGCCGCGCCATATTCCCATCCAGGCGTAGCAGAGGTTGGAACGTGCCGGAGCCATCGACGTCAGCCCAGATATCACCAGCCGTACCCCCTCGATACCGTTTCCAACGTGCGGGATCGTTGCTGTGTCGGCCTACCACAACACCCTTATCCGGCCCAAAGGTGATGCTGACGGCAATACCATAGGGCTCGTCGCGCGGCGTGTCCCCTTCAGGCGCGACCGATAGAACAGCGCCGACTCCCGAGAACGGCTGTCGGGCATCGGAGCTGAATAGAACCCGACCGCTCGTCGGATGCCATCCGATCGCCGTGCTGTTCGCGCCCAGGTAGGTGGCTCGACATACCGGGCCGCCCTGGCTGTCCATCGTATAGACCTCAAGCGGGCCTTCCTCGCGGCTCGAAAATGCCAGTGTAGACCCATCAGGCGAGAAGAAGGGATGGCTGATCGCCCCGAGATTGGCCGTGAGACGCCGAGCAACACCGCCGGCGACTGTAATCCGCCATAGATCGTCTTCAGCCCCGAACACGACATCATCGCCGCATATCGTAGGCCAGCGATAGTAACCATCCATAGATACACTCCACTCCAATTCACGGTCTGATGATCGAGGCGCGACCTGTCCTGCCGCGTCGGTCCAACCGGTAGGTCCGTGTGGCCCACCCGCCAGAGACGATCGCCGCACAGGCGTCTAGGATACGACGAAAACCATCCACGCTCCGGCACCATTGTACTCGTATCCAGGGCCGCAAAGAGAAACCGGAGCGCGATGCGCTCCGGTTTCCTACCCGCCTATATCAATGTCAGACGATTCAGGGGCGGGTGGTGTCCCACTTGTTCAGATCGAGCATCGCTGCATCACCGTCATACAGCCACCCAGGGTTAGTCGCCTCGGGCCGCATTGCTTTCGCATGGCCATCACAGAACACGAAGTTCGCGGTTCCGGAGTGGACTACGGGCACACAACCGGCCTTGTCGTTGGGATACGCCGCGGGCGCACGCTTACCTTCCGGTATCGATCCGCAACCCCACAGAGCGTTCCAGACGGAGTTGCTGTAGAACATCGATCGCGGTCCCCACCACATCACGTTGCCGATGTCGTGCTTCTCAGCAATCATGATACTGTCCGCAGGTCGTCCGACTCGCCCCAGAGAGGCAACGTTATCGGCGATCCAGCCCTGGGCCATACCGATAACACCGATCATCCGGTTCGCGTTGTTCACCCACTTGATCAGGCCATTGGAGGCATAGCTGATCCTGGGTCCGGCCCAGTCGAGGCCAGCCTCACGACCACCGCTATCGCTGGGACATCGGAGTATGTTCACGTTCTTGATGTAGGGTTGCGTGGTCAGCGGCCAGGTCTGAGCCCACCAACCGTTGTCGCAGCCCATCGGATACATTTCGTCGTTGTCCTGGGTGTACATGAGGACCGAGAGACCCAACTGTTTCGTATTGCTCAAGCATGAGGTGCCACGCGCCTTCTCCCGTGCTTGCGCGAAGACCGGGAACAGGATCGCCGCCAGTATGGCAATGATCGCGATTACAACCAACAGCTCGATCAGAGTAAATCCCTTACTCTTTCCGTACATTTCTATCCCCTCCTTCGGGATACTTACCCTCAGCGCCCGTCTCTTAAGTGCAGATCAAGCGTCTGGGATACCGTGGTGTCTATCTGGGGGCCGGCATGGCGCCTGGTCCGAAGGGAGCGCCAGGCCCCGGCTGTCCCTTGGGGCGTGGCGGTACGGCACGGTTATCGCCCTGTCCCATCCCCTCCATCGCCTTTCGGGCCTCCGGCGGCATCTCCTTTGGAGGCCCTTGCTGCAATTGCTTCGTCTCTTCACTGCTGAACGAGCTGCCGCTCTTACAGCCGCCGATTAGACCGGCAGCGATCACGATACCCACAAGTCCGATCACGAACCGAGCGGAGCGTTTCGGCTCCCACTTGCGAACTACTTGATCAAGCATTCCAGATTCTCTCCCTGAGCGCTTCCTCACCCATCAATCGGCTAGCCGAACGATGGCGGGCCCGTTGTTTCACGGGCAACGAACGTGACAGGCAACTCCACCCTGCGCTCCAGGGCGATGTCGCTGTTGAGCAGACCCAACATCATCCGGCCGGCGCAGCTGCCCAGATCCTCAGCAGGTTGACGCACCGTTGTTAGCCGGGCCTCAGCCGCTTTCATTGAGTCGTCAAATCCAATGACGGACACATCCCCAGGTATCCGCACACGGCGTCGCGCAAGGTCCGTCAGCAGGCCGAGGGCTATGCCGTCATTACCTGCGATGATGGCCGTTGGCGGTGCTTCCTGACATAGCAGCCGCGTAACCACCGCATCGTAATAGGCGTCGGTATCGACAACATCCGTCGCGCTCCATCGTCGGTCGGGCACAATACCATGCGTCTCCAATCGGTCCCTGTAGGTGTCGTACCGTTGCCGGAAGTCATAGGAATATAGCGGAGACACGTAGCCAATCCGTCGATGTCCAAGCCGAACGAGATGATCCACTGCAGCGGTGATCCCCGCCCTGTTATCGATCGTTACCGAGGCGATGGATGGCTCAGGCGGATCTTCATACAGCATCACTGTCGGCAGATTCGCCCGAGCGAGGGCTCGCGCGCCGTCCGCATTAACTCCTCCGGGCGCCAGGATCACACCGTCCACGCGTCCGTCCAGGAAGGCGCTTGGATCCACCAGTGTCTCGTGGGGATGCCGGGCATAGAGCAGGACATCCATACCTTTCTGGGACAGCGTACGGGAGATACCCTGAAGTATGGCAAGAGCAATATCGCGCCACTCGGCCTGATGAAGGCGCCAGGTGAACACTCCGACGGTATTCGTGCGGCCGCGCTGCAGCGAGCGAATGAGCGCATTGGGCGAGAAGTGCATCTCTGCGGCGGCCCACATCACGCGCTGCCGAGTCGCGGCCGTGTGACGCCCCTTATTGTTCAGAACGTTGGAGGCGGTTCCAACAGATACGCCCGCCAATCGCGCCACGTCCGTAAGTGTTGTTCGTCTTGGTGCCGTCATCTCGTCTCGACTGCGATGAACTTACTTCATCATCCATGATACGATACGAATATCCGGTTGTCAAGACCGCGGATGAACTTAGTTCAACGATTCTTAGCCGTACAGTGGGGAGCCTGATAAGCGGCTCTTAGGCCGGGGGGGTTATCCCAGATAGGCAGCCAGCGCCTCGTCCTGGGCGCTTCGGAACTGCTCGTCGTACAGGTTCTTGTAGACGCCTGGTCGAGCCACCAGTTCCGCGTGGGTTCCGACATCAACGATGCGGCCGGCATCGATAACGACGATGCGATCGGCGTTGACGATCGTCGATAAGCGATGGGCGATAACGAAGTTCGTCCTGCCTTCCATGACCCGGTCCAGCGCGGCCTGAACATGCGCCTCGGTTTCGGAGTCGAGCGCGGAGGTCGCGTCATCGAGGATCAGGATGCGGGGATTGGTGAGCGTCGCTCGCGCGATTGCCAGTCGCTGCTTCTGCCCAACCGATAACTTGACTCCATCCTCGCCGATCTTCGTATCGTAGCCGTCGGGTAGATCGGCTATATAGCTGTGGAGATCGGCATTTCGGGCTGCCTCGATAATCTGAGTGTCGGTTGCGTCGTGGAAACCGTACGCGATGTTTTCCCGGAGGGTGACCGAGAAGAGGAGCGACTCCTGGGAGACATAACCGATTTGGCGCCGGATCGACTCAAGCCGGATGGATCGTACGTCGAGGCCATCGATCAGCACCTCCCCCTCGGTGACATCATAGAATCGGGCGATCAGGTTCACGAGGGTCGTCTTGCCCGATCCGGAAGGGCCAACGATGGCGATCAGCTCTCCAGCCTTGACCTCAAGGTTGATATCATGGAGCACCGGCTTACTCGGATCATATCCAAAGGAAACGTTACGGAAACGGACTTCACCGCGCAAGCTCGCCAGAGCGACCGCATTTGGCGCGTCCATGATGTCCGGGCGGGTATCCAGTGTCTCGAATACGCGGTCGATAGCGGCGCCGGCCCATTGAGCCTGGATATTGAAGTCCACGAGACGGAGCGCCGGTCCGTAGAGATAACCGATGTATCCGACGAACGCAATGAGCTCGCCGGCCTGAAGCTGCCGATGCAGGACCAGAATCGCTCCGTACCAGTAGATCAATCCGGTTCCGCCGGCGCTGACAACCGTGACGATCAGACCCAGCAGACGATTCAGCTTTGCCTGGCTCATACCAAGAGTGTAGTTATCCTGCACTGTGGTCATGAATCGGTCTACTTCATAGCCTTCTCGATGAAAGGCCTTCACCACGGTGATGCCCGCGATCTTTTCCTGGAGCGCTCCGATGAGGGCATCCCATTTCTCCCGCAGTTCGACGCTCAACGCCCGGATCCGCTTGAGGAATAGTTTGTACACCACGACATACGTTGGGACGATCACCAGCGCCATCACGGCCAGCTGCCATTGCATCCAGACCACCACCGGCATCACGACAATCAACGTAAGGATATCCGTGATCAACGTGACGAATCCGCCGGTGATCATGTACTGGATGACGTTGATGTCGTCGATGACGCGCGCCATGATCTTCCCGGTCTGACGCTTATCGTAGTAGCTGAGCGAAAGCCGATTGAGATGACGATAGGACTGAAACCTCAGATCGAAGACGATTCGCTGCCCCAGCCACCCGAGCAGGTAGTTGAGCAGGAAGCTGGCGACACCGCGAAAGGCGTACAGGCCTACGATGGCCCAGAAGACGCCGAGCAATCGGCTTTGAGAGCGCTGCGGAAGGACAACATCGAGGAGATACTGAGTGATCCGGGGCATCGGTAGGGCGGATGCGGTCACGAGGAGCATCAGGAACACGGCGAGGACGACTCGCGCACGATAGGGCTTGAGGTAACCAAGGAGGCGGCCGAGGTTGCTCATGTGCGCCGCTCCGCGCGCTGTTGGTCCAGGGCAACCTCGAACTGCTGCAGATACAAGCCGGCATAAATACCGCCACGTTCAAGCAGTTCCTGATGGCTGCCTGCTTCTCGAATCACTCCTTTTTCCATGACTACGATGATGTCGGCTTTGACGATCGTGGATAATCGGTGTGCGATCACGAACGAGGTCCGACCTTCCATCAGGCGTTCCAGAGCCGTCTGAATCTGCGTTTCGGTTTCTGAGTCCAGGGCAGAGGTGGCCTCATCAAGCACGAATATCCGCGGATCGGAGAGGATTGCCCGGGCGATGGCGATCCGCTGCTTCTCGCCGCCAGACAGCTTGATCCCTTCCTCGCCGATACGTGTTTCATAGCCCCTGGGCAGCGCTTCGATCACATGGGCGATATTGGCAGCCCGTGCTGCCTCCTCCACCTCGGTATCGGATGCCTCAAGACGTCCGTACCGGATGTTCTCTCTGATCGTTGTATTGAAAAGCACGGTCTCTTGAATAACTACTCCGACCTGCCGTCGAAGTGATGCGAGCTGGACATCGCGCAGATCATGGCCATCGACAGTGATCGCGCCATCCACGACATCATAGTGTCGGGAGAGCAGGTTGATCATCGTGGTCTTGCCCGATCCGGATTGGCCCACGAACGCCACCATCTGGCCAGCTCGTACCGATAACGAAACGCCTTTGATCACCGGCTGGCCTGGTTCATATTCGAACCATACATTATCGTATTCGACCGCTCCAGTGATCGTTGGGAGCGCTACGGCGCCTGGGCGGTCTTTGATATTCGGTTCGGTGTCGAGGGTTCCGAATATCCGGGTTAGCGCTGCATTGGTCCGAGCAATCTGATCGTTGATCTGGATCAAGCGCAGAATGGGGCCATAGAGATAACCAGTGATGAACGAGGTGAACGCGATCAGCGAGCCCGGCGATAGGCTGCCTGCCATAACCTGTCGCCCGCCGATAAGCATGATCACCGCGATACCGAGACCGCTTCCAATGAACTCGGCAAGCGTCCACATGCGCGTTCCCATCATCCCCTGGTCGACGTTCAGCTCAAGGAGGTTCCGTGTTTGGCCGACGAACTGCCGTACCTCGAAACGTTCCTTCGCATAGGACTTGACCACCATGGCGCCGGCGAGCTTTTCCTGCAGATCGCCCAGCATCACGTCGCGCTCCTCACGGATCTCGTCGGCGCGCTTCTTGATGCGGCCGATATGCGAGAGGTAGTTGGCGATATAGAGCGGAAAGACGACGAGAGACCAGGCCGCCAGATAGGCGTTCATCCGAAATACGATAATCAGGACGGCGGTGAGGGTTACCAGATCGGATACCAGCGTCACGAACCCGCCGCTGATGAGTTGGTCGAGGGTCGCCACATCGTTCGTAATATTGGACATCAGTTTGCCGGTCTGATTCTTCTCAAAGAACCCGAGCGGCAGGGTCTGCATATGCGCGTATAACTTGCGGCGCATGTCGTACTTAAATCGCTGCCCAAGGTAGGTTACGGTCATCGACAATCCCGCCCCAACAAGCGAGCTAGCGATGGATACGCCTACATAGAGGCCGAAGAACAAGGGAATGTTGAAGGGCTTGCGCTCGACAAGGTTATCGACTAGATAGCGAATGATGAGCGGACCCGGCAAACCGAGACCGGCCGTGGCCGCTGTCAGGAGCAGAATACAAAGCAGGATGCCCCAGTAACGCTTGACCTCACCGAAGAGGCGCGTAAGGTTCCGCACGTCCTACATCCATCCCGCGGCCCGGGCACGCGAACCGTCGTTGGGATTGTCGACCGGCATCTGCGGATCGCATTCGCGACAGATCCATCGGCGTTGATCGTATGTGATCACTGTGGAGCTTTCGATGCGCCTCTTGATCGCACGGAGCAGCATGGACTGCGCTCTTAGCCGTGGAAGCCCTGGCGGTGAACAGTGTACCCCAACCGCAGCCGCATCTTTTGTAAGTGAGGATCTAATCCGTGTACGCTAGAGGACCGTGGAACCAAGCCCTATGGACAACCGGGCGCGGGCTTGATCGATCTGACGCTGTACGGACACCCGAGACGTTCCCGATGCAGTAATCCGTCGTGCAATACAGCCCTCGGGGCTGAGATCGAGTCCCGCCAGGGCATCGCCCTCCGGAATGAGTGTGGCAATCTCCTCCGGTGATAGATCCTCAAGGGCGAGATCCCGCTCGATCGTATTGCGCACCAATCGTCCAACGCGTTCATGAGCGTCACGAAAGCTCATACCCTGCGCCGTAAGAGCGTCCGCAAGGTCGGTCGCATTCGAAAAATCACCCTTGAGCGACTCGGCCATACGCTTGCGGTCGAACACCGCCGTACGAACCGCCAACTCAAGAGCCGGGATTACCACGTCGAGCGTATCGAGAACATCGAAAATCGCCTCTTTATCCTCCTGCATATCCTTGTTGTAGGTGAGCGGCAGCCCTTTCATGGTCGTCAACAGAGCCATCAAATGGCCGAATACCCGACCGGCTTTCCCTCGCGCCAACTCGGCCACATCCGGGTTTTTCTTCTGCGGCATGATGCTGCTGCCCGTGGTCACAGCGTCGTCCATCTCGACGTAGCCCACATCCGGCGAGCTCCAGAGCACAAGCTCCTCGCCGAGCCGAGAGCAGTGGACCATCATCAGCGACGCCGCGGAAGCGAGTTCGATGACGTAATCCCTATCAGAGACTGCGTCCATGCTGTTGGCAGCGACGCGCGCGAAGCCCAGCTTCGCCGCGACGAGCTCCGGATCGATTGGGAACGTCGTGCCCGCAAGAGCCCCAGAGCCGAGAGGCAACTCGTCGGCCCGGTCGAACCAATCTCGGAGCCGCCCACGATCACGCTCGAACATCCATACATACGCAAGGAGATGGTGGGATAGGAGTACAGGTTGGGCGTGCTGCAGGTGCGTTAGCCCCGGCATCGCCGTCGTGATCTCGCGCTCGGCCGCGTCGATCAGCGCCTCCTCAAACAAGCGCAGTCGCTCGTCCAGAACCGTCGCTTCCCGCTTCAGATAAAGACGGAGGTCGGTTGTTACCTGATCGTTCCGAGAGCGTGCGATGTGGAGCCTGCCTGCGGCGGGCCCGATCTTCGCGCGAAGCAGCAGTTCGATCGCAGTGTGGATGTCCTCCGCTGCCTCATCGAGAACGAGTGATCCGTCCGCCAGCCCATTTCGAATGGATACCAGCCCATCGACGATAGCCCTGCCATCGGTCGATGTGAGGATACCGACCTCGGTCAGCATCTCCGCATGAGCCACGCTGCCGTCAATATCCTCGCGCCACAACCGCCGATCATAGGCGAGAGAGTTATTGATCTGTTCGGTTATCCGGGCCGGTGGGCGGCTAAACCGCCCACCCCAGAGTTTATCCGTCGGTTCAGGCATAGTCGTGGCGTTCAGCTCCCACGCTGCTGGGCCTCCCGCAACGACCAGTACATCCGTCCCTGGAGACCGTGCAGCTTCACCATGCCCTCACTATCCGCCTGGTCGAAGGTCTTGCTGTCGAACGAGGCCAGTTCCTCACTGTACAGGGCCCATGGGCTGCGCCGCCCCACGACGGTACAACTGCCGCGATGCAAGCGGATCATAACCTCGCCGGATACCCGCTCCTGTACCCGGCCAATGAACGCTTCGAGGTCCTCCTTAAGCGGATCGAACCACAGACCTCGATACGCGAGGTCTCCCCATTCCCGATCCACTGATGCCTTGAACCGGAGTTCGCCCTGGGTACAGACAAGGGCTTCGAGGGCTCGGTGGGCGGCAAGAAGAACCACTGCAGCCGGACACTCGTAGTTCTCTCGCACCTTCAGGCCTAACATCCGGTCCTCCATGATATCGACGCGCCCGACGCCATACTCTCCGGCAAGAGCGTTCATCGTTGTGACCAGAGCAAGACCATCCATCCGCTGGCCATCCAGCGAGATTGGACAGCCATGCTCCAACCCGACGGTAATCACGCGTGGGTCGCTAGGCGTGTCATCGATGCCCCGCGTCCAGTGGAAGATATCCTCCGGCGGCGCGTAATCCGGCTCCTCAAGGCGACCGCCCTCGATACTGCGGCCCCACAGGTTTTCGTCAATGCTCCAGATTCGGTCCCGTGTGTGACTGACGTTGAGTCCATGGGCGGCCGCATACTCAATCTCTTCGGTTCGGGTCCACGGTTCACGCGTACCATCCGGCTGGAGACGCCCTTCGCGCATCGGTGCGATAATGGGGATCTCCGGCGTCAAGGTCCGCATGACATACTCAATACGGAACTGATCGTTCCCCTTTCCTGTGCACCCATGCGCATAGGCATCCGCGCCCAACTCCCGGGCTACTTCCGCGGCCTTCAAGGCGATTAGAGGCCGGGCGATCGACGTGGAGATCGGATAGCCCTGATAGTCGCCGTTCGCTTTCACGGCAGGCCAGCAATACTCGCTGACGAACTCACTCCTTGCATCGACCGTACGATGCTCGGTACCCAGCGCCCGCGCACGCTCCTCCGCCTGTCGAATATCATCCTGGGGTTGTCCAACATCGACGGTCACCGTGACAACCCTGTCAAAGCCATATGCCTCTCGCATCAGCGGGATACAGACCGATGTATCAAGGCCACCGGAATAGACGAGCACCACTGTTTTCATCCGAACGAGCTATCTCCTTACGCAGTCGTTGTCATGGACGATCTCTAGGGCCCCAGGGTCAGAGCGAGAACCGCCTTCTGTGCATGGAGACGGTTCTCTGCCTGTTCCAGAACGATGGAGTTGGATCCGTCGAGCACCTCGTCCGTTACTTCGTCTCCTCGATGAGCCGGAAGGCAATGCATGAATACGGCATCAGGAGCAGCCCGGTCCATCATACGAGCGTTCACCTGATACTCGCTGAACGCTCTCCGTCTCTCTTCCCGCTCATCCTCTTGCCCCATGCTGGCCCATACATCCGTATAGATGGCGTCTGCCCCTTCGGCCGCCTCTAGCGGATCCATCGCTTCGATCTCGGCCTCGGTATCAGCGGCAAGGGCGCGTGCCCGTTCAAGGATGGAAACGTCCGGCCCATAACCGGGCGGACAGGCGTAACGGAGCCGGATCCCGACCTGAGCAGCGCCTAGCATGAGTGAATGCAGGACGTTATTACCGTCTCCGATCCATGCGAGCGCCAACCCGGCGAGGCGTCCCTTTCGCTGGCGCAGGGCCTGGAGGTCCGCCAGTGTTTGACACGGATGCTCGCAGTCACTCAAGGCGTTGATAATCGGCACCGACGAATGCTGGTGAAGCTCCACCAGGGTCTCATGGGAGCGTACGCGAGCCATAATCGCCGAAACCCATCGGTCCAGGTTTCGAGCCACATCCGCCACGGATTCGCGAACTCCAAGGCCGATCTCCGCAGGGCCCAGGATAATCGTATTTCCGCCGAGTTCCTTCATGCCGAGCTCGAAGGTAACCCGTGTCCGAAGACTCGGCTTTTCGAAGATCATCACGAGTGATTTGCGGCCATTCCAGTCGAGCGGACCGCCGGCGCTCCGTCGTATGCGAAGTTCATCGGCGCAATCGAGAATCCCGATAATCTGATCACCGTTGAGATCCGCCATCGACAGAAGGCTGGTGCGCCGCAGGCCGAGCTCGTCGCTTCCGACGCACCTCTGGAGTATCGATGATTCCTCCTCGGCGCCTCCATCGTCTTCGGCAAGAAGATAGACCTCACTGATCGCGTCGCGCATCGCCTCAAGGTTTGCGCCCCATTTCGCCAGAATCCGACTCGCAGAACCGCCTTCGACGACGACCCCGAGGAGCAGGTGTTCGGTACCGACCTCTCGTCGCCCCGAGCGCTTCGCTTCCCGGACACCCAACTCGACGGCGCGCTTTGCGCTTGCGGTCAGAGTCGGACGTTCCGGCCTGTTCTCGGGTTCCGAGATCGAGGCGGCCTCGATCTCGGCTCGGAGATCTTCGAGTGGTATGTCCATCCGCTGTAAGGCGGCGAGGCAGCGAGAGCCATCGACGGAGAGAAGGCCAAGGCATAGGCCCTCGACGGTTACCAGTGACAGACTGTTGCGGGAGGCGAACTCCTGCGCATAGTAGACCGCGCGTCGGGCACGTTCGGTGAAATGATGCCACATGGGCAGGCCTCTGATTTCGCGATGATGGTAGAGTTTACCGTACGGATGCTCAGAGTAGCGCTCGGTACATCAAGGAGAACGGCCAAGTCATGCACTATCGGCTAGCAGCTATCGACCTGGACGAGACGATCCTGGCATTCGATGGATCGATCAGCGAGCGCAATCGCGTGGCAGTTCTATCGCTGCAGGAGGCCGGGATCCTGCCCGTCATCGCAAGCGGGCGGATGCATGAGGCGACCGTACGGTTCGCCGACCTGTTGAACCTGCCGGGTCCGATCATATCGTATAACGGCGCCATGATCCGGACTCGAGCCGATGGCGCACTATGGCATCATCGTCCTCTTCCCTCGTATCCAGCGGCGCGTATCGTAGAGTATTGCGAGACTCGCGGGCTTCATCTGAACTACTACCTCGAAGACCACCTTTATGTTCACGAGCCAGGACGTTGGGCCGAGTTCTATGTCCGACACACCGGTTCGCCGATCGAACCGATCGGAGATCTCCGGCAACTCGATGGCCGTGCACCCACGAAGCTCATCCTGATCGACGAGCCGGACAGGATCATCGGTTATCAAGGCGAGCTTGACCCGGTCTTCAGTCAGGATCTCTACATAACCCGTACAAATCCTGAGTATCTCGAGTTCATGCACCCGCACGCCAATAAGGGGACTGCCCTGGCCATACTCGCTGCGCGGCTGGGTATCGACCGCAGTGAAGTACTGGCTTTCGGCGACGGCGCGAATGACCTCCCGATGCTGCAGTGGGCTGGCCTGTCGATCGCCATGGGAAACGGCCGGCAGGAGGTTCGAGACGTCGCATCGGTGGTTGCTCCGCCGTTTGATCGTGATGGCTTCGCTGTGGCTGTCGAAGGTATTCTAGCAGATGGGAGCAGCGGTCCCGATCGAGTGTGGCTTGACGACGGTAGGATCGGCTGACGGAACGCTCTGCATCTCAGTCTGACGAAACAGGAATGGCCTAAGGATGGAAACGAGATATCGTCTATCCCGGATTTTACGCACCTTGTCCTCGGAAGTCTACGTGATCTGGGAGGCCGAGTCACGTCTTGGTCAGGTCGATTTTCACTTCGGCTCCGAGACGATTCAAGCAACGTTGATCCTCGAGCACGATCTGCCCTTATCAGAGGAACGGGAGCTGTTGGCCTTGCTTGAGGACGATGTCGCCAGTAGCCACCTGAACCGGTATCAGCGGGCCGACTACGTCGTTCACGTGTATGGAGGCCATGAGATCAATCGTTATGTCGAGACCAGCGATGAACTCCATGACATTGGTGATGACGAAGAAGATGATGACGATGACGATGAGGAGGTCATCGGCCATGAGGTTGATGACCTGGATGGTTTGTTTGCGGATGATCTCGAGGAGGACGAAGACGATGACGATGAGGATGGCCGATCAGCGAACGATGATAGGGACTGAATCCGCTGAAGCGCCTCAATATCCCGGAACCCATCGCTGCGCTCAATCGAGTCGAGATCCGAGAGAACGGAGAACCGCTCGTCGATCTACGGCATTATTGCCCTGACATCGCACTTGATGCCAACGCCCGTCCCTTCCTTCGGCAAACCGTGGCCACGATGCTGAACAACGCGGCCCGATGGCTCAGCAATGGGATGAGACTGCGCGTGAGCGCAGCGCTGCGAACAATCGATGACCAGCGACATCACTGGGATGGCTACTATGCACAACTGCGCGAAGCCCATCCGGACTGGCCGGAAGCCACACTCCATCGGGCCGTCAACCGGTTCTTTGCACCGACCGATCAAGCCGCCCCACCCGGCCACTGTACGGGAGGCGCCGTGGATGTCCGCCTGGTAGATGCGGACGGCGTGCTGCTGGATATGATATCGCCGTTCGAAGGATGGCACGCTGCGCCGACCTGGAAAACCGGGCTCTCCGAAACAGCCCGATCGAACAGGGAAACGATGGTGTACGCAATGATCATGGCGGGATTCAGCAACTGCTGTCAGGAATACTGGCACTATTCCTACGGCGATTCCGCCTGGGCCGTTCGGATTGGAGCGAGGGAATGCCCTTACGGTCTGGTGCGTCCTCCCTTGATACGCGCTGAGGAGGCGCGAGGCAGCAATGCCTCGTAGGTTCGGCGCAATAGCGCGAGCTTTCGGCGCAGTCGCGCCCGTCCCCGCGCGTCCAGCTCGGCAAGCATATAGGGGCATACGAACTGGGTGCAGCCATGGGGACGGAGATCCGAGGATATCAGACATCCGTCTTGCCTGAGGAACGGGCATGGACCGGAGGCTCGATCGACGGAAGTGACGTCAAGGGCATTCCCCGCTTGATCCGCTGCAAGAGCGATCGCATCTTCTATGGTGAGCTCATCCGGTGGGTTCCAACCGGCCATCCGAGCGATCACGATATCAGCCGGTGTCACGCGCGCTGGAGTTCGACAGCAGGGTGTGGGACACTGCGCACAGAGCTTTCGTGTTAGCGGGTCAAACTCCCGACGAAGGTCCTGCTGTGCCCTTCTGTATGCTTCCAGCGGCGTCATACTCCATCCGTCCCGGTCTCGATTTCTACTGCGGAGTCTGGAACTGAAGCCACTCATCCCAGCGAGTTACTCTAGCGAGAGCCAGATTCGTATAGTTCATCAAATAGGAGGCAGGTTCTGGTAGATAAATCGCCAATCCATGGGAGTTCGGATGTCTGCTTCCGTGTGCGTTGGCAATGATCGCGCTGGAGAGGGCTGTCTGCACAGCCGATGCCGCCGTACGCAGCCCCGACGATGTCGCCGTAGTGCGCAGGAGTTCGGCGAAGTGCCATAGGTCCTTATTGTCCACGTACGCGTAGTTTTCCGCCCTGCGACGCGCATCACGGATCGCCGCACCGTCGGCGCTGGCATGAAACATCAGCGACTGGGCGAAACCATCGAGGGCCGTAGCGACCTGAGGCAATCGACTGAGATCCACGGCGGACTGCGTCGAGTTCGAGTTCGAGCCATAGCTTTCGAGCGTACGTGTAACAATGCTCTCGGCGAAGCGAGCCGGAGTCATGGATGGATCCTGGACTAGGTCTCCCAGAAATGTGTTGTAAACATAGCCCTCTCCAGGCGGACTCTCCTCCGATCCCACCATGATGTCCGCCGAGTTTCGGACTTCGTACGCTACCTCGGTCATCTGCATCAAGGAGGCATCAAAGATCAAGAGGTCGAGTTTCGGTGATACATTGAGCGCCTGAGGGAGCTGCCATGTCTGGATCTCGTTGTTCGTAGCATCGTCGATGGAGACCGAGCGAAGCGCCGGTATCGTCGCGCTCCGGGTGCTTCGCCAACCAGCGCCGTGGTTCCAGATTACGAGCGCGTACCGATCCGCCGGATAGCGCTGCTGGGACCAGCGAATGAACGCGTAGAGCTGCCGCCAGTCACCCATATCAACGTTCGGGCCGAGGTCTTCCACCAGTCTTGAGTTCACCGTATATGGCGCGCTATCTTTCGTAATCAGGTAGCGCCGTGTTGATGCCCATTCCGGCGATCCGCATCTCGCACAGTTGGCCTGTTTCCATTGGACGACGATGTTGACATCCGGGCTAGACCCGATTGTCTCCATCTGGTTCACGTTGGGAGGTCCGAACTGCTGCAGATCATTCGCGGCATTGAGAAAAACCATCACCGTCCACTTCGCCCTGCCCTGACGCGTCATCGGAACGGTTAACGACACCGGGACTCCGTTCAATCGCGATACCGTCAGTGTTGGGTTTCCGCCAGTCAGAGTGAGGCTTGCGACGTTTCGACCGTCGGTCGAAGTCATCGATCCATCCGAAGCGACATCGAGAACACCCCACCCGCGTTCGGTATTGCCTGAAAGCCAGAGGGTAGCATGGCCGATCCCATCCACGCTGAGGCTGACTTCGGTATCCGGATCCGTTGAGGTATAGGAGCCGGTCAGGGCAGCCGGTGTTGGGTTCCCGGGCGCCAGAGCAGCGCCGGTGCCCGTGAACAAGTCCGCACCCGCGTACCGCACAACACAGGTGAAGGAGGTCCCGTCGGATGAGATGGATCCCTGAAACCCAACGGTACCGTCGGAGGATTGCGCGGAAAAGGCTCCAGCGGAATCTAGAGCCCCACGTGCCCCGGCGCCGTTAGGAAGCGAGCCTGAGTGGTAGGCTACGACTGTATAGCGGCCGGTTTGATCTACGCTCAACTGGCAGGAACGGTCGCCCGTGGTATAGGTGAACGTTCGATCGAACCATCGTGTTGCATGCCCCCCACCGCCGCAACCTGCGATCGTAAGGATGCTCATAGCGCTGCCCAGTACCGCAAGGCAACGACGGAGTAGAGCGACAGTCATATGGACCACCCCTGAATAGGTCGTGTAGTTATGTGCGAGGTTGGCTCAACCAGTTCCGGTTCTGGGGGTGATACCGGTATACAGAGCCTTGAAGTTCCCGGACCAATGGCCTGTGCAATAGACAAACGATGTCCTAGAGAGAGAGTCGGGCTAAAGCTGCGTTCGCGCTGCGGCGTGTCTCAGGATCTCCGTGTGCGGCCAACCGGCGCAGCCCGTCCATCGCCGCATCCGATTGATTGGCCGCGAGCGATACGGTGGCGAACCTGCCGATATGGGAGCTGGTGGCCGCTTGCACTACGCTGGCGACGGAGGCGGCTCCCTGCTTGGCAAGGGCGCCCGCGGCAAGATAGGCGACTGTCTCAGGTCCGGAAAGAGACGAGATCAGCGCAGGAACAGCAGGCGGGCCGATCGCGGCCAGAGCGTCGGCGCAGGCCGAGGCAGTACATCCGTCTGGATTCGAAAGACCCGCCGCGAGAGAGGGTACGCCCCCGGCGTTACCCGGGAATGCCATCGCAGTCGCAGCCCGCTGACGCACCTCGCTCGATGGATCTCGCAGAGCAACGGCGAGGGCTCCGTTTGCCGAGATCGATCGGATCCCTGCGAGCGCTTCAGCCGCGCGGGCACGTACACGGTAGTCGGGGTCTTTGAGGGCGCCAAGAACCGCGTTGAGATCAGCCTTTCCGCCCACTGCCAGGGCATCCACTGCTGCGGTCTGAACCCGCAGATCGTCATCTCTGAGGGCTTTGACGAGCGTCGCGACAGCTGATCTCGACGCGATATTGCCCAAACCGACAGCAGCGCGGGCCCTGGCTTCGTTATCATCCGAGGGATTGTTCAGCGCCGCGGTCAACGTCGCCTCGCACGTCGGCGCCGCGATCAACGCGAGCGCGCCGATCGCGACGCGGCGTACATTCGCGCTTCGTTTGTCGGCGACTTGAATTAAGGGCTGCACTGGCAACGGGCTACCGACCTTGCCCAGGGCAGCGGCTCCTCCGGAGCATACACCGTCGTCAGCTTCGTTCAGTAGAGGCAGGAGCGCCGCGACGCATTCAGCCCGTCGAGCGGTAAACGCTCCCAGTATATCGCCGCCCGGCGTACGGGCCGCAGGATCCGCCTTCATCGCTTCGACGATTTTCGGGATGATGAGCGCCGCAACCGCCGGATTTCTCATCGCAAAGGCCTTCCGACGCACGCGCCTGGGTGTATCCGGAATAGCCCGCGCCAATATGGCGTCCGCAGCGTTGGGATCGTCCTGGCCCAGAGCTTGCAGCACGTAGATACAGGCCTTGCGTACATTGGCGTCCCCGTCCTTGCTGCCGTTTACCAATCCCTGTAGATTATCGGCTGTACGGGTGCCGATCCGGACAAGAGCGAGAGATAGCCG
>JAANMY010001049.1_pt1 | contig 33845 bp, 31 predicted proteins | sample 7279691 | NCBI WGS metagenome assembly JAANMY01 (sample SAMN14094543, study PRJNA606508) | bioreactor metagenome | isolation source: A lab-scale SPAN reactor treating ammonium-rich wastewater day 388 | place: Ireland: Galway | collected 2018-02-07
GTCTTCTTCCGGATGCGCGGCTTCGACGACCGCAACGGACGCGATGGCATCCGCAACATGCGCCGAGAATCCCGTCTCGCCCGTGCGCGCGAGCCATTGCTCGGTCGCGTGCGCGGGCCGCAGCGCTTCCGAAACGAAACGCTCGCGCCCGTGCGGTCGCGCAGGAGCGAGGATTTCGACCGCCGCGCGTGCCACGCCGATGCGCTTGAGCAGTCCGGCCAGAGCGAATTGTGGATGGCCCGGCGTGCCGGGTTGTTCGTCGCTGCCCGCGATCAGGTTCCAGGAGGCCTCGTCGAGATCGGTATCGAGGCCGGGCAGCACGACCGCGCCGTTCGGCAAAGCCGCGATGGTGGAAAGAAGCCGCGCGGTCGACGGCATCGAGCCGGTGGAGCCTGCGGCCACGACCGGGCCGGCGGCATGGTTGCGCAGCCGGCGGGTCTCGGCTTCGATCAGGCGGTCGCGGTGGACCGCCGCGTCGATGACGCCGAGTTCGTTCAGGCGGCCAGGCCACGCCGTGCGCGCGATTTTCAGAAATTCGAGCGTCAGGTCCCAGTAGCGGTCATGCTCCTGCGGGACGAGCGTGTCGAGGCGGCTCCAGTCGACCTGCCGCGTCGTCATGTCGTCGATCAGATGCCCGAGATCGCCCGCGAGCGATAGCGCCGCCGCCGGCGTATTGGCGACCAGCGGCGCGCCCTTTTCCGGCGCGATGAGGGTTGCCCAGCGCAGGATCAGGGCCGCGAGCAGGAGCTCGCGCTCCATGCTTTGGATGACCGGCGGCAAGGCGAGCAGTTCGTGCGCAAGGCCGGCAGACGCAAAATGCGCAAACGCGATCTCGTCCTCATCGACGTCGCCGATCGCAACGATGCGCGGCAGGATGGCCGCTTGCGTGCCAAGCACGTCCAGGAAGACGTTCTGCGCCACGCGGCCGGCGCGTCGCGTCGGCAGGTAGAGCGTGACGTCGGCGAGCGCGAGCGGATTTGCCGCTGAAAAGCCCGGCACCAGCCGTCCATCGAGCAGCGCCTCGATCAGCGCCGGCAGGAACGGGACGGACGCCGGGATGGTGAAAAGACGCGGGCTGTGGTCGGCCATCGATCGATTATAGGGTGCGATCCGTTGCATCGGGAACCGGCGTATCGGAAACCGGCGCGGGCCGTCGCAAGACCGCAGGTCCGCGCGTTCCGTCTTGCGTGACCGTGGCGTATCCGATTCGCCTGCGGCCGATCACGCTTTCAGGCGGCGCTGGCCAGGATGGCGTCTTCCGCGAGCTTGATGGCGTCCGGGGTGCCAACATGCATCCAGACACCGTCGAGGCGCAGCCCGTAGAGGCGTCCCTCATCCTCGGCGCGATTGAACAGGCGGATGAGCGAGAATGCGCCCGCGGGGGCGGCCTCGAATAGCGCCGGCGACAGGATGGCGGCGCCGGCATAGACGAAGGGAGCGACGTCGCGTTCCGCTCGGCGCGACAGGGTGCCGTCCGGCTGCATGAAATAGTCGCCGCGGCCGGCGTAACCGATGCTGCCCGTGCCCGGGGCGAGCAGCAGGAGCGCATCCATCGCGGCCGGATCGAACCTTTCGGCAAGGCGCACGAGGTTCGGGCGAACGCCGTCGATCCAGATGCTGTCGGAATTCAAATGGAAGAACGGCTTGTCTCCGAGCAGCGGCAGCGCCTTCACAACGCCTCCGCCGGTGTCGAGCAATTGCGCGCGCTCGTCGGAGAAGACAACGCGCGGCCGCTGCCGGCCGGCGAGCCTCGCCTCGATCTGGTCGGCGAGATAATGGACGTTGACGATCGCGGTCTCGACGCCCGCCTCCGCGAGCCTGTCGAGCACATGCTCGATCAGCGGCTTGCCGCCGACCGCGATCAGCGGCTTCGGCGTCGTTTCGGTGAGCGGACGCATGCGCTCGCCCAGTCCGGCCGCAAGCACCATTGCCGTCGTGATGCCGCTCTTGCCGGCATCGGACGGCGGACGCGCGTTACGGTTGGTCACGGTGCGGGGTCCTTATTCGTCATGTCCGGGCCATGCCGGGACGTGCACGGCATACCAGCCGGCGAGGGGGGCGAGCGAGGGGTGTGCGAGCGAGCGTTGCAGATAGCCCCATATGCGCGGCATATGATGCAAATATTGCGGCTTGCCGTCGCGGCGTTCGAGACGGGAGAAAATACCGAGGATTTTCGAGGCGCGCTGGGCGGCGAGCGTCGCGTAATGCTGCACGAAGCGCGTAGCGTCGAAATTCGGATCACTCTGGCGCCGCGCCCGTGCATAGCGGCCGAGCAGGGCTAATTCCATCTGCTCGGGCACGTCCACCCGGGCATCCTGCAGAAGTGACGCAAGATCGTAGGCCGCGGGCCCGATGACGGCATCCTGGAAATCGAGAACGCCGATGCGGTCGGTGCCCAGCCGGTCCGGCAGCCAGAGCAGGTTGGGCGAATGAAAATCACGCAGCACCCAGACCGGATCGGAATTGATGACCGGCTTCAGTGCCTCGCGCCAGAGCGCGGCAAAGGTCGCGCGCGCGGTCTCGTCGACGCCGGCATCGAAGCGCGGCAGATACCAGTCGAGCAGCAATTCGGCCTCGATCAGGAAGGCGTCGAAGTCGTAGCGCGGCAAGGTGTAGTCGGCGGCGCCGGGCACGGGGATCGTCTCGACGAACTCGTAGCTGTGGAAGGACAGGAGCGCATCGACGGCCGCGCTATAGCGCTCCTCGATCGGCGCCGGCGGATCGCCGGCGACAACCGGCTCGGTGCCGAGATCCTCCATGACGACGAAGCCGTGCTCGATGTCGGCGGCGAAGATTTCCGGTGCCGAAAGGCCGCGCTCGCGCAGCGCGTGGGCAAGCGCCACGAACGGCCGCACGTCTTCGGCGAGATGGGCGACGGCGCTGTAGGGCTTGCCGTTGCGCACCGGCGGTCCGTCCGTTCGCGCCGGCGAATTCATCAGAATGGCCGAGCGGCCCTCGGAGCTCAGGCGTTCGTAGAGACGCGTGGAGGCATCGCCCTGCATGCGCTCGCGGTGCGCGCTGGCATAACCGGTCAGTTCGAGAAAGCGCCGCAGCGCCGCGAAGCGCTCGGCGCGCGCGGCGAATTTTCCGTAGCCGGTGATGCGCACCTGCCGCCATTCCAGGCCGCGTTGCGGGAGCAGCGTCAGCGCGATGTCGAGCCGGTCGTGCGGCAGGAACCCCGCTGCGCGGTCGGGCCATTCGAGCAGCACGACCGCCCCTTCGGCGAGATCGTCGAGGCCGAGTTCCGCCAGCTCGCCCGGCCCGCTCAGGCGATAGAGGTCGCAATGCACGAGCGGAAAGCGCGGCAGGTCATAGGTCTGGACCAGCGTGAAAGTAGGGCTCGGAACCGCGACCGATTCGTCGTCGGCGAGATGGCGGATCAGCGCGCGCGCAAACGTCGTCTTGCCGGCGCCGAGATCGCCCGACAGCGTGACGAGGTCGCCGGGCTCGAGCGCCATGGCGATGTCGGCGGCCAGGCGTACGATCGCGGCCTCCGAATCGATCGTGATGGTGGAGCTTGATCCGCCGGGCGGGGTCGGGATCATCGGTCTACCCGCTTACGCGGCCGCGACGCGTTCGGCGCTCTGCTCGATCGGAAATGCGCAAATGACGGTCGTGCCCCGGCCCACATCGGAATCGAGCATGACCGTACCACCATGCAGTTCGACAAAGGAACGCACAATCGAGAGGCCGAGGCCGGCGCCGCGGTGGTGCGAGCCGAGCGGGTGGGTCTCGAACCAGTCGAAAATGCGATCCTTCATCTCGATGGGGATGCCGTGCTTTTCGGCGTAGGCGAGCAGCTTCTCGCGCGACAGCAGGTCCCATTCGCGCCACGGCGCGATCACCTTCACGCCCGGCATCAGCGCGTAGTAGCCGAGCTCGAAGCGAACCTGGTCGTTACCCTTGCCGGTGGCGCCGTGCGAGACGGCGTCGGCGCCGGTGGCGCGCGCGATCTCGATCTGGCGCTTGGCGATCAGCGGACGGGCGATCGAGGTGCCGAGCAGGTATTCGCCTTCATAGATGGTGTTGGCGCGGAACATCGGGAAGACGAAGTCGCGCACGAACTCCTCGCGCAGGTCGTCGATGAAGATGTTCTCGGGCTTGATGCCGAACTTGAGCGCCTTGGTGCGCGCGGGCTCGAGCTCTTCGCCCTGCCCGAGGTCGGCGGTGAAGGTGACCACTTCACACTGGTAGGTGTCCTGCAGCCACTTGAGGATGACCGAGGTGTCCAGACCGCCCGAGTAGGCGAGCACTACTTTATTGACGTCGCTCATGCTGTTTTCCTGTTTCCTGCTGTGTTGCCGGCACGCACGCCCGTGCATGCCTCGAGTGTTCGTTGGTTCAGTCCTGGATGCGGCCGAGCACCAGGTATTCCATCAGCGCCTTCTGCGCGTGGAGGCGGTTCTCGGCCTCGTCCCACACCACCGACTGCGGGCCGTCCATGACTTCGGCGGTCACCTCTTCGCCGCGGTGTGCGGGCAGGCAGTGCATGAACACGGCGTCCTTGTGCGCGACCGACATCATCTCGGCATCCACGCACCAGTCGGCGAAGGCCTTCATGCGCTCTTCGTTCTCGGCCTCGAAGCCCATCGAGGTCCACACGTCGGTGGTGACCAGATGCGCACCGCGGCAGGCGTCCATCGGGTCCGCGAACTGCTCGAAGTGATCGGTGCCGTACAGGCCCGCGCGCTCGGGCTCGACCTCGTAGCCCGGCGGGGTCGACACATGGACGTTGAAGCCCAGCACCTCGGCCGCCTGCAGCCAGGTGTTGCACATGTTGTTGCTGTCGCCGATCCAGGCCACCGTCTTGCCCTGGATCGAGCCGCGATGCTCGATGAAGGTGAAGATGTCGGCGAGGATCTGGCAGGGGTGGTACTCGTTGGTCAGCCCGTTGATGATCGGCACGCGCGAGTTGGCGGCGAAGCGCTCGACGATGTCCTGCTCGAAGGTGCGGATCATCACCAGATCGCTCATGCGCGAGATGACCTGGCCGGCGTCCTCGACCGGCTCGCCGCGGCCAAGCTGCGAGTCGCGCGTGTTGAGGTAGATCGCCGAGCCGCCGAGCTGGTGCATTCCGGCCTCGAAGGACAGGCGCGTGCGCGTGCTCGCCTTCTCGAAGATCATCACCAGCGTGCGGTCGAACAGCGGGTGATAAGGCTCGTAGCGCTTGAACTTGTCCTTGATCCACTTGGCGCGCGCGAACAGGTAGTCGTATTCCTCGCGCGTGAAGTCGTTGAACTGAAGGTAGTGCTTGATCGAGGTCATCGGCAGTCCTCAGCCGTTTGCGAGGAAGTCGCGGATCATCGGTGCGAGCATGGCCACCAGGGTCTGCGCGTCGGCGGCGGTGAAGGTGAGCGCCGGCAGCAGGCGCACCACGCGCTCGGAGGTGACGCTGAGCAGCAGGCCCTGCTCGGCCGCGCGGCCCATCAGCACGCCGCAGGGGCGATCGAGCTCGATGCCGATCATCAGCCCGCGCCCACGGATGTCGACCACGCCCGCAACGCCGGCGAGCGCTTCGGCCATGCCCTTGCGGATCGCGGCGCCGACGGCGACGGCGTTGTCCGTCAGCTTGTCGTCGACGATGGTGTCGAAGGTGGCCAGGCCGGCTGCGCAGGCGAGCGGGTTGCCGCCGAAGGTGGAGCCGTGGTTGCCCGGGCCGAACAGGCCCTTGGCGCGGCCCGCGGTGACGCAGGCACCGATCGGCACGCCCGAGGCGAGGCCCTTGGCGAGCGTCATCACGTCGGGCATCGTGCCCGCGTGCTGCCAGCCGAACCACTTGCCGGTGCGGCCCATGCCGCACTGCACCTCGTCGCAGATCATCAGCCAGCCCTTCTCGTCGCACAGGGCGCGCAGCTCGCGCTGGAAGGTCTCGTCGGCCACGTTGACGCCGCCCTCGCCCTGGATCATCTCGACCATCACCGCGGCGACGCTGTGGTTGTGCTCGCCGATCTTGCGGATGGCGTCGATGTCCTTGTAGGGCACGCGGATGAAACCCTGCACCAGCGGCTCGAAACCCGCTTGCGCCTTGCGGTTGCCGGTGGCCGACAGCGTGGCCATGGTGCGGCCATGGAAGGCCTGTTCCATGACGATGATGTGCGGCAGCTCGATGCCCTTGTTGTGGCCATACATGCGCGCGAGCTTGATCGCGGCCTCGTTGGCCTCGCAGCCCGAGTTGCAGAAGAACACCTCGTCCATGCCTGCCGCCTGGGCGATGCGATCGGCGAGTTGTTCCTGCAGCGGAATGCGATACAGATTGGAGGTGTGCAACACACGCGCAGCCTGGTCGGCAATGGCCTTGACCAGGCGCGGATGGTTGTGGCCGAGGGTGCTGACGGCGATGCCGGAAAGGGCATCGAGATAACGCTTGCCAGTCTCGTCGTACAGCCACACGCCGTCGCCGTGCGTGAAGGCCACGGGCAGGCGGGCGTAGGTGTTCATGACATGGGACATGGGGGTACCTCGAACTGAACGAAGCCAGGAAACGCGCACGGCGGCAGGTGCCGCCGTGCAGGAATAGTGCGGGATGTTAAGCCAAAACCCGGCGCCCTGTACATAAGCGCCGCGGGGGCGAGGTCGGCATCGGCGCGGCCTTCACAGGCCGCCGGCGGGCGCCGGCGGGTGGTTTTCTGCTAGAATCCGCCGCGTTTTGATTCCGGCAGCCAAGAACCGGAACACGGACATCCCCGAAGCCGCCAAGGCATCACACATGAACCAGAAGATTGAAAACTTCATCATTGTCGGGGTCACGAGGGAGGGGAAGAAATTCCGTCCAAGCGACTGGGCAGACCGCCTGTGCGGCGTGATGTCCGCCTTCGGCGCCGACCACCGCATGACGTATTCGCCGTACGTACGCCCCGGGTGCACGCTCAAGGGCGACAAGACCGTGCTGGTCGACGCCCGCCTCTACGACGTCGAACCGCTGGCCTACAAGTTCATGGTGAACTTCGCCAACGACAACGACCTGCAGATCGAGTGGGTGGGCGACACGCCGCTCTGAGCGCCGCGGGAAGCAGGACAGGCCACGCGTGCGCGGACCGCGAACAACAAAAAAGCGACCCGAGGGTCGCTTTTTTTGCTGCGGCGCCGGGGCGCCGACATCGTGCCGCAGGAATCAGGCAGCCATCGACTTGACGGCAGCCGACAGACGGCTCTTGTGACGAGCGGCCTTGTTCTTGTGGATGATGTTCTTGTCAGCGATGGTGTCGATCGTGCTCATCGAGGTGCGAAAGACCGACTGAGCCGCCGCCTTGTCGCCACCCACGATGGCCTTGCGCACGGCCTTGATCGCGGTACGCAGGCGGGAACGAAGGCTGGCGTTGTGACCGCGGGCCTTGGTCGCCTGACGGGCGCGCTTGCGAGCTTGTGCCGAGTTGGCCATAAATTTGAATTCCGTATTGGTGGTTCTAGAAAAGTCCGTGATTATATGAACCCACCCCAGGGAATGCAAGCGTGTTCTTGCGTTCCGTTCGCGTTCCGTTCGCGCTGCGGCGCGATACCGCGCTTATCGCCATGCCGGCGGGCGGCTATGATGCGCGCTTCGTGTTTTCCGGGCGCCTGACCGACGCCCTCCCCCGACCGGCATGAACCTCCTGCGCGCCCTCGCCACCGTCAGCGGCATGACGCTGCTGTCCCGCATCCTCGGCTTCGTGCGCGACTTCGTGATCGCCCGCGCCTTCGGCGCCGGCATGGCGACCGACGCCTTCTTCGTCGCCTTCCGCCTGCCCAACCTGCTGCGGCGCATGTTTGCCGAAGGCGCGTTCTCGCAGGCCTTCGTGCCCATCCTCGCCGAATACAAGAACCGCCAGGGCGAAGAGGCCACGCACACGCTGGTCAACCGCGTGGCGACGCTGCTCGGGCTGGTGGTGGCGGTGGTCGCGGCGCTGGGGGCGCTGGCGGCACCGCTGATCATTTATGTATCGGCGCCGGGCTTCTCGGGCGACCCGGGCAAGTTCGAACTCACCGTCGAACTCACCCGCATCACCTTCCCGTACATCTTCTTCATGTCGCTGGTGGCGCTGGCCGGCGGCGTGCTCAACACCTGGAGCCGGTTCGCGATTCCGGCGTTCACCCCGGTGCTGCTCAACCTCGCCTTCATCGGCATGGCGCTGTTCGCGGTGCCGTACTTCGACCCGCCGGTGCTGGCGCTGGCGTGGGCGGTGTTCCTGGGCGGGCTGCTGCAGCTCGCGCTGCAGATCCGCCCGCTGCTGAAGATCGGCATGCTGCCGCGCTTCGACCTCAACCTGTCCGACCCCGGCGTGCGCCGCGTCATGAAGCTGATGGCGCCGGCGATCCTGGGCGTGTCGGTGAGCCAGATCTCGCTGCTGATCAACACCATCTTCGCGTCCTTCCTGGAGAGCGGCAGCGTGTCGTGGCTGTATTACGCCGACCGCCTGATGGAGTTCCCAGCCGGCCTGCTCGGCGTGGCGCTGGGCACGATCCTGCTGCCGAGCCTGTCCCGGCTGCACGCCGACGACAAGGCCGACGAGTTCTCGTCGCTACTCGACTGGGGCCTGCGCCTGACCCTGATGCTGACCCTGCCGGCGGCGCTCGGGCTGGCGCTGCTGGCGGTGCCGCTGGTGGCGACGCTGTTCAACTACGGGGCGTTTTCCGCCATCGACGTGATGCACACGCGCAGCGCGCTGGTGGCCTACAGCGTGGGGCTGACCGGGCTGATCCTGGTGAAGGTGCTGGCGCCGGGCTTCTACGCGCGCCAGGACATCCGCACGCCGGTGAAGATCGCGATCATCACGCTGATCGCCACGCAGTTGATGAACCTCGCCTTCATCCTGCCGCTGCGCCATGCGGGGCTGGCGCTGTCGATCGGGCTGGCGTCGTGCCTCAACGCCGCGCTGCTGTACCGCGGGCTGCGCAAGCGCCAGGTGTATATGCCGCAGCCGGGCTGGGGCGTGTTTGCGCTGAAGCTGCTGGCGGCGCTGGCGGCGATGGGCGGCGTGCTGTGGTTCGCAAGCGGGCCGGCGGCGCTGTGGACCGAGATCGGCGGGCTGGAGCGCGCCGGGCGGTTGGCCGTGGTGGTGGTCGCGGGGGCGGTGGCGTATTTCGCGACGCTGTTTGCGCTGGGTTTCCGGCTGCGCGACTTCCGCCGGCGCGGGACGAGCTGATCGGCTCAAGCCACCGGCGGCAGCGGGATCTGATCACTGCGCTGCGCCCCCGCCGTGAACGCGCGACAGTCTTCCAGGAAACGCCGCATCGCCGCGCTGTGATACTTGCCGCGGTGCCACACGAAGCTGAAGCGCCGACGCAGGTCCAATTCCGGGGTCTCGAGCGCCACCAGGCTGCCGCGACGAAAGGCATCGCGCAGCGCAAGCCGCGACAGGCAGCCCAGCCCCAGGCCGCTCTCCACGGCGCGCTTCACCGCCTCGGTGTGCTCGAGCTCGAGCCGCGGCACAACGCCGCCCGGCCAGTGGCGCAGCGCGGCATCGAAGGTCGCGCGCGTGCCCGAGCCGCGTTCGCGCAGGATCCAGGGCTGGCTTGCGATCTCGGCAAAGGCGACGCTGCCGCGCCCGGCAAGGGGATGACTCGGCGCGCAGAACACGACGAGCTCGTCCTCGACCCAGGTTTCGACCTCGAGCTCGGGATCGACCACCTGCCCTTCCACCAGGCCAAGGTCGATCTCGTGATGCAGCAGCATGCCGGCAATGGTGGCGGTGTTATGCACCTGCAGGCGCACCCGGCTCTCGGGATGGGCTTGCAGGTAATTCGACACGATCAGCGGCAGCAGGTAATTGCCGATGGTGAGCGTCGCGCCCACGCGCAGGCTGCCCAGCCCGCGCTCGCCACGCAGCAGGGCTTCGATCTCGGCGGCGCGATCGAGCAGTTCCACCGCGTGCGGCAGCAGCAGGCTGCCCTGGTCGTTGAGGCGCAGGCGCTTGCCGTTGCGATCGAAGAGCTGCTGGTCGAACTGGTTCTCGAGTTCGGCCAAAGCCGCGCTGGCCGCGGACTGCGACAGCGCCAAGGCCTCCGCGGCGCGCGACACGTTCTCGCTGCGCGCGATCTCGACGAAGACCTCCATCTGGCGAAGGGTGAATCGCATATCTATCTAGTAGCTAAGCAATAGAAACATTATCCATTTTAGCGCTAACTGAGAATGGCTAGACTGTGTCCATCGTCAAATAACCCTTAACCGGGCCGACTCCGGCAGAGACCCAAACCATGAGCAACCTCGTCACCGAACGCGTCCTCAGCGTCCATCACTGGAACGACTCCCTGTTCAGCTTCCGCACCACCCGCGACCCGGGGCTGCGCTTCGAGAACGGGCAGTTCGTGATGATCGGGCTCGACGTCAACGGCAAGCCGCTGACGCGCGCATACAGCATCGCCAGCCCCAACTACGAGGAACACCTGGAGTTCTTCAGCATCAAGGTCCCCGACGGCCCGCTCACCTCGCGCTTGCAGCACCTGCGCGAGGGCGACCCGATCGTGGTGAGCAAGAAGCCCACCGGCACGCTGGTGCTGCACGACCTCAACCCGGGCAAGCGCCTCTACCTGCTCGCCACCGGCACCGGCCTGGCGCCCTTCCTCAGCGTGATCCAGGACCCGCAGACCTACGAGCGCTTCGAGAAGGTGGTGCTGGTGCACGGCGTGCGCTTCGCGTCCGAACTGGCCTACACCGACTTCATCACCCGCGTGCTGCCGCAGAACGAGTTCTTCGGCGAGCAGGTGCGCGAACAGCTCATCTACTACCCCACCGTGACCCGCGAGCCCTTCCGCAACACCGGCCGCATCACCCACGTGATCGAATCCGGCCGCCTGTTTGCCGACATCGGCCTGCCCCAGCTCGACCCGGCGCACGACCGGGTGATGATCTGCGGCAGCCAGGCGATGAACAAGGACTGCTGCGACCTGCTCGACGCGCATGGCTTCACGATGTCGCCGCGCATCGGCGTGGCGGGCGACTACGTGATCGAGCGCGCGTTCGTGGAAAAGTGAGCGCAGCCGATTGATTACAACGGCCGCGCAGGGATGGCACGGCCGTCAAACTTTTTCCGCATGCGGGGCTCGAAGTTGCTCCGACCCCCTCCTTTCCTGTGGAGCCCCGCATGTCTTCTTCCCTCTACGACATCGAAGTCGAACGCCTCTCCGGCGGCACCACCACGCTCGGCGAATACGCGGGCAAGGTGCTGCTGATCGTCAACACCGCCAGCCAGTGCGGCCTCACCCCGCACTACGCCGGCCTGGAGAAGCTGCACCAGACCTACAAGGACCGCGGCCTCGCGGTGCTGGGCTTTCCGTGCAACCAGTTCGGCGCGCAGGAGCCGGGCAGCGCGGAGGAGATCGGCGCCTTCTGCACCAAGAACTACGGCGTGAGCTTTCCGATGTTCGCCAAGATCGAGGTCAACGGCGACGGCGCCCATCCGCTGTACAAGTACCTCAAGCAGCACGCCAAGGGCATCCTCGGCACCGAGGCGATCAAGTGGAACTTCACCAAGTTCCTGGTCGGCCGCGACGGCCAGCAGATCGAGCGCTACGCGCCCACGACCACGCCGGAGGAACTGGTGAAGGATATCGAGGGGATGCTGTAGCGAAGGAGGCTGTGACCGGGGGCGCGCAGCGCCAGTGCCGACACAAGCAGCGCGCACCCCCGCAGCGCTTCAAGGCGTCACAAGTTCAACCGCGGGGAAGTACTGCCGGTACTTGCGCGGATCGCGCGTCAGTATCGGCCAGCCTTCCACTGCGGCATGCGCGCCGATGAAAAAATCGGCCAGCACGTTGCTCCGCTGGCCGCCGTTTCGGCGATAGGCGACGAAGGCCTTGCCGGCGAGAAAGAGCGCCGGCCCGGGGATCTCGACAACTTCGATGCCGAAATCCGTGACTGCGTCATCCAGCGCCTCGACGGTCGAGAAGGTCAAGGAAAGCTCGGCGTAGATGATTGGATTGATCGCAAGCCGATGCACTTGCGACTGCCGACGCAGCATGTCGATGGACCAATCCGCCCACTGCGGGTCGTCTTCCAGCACATGGATCAGCACATTGGTGTCGACCAGCAGCATCAGTCGTCGCCACGCAGCAAGGCCATCAGGTCGTCCGTGCGCCACTTGACGTCGGCCTTGCCGCGCAGGCGTTCGAAGCGTTGATTCTCGTCGCGTATCTCACCGGGGCGCGTCAGGACGACCTCGCCCTCGCGGTTGATGCGGAACTCGATCGCGCAGCCGGGCTCGAGATGCAGCGCGTCGCGGATGTGCTTGGGGATCGTCACCTGCCCCTTGCTCGTCAGTGTGGTGTGCATGTCGATCCTCTCCTTCCTGTATTTCTTACATGTCGTCGCAGCGTAATACCCCATTCCGCTAGCCGCAAGCGCCATGCGTGCCTGCCGCTGCCCACTCGGGTAGACTCCGGCCTTTTCCGCCCCACCGAACACCGCCAACGAGGTACCCGTAGTGGCCCAATACGTCATGTCGATGCTGCGCGTGAGCAAGATCGTTCCGCCCAAGCGTCAGATCATCAAGGACATCTCCCTCTCCTTCTTCCCCGGCGCCAAGATCGGCCTGCTCGGCCTCAACGGCTCAGGCAAGTCCACCGTGCTGCGCATCATGGCCGGCGTGGACAAGGAATACGACGGCGAGGTGCAGTGGCTCGCCGGCCAGCGCATCGGCTATCTGCCGCAGGAACCCGAACTCGACCCGGCCAAGACCGTGAAGGAAGAAGTCGAATCCGCGCTCGGCGAGATCATGGAAGCGCGCGAGAAGCTGGAAGCGGTGTACGCCGCCTACGCCGAGCCCGACGCCGACTTCGACAAGCTCGCCGAGGAGCAGGCGAAGTACGAGAACATCCTTTCTACGGCCGGCAGCGACGTCGAGACCCAGATGGAGATCGCCGCCGACGCGCTGCGCCTGCCGCCGTGGGACGCCGTGATCGGCAAGCTCTCCGGTGGCGAGAAGCGCCGCGTCGCGCTGTGCAAGCTGCTGCTGTCCAAGCCCGACATGCTGCTGCTCGACGAACCGACCAACCACCTCGACGCCGAATCGGTCGAGTGGCTGGAACAGTTCCTCACCCGCTTCCCCGGCACCGTGGTGGCCGTCACCCACGACCGCTACTTCCTCGACAACGCCGCCGAGTGGATCCTCGAACTCGACCGCGGCCACGGCATCCCGTGGAAGGGCAACTATTCATCGTGGCTGGAGCAGAAGGGCGACCGTCTGGCGCAGGAATCCAAGCAGGAAGCCGCGCACCAGAAGGCGATGAAGACCGAGCTCGAATGGGCGCGCTCCAACCCCAAGGCGCGCCAGGCCAAGTCCAAGGCGCGCCTGGCCCGCTACGAGGAGATGGCGAGCGTCGAATACCAGCGCCGCAACGAGACGCAGGAGATCTTCATCCCGCCCGGCGAGCGCCTCGGCGACAAGGTCATCGAGTTCCACGGCGTCAGCAAGGCCTTCGGCGACAAGCTGCTGATGGACAATGTCAGCTTCGCCATCCCGCCGGGCGCCATCGTCGGCATCATCGGCCCCAACGGCGCCGGTAAATCGACCCTGTTCAAGATGATCGAGGGCCGCGACAAGCCCGACTCCGGCACGGTCGAGATCGGCGCCACGGTGAAGATCGCCGCGGTCGACCAGACCCGCGAGGGCCTGGCCAACGACAAGACGGTGTTCGACGCCATCGCCGACGGCGCCGACGTGCTCACCGTGGGCCGCTTCGAGATGCCCAGCCGCGCCTACCTCGGCCGCTTCAACTTCAAGGGCGGCGACCAGCAGAAGATCGTCGGCAACCTGTCCGGCGGCGAGCGCGGGCGCCTGCACCTGGCCAAGACGCTGATCCAGGGCGGCAACGTGCTGCTGCTCGACGAACCGTCCAACGACCTCGACGTCGAGACCCTGCGCGCACTCGAAGACGCGCTGCTCGAATTCGCCGGCTGCGCGCTGGTGATCTCGCATGACCGCTGGTTCCTCGACCGCATCTGCACCCACATTCTTGCGGCCGAGGGTGATTCGCAGTGGTTCTTCTTCGCGGGCAACTACCAGGAATACGAAGACGACAAGAAGAAGCGCCTGGGCGAGGAAGGCGCCAAGCCCAGGCGCATCCGCTACAAGCCGATCGCACGCTGATCCGGCTGCCGGCAGGCGGTTTCGCGGGGCCCGCTGCAGTGATGCAGCGGGCCCTTTCCGTTCACGCGCCGGGAACACGGCTCCACGCCATAAACAATCTTATTTGCATATTGACTATGCATTTATCGTTTGCCATGATCATGCCATCTTCATCCACGGACGGACTGATCATGTCAGCACAACGCGAGCACGGCATTCGGCACGAAACCCAGCGGGGCCAAGGCATGACCGAGTACATCGTCATCGTCGCGATGATCGCGGTGGCGGCGATCGCGGTGTATCAGTACTTCGGCCAGACGGTGCGCAACCAGACCGCCGCGATCGCCCAGGAGCTGTCCGGCAAGGACGGCACCGCCGCCAAGACCGCAGCCCAGACCGCCTCCGACAAGGCGAAGACGGTCGGCGACCAGAAGCACACCCTCGACACCTACGTGAACCAGGTCGGCAAGTAAGCCGGCGCACGGCGTCCAGGCCGACAGGCGAGCGGCGCAGTGGACATGCACCGGCCCCGGGCAGCGCATGCGTGCGGCGCAGGGCGACAGACGGGGCAGGTGCTGCCGCTCGCCCTCGTCCTGCTGCTGGCCGTCGCCGCCACCCTCCTCTACATGTTCAACACCGGCCAGCTCGTGCAGGAAAAGCTGCGCCTCACCAACACCGCCGACGCGGTCGCCTACAGCGCCGGCGTATTCGAGACGCGGATGCTCAACTACGACGCCTACGCCAACCGCGCCATCGTCGCCAACCAGATCGCGATCGGGCAGGCGGTGGGGCTGGCCTCGTGGGTGAAGTACATGGGCAGCTCGGCCGGCACGATCGGCCCATATCTGCACCTGATTCCCGGCGTCGGCACCGCGCTCGCGCAGTCGATGGAACAGTTCGAGTCGGCCATGGACACCCTCACGCCGGCGCTGGCCGGGGCGGTCGCGCGCCACGATGCGGCCATCCAGGCGCTGGCGCTGTCGCAGCAGCTCATGCACGGTCCGGACGACGCCGTGGCCCTGGCCGGCCGGCTCGCCCTGATGCAGCGCGTCGCGCGGGAGAACGACCCGCAGGCGGTCGTCGACCCGCTGCCGCTCGATGACGATTTCGCGGGCTTCACCCATTCCCATGCCAGCCACGACGAGCGTCGCCGCCTGGGCACGCTGGTCCATGACAGCCGCGAGGCCTTCCTGCAGAGCCGCAACTGGGACTTCGGGCTGGTCGTGCTCTGCCACGGTATCGAGTTGCGCAAGCGCGGCAGCACCGAACTGATCGACCTGGTCGATGGCTGGAAGTCGATGGACACGCTCTCGGCGCATCACCACCGCGTCCGCCGCTGGCGCTGCCGGCGCAGCGAACAGCCGATCGGCTACGGCACGGGGGCCTCCGACGATGCGCTTGCCGATCAGGCCTACACCTACGCCGGATCGCGGCACGCGAATCCGCGCGCGAGCGCGCAAGCGGATTCGCCATCCGGGCTCGCACGCGGCTTCGTCCCCGCCACCGTGGGCGGCGGCGCGATTCCCGCCTTCCGCGAACTCTCCGAGCGCGCGCTGGCGGCGGACGACCCCACGACCCGGCTCACCATCCGCGTCACCAAGTCCGCCGCGGCGCAGCGCTTCTCGGGCGGCGCGAGCAGCGTCAGGCCGGCCGGACGGTTGCAGCTCTTCGACGGCGCGATGGCGGGCGGCTACAGCGCGGCGATCTCGAGCGTGGAGGTCTTCTTCGCGCGTCCCGACGCCGGCAACCCCCTTCATCCCGGGCGCACCGAGCTCGGCAGCCTCTTCAACCCCTACTGGCAGGCACGCCTCGCGCCGGTGTCGGCGGCAGCGCGCGCCCAGGCACAGTTGCGCCAGGGCGACGCCCAGCTTCCATGACAACTTGCCTCGATCACGCGCTCCTGCAGCCCGGCCGCCCCCGGCGCCCTGTCCGCCGCGCTGCTGCCCTGTGCAGCGCCGCGGTGCTGTTGGCGGCCACCAGCGCCCTTGCCGCCGACAAGCTCCAGGGCGGATACGAGATTCATCGCCAGGGCGAGGTGCCCACGGCGCGTGAAGCGGCCAGACTGCACGTCCCGCACATGAAGGGCGTCTGCGCTCGCGAAGGCATCCCATTCAGATTCAGTGGCGATCTCGACACGGTGGGTAACTTCGAGGTCATCGAGCACCACCATCCGGGCCTGCGCAAGTCGTCGATCGTCACGCGCAGCATGGAGCTCGCCGCACTCTCGCTGTGCCACCTGGAGGTGCGCCAGCGCCAGAGCACCAGGATCAGTCATTACGGCGACAAGACGCGGACGGTGTTCACGCACCAGATCGACCCCCGACTTGGCCCGCGGCCCTGGACTCGGTACACCGACCCCCACCTCGACCGCGCGACGGTCGACCTGCTGCGCGAAGCCCTGTCGCTGGATACCCTCATTCCACAGGAGCTGCGCTCGGGCGAGGTCACGATCGGGACCGCGACCGGCCTCAAGGACGACCGCATCGCAGGGCGGGAATGCCGCTGGGTCCATACGCCGCCCCCGCTCGAGAGCCGCAGCTGCATGCTGCGCGAGGGCATCGGCATGCCTATCAATGAAGGCCTCAGCGCTGAATACGGCGGTGTCGTCGACGGCCGCCCTGTCGTGCTGATCCGCTCGCAGGTGGTGCGCTTCGACGGGCCGACCGCGATTCCGGCGAGCGTGTTCGAGCCCGGCGAGCGCGTCTCGCTCGACCCTCCGCCGCCGAACGCGACCACCCGCTGGTGCGAGACCGAAGCGGCGCGCACCGGCAGAAACCCATGCGCGCGTGGCGACGGCGATCTCGACGAGGTCGGCGAGCTCGGCGACATCGACGACGGGACCGCCGGGGACGACGGCGACCCGCTCGTCGCCCACTTCAACGCCCTGATCCAGGAATGGTGCGCCGTCGAGGCCAAGCGCAGCAGTATCCCCTGCCATGCGGACGGCCCGGGCCTTTCCGATCCCCGGGTCCGCCAGGCCATGGCCGCCTGGTGCGCGGAAGAAGCTGCGCACACCGGCATCAATCGATGCGAGAGACGCAGCCATGCGCGCAGCGGCAAGTAGACGGTACCCGCCCGCGCGGCGCATACGCGGCCAGTCGACCGTCGAGTTTCTGGTGCTTGCTCTGGTGCTGCTGCCGCTGTTCCTGATCGTGCCGCTGCTGGGCAAGCAACTCGACATCGCGCAGACGGCCGCGAGCGCGAGCCGCTACGTCGCCTTCGAGGGTATGGTCCGCCACGGCGGCAGCCTGCAGCCGTGGACCTCCGATGCGCAGCTGGCCGACGAGGTGCGGCGGCGCTTCTTCAGCGCCAGCGCCGCCCCGGTCAAGACCCGCGACGTGGCGGGCGACTTTGCCGCCCACCGCAACCCCCTGTGGACCGATCACCGCGGCGATGCGCTGCTGCCCTCGTTCGCCGCCGACGTCGGCGCCGCCAGTCGGCGCGCCGACCTGACACAGCCGACGGGCGCGGTGTTCGCGTCGAACATGGGGCTAGACACCAACAACCTGCACACCGGCTCGGTGCGTGTGAACGTGGCCGACGTCGCCGGTCTGGCACCCTTCGACACGCTCGGCCTGGCGATCGAGCGCCACACCACGGTGCTGGTCGATCCGTGGTCCGCGTCAGGGCCGGCTGCGGTGCAGGCCGCGCTGCGCCGGCAGCCCTGGCGCCTCGCGAGCCACTTCCCATTCGGCATGCTCGAGGCTGCCGCATCACCCTTGAAGCTCATCCCGCTCGTTCTGGAAGGTGCCCAGCTCCCCGACATCGGCCGTGTAGCCCCCGACATCGTCCCGGCGGACCGCATCCGATGAAGCGGACGTTCGCCCTGCTCGTGCTGCTCGCCGCGGCCGCCCCATCGACCGCCCTTGCGGACGCATGGCCGGCGCTAACCCATCCGCAGGCCGCCCGCGTCGAGCCCGTGGGCGAGCGCGTCCGCATAAACGGTGTGCCGATGCGCCTCACGCGGGTGATCACCACGGTCCCGGCCGAGGCTGCGGCAGCCCACTACCAGCGCGCGCTGGGCGCCCCGGTCGCGCACGCGCAGACGGGCCACACCCAGGTGCTGGCGCAGGCGCGCGGCGACTTCTTCATCACGGTCAGCGTCACGACGCTGGCTGACGGGCGCAGCGAGGTGCTGACCGCGGTCGCCGACAGCCGCGCCGCGCGCGCGGCTGTCGGCCGGCCCGTCGGGCTCACCCTGCCGGCGGGCTCCGAGCTGCTCTCGGACATCGAGTCGATCGACGGCGGCCTCGCGTCGCGCCAGCTCGTGCTCATCAATCCGCACGGCCTGCGCACCAACCTCGACCGGCTGTCGACAAGCCTCGCCGCGCGCGGGCTGCGCCCCGACGGCCCGCCGCTCGCCGACCGCGGCGACGCGCTCGCGCAGGCCTTCAGCGGCGCGGCGGGCGAAGCGCAGCTCGTCCTCGTGCGCCGCGACGGCGCCACCAGCGCCGTGCTCACCCTGCGCTCGAGGCAACCATGACACACCGCCGCCGCAGCGTCGCGCGCGGGCAGGCGCTCGCCGAATACCTCGCCGCCCTGCTCGTGCTGGCGATGCTGATCGGCTTCGGGCTGGGCGGCGAGGACTCGGTCGTCGACACCCTGCTCACCGCCGTGCGCACCGCCTTCGACCGCCAGAGCGGCTTCATCTCCCTCCCCTTGTGAGCACCCAAGATGGCCACGAACACGCCCAACCCCGCCAGCCCGCCCCCCCTGCGCAGCAGCCGCAAGAACTGGATCGTCCTCGCCGTCGCGCTCGCCCTGGGCGGACTGGCCGCCTACGCCGCGAGCAATTACCTCTCCGAGCGCATGGCCGAGATCGACGCCCGCGCAGCCGAGGTCGACACCGTGCAGGTCGTCGTCGCCAAGGCCAGCCTGCCGGCGGGCGCGTCGATCACGGCGGACGCCGTGGCCGTGCGCGAGATCCCGCGCACCTGGGCGCACTCCGGCGCGATCACGCCGGACCAGTACAGCCGCGCCGAGAGCCTCGCGCTCGCCTACCCCGCCGCGGCCGGCGAGCCGATCCTGTGGGCCCAGCTCGAAGGGCGCCGCGCGCCCACCTTCTCCGCCCGCCTGCAGTCCGGCCAGCGCGCGGTCACCGTGCCGGTGGACGAGATCAGCTCGCTGTCGGGCATGGTCGAGCCGGGCGATCGCATCGACATCGTGGTCTCGGCGCGCAACGAGACGCGCAACTTCACCTTCACGCTCTTGCAGAACGTCGCCGTGCTCGCCACCGGCAGCCACGCCGACCCCGAGGCGCGCGATGCGCAAGGCCAGCCCCGCAGCTACACCACCATCACGCTCGACACCTCGCCCGAGGACGCCAAGCGCGTCATCGCCGCACGCGAGGTCGGCCGCGTCACCGCACTGCTGCGCGCGCCGGGCGACCTCGCCGCCGTGTCCGGTGCCATCACCGACGCCCGCACGCTGCTCGGCCTGCCGGCCGGCGACGGCAAGGGCATCAGCTCGGTGCCGGTGATCTACGGCGGCGGCCCGATCACCAGCGGGCTGCAGATGAGCTCGCGTGCCGAGGCGCCCGAAGACTGATCCGGAATCCTCGGCCCGTGGGGGCGGGACTGCCCGCGAATTCAGCGCCCGATGAACGGCCATTCGCGGGCAAGCCCCCTCCGACCAGATCCCGCTCCCACGCCCAACAAGCTCGCGCTGCCACAAGAGCCCGCCCCGCAAGAGTCCGCACCCGCAAACGCCCGCCGCCACAGGAATCCGTCGCCAAGACGACCGGCACGCCCAGCCCGGCAATCCGATAGCCATCTCCCAGCCCTTCCCGAGCCCTCTTCTCCTCATCCCCACCGAACCGATGCGCCGCCTGCTCCGAACCCTGCTTCCCCTCCTCGCGCTGTGCTTCGCGCCCGCCACCCTCGCCGCCGCCATGCCCGAGCTCACCATGTTCCAGGGCGAAACCCGTGTCCTCGCCGAACCCAACGCCGGCCGCCTGGCGGTGGGTAACGGCAAGGTGCTGTCGGCCGCGGTGCTCGACGACCGCGAGATCCTGCTCATCGCAAACGACGTCGGCGTGTCCTCGCTGCACATCTGGACCGCCAAGGGCAGCAACCGTCGGGTCAAGGTCAACGTCGTCCCCGCCGAGACCCCGCGCGTCAACCGCGAGATCGCCGCCTTCCTCGCCAACATCCCCAACGCACGCAGCTCGGTGATCGGCGACAAGGTCGTGGTCGAGGGCGACAGCCTCAGCAACCGCGACCAGGCGCGCATCGAAGAGCTCGCAAAACGCTACCCGCAGATCATCAACTTCACCAACCCGGTCGGCTGGGAAAAGATGATCGTCATGGATGTGCAGATCGTGGAGTTCCCGATCAACATGCTGCGCGAGGTCGGGCTGGCCTGGAACGCCACCGGCGGCGCAGCCGTCGGCGGCATCTGGATGCCCGCCCGGCGCGGCAATGCCCCGCTGCAGATCGACATCCGCACCGGTGCCGAAAACGCGCCGCCCATCATCAACCCCAACGGCAGCGGCGAGCCGGTGCCGCTCACTTCCAGCCTCAATGTGCTCTCGGCCATCAACACCGGGCTCAATGCACAACTGCGCCTGATGGAGCAGAACGGCTCGGCCTCCATCCTCGCCCAGCCGGTGCTGTCCACCCGCAACGGCGCCGAGGCCAGCTTTCTGGCTGGCGGCGAGTTTCCCTACAGCGTCAGCAACATCAACGGCACCACCATCCAGTTCAAGCCCTACGGCATCCGGCTCGAGATCACACCGCGGGTGGACGACAACGGCGTGATCCGCGCCCGCATCATGAGCGAGGTCAGCGACCTCGACCTGTCGGTGATGGGCGACGCCGGCCCGGCGCTGCGCACGCGCAAGACCGAGACCGAGTTCAACGTGATGCAGGGCGGCACCATCGTGCTCAGCGGCCTGCTGACGCGCGACGTCAACGCCGCCATCGACAAGGTGCCCTTCCTCGGCGACATCCCGGTGCTCGGCGCGCTGTTCCGCTCGCGCCGCTTCCAGAACAACGAGACCGAACTGGTCGTCTTCGTCACGCCGCACGCGGTGGACAAGCACACCCTCGAGCAGGCCGAAACCCTGCTGCGCGCCCAACAGCGCATGGCTGACGTGCCGCGCGCCACCGAGCCAGACCTGGCCGCCATGCCGGGCCTGCCGGCGCCGGTCGAGGACCGCGTTGTACCGGGCAGCGCATTCCAGCGCGACGGCGACTACCCGTGGTCGAACAACTGATCGCGGAGCCTGCCCATCATGTTCCAGGTCACCATCCGCCACCCCGAGAGCGCGCCCCGCGTCGAATCGATCACCGACACCTCGGCGATCATCGGCAAGGGCCGCGAATGCCGGCTGCGCCTGCCCGGCTGGAAGATCGGGCGCGAACACGCGCGCATCTACCGAAGCAAGACCGGGCTCTACATCCAGGATCTGGGCCAGCTCTTCGGCACCACGGTGAACGGCGCGCGCATCCAGCAGCACGGACCGATCGCGCCCACGGATCAGATCGTGGTGGGGCCGTTTACGCTGGTCATCGAGGACAGGATTCAGGCGCAGGGGATCAGCACTGACGCGCCCGCCGGCACGGTCGACGCGGCCATGGCAACCAGCGCCGCCGGGGCGTCGCAGCCTTCGGCGCTGGCGCCGGTAACACATCAGGGGCACGCATCTCACGCAACGCGCCCCGCACACCCGGCACACGCCGCACGCCCGCCCGCAGCGCCCCCCGCCCCCACGCCCGAGCAGTTCTGGCGCAAGCACATCCACGAAGCCCTGCTCGACGCCATCGACCTGCGCCGGCGCGACCTGGTGCGCATGAGCGACGCCGAGCTGCGCGCCGAGACCGAGTCCCTGCTGATCGAGCTCATCGACCAGGAAGCCGCGCTGCCCGAGTCCATCGATCGCGACAGCCTGCGTCGCGACGTGCTCGACGAGGCGGTCGGCCTCGGTCCGCTCGAGGCGCTGCTCGACGACGACTCGATCACCGAGATCATGGTCAACCGCCACGACGAGATCTACATCGAGCGCCGCGGCCGCCTCGAGCGCCACCCCGGCAGCTTCACCAGCGACCGCGCGGTGCTCGGCGTCATCGAGCGCATCGTCACCCCGATCGGGCGGCGCATCGACGAGTCCTCGCCGATGGTCGACGCCCGCCTCAAGGACGGCTCGCGCGTAAACGCCATCATCCCGCCGCTCGCCATCAAGGGCCCGGCGCTGAGCATCCGCAAGTTCGGGCGCAAGGTGCTGACCGACGCCGACCTGCTCGCCTTCGGCGCGATGAGCCCGCAGATGGCCGCCTTCATGCGCATCTGTGTCGAGCAGCGCAAGAACATCCTGATCTCCGGCGGCACCGGCTCGGGCAAGACCACGCTGCTCAACGTGCTGTCGAACTTCATCCCCGACGGCGAACGCATCATCACCATCGAGGACGCCGCCGAGCTGCGCCTCGCCCACTCGCACCTCATCAACCTCGAGGCGCGCCCGCCCAACGCCGAAGGGCGCGGCCAGATCGCCATCCGCGACCTGGTCAAGAACGCGCTGCGCATGCGCCCCGACCGCATCGTGGTGGGCGAGTGCCGCGGCGGCGAGGCGCTCGACATGCTGCAGGCGATGAACACCGGCCACGACGGCTCGCTCACCACGCTGCACGCCAACAGCCCGCGCGACGCGCTCGCCCGCCTCGAGACCCTGGTGCTGATGGCCGGCATGGACCTGCCGCTGACCGCAATCCGCGAGCAGATCGCCTCGGCCATCGACCTCGTCATCCAGCAGGCGCGCCTGCCCGACGGCCGCCGCGTCATCACCGCCATCGTCGAGGTCGCCGGCACCGAATCGGGCCGCATCCAGATCCAGGAGCTGTTCCGCCACGAACAGCGCGGCCGCGACGCCGAGGGGCGCGTGCTCGGCCGCTTCACCGGCTGCAACGCGGTGCCCGCCTTCTACGAGGAATTGGCCGAATCCGGCGTGCAGCTCGATCTGTCGCTGTTCTCCGCGCCGGGCGAAGGGGGCGGCGCATGAACCTCGGCGTCGTCCTGGCCGTGGTCGCCATCACCATCGCGCTGCTGGTGTGGGCGCTGGTGGACATCGGCACCCGCCTGCTGCAGGCGTGGCGCGAGCGCTTCACGCGCGAGACCGGCTTTCACCTGCGCGAGCTGTTCCTGTTCGTCGATCCGGCGCGGCTCTATGTGCTCAACCTCGCGCTCACGCTGCTCGGCGCGGGCGCGGCGTGGCTGTTCACCGGCAGCATGCTCGTGGCGCTGGCGGTCGCCGTCGTGCTCGTGCTGTCGCCCAGCCTGGTCTTGCGCTGGCTGCGTGCGCGCCGCATCGAACACGTCGAGCAGCAGCTCCCGGACGCCCTGCAGATGCTCGCGGGCACCGCGCGCGCCGGCCTGTCGCTGCCGGCGGCCATCCGCCAGGTGAGCACCGAGCTCGCCCCGCCGCTGCAGCAGGAGCTGCTGCTGGTGCAGCACGAGCAGCGCCTCGGCGTGAGCCTGGACGACGCGCTCGAGAACCTCGCCCGGCGCATCCCCGCGCAGCCGGTCAAGCTGATGGTGTCGGCGATGCGCATCGCCAACGAGACCGGCGGCGGCCTGGCCGAGACGCTCGAGCGCACCGCCACCACCCTGCGCAGCCAGCACGCCATGGCGCTCAAGATCCGCGCGCTGACCGCCCAGGGCAAGCTCCAGGCCTGGGTCGTCGGGCTGCTGCCGGTGTTCCTGCTGTGGGTGCTCCACCGCATGGAGCCCGAGGCCATGGCGCAGTTGTGGACCACGCAGCTCGGCTGGGGCGTGCTGGCTGCGGTGATCGTCATGGAATTCATCGGCGTGCTGCTCATCCGCCGCATCGTCGCCATCGACATCTGAGCCGCCCATGATCCCCACCTCCTCGCCCCTGCTCCTGACGCTCGACCCGCGCTGGGTCATCGCCGCCATCGCGCTCAGCATCGGCCTGTCGGTCGCGCTCGTCGCCTGGCTGGTCTCGCGCACGGCCGCCGCGGTGCCGCAGCAGGACCGCATCTGGCTCGACGCCCCGCCGCCGGGCTACCGCATCGTGTGGTGGCCGGTGCAGTGGCTCGCCCACTACCTGCGCGCGCTGCTGCCCGAGCGCCAGGCGCAGGCCGGCCTCGCCCGCCTGCGCCTGGCCGGGCTCGACTACGCGCTCGATGCGGCGCAGTTCCTCGCCGGCCGGCTGGTGTGGGCGCTGTTGTGCGCCGCGTTCGCGGCCTGGGTGGCGGTCGCCTTCGCCTTCTCCGTGCCCTGGGCGACGCTCGCCGGGCTCGCGCTCGGCTACGCCTTCCCGCTCGTGTGGCTGCGCGACCGCATCGAGCTGCGCCGCCGCCTCACCTTCACCGCCCTGCCCTTCATGCTCGACCTCATCACCCTGTGCGTCGAATCCGGGCTCAACCTCAACAGCGCCATCGCCCAGGCCGTCGCCAAGGGCCCGAGCGGCCCGCTGCGCGACGAACTGGCCCGCCTGATGCGCGACATGCGCGCCGGCCGCCCGCGCAGCGAAGCCCTGCGCGACATGGCCGCGCGGCTCGACATGGCACCGGTCACCAACTTCGTCTCCACCCTCATCCAGGCCGAAGCCACCGGCATGAGCCTGGGCCCCATCCTGCGCGCCCAGGCCGAACAGCGCCGCACCGAACGCTTCGCCCGCGCCGAGAAGCTCGCCATGCAGGCCCCGGTCAAGCTGCTGTTTCCGCTGCTGTTCTTCATCTTCCCGTGCGTGTTCGCGATCCTGATGTTCCCGATCGTGATGAAGTTCATGGCGGCGGGGGTATGAGCCTACGCCCTGCGTCCGCCGGCGGCGCGGCGTTGGCGGGGCACGCCGATTCTGCCGCGGGAATACCTGCCGCGCCCTCGCCGCTCACCCTTCACCGTGCCGAACGCTGGTTCGACCGCCTGCGCGGCCTGCTCGGCTCGCCCCCGCCAGCGCCCGGCCATGCGCTGCTGATCACCCCGTGCGCGTCGGTGCACACCGCCTTCATGCGCTACCCGATCGACGTCGTCTTCGTCGACCGCCACGGCCGCATCCTCAAGGTGGTCGAGGCCCTGCCGCCCTGGCGCGCCACGGCCTGCTGGCGGGCCCGGCACACGCTGGAACTCGCTGCGGGCGAGGCGCGACGGGTCGGTCTCGTTCCGGGCGCAGCACTCTCGGCCTCCCTCTTGCATCCCCAACCGGAGTCGGTTTCATGAAAACCCGTCTGCTCGCCACAGTCCTCTTCAGTCACTGCCTTGCCGCACCGGTTTGGGCATTCGACCCCTTCGGCATCGTCGATCAGGTCGCCCGCCAGATGCTGCCGAAAGAGGTGGCGAATACCGTGCGCAGCATCACTCAGGCCAGTGCAATGGCAGTACCCGCTGGCGCATCCCTCCCCGACACCAGCAACGGACAGGCCATCCTCTACACCCGGAACGGCTGCGGTTATTGCGTGGCGGCCGTGCGGCACCTCGACTCCACGGGTGCGCGCTATGTCGAAAGGAACGTCCAATACGACCCCATCGCCGCATCCGAATTCCGCGGCCTGGGCGCGCAAGGCGTACCCGTGCTGGTGGCTGGCGCCCAGGTCGTCGAAGGGTTCGGAGCGGCTCGGTACGACAAGGCGATTGCCTCGATGCCGCCACCGCGAGCTGCCCGCGCAGATGCCGTCGGCGCCAGCGCTGCGCCCCCGTCCAACCCGACCACCCTTCCTGCCGTCGGCGATCGCCTCTCGGCAGCGCACGGCGTACTCCCGCTTCTCGGCGGCCCGCGGCCGGATGGCATCAGACTGGGTACCCTGGCACGCGGCAACACCCTCACCTACGTCGGCCCTGCTCGCAACGGCTACCTTTTCGTACGTGCTGGTCAGATCGAAGCCTGGGCCGAGGCCAGCAAACTCTCGGCTGCACGATGAAACGTCTGCGCGTACCCGAAGGCCCCGAGCCGCCGTACTGCCGAGGCGCCACCCTGGTCGAATTCGTCATCGCCGGCCCGCTCGTGCTCTTCATCCTGCTCGTGCTGATGCAGTACGCGCTGCTCTTTCACGCCAAGAGCCAGCTCAACTACGCCACCTTCGAGGCCGCCCGCGCCGGCACCGTCGCCAACGCCCGACCGGTCGCCATCCGCGTCGCGTTCGAGCGCGCCATGACCGGCTACCACGGTGGCGGCACCACCACCGGGGAACTCGCCGCCTCGCGCGCCAGGGCGCTCGCCGAGGCGCCCTTCACCCGCATCGAGATCCTCTCGCCCACCAAGGAGAGCTTCGACGATTACCACAGCCCGGCGCTCGCCGCGCGCATGGGCGGATCCGGGCGCGTGATCCCCAACACCCACCTCGCCCATCGGGACTGCCCGATCGACCGCCCCGGCTGCCCCAGCAACCCGGCCGCCAACGCCAGCGGCCAGACCCTGCAGGACGCCAACCTGCTCAAGCTGCGCATCACCTACGGCATCCCGGTGCAGAAGCAGATCCCGCTCGCCGGCCTCTTCATGGCACGCGCGCTCGCCGTGCTCGACCCCGCCGATGGCGACGCCTTTCGCGCCGGATTGATCGCCGACGGGCGCATCCCGGTGGTCGCCCACACCGTCATGCGCATGCAGTCGCCGGCGATCGAGGCCGGCAATGCATCGTCGCCGGGACCTGGAAACGCAGGCAAGCCGGTCGATCCAGGGCCGCCACCGCAGGGACCGGGACTGCAGCCATGTCCGGTGACCGATCCGGCGTGCGCTCCCCCGACCGACCCCCCTCCCGCACCAGAGCCTGTGCCAGGTGGCTGTGACCCCCTCACCGACCCCGGCTGCGGGTCCCCGCCCTCATGTCAGGCGCCTGCGGACTGGCTGAAGGGCATCAGCACCACCCCGACAACGCCATGACGCGCCGCCCACCTCCGTCACCGCTATGAACACTGCCCATACCTACGTCCGCACCCTGCTCGCACGCTGCCTGCTCGGCCCCGGGCTCGGCCTCCTTCTCGCCCTCCCGCCGGCGGCCTTCGCAGCCACGTCGAGCGGCAGCGTTCTTCCCACGCCCAGCCAACAATCCCGCCCTCAGTCGAGCGCCCTCGACCCGAACTGCCTCTCGATCGAAGGCGGCGACCCGGCGGCCGCGCACCCCTGCGGCGAGTCACCGCCAGCAAGCCAGGACAGCCCGGACGGTGTCGCCCATGGAGCGGGCAACCCGGTCGACGTCATCACCGGCAACAAGTACCAGCGCGAAACCGACCTGCCCGCACTGCCGGGCGTGCTCGGCATCGAGATCGTGCGCCATTACAACAGCGCCCAGGCCGGCACCGATGCGCCGCTCGGACTGCTCGGGCGCGGCTGGCGGCTGTCTTACGAGACCGATCTTCATGTGATGGGCGCGCAACTGCAGATCGTGCAGGCCGACGGCACCCGCCTGGTGTTCGCGCCCGATCCTGCCCAGGCTCGCCGCTACCGCCACCCGGACCCGGCCCGGGGCTGGATCTCGGCGAGCACCCGAGCCGGGGTCGGCCCACACGTGGCGACGTATCACTGGGCCTGGCCCGACGGGCGCACGCTGGACTTCGATGCGCGCGGCAAGCTGGTGCAGATCCGCATGCCCGCCGGCGAATTCCTCAGCCTCGCGCGCGGCCTCGATGGCGAACTGGTGAAGGTGACCGACCCCCAAGGGCGCAGCCTCACTTTCGAGTACCCCCCGCGCAGCAGCCGCGGTTTTCGGGGGGTGGTGGCGATCACCAGCCCGCTCGGGCGCTTCACCTATGCGCACCAGAACGAGCGTGCGCTTCCCGGGCTGAGCAACCTCGTCGCCGCCAGCCACCCCGACGGCACCGTCCGGCGCTACCACTACGGCGCCGACGCCGGCGAAGCAGCGTCGGCGTGGCCGCACCATCTCAGCGGAATCTCCCTTACGCCGGCTCCGGCTGCGACTCGAGCCGAGGGCGAAACGCGCGAGCGACGCCTCGCGACTTACGCCTACGATCGCGCCGGACGCGCGGTGATGAGCGTGCGCGGCACCCCGCGCAGCCTGGACGAGTCCGGCCAGCCGCGCCCCGGCACCGGCATCGAGCAGGTCGATCTGGAATTCGCGGGGTCGGACCGGACCGTGCTCACCAACAGCCTCGGCCAGCGCACCACCTATCGCCACACCCGCGTCCACGGCCAACCCCGCCTGCTGGAGGCGATCGGCCCCGGCTGTGCCCGCTGCGGCGAGACGAACGTGCGCTACCAGTACGACGAGCTCGGCCGACTCGTTCGCATCACGCGGCTCGATCCAGCGGGCCAGCCCGTCGTGGCCGAAACCCTGGCCCGCGACCACGCTGGCCGCGCGCTGCGCAGATTGCTGCAGCCCTTCGTCGGCGGCAAGCCCCTGCCCGAACGCCTGCTCGCACGCTACGAATACGCCGACGGTTCGCCCCGCCCCGTGCTCATCGCACGCCCCAGCGTCGTCCCGGGGCGCGAGCATCGGCTGCAACTCGCCTACAACGACGCAGGCCAGGTCACGCGGATGGTGGAAAGCGGCTTCAGCCCGCTCGACGCGGACGGCGAGCCGATCGACGGCCCGAGCCGCGCACGGCCGATCGAGCGCACCAGCACCTTTACCTACACCCGGATCCATGGCCGCTCCCTGCTCACCACCACCGACGGGCCGCTAGCGAACGGCCCCGAAGGTTCGCCCGCCGACTCCGACATTTCGACCTTCGACTGGGATGCCGCGGGAAACCACTTCACCACACTCACCCTGCCCGGCGGCCGACGCAGCACGCTCGAGCACGATCCCGCGACCGGCATGTTGAAGGGCGTGCGCAATGACGAAGGCTTCGGCACCCGCTACACCTTCAACCTGCGCCTGCAGCCGACGACCATTAGCTTCGATGGCCCCGGCCAGGCACCTGCGCAGACTAGGCACCTCGAATACGACGCACTCGGGCGGGTGGTCGAAGCGCGCACCCCCTCTTCACCGGCCTCGAACTGGCTTCGAGAATGGGACGAGCACGGACACCTGCGCTGGCACGCCAGCGCCCTCGGCGTGCTCGACACCTTCCGCTACGACACCGAAGGACGGCCACTCGAACGCAGCCGGCGCAGCGCGCGCTTCGAGCAGACGGAAAACCTGCGCTATGACGCGCAAGGCCGACTCGTCTCGGTCCGCGACAACGCCGGCCGCGGGCGCGACTGGCACTACGACGCGCGCGGGCGCCTGCAATACGCCATCGACACCGACGGCCTGATCCACCCCGCACGCGCTGAAGCCGCGCCCCGCGTCGAGGACACGGCACCCACGGCCTCCGTTCGCCAGCTCCGCGACGATTTCGGCCGCATCGTGTGGCGACGCAGCGCCGACAGCGGCACCGTGTTGCACGAGTACGACGCCGCCGACCGCCTCGTCGCCATGCGCGATGCCCGCGGCAACCATGCCCGCTACGACTACGACCCCGAGGGCCGCATCCAGCGCCAGCGCATCACCGACGCCGGCAGCGGCGCCGTGGAAGAGACGCTGTGGCGCTACCAAGGCCGCCGCCTCGTCGAACTCATTCACCCCACCCAGCGCGAACGCTACGAATACGACGCCCGCGGCCTGCGCACGGCACGCATCGTCACCCTGCCCACCGAGCGCGGTGAGCTGAGCATCGTGACCCGCTACGAGCATGACGAGCGCGGCCAACTCGTCGCCACCACGCTGCCCGACGGCAGCCGCCTGCGCTACGTGCGCAACGGCCAGGATCAGGTCGTGGCGCTCAAACGCGACGCCGTCGGCGCTTCGTGGCCAATCTGGCCGGCGGGCGAGCAGACCCTCGCGGAAGGCTTCGAGCGCGACCTCGCCGGCCTGCGCAGCCATGTCAGTGGCAACGGCATCCACACCCTCCACCAGCGCAGCCGCGAAGGCGTACTGGCGCGCGTCGTGCATCGGCGTGTTTCACCGCCGCGGCTCGAGACGGCAGCCACATCGCCGATGGAGCTGCTCGGGCGCAGCACGCGGGAGATCGCCGAGCGCCTGCTCGGCATCGCGCCCGCGCATGCCCAGGCGGACCACTCCGGCGCCAAGGCGGACCCCGATTTCACCGGCAAACAAGCAGAAAGCGCGGCCCTGCCCGGCGCCCTCGGCCTCGTCGACGACCCGGCGGCGCTGCTCGATCATCGCTACCTGTGGGATGTGCGCGGCAACCTCCTCCACACCCGCCAGCGTGCCACCGCCGACGGCGCCCAACCGAGTACGACCGGCCACGCCTACGACCGGCACGGTCGCCTGCTGAGCTCGGTCCGCTGGCAGGTCAGCAATCACGCACCCACCGAGGAAGCCGTCTGGCGCTTCGCCTACGACGCCACCCAGCGCCGGGTCCTCAGTCAGCAAGGCGTCCGCTCGCAGCACGAACTGAGCACCGGCACGCAACCTGGCCGCTTCGAGCCCGGCACCCACCGGCGCGCCAACCCCTCTGCCCCCGCCCGCTACACCGCCAGCGGCCAGCCCGAGCGCTGGGGTGACCGCGAATACGACTGGGACGCCCGCGGCCGCCTCATCGAAGTCCGCGAGCACGGCAACGTGCTGGCCCGCTACCGCTACGACCACCGCGGCCTGCGCAACACGAGGCAAGTCGGCAACCACACGACCCACACCCTCTACGACGAGCACCGCCAGCCCCTGGCCGAACTCGACGCCGACGGCCGTATCCTGCGCCAGTACGTCTGGCTCGCCGACCTCCCGCTCGCCGTAATCGACACCCCGCACGGCGTCGCGCCCGCGCAGCCCGACCACGGTGTCACGGCGAACTTCGCAGGCGAACTCTCCCGTCTGCTTCGCGCGGCGTTCGCCGAGCCCGAGCGCATCGTCTGGCTGCACGGCAACCACCTGGGCGCACCCGAGCTCGCCACCGACGCCAGCGGCGAGGTCCTCTGGCGCGCCACATACGCCCCCTTCGGCGCCGCCACCATCCACGCCCGCGACTTCACGCTCGACTTGCGCCTGCCCGGGCAGATCTTCGATGCCGAGACGGGGCTGCACTACAACCGCGCCCGCTACTACGACCCGGAAGCGGGCCAGTACCTCACCCCCGACCCGCTCGGCACGCCGGACGGGCCGAATCCGTATGCGTATGTGGCGTTCAACCCGCTGCGGAACGTGGATCCGGATGGGTTGATTCTGTTTGCGTTTGATGGGACGGATAACAGCGATGATCCGGACTGGCTGACGGAGAAGGGAAGTACGGTCAGCAATGTCGTTCACTTCCGACAGACCTACGATGGCCCGAGGCGCTACGTCACCGGCGTGGGCACCGACCACGCCGAACGCGATACGTATGGAGACATCATCTCGCGAACCTACGACGCCGGTCTGGTGCCGGACCGTGGCGGCAACTATTCCGGCCCCGACCGTATCGAGCGTATGCTCTTGTATTTCAACGACGAGGCGGAGCGTCTCGGCAACGAGACCATCATGGACGTCGACATCGTCGGCTTCAGCCGTGGCGCAGCACAGGCGCGCGACTTTGCCAATCGGCTGGTGTCGGCAACCCGCGATGGATGGTATCGGTACTACCGGCACGACGAAGACGGTTCCCTTCAAATGAGGAATTCCAAACCCATCGCGGCCTGCCAACGCGTCAACTTCCGCTTCATGGGTCTGTTCGACACCGTGCTGTCAACAAACCGCAGTGATGTGGCCTACGACCTGAGCATTCCCTCGGAATTTGCTCATGTCGCGCACGCCGTTGCCCTGAACGAATACCGGAGCGCGCCCGCTGGACTCGATGCATTCTGGACGGCGCCCGCCAACTTCCTGTTCTGGGATGACACGAGAATCCACTTGCCGAAAGATGACCACTTTGGCGGTTTCCAACTCGAGAGCATTGGCGCGAGTACGAACCAGGTCGGTCGGGTGCGCATCGAACGTGGCTTCATCGGCGCGCATGCCGACATCGGCGGCGGCTACGGCGATGACGATGGGCTGTCGACGGTGGCGCTGCACTGGATGGTGGCACAGGCGCAGATCGCGGGCGTGGCGATGGACCTGGCGCAGTTGCGTCCCATTGACATGGGCAACCCCTTGATCCACGACCAGAGCAATGTGATTCGCTTCGGTGACCCACGAGGGGCGCCAAAGGAGTTTGAAGTGATCGACCCGGATCGACCACGCCTGACTACGCGTACATACCGCCCCGAGGACCGCCCCGTCGTTGGCGGACTGGGCGGCGGCACGCAGCGCACACAGACCTTCGGTAATGCAGAAGCAGGGGGGAACCGCAGCATGGTCAACGCTGAGACCCACCAGTTCATCACCTACTTGCCGCGCCGCCCCGACAACGTGGAGGCCTTGATCGTGCCGACGAACGACATCGGGGGCCTGCGAGGTGTGCCGGGGAATCACGCTCCGAGCAACGCTACCGGCACGGTGAACATGCGGGCCTACCTGAGCTGGCTGCGCGAACATGGCTACGTGTTCGCTGGAGATTACCGCCATGAATGAATCTCGCCGACATATTCTGAAATCGTTGCCCGCGCTGGCCGTGCTGCTCACCGGCTGCAACTCGGATGCAGAGAGGGCTGCCGTTGCTCGTGACCCGGACGCTGCATTGCGCTACAAATTTCGCGGCATCCGTGGTGGAGAGCGGCGGATCGACGCCTTCAAGAAGGAGGGGGGCGTTGCGCTGTACCTCGAGTCGGGCCTGCTCTTTGATGCCGGAGTGTTCAACAGAGGTGCCAGCGTTTCCGGATACGGCGGCGGCTCTGCCGGCGACCGCCTTGTCGTGCCGAAGACCCTGCGCCTGGTCCGCTACTCCGCGGATTCCCGCAGGCTGGGCGGAATCACCTACCCCGCCTACGACGGCACCCCGATCCTGGACGTCACCGTCCCCATCGCCGAGCGCATCCCCGACGAGGTACTGGACCGCGTCCGCAAGTACAAGGGCTCGCTGATCCTCAAGCTGCGGATCCACCCCAAAACGCTGATGGTCGGCTGGGAGGTTCGAAACGGCCGGAGCTACCCCTTCAAGCGCGACAAGTACGGCAACGCCTACACCACGGATGAAGACGACATGGTCGGCGGGGACTTCTCCGAACGGCGGGTGCAGCATCGCTACCTCGACGGGCGCTTTCAGATGGTCGAATCGAAAGGCTGGTACATCGACCCCGACACCGGCCAGCGCGTCGAGGCGGATTTCTGACCCGCCCCACCGGAATGTGCTCCGGCGGAGCGCACCGCTACCCCCGCCCCATCTCCTGCAGCTGAATGATCAGCATCGCCAGCCGCCGGCTGAGCGCGCGGCGGCGCGCGTCACCCGGCTCCAGCCCGTCTATCTCCGCCCGCAGCGCCGCGATCTCCCTGCGCAGCGCGATCTCCGGCGGCGTGAAACCGGCGTTGCGCAGCACCTTGTTGACCATCCGCTGCTCGGGCGACACGAACAGTTCGTCGTCGAACACGAGCGGTCGGCCGGCGCCGGGCAGGTTCGCGAAGTCGCCGTTGCGCTCGGCATCGAGGATGCGCTGCTCGGCGAGGATGTCGAAGATCGAGGCCATGCGGGATGAGGGGTTCAGCGCTCGGCGGGCAGGCCCGGCCAGTCGGCGGCGGTGAGGGCAAACTTGTAGGCGAAGGCGCTCCACGAATCGCCGCGGCGCAGGGCGTCGATGAAGCCGGCCCGGTCGGTGACCCAACTGCCGCCGACCAGGGTGACGCCGCGCGCAAACAGCGGATCGGGCAGGCAGCCGGCGCTGGGGCCGATGAGCACGATGCGCTCGGCGCGGCGGCAATGGGCGAGCATGGCCGGGGCGGCGTGGGTTTCCAGCACCGAGCCGAGGATGCTGTTGGGTCGGTAGGTGGCCAGGCCCTTGAGCTTGGCGCGCCAGGCCTGCAGGTACAGGCCCTTGAAATCTTCGTA
>JAANMY010001050.1_pt1 | contig 33832 bp, 21 predicted proteins | sample 7279691 | NCBI WGS metagenome assembly JAANMY01 (sample SAMN14094543, study PRJNA606508) | bioreactor metagenome | isolation source: A lab-scale SPAN reactor treating ammonium-rich wastewater day 388 | place: Ireland: Galway | collected 2018-02-07
CTCCGCTCCAGTGGCAGCGGATGACCGCACGGTTCTCTACATCGACGTGGACGGCGTCCTCCAGCACGTGCGCGACGACCGCTGGGCGCCCCGCCACGACGCCGCGGAATTTCTGGAATGGGCGCTCGCCCGCTTCCGCTGCCGATGGCTCACGTCATGGAGAAACCCCAACGAGACCGTGCCGGGCGAGCTGGGCATCCGCGTGCCCCCGGGCATCGAGGAGGTGCGCTGGCGCGAAGCGGGTCCCTTCCCCCCGTTCAAGGCCATCGCCATCCGCGATGACGAGGACTGGCTCTGGGTCGAGGACGCCCCTTCCACCTTCGACATCGACCACCTCCGCGCCCGGGGTGCGACCGACCGCCTCATCCGCGTCGACCCCCTGCCGCCCTCGGTCCGCCAGACGGGCGTCTTCGAGCGATTGGAACGGGCGTCGCGTGTTCCACCAAAATAGCTAGGAAGGGCGGGACCCACCAACCTACAACGAGCCGTTCGACCACGAATAGAAACCTATGGACACGAACCCTCCAAGGAGCGGCGGTTTTTAACCGCCGAATTTAGGATGAACGCCCTGATGGTCATCTGCCCGTATCGCTGGAACGGCACTTGGGTCTTCGACGACGAGGCCGCGGGCCTGCAGCGCGAGCCCTTCGTCGCGGGGATCGACACCATGATCGACCGCCTCACCGCCGATATCCCCGATGCCGAGCGCGGCTTCCGGATGGTGTTTTCGGCCGCGCCATTCCCCGGCCACACCGTCCGGCTGGAGTGGCGTCGCGAGGAATCGGGCGGCAACTGGTACCACTGCCCCCAGCTGGCCATGGAGGGCTGGCTCTGCCCGGCGCTGTTCAAGTACTTCGACAACGCCCCGCCGGAGATCTACGCCAAGCTCGACCCGATCCCGCACCCGCCGGAGGCATCCGGCGGACACCATTGACTTCGCTGGCTTGGTTCAGGGGCGAGACATTCTCGCGCCTCGATCATGGTTCATGGGCGGTCGCGTCTGACGATCTCTTCACGAATCCAAGACGGATCGCGCCGGAGGTCGAGAATCGCGATCACCTGTGTCTCCCCGGGCTGGTCTTGGTAGTAGATGCCAAAAGGAAAGCGGCTGGCCAACATTCGATGCAGGCCGAAATGGCGGGGGTGGATGCCGTGGAACAGCGACAGGCTCTCGATATCGGCAAGGAGCGAGTCCACACAATAGTCTCCGATGCCAAGTTCCTGCGCATCATAAAACGCTCGCGCCGCCTCGATGTCCCCGGCGGCCTCGGCCAGAACCCTCACCGGCCACATGCCCGCTACCTTCCTAGGCGCGCCTTCAGTTCGGAAACTGACAGGAACTTGCCCTCGCCCGATTCGATCTTGTCCAACCGCTCGCGGAGCACCTTGCCATGCCATTCGGGCGATTCGGGCGGAACGGGGTCGCCGGCAATCGCCGCCCAGAGCATCTCCATGGCAGCCAGTCGCTCGGTCTGGCTCATCTGCTGAATGTCAGAAGCTGCCAACATGCCGAGAATCTATCGCCTCGCGGCCAATCCGCCAACCGCAGAGTACAGCACAATGGCCGCTGAATTTCGCCCCCCAACGGCGCTCGCCATTAGTCGTTCCCTGCAGTTCCCCGATCCCGACGAAACCACGAAAGCACGCGAATGGACACGAATCGCCGCGCGCACGCCGAACCATCTCCCCGTCGCCTCGTCGCTCACCGCTCTTGGACGTTGGATGTCGAATGTTGATTATTGGACGTTGTCCTCCCCCCCTGGGACCACAGATGTCCCTCCCGGCGGGTATAATGAAGAACGGAGCAAAAAATGGACTATCCCTTGGGCAGCTTCCCGCGATTCGGGCATCAGGAACGCTGGGCGCAGGAGCGCCGGGAGCGCGCCATCGAGAATTCGATCACCACGCGGCGGTGGAACGCGTACTGGCGGCGCCAGCGCAAGGCCCTGGGTACGTCCCTGCTCCGGGAGTTTGGGCCCGCGCCCGATGCCGATGACGCCCGCGCCGCCCTCATCCGCCTGGGCAACATCGGGCTCGATTGGTTGCGATTCATCCCCCGCGTGAATCACAAGATCAAGGCCGAGGCCACTATCGCGGCACAGCTCTCGGCGGAGGCCGAGGCGATCCACCGTGAGGTGGAAACCATGGCCTCCGCGTTTGCGCGGCTCCCCGTCTTGGTCGACAGCCCCGCCTGGGTCGCCGCCATCCGACGGATCGAGGCCCACCATGGCGATCTGGGTCCACGCATCGAGAGCCTCAAACAGCGCATCGCCGCTGCCCGAATCGGCCCGATCCGTCTGCTCTGGATGCGGTTTAAGACATCTATCGGCTGGGAGTGATAGCCTCGTGGCACAACGGCGGGGGTTTGGAGTGACTCACCAGCGTCATTGGCGCAACTGCCCTCCCGCGCTGCGACCTCCAGGATCCGGCCGATGCCCTTTCCCCGCCCACCAAAGAGGCAACGACTCACAGCGTTGCGCGAGCGAGCTACCGGGCGCGACACTTCGATCGGGACATTTCGATTGAGTATTGGGACGCGGGCCGTTACCGTAACCCTCCTGCTCGCAACAGCTTCGAATCACCGCCGCAGTCTGCCATGGATCAACACGAAGGCGTCTCGAACAAGTCGGTCTCCTCGCTTCGACGAGCAGCGAAGGCAGGCGATCACCACGCACAGTTGGCGCTTGCTTTGAAGTACTTGGGGCGCGAGCACGGGTTGCGGCGCGATTACCGAATCATCGCCCGGTTGCTGCGAATGTGCGCTCCCGCTCTACCTGCGGCGGCTCTTGAGTTCAGTCATCTCTACCGAGAAGGCTTTGGCGTCCGCCCAGATCCACACGCCGCTGATCGATGGCTCCTCCGCTCGGCACACGGCGGCCACGTCCCGGCGATGGTAGAACTCGCCGATCGAGCGGCCACCGGCAACGATATCGAAACCGCCATCAAGTGGGCGCGAGCGGCCCATGACCAAGGCAACATTGAAGGAACTGCCTTGTTGGGCCTTCTGTTCGTAAAGCATCCCAACGGGCACAACGATGCAGAAGCGGGACGGGCGCTTCTCGATGCTGCCGCAGAGGGCGGTCAGTTCGATGCGATACTTGCATTGGGGTATATCTGGAGCGAGGGGCGCGGTGTTGTTCCGGATGGAGCCAAGGCCATTCGCTACTTTAGGATGGCGGCACCGCATTACAGCCGGGCCCAAATCGGTGGATCACCCTGCGAGGCGCTATGGCGAATATATAGCGAAGGGAAACTCGTGCCCCGCGACATCACGCAAGCGCTCCATTGGTTGGCTGCGGATGTGGCAACTCATAGCGAGACGCCCTTGCTCGAACTCGCCCGGATCTTCCGAGAGGGCGATGGAGTCAAAGCGGACGAGACCCTGGCAGAATTTTGGGAGAACCGCGCAAAGGAATGGTGAAATACCATGTGTCATGACCCGCCGGAATGGAACGATTCCCACCAGGAGCATTGATGGCGTGAAGACAGACAAACTCGCGATTCGGAAGTCAGCAGGGCAATGCCGAGGCGCGCCCAAGGGACACCGGCGCATCGTCGATCTCCGATCGAGGAGTCCCGGCCCCCCATCCGGCATGCTCCGCGATGGCCATGCCCATCCCCTGACGGCGCGCCGTCCCGGCTCCAGCATGAACGACGCGGTGGCGGGATTTCCGATGCGTCTGCCCTTTTCCTGCGCCTTCAAATAACGGGCCTAGTCCGCCATGTTTCGTCATCTGCATGCAGCCTACGTACTGACCGGAATCCGTGATGCTCTATATGCGGAGGAACCGTCCGACGGCCTATGTTGGCCGGATGTTCTGCGATTCCTGAGTTCGTTCACGATCGATGATGACCTCGGGCAGGATCAAACTGATGATCCGCGCGTCCGGCTGCTTATCAACATCGTTTCGCGGGGTCTGCCGACGCTGCCCTCGCTCTACATCGAGCGAGAGATTTCTGAAGCGACTGATTGCGCGGCGGAGGATTCGGATGGGGGTGGCATCATCCGCTGGACACTCACCGAGCACGGGTGGCACCTCATGCCATTGGTGAAGCGCGCGCTGGCCATCGTTGATCCTCGGGTGGTCCCCGAGCAACCAATAGCGCCCCCGGAGGGCGACCCGCATGCGGCCCCAGAGAGCCCTGCGGAGGAGGCGTTCTTTCACCGGGTACTGCCGGACATCGGCGGCCGCCACGTGACACAATTCTTCCGCCCCCAACGTTCTATCCGATCGCTCTTCGCGTCTAGGGAGATCGAGTTCACCTCCTGGAATCGGGAACCCGGCCCAGAGTTGAAAAGGCAACGACAGAATTGCCAGCAATTCATCAACCAAAGGGTCGATTTCTGCGCGGAGCTGCCGAGGGCCGAAGGCTGCATCCGCGGTCTTGTGGTGGAAGTCGATGGTCCTGAACACGACGCCGAGCCTCAGAGGAATCTCGATGCGCTGCGGGATGGCGCAATCCTCGCTGCCTGTGGCATGCGGACGTTCCGGATCACTCACCATGACAATGCAGAAATCCTCCATGCGCTCGCGGATTCTCTGGAACACCCGTGGCTCCGCATGGCCGGCCGAAACTGCGCAGAGCCCCTTTACGCCACGCCGTCAGGCCTCAGCGCGCTCACGGCCGCGCTGTCGCCGATCGCGATCGCCCGGGTTCAAAGGTGCATTCTGGAGGCACTCCGCCGAGGGGTCCTAAGCCTCGGCGATCCCGAGTGGCGCATCGCGGTCCTCGAGCGCGACGTCGCCTGTGCCAGATGGGCACTGGACGATCTCCGGCAGCTTCTGGAAGCACTGATGGCGCTCGCGGGCGATGCGTCGGCGCTTCCTAGGATTGTTCTATTCGTGAGACGGACTCCCGAGTTCTCGGGTGGTGCCACCGAGGCCTGGATTGATGTGGCCACCGGCGGCGCTCATGCAGAGATGGTGGATGTTGATCTGCTTCTCGACGTGTCCGTTCTGCTGCGCACGGGGCTTTGTGCCAGCGGCGGCACTCCCCAACTTGGGGTTCGCGCGCGGCACACCATGATCGCACGTTCTGCGCACGCGCCCGATGTGCCGCGAACGATCATGTCGGGAGAACGCATGCCGTATCGGCCCCAAGAGGCCGAGGCCCGTCCCGCGCTGACGTATTTCCTAAGGAATCTCTTTCGGAAGTCGGATTTTCGCCCCGGACAGCTCGAGATATTGTTCAGGACGCTGGGGGGCAATCCGGTCATCGCCCTGCTGCCGACCGGCGCGGGGAAATCCCTCGCGTATCAGCTGTCTGCGCTCCTGCAGCCCGGGATCACCATTGTGGTGGATCCTCTCAAGTCCTTGATGCGAGACCAGGAGCAGAATCTTCGCGAGGCTGGAATTGACGCGGTCACCCACATCAGCTCCGCGATCGCAGACCCCGGCGAGCGCCAAAGGCGCTGCCTCCGGATGGCGCGGGGATGGTACCAGTTCGTCTTTGTATCCCCGGAGAGATTCCAGATCGCGGAGTTTCGACGGGAGTTGCTTTCGATGCGGAACAGGAACGCGCTTGTCTCCTTCTGCGTCGTGGACGAGGCACATTGCGTGTCGGAGTGGGGTCACGATTTTCGCACATCCTACCTTCGGCTCGGGACAAACGCCAGAAGGTACTGCCCCGCCGCGGTTCCCGAGGTTCCGATGATCGCCCTGACAGGCACGGCGTCGTTCGACGTTCTTGCCGACGTGCAGCGCGAACTTGGCATCACTGATGGCGAGGCCGTGATCGCGCCATCACAATACAATAGGGACGAGCTGTGTTTTCGTCTCCGGAACGTCGTGGTTGGCGATGACGACCCCATGCGCAGGCCTGGAGACCTCGCGGCGGTCGCCATGGCCAAACAGGAAGCACTGAGCGAGGTGCTCCATGAAGTCGCAGGGGAGCATGGCCTGGGCGCGCGACCAGCGGACTTTTTCGCGACAGACCCCGACTACCCAAACTGCGCGATCATATTTTGCCCTCATGTCGGATGGGTGTTTGGCGTTAACGAGGTGCGAAACCGTTTGGTGCAAGACATCCCGGCACTTCGAGATCTGTCGGGCGTCTTCGCGGGCGGCGGGGGCGGCGCCGACATGAACGAGAACCAGCGGGAACAGATTCAGGACCGGTTCAAGCGGGACGACATCACCCTGCTGGTGGCCACGAAGGCCTTTGGGATGGGGATCGACAAACCAAACGTTCGACTGACGGTCCACTTCACGATGCCGCAGTCTCCCGAGGCGTTCTATCAAGAGGCCGGCCGGGCCGGCCGAGACAGATCCAAGGCATTCTGCTACATCTTGTACGGTGGCATGCCTCATCCCACCAGTCCTGGCACCAGCGTGGATCGCGAGTTCCAGCACGCCTTCCACCGCAGGTCCTTCCGGGGCCAGCGGAAGGAAAAGCGCGTCCTTCACGAGCTGCTGACCGCTATCCGATTTCCTTCGCGCACCATGTCAGACCGCTTGCGTGACGATGTCCTCGATCACACGGGGCTCCTCGTCCGGTTCATCCCATGGGTGAGGCCCGGGATGAACAGGCTCTACATCAACGGGCTCCGCCGTCCCCAGTGCTACGGGTTTATCGACGGGAATACCCTCGAGCACCAGGACACACCGGTGGATGTCGACGCCGCCAATGCTCAGGGAGTCGTGCGAATCGTTGCGGAGACAATCCGGGCCACGGCCGCCCCGGGAACAGAGTGGCGCGCATTTTTGCAGCAGGCAGAGTTCGGAGCCGCGACACCCGGGATAGAACGGGTTCTTGCCAGGATGAACGAGGGCGAGCGTCGACCCATAGTGATTCCATTCTGTAACGACATGGCCCGACAGATCGTAGCCATACTCCATGAGGCAGATGGACGTTGGGACGAGGCAATGGTCAAGGCCGCCTATCGCTATGCACGAGAGCCCGCGGATTTCATCGAGGCGCTCATGCGGGAGTTCCGCCGCAGACACAATGGCGAGGCGCCCGTCATCGAGCAGGAGGCAATCGCGACTGCCGGCAGGCTTTTCCTCCGGATCCGGGAAGAGGACGACACGTCCAAGGCAGTCTACAGGTTGGCGGTGCTTGGCGTCATCGAGGATTACGAAGTGGACTACCGCGCCCAGGCGATCATTGCGTTAGTCGTCCACCGCACATGCGTCGACACGATCGGCCAGCTCCGACAATACCTTTCCCGATACCTGGCCCCGATCGAAGTGGGGCGCCGCCTGGACGCCCTCGAACGGACGCGCGGCCAGACCACGATCCAGAAATGTCTGTCGGCTTTGATCTCGTTCGTTTACGAGAACGTCGCTCGGCGCCGGGAGGAAGCCATCGACGTCATGGAACGGGCGATCCGAGATGGCCTTCAGGACGAGGCGCGCTTCTCGGAACGCATCAACACATACTTCGATTCCAGGCTCACTCCGGAGCTGCGCAAGTTTCAGCGCGACTATTCCTTCGGCGACCTGCTTGAATTCTTGCAGAAATCAGAAGGCACCCCAGACACCGTCAGCCATCTTCGCGGCGCGTGCGACCGGCTGCTGACCGAGAATCCAGAGAATGGCATGCTCCTCATCCTGCGCGCAGTCGCCGCGGCGATTCTCGGACGAACCGGGCTCCGGGACGCCATCGGAGATTTCGCGCGGGGATGGTCCGATTTCATCCAGCGGGAAAGATGGACATGGGGAGAACGCACCGGCAACTTGACGCGCTTGAGCGCCGCGGTGACCGATTTCGACCCTGCGGCGGGGGCGGCGTTGCGCGGATTCTTGTTGCGGGAGCACGCACTCTGGATCCAATGGTACCTGAGCGAACAATGGGAGACAAAGTAGATGGCTGAAATCGACGAAATCAACCAAGCCCTTGTGGCCCTTCAGGAGCAACTGCTGGCCCTGGGAACAGTCACGGACATGCTTCAGCGAAACAGGGACGCCGCGGCCGACGTGATCTCTGCGGCCCGCGGGGTGGTCGATACAACAACCACTTGGGCAGCCGCATTCCAATCCTTGACGTCAAGGACGGAGGCTGGCATCGCCGCTCTCGAAAGCATGGACCTGCGGGATTCGTTGGGTTCTATGCGCACGTCCCTCGGCGACGTCTCTGGCGCCCTCGGCGTGGTCCTGGGCAAAATGGATACTCTCGCCTCCTCCGTTGGCGCCTCAGTTCAACGCGAGGCGTCTGGGCTTGTCGCCTCCCATATCGAGCTGCGCGACGACGTGCGGGGTGGTCTGCTAGCGATGCAGTCCGCCGCCCAAGAGATGCAGTCCGCCGCAGCAAATGTCGAGGGACGGCTGCTGGAGCGGATCCAGGTCCTTACCGAAACCCACGCGCGGGAATTCGGCGCGCTGGCGGCGCGGATGGGGGAGGGCGTAGAGCGACTTGAGCGTCAGGGGAAAGGACGCGGCATCCTGCTCATTATTGCCGTCATCCTCGCGGCGGCCTCAGCGGCACTCCATTTCTTCGTAAGGTGACCTTTTCGATAAACCCCATACCCCCCCGATCGCCGAACGTTCAGCCGCGCAAACCTCCCACCAGGGCCCCCGTCACCTCCATCAAATTGTCCGCACCGTAGGCGAGGCCGTGCGCGACGCTGAGCCGATCGAATTCCTGAGAGACGACAGGATCCTCTGTCTGGAGATCGTCCGGCGTCGGCAACGGCATGAATGCAAGTCCTTGGCCGTTTCGCCTGCGCTCTCGCTCCTCGGGATGCCACCTCGTGAACGGGATCAGGTCCTCCTCCAGGCGCGTTGATAGCTCCGATCGGAAGAACTCCATTCGGCTCCCACCACCCGCGCGGATGCAGCGCAAAGCGGTCGGCCAAGGATCGTAGTAAGCGTTTGCGTGAATGTCCCTCTGGCTCTGCCTGAAAGCGGCAAGAACTCCCAAGCACGCGCGGCGACACCGCAAGGAGAAGTCTTCTGAAACCTCATTGAAATCGCGACGAACGACTGGCGTCGCCCCGACCCCGTCTCTCAGGAAATCGGCCAGTCCCTCGGGCAGCGGCGACAAGCCATCCCTGAAACTCGGATTTTCGGCCCGCAGAAGCTCGACCCCATGCGATCGCAGCCTCGACCTTCTCTCGCGGTAGAGATGGAGTGCCCCAAGAGGTTTCACGTCACAGAAGTGGAAGGTGCAACGATCCGCGTGATTGACCCGATGGATGATGAGCGTCGAGACATCTAGCGTTCCCGCCCCGACATCAACGAAGAGCACGCTGCCGTACTCCCGATACCGCGACCTCACGTACCCCGCCAGCTGAGCCGCGATCTCGGGATACAGGTTCACCCTGTCGGCATCTAGGCCAACCTCCGATGCGCCACGAAGGCGGCCCGGTCGATGCAATTGATCTGCCACGCGAGCCCGGGAAATGACGCCGCCGCCCGACACAATGCCGATGGCCGCTTCGGCGGCACTCCGATAGAGGGCCACGAGCGCTCCCTCAATGGCCCTCGCGGGAAATCCCAGATTCAGGTGCCAGCAGATCTCCGAATCGGCATACTGGCTGGCGAACTGGCTTTTGAACCCGTCCAGCGTGACCCCAAGCACCAAAGCCAGATAGATGGCGAGGTCCTCCGTCGTCCGTTCGAGGTCATCTCCCCTGTTCGAGGCGGTGATGGCCCGCCACTTGATGTCATCCACACAGCCCGACGTTCTTTCTTCGCGCAGGAGAACCTTGCCGCCCCACTCCTCGAATCGGGTCGGCAGCAGATACCGCCCGATGCCCTCTCGGGCCTCGGAAAAGCGGATCGGAAGACACACGCCTGCTTCCGGATCCCCGATCGCGACCTTGCTGCAGCTCGTCCCCAGATCCAGCCCTATATGCAGATCGCGGATCCTCCGGCGGACATGGATTCGCTCAGTCGGCTCAGGGCGCCGGACGACCCCGCCCGGAAAACCGAGCCTCCTCAGGAGCAAGACCGATTCGGAAAAATCGAGGATGGCTGGGTGCGGCATTTTCTATGACTCCACCTGAATGACGCCTATCGCCAGGGTCTGATACTCGCCCGAAGTGCGGGCATTCCTCTCGATTCTTTTCCTCTGTAGGTCACAGCGATCCTTCAGCCCCTTGATTTGGCCCTCGATCGCGCGCGCCAGGCTAGGGCGTTCTTGGGCCCGATGCTTTGCGAGCACCTCCTGCAAAACTCTCTCCCGCCGAGCCTCGAATCGGTCCACGGCGCTCTTCTGGATGGCCGCCCTGTCTTGATTCTCCGCCTCGCAGGCGGCATCAAACTCAAAAAATCCGCCAGTCGCAGATTCTTCCAACCGCCTCAGGCGTTCGGCAACCTCAGCCAAGCGATCTCCAAGCACACCCCGAATCTCTGGCCATGGACGGCCATGCTCCGCGACCGTCTCGACCAAGGCCTCGCCCGCCCCCTCCGCCTCCACGGGCGCCCCGCTGCCCAGATTTTCGACCGCATAATGCAGCATCTCGCTGCTCTTTAGGCCCAGCACAGACCAGCGCTGAACGACAAAAACGTACGTCCCCGCAACGACACATCCGCCGCACCGCTCGACCGAAATGCGGGCCGCCACGGGCACAGGCTCGATCGCGCGCTTGTCGCGCAGCACCTGGCCCGCGAACCGGACGAGGGGGTGCGCCATGTGAATGACCTCCTCCAGCCCGCTCGTTCCAGTATACACCTTGTGGTCGAAGCGGATCCTCCTTCGACTGGTCGTCCTCAAGCGAGTCTGCCCTCCCAGCCGCTGAGTATTCAAGAACTGGTCGAACCGAAAAAGCGCCTCCGTGTCGAACTCGATCTCGAAAACACGGCTCTCTGGATCGACCCCCTCCACCCGCGTCTCGGGAAAGTACTTCTGAAAACAGCCAACGACATAGGCTTCCAGATCTCGTCCCCGAACCCACCGGCTCCGATTGTGGCTGGCGTTGATCTGCTGGATGATGTAGTCCCCGTAGGCTGCCAGGACTGCGGCCTCTTCCTCCAGGCGCCGCTGTTCCTCGAGGTTGTTCGCCAAGGCCATCTCCGCTCTCTGCAAACGTTCCTCGATCTGCTCTTCCGTCAGGTCAAGCGTCAGCAAGCTCGCCGTTAGCTCGGCAACGACAGGCCCAATCACCGCCTCGATGTCGCCGAGCGTCCTCCTGAACAGATCCAGTCTCAAATAGAGGCGGTCGTAGATCTTCTGGTCGACGGTTCCCTTCCGTATCAGGTTGAAGATGAGGATCCTATCGGCTTCCTGGCCTATGCGGTCCAATCGCCCGATCCGCTGCTCCACCACCATGGGATTCCAGGGGAGGTCGTAATTGATCAGCGCGTTGGCGAACTGGATGTCTAAACCCTCGCTGCCGACCTCGGAAGACAGCAGTAGATTCCTTGCGGTATCCTTGCGAAACGCCGCGACGATCTCTTGCTTTGGCCGATCCGAGTCCCCGGTGAGCAACAGGGCGGGGATCCCATCGGCCTCAAGCCGCCGCCGCAAGTAGCTAAGGGTGGGCTTGAAATACGAAAAAAGGACGATCTTCTTTCCCGGGTTCTGATCCCAGAAGCCGCGGAGGACCTCGAGGAGTCGGTCGTACTTCGTGTCGCTGCCCTCCAGATCTCCGGGGGAGAACTGACCCGCGAGCTTGTCGCAAAGGAACTCGATCAGCGGGCGGCCCTGCCCCCGATCCCCGTCCGGCCCCAGGTCGGGGTTAACCTCCGCGACATCGTCCTCGGGGCCGCCAGCCAGCCACGACGACAGCGCCGCCACCATGCAACTGGAAACCTGCCGCTGCGGCATCACGGTCAGAAATCCCGCGCTGATCGAACGCTCTCGTGCGTAATGCAGGACAAGGCTCGTCACGCAATCATAGAATGCCCGCTCGATTGGCGCGAGGTCCACTTCGACGGTATGCGGATCCCTGACGACCTGCTGTTCAAACACGTGACACTTCCGCGTGCGCGTGACGCACTGCCCGAGGAGGTTGACCTTCTCGGCCTGAAAGGCCAAATCGCTGCGAAATCTCCGGTCGGGCAAGTCGGCGCGACGTTCTGATACCCTCTCGCGTAGCGAGGCGAGGCCACGGCTGGCGCCGAGGAGCGGATGCCCCATAGCCGCATCGACCAGTTCCAGCAACGCATCGGCTTCGTCCGGTCTGGCGACTCCCAGGATCCGGTCCCTCAGGCGCACGAGAGGCTCGTTCGCGCCAAGGATCTCGTCAAAGGTCTGCTGGTCGGAGAACGTGTCGGGATCCAGGAGATTCAGGAGAGTGAAGAGGTTCGCCGAGCGGATCATGATCGGGGTCGCGGACAAGAACACCCTGTGGGCGGCGACCGGAGAAAGGAGTTCGCCGAGTTGCGACGTGCTGGTCTGGGGGTTCCGCATGTAGTGCGCTTCGTCAATCACCAGCAGGTCGATAAGGGGTTCCGCCTGGGTGCCGGCCGATTGAAGGAAGTGCGCGAGGCGGAGCCGCGCGCTGCCCCCCCCGGGTTCTTCGTCCTGCCAACCTTTGGGTGGTCGCAGGGTGTGGTAGCTAGCGATCAGGGCAAAGGCGCGGTCCGTCGTCCCCGTCACCTCCGATAGCTCCCTCAGCACCTCATCCGCGCTGCGCAGGATCTGCGCCTTGACGCCAAAACGGCCGCTCAGCTCCAGCAACCATTTCTCCCGCAGATGAGGGGGGCACACCACCATCAGCCGCGATGCCCCTGTCCTCGCCACCAACTCCGTCCAAATGAGCCCGGCCTCGATGGTCTTCCCGAGACCTACCTCATCGGCCACTAGCAGGCCGCTCGTTGGCGAATCCAGCAGCCGAAGAACCGGCTTGAACTGGAAGGCGAAGAACTGCGTCTTCGATGCCTCCATGGAATAGAGCATCGTCGTGAGCCTGCCCTGCAGTTTCTCGTGCAGCAGATTCCGGCGCAGTGCCTCCGGACGATCAACCGTCCCCGAGGCGAAATCCCCGAAAATGTCTGCGTTCTCGGGCAGCGGCTCCAAGTTGTCGGCCCTGACCCACGTCGGGCCACCCCCATCGAAGGCGACCTGAACACGGATCACTCCGCCCGAGGTCGATGGCGTAGCCGCGGTGATCGTTCCCACGCGATCATGTTGCCCGATGACCCGGACTCGCATTCCAGGTTGAAAATCGTTGGCCCCCATACGCGCTATCCAATGCCCACCACGATCAGGCGAGTCGAGAGAACGCGATGTGCGTGCCTTTGCACGTCCGCTGGGTCTGGTCGATGAATCCCAATGAGTAGCGGCTCTCGATGCGGTGAAAGATGTCCAAGCCCCTGCCCAGCATGATTCGCCACCCAGTGTCCGTCTGGATCAGCCGGTCATGCTTGCTTGGATCAAAGGTGTAGGAGAAGGCAATTTTCTTCGCCATGGCGCCTTCTTGGACTTGATCGAGTTTTTCTGATAGCTCCACCTCCTCCTCGCGGGAACCGGCCGCCGTGATCACCTTTAGCGTGATCTCGCCTTCTCCCCCATCCAGCATCTCGATGAAGCTCATCAGATTATAGATCTGGTAGTCCAAGCGGATGTACGGATCGATGAGCGTGATCTCCCGCGCACCCTTGAGATAGGGCTCGAAGAGACGCCGGTACGAAACGCCAGTCTGCCCCTCCGTTATCTCCAGCGTGGTTGCCGCGGGCGGTCTTTCGACGGAAAGAGGATCGGCCTTGGGTGAGGCAGTCTCCTCCTTCGGTTTGTCGGAGGGATGCAGCAACTGAAACTCGTCGGGACTTGTGCTCCGTATTGAAACCCACGCGTACTCAGGGTCAATCTTGGAGAGCTCATCCCGGATCTGCTGGCGCATCCGCAACGCCGGATTCACGCAGTATTCGACAAACTGCTCTTCCGTCACCTTCAGGTCTGGAAACAGCAGCTTAAGGAACCCTTCCGCGATCCTTGCAATGGCCTTGTTGTCGCGCATGTCCTCGCAGCTTGGGAGGCGGAGGCTATGGGATACGTAATCGGCAAACTCAAGCCTCGGCCGCAACTCGTGCAGCACCTCCCCGAAGAAGTCGCCCTTCAGGCCGAGCATCTGCGATGGCGTATTCTTGGTGATCCTGGGCATGAACCAGCCTTCGAGCAGGCCGTGCAATCGGTCGATGAACGCCGACTCCTGAAGCGCGCTCGGCAACTCCTTGAACAGGCCCTCCGTGTGGTACAGCGGGCGACGCTCCTCCGTGAGCGTGATGTTGCCCAGCATCACAAAGCCGGCCTCGGACGTACCCATGTCGCCGGTGGCGCGGCGATAACGACCGCTTTCGAGGTACATCTTGAGGCCAGCCATCGCTTCTCCGGCGGCGTCGGTCTGAATCTTCTGGATCTCGTCCACGACGACCACGTCATATCGCGGGATCAGGCCGATTTGGCGGCTGCTGCTGTTGAAGAATAGGCTGGGAGCGGAGAGCTTACCGCCGGGAATGACCGCCGCATAGCGGCTGATGTTGTCGAAAACAAACGATTTCCCCGTGCCCTTCGGCGCAAGTTCAACGAGGTTGACGCGGGGCTGAACCAGCGGGATGATGCGCGAAAGCAGCAGCACCTTCTGCGGCAACGAGTGTGTCTCCGGGTTGAATTGGCAGCTTGAAATCAGCAGGTCGATCCATTCTTCGAGCGAAAAGTGCTTTCGGCTGCTCGTGAAATACTCCAGGTCCACCCCGGGCGTCTGGAAAGGCTTGAAATCCGTCATCCAGATCTGGCCCTTTTTGATCTCATCACCGTCCGGCGGAACGTACTGAAGGGTGCCCAGCCCCCACATGCCCGTGCGCAGCAGCATCGGGTTGCTGTCGAGAATCGGTTTCTGGATTAGGGCGTGGGATTCATCCAAGACCGGGATGCTCAGCTCATGCGTGTTCTTGTCGAGGTTCACCGTGACGCGAAAATCGTCCAGGATCTGAACCGGCTTATGGTCTTTCAGATCGTTTAGAATCCGGTTCTTGTCCGCCTTTTGCGGCAGATACTTCGTCACGATGCCGGTGATCCGCTCGCGGTTGGACTCATTGATTTCGCCGTTCTCGATGAACTGGCCAATGATCCACTCGCCGACATAGACCGGAATCGCCCGGGCGCCGAATCCAGCCCGGCCCATCAGGCCCTTGTTGATGACGACTTCCCCGTAGTAGTCACGCGCTTTGATTTCGAACGATTTCATAGAATTATGGAATTATGTTTTTGAGGTCGATTCCACCCGATGTGGCGGATGTGATTGTGACTGGCAATTCGATGGTTTGAACGAGCTGGTCCTGGCCAATCCGAAATGAGAGCTTGAGCGATACGGACGTAACCGCCGTCGCCTCGCTCCCGAAATATAGGCTCACGCGCGTGCGGCTGGTCCCATGCGCGGGCACCAGAACGGGGTCGAACTCCCTGACCTCTGCGACCCCGGGTGAAATCGCAACCGACTCGAGCTGGCATCCCTCGCCATTGGCGTTCTGCGCCTCGACGCCGAGGCAGACGATGCGCTTGATGTAGAAGGTGGCCTTGCCGGCCCTCAAATCCAGATCGACGAAGCGAAGGCGGGGCGGTGTCCATGCCGCCGGGTAGAGCCGGAACACCCCGCATGGCACCATGACTTCCTCAGGAGTCGCGCCGCCATGACAGAAGATTGGCCTTGCCCCGGAGGATGCGACGGTGTTGTGCCCGCAGGGGATGAAGTGGACGCCCTCGCCAAACGGGCTCACAAATCGGTGGCCCAGCTTCCATAGATTCTCCGGTATCAATTTCGCTTCTTCTTCGCCGAGGGTCGCAGATCGGTGCTTCTCGTTTGGAAATAGCTTCTTGGAGAGTTGGGCCTCGGCGGCCCGCCTCTCTTCCGGCAGGATCAGCGTCGAACCGTGGTCCGTCAATACGTACAGACCAAAATCGGCACCGGTCCCTGACACGCGACGAGCAAAATCGACGACGGATCGAGCGAGATTCCCGTAGAGCAGGCCCAATTGGTCCGACCACGAGCTTCCTGATGCCTCGGCATCGCCGTGGAGCGTCTCGTCCCCCGCCAGGTAATTCAGGAGCACCACGGCGGGCCTTGACTCGACGGACAGAGAAGCGAGTTGATCGACACCACCGGCATAATGGACGTCCCGCCCTTGCCATTCGTCTTCCGAGCGATTTCGGAGCATCGCAAGGTAATCGCTGCCAGCGGCACCCGCGCGGCCAGAGATCAGAATCGGTTTGCACACCGAGGTGTGGCTCGGCAGTGGGACGAAGCAGTTGCTGGACTCATGGCGATGCAGGCCCGCCCTCGCGAGGGCCTTCTCCAGGAGTTCCCAGAAAAACCAGGGGAGGTTGTCGACCAAAAGGATGAGCGAAACCCTGTCCTTGAGAATCTTCTCCCGCCATCGCGTGATCGTCTGAATTGCGCTCAGGGCCGGATCGCTGTGGACCTGGCCATAGTGCTGGCAGTACCAGTGGGTGAAAGCCGCCACACTCTGTTCCACGTCCTCGTCCGCGTGCCGCCGCTCGATTTGCCACCACCGATATGGCAGGTATTGCTCCCGTGACCACCGGATCCAGGCATCGGCGTCAGGCGACCGATCTTGGATGCGTTCCGGTTCCGGCGGGCGCACGTAGAGGTCGAGTCTCGAAAGCCGCGCGGTCGATACGCCATCGCACGTCTTGAAGCGGCCCTTGATCTCGGCGATGTCCGCGTGGGAAATTTCGAAGTCGGCTTTCGCGAGAAGTGATTCGAAGGCCGTAAATTCCTCGACCAATTCGCCCGATACGGCGTCGAGCGACCCTTTCAATCTTGCGCGCGTGACCACTCCATCGCCAGCGGAAGAAAGGATCGTCTCGATCTGGTCAAGGGCCAGCCGACGTCCGTCCGGGTCAAGAGACATCGCCTCAGTTGCATCGATGGGAAGGCCTCTGACGAATGCGGCGGCAGCCGGGTCGAGCGCATAGTCTAGCGCGCTCTCCGGGTAGCCGCGAAGCAACCGCCAGGCAGTCAGGTCCGTCCAGAGCTTCTTCGGATTCGATCTCAGCCTATCGCAGAAGGGCTTGGTCCAGGGGGCTGAACCTGCCGCGGACCACTGGTCCAGCACCGCCGGCCACGCCGCCTGCAAAACGGGCTTGGCGAGTTCAGCCTCGACTGTCGAGTCGCTCAACCTCTCCGCCAGCGTGCCCGTGAGCCTTGAGTCAAGGTTGGCCGGAAGGGCACCCAGCACGGGAGCCAGAAGACCCGTCGCGACGCCCGTGCTGCCTGCGGGCAGGGTTGTTTCCAGGAGCCCCGCCGCCAGAATCAACTCGTCCGTAAGCCATTCGGGAATCCCGATCCCCCATCGCTCCGCGAGCAAGGACGAGGGTGTCGTGCGCGCGAAAGCAACGGGGCGGTGGTTCGCCGAGCCGCAGTGCTCGACCTGGTTCGTCAGCCATGAAAAATGGTGCTCGTGCCGAACCCAGATGCCGCGATAGGTCGCGGCACCATCATCGCGCAACAGGTCCGAAACATGGCAATAGTCCTCATCGGAGCACAGCACGAACGTATCACCGGACGAGGCGCCCGGTAAACTGCCAACAAAGCTGACTCTCAGGGGTTCCACTGTACGGTGGGGCTCCTATTTCAGCGTATCGAGCGCGTTTTTCACGGTATCACCAGCCTGTTTGGTGATGGCTCCCCGTTCGACGGCCTTGTCGGTGAGCGAGCGAATCACCTCGATGAAGGAGGCAAGCGAATCGGGGAACTTGAAGCTTCCCTTGTCGCCGAACAGATCCTCCTTCTCCACCATCACATGGTGTTGCTTCTGCTTGTGGCGGATCCGATAGACCACCCTCCGGCTGCGGTTCCCCTTATCGTCAACGGCGAAAACCTGGAGTTCGTCCGTCGCCTTGCCCTTGAGATCCAGCACGACTTCTGCTGACTCTTCCAAAATCGTCTCATTGTGTCCGTCCCCCGAACTCTCCTTGCCCAGGACATAAACGACCGACATCGCGCCCTTCGGGCGGCTGATGCGGATCGTAGCGCCGTCCTCAACCTCAAGAACGTTCCCCTGGAGCGCCGTGACGTGCGCCTCCGGACAAACTTCCGGATCGGGAACGAGCGGACCGATTTCTTCGACGGCCTTCTTGGACTGCTCCCACTTGGCCTTGAAGGCGGCGGTTTGCAGCGATGTCCAGCCCGCAACTGCGCCGAGCCCCCACGCCGCGGGAAGCGCGTGGGTCAGTCTTGCGTCGAAGCTCTTTCCGGAATCAGCCAAGATGGTGAGAAGGCGTTGGGCGTCCTCGTGATCATCGCAGCGCATGGGATCCCGCTGATCGGGTGTGAGCGCCTCGAACCAGCCGCGCACGGCCTTCTCGCAGTCCACCATATCCCCCGTCTTTCCATGGACAGACAACACGGCTTCCGCTACTTCGCGCTGGGCTTGCGCAAAACCGGCATTCAGGCGCTTCACATCAGACGCGAAGCCGGCCGACCACTCCTTGGCCTCCTTGGCATTGATCGAATCCACGGGTTCCGCCGCATAAACCGCGGGCAGGCGCCGAAGCATGAGGTCAAAACGCTCGACGCCATGATCGTCCAACAGTTGCTTCAGCGACTCCAGGCGCTGTCTGTCCCCGACAGGGAAGAGGTCCATCACCTTAGCGACAGTCGGCAGATCGTTCCACCACTTGCGGAGAGCCTCGCATGCGCCGGTGACAGTCCGCGTTTCGCCCTGTGCGAGCGGCTCGGCCCCGACCGCCTTCGCCACCGCGTCGACAAAGGTCCGCTGCGGCACGCCGATCTCGATCACCGATAGTTCCAGTTTCGTCGTGGGGTCGGCAACCGCCTTGACGATGGCCTCGTAGCTGCCGAGGTCACCCCCCTCCGTGTGGGTGGAATCGGTGAAGATCCTCAGGCTTTCCCCGAACGCGCGCACCGCATGCGCCAGGGCGAGAACGAGCATGGTGCCGCCCGCGCCGAACGGTGCTCCGCGCATCTCCCGGACAAAATCCGCAAGGACCAGCGCTTGGGAAGGCTTCAGGGCCGCCAATCTGGCGATCAGAGCTCTCAAAGCGGGAAACTTCTTGTCGATCTTTCCGGCATCGCTTTCCGCCAAGAACTCCGTGACCGGTCCGGCGCTGCGGAGTCGGCGCAGTGCGCCGCACCCATTCAGGAGGACCTTCTGCAAATAGCGTTTCTCGCCGTGGTTGTCGGGATTTCCGTTGTCGATCTGGACCGGCGACGACGAATCCAGCAGCTCCTCCACCGCTTGCTTGAGGGGCGTGTTGCTGTTCTTCTGCCACTTCTCGTCGTGGATGAGGTTCAAATCCGCGTGTTTGATCTGGCAGCGCTCCGTGAACAGCCTCTCGCAGAGCATGTCGGCGGCCTTGTGCGGCTGGGCCGGTTTCTCGACCAACAGCTTCCCGCCCTGCTGAAACCATGTCGCCCCGGCGCCGCCGGCCACCGCATTCACGACTTTCCGGATCATCGGCAGGTAGCCGTCATCGACCCCATTATCCAGCATGTCCCGGATGCGGGCCACCGTCTGCGCTGGATGCTTCGCCGCCTCTTCCGAGGCGAGGAAGTGGCGGCAAGCCAACACGCGTCTCAATTCATCGCGGAAAGGCGTCGGTTCATGGGGGACAGCAACCAGGATGTTGCCCGCCGGGATGGTCTTGACCGCCTCGCGGGCAAGCGCCACTTCGCCCTCATCGTCACACAGGGCGTAAACCGCATGCCCCTCGAATGAAGTGCCGAACTTCGCCCCCGCGGCATCCGCTTCGTGCTCGAGTCGCGCCCAAAGATCGGGCCCGAGATCGCGGCCCCGGACAAAGCACCTCTTCAGCCTCTTGTCCTCGCTAAAGGCCAGATTCCAGCCGTTGGCGACGAGAAACTCCTCGACCGATCCCACCTGCTTCAACAGCTCGGCGGTCGTCGCGAGTTCGTGGGTCTCCGGCAAATCGGCAAAGCTGTCCACGAGGAGGACCGGATCCTGGCCTTCGGTCGCGCACAGCTCGTAGGTGCTCGAAGGTTTCCTAAGATAAATGGCCCCGGCCTTCTCTAGCTCGCCGAGCAACTTCTTGATTTGGCTCTTCTCCGCATTGCTCAGGCAGTAGCGGCCAAACTGGATGTTCTCCAGGGTCGTGGGGACGCCGCAGAGCGAATAGATCAGGACCATGCGGAGCAGCTCAACCCGGTCGTCCTGTTGCTCATCAAAGAGCTCGGCGCTCACGCTCTTCTTGAGGGCCTGAAGACTCGCCACGTAGCCATTGACGAGGGCCCGTTGCACGTCGAGAAGCTCGCGGCTGCCGGGCGAAAGCTCCTTCGCGAAGAACTCGAAAAGACGGTCCACCAGATACAGTCGGAGCGCGCCGTTGCTCCCCGCGATCTCATTGTTGCCGATGAACTCAGCGTACGAACCGGGATGCACGAGGGCGCCGCCACCGGAGAAGAAGGTGAATGTACTGCGGACATCGGATCCGATCTCGGACGAGAGCTTCAGGAGGCAATGCAGCGCCATCGGGTGCATCCCGTAGATATCCTCCAGCACCCTCTCTCGGATGCGGGCCGTATCGGTGATCCAGGGAAAGAGCTTCAAGGTCACGCACTGGGGCGTGAGGCCGTCGAAGACCCCTGCCTTGGGTTGAACTTCCTTCTTCCATGCCTCCGAATCCTTGTCCGTCTCGACGATGGCACCGATGATCTCCTCGATCCCCTCGTTCGCCAGCGGCACCTGCGTGATCCGGGCTTCCATCACCGCCGCCGTCGCCTGATTGGTCCGCTCGGCATAATCTTTGAAACTCTTGTGGATGCAGCCCACGAACACCACATTGGCCTCGTGCTGGCAGATCTCCTCCATGAATGCCTGCATGACGGCGGTATCGAAGCGGCTGTTTTGCAGCACCGCGGTGCCGAACTCGTCGAAGAAGATCGCCAGTCCCTTGAACTTCGCCTTGAACTGGTCGCTCCTCACCAGGTTCCGCACGATGGAGACCAGATTGCCGGCCTTCGCCTTGAACTCATCGCCTTGCGCCAGAGAATAGGCCGCCTGGAATTTCTCCATCGCCTCCCGCTGGAACCCCTTCAGGCCAGCGCGCAGGGCGGCCATCGGCGTGCCGGGGGCCACCTGCTCCAGCGCCTTCGTGAAGTCGGCGTAGAAATCGCGGACACCCTTCTTCTCCTTTGCGGACGCCTCCCACTCGGCGAGCCGGCGCTCCGCCTCGTCGAACTCCGTGAATTTGCCGATGTCGATGCCACGCTCATCGCACGCTTCCACGATGACCCGCAGCAGTTCGTCCTCGAATTTCCGCCCGGACCCGTATTCGCAGACCGCGACGAGGAATTGGCCGCCTTTCCGCACGTTCTTGAGCTGCTTCGCCTTCTCGGCATCGAGTTTGGCGTAGTTCGCGTAGAATCCCTGGAGGCCAGGGTCGTCGCTGCTCTTCCCGAGGACGTTGGCAAGCATCAGGCAGAGGTGCGACTTGCCGGTGCCGTAGCTGCCGCTCAGCAGGTAGAACTTCTTGTCGTTGGGCATGTACAGCCCGCGGCAGATCCGCTCCAGGGCCGTGCGGTGCGCCTTGGTCGGGCGATACATCGCCATGCGGTCGGTGTTCTCCTGGACCTCCTTCAGGGCGCTCCGGAGCTGCACGAAGTTCGCGTAGCCCCCTCGAACTTTGACGATTTCAGCGATCTTGGACATAGGCGTGTTTGGGTTCTGCAGATTGAAACGAAGGGAACGAAGCCGGGTCAGAAGCGCGCATCGAAAGGGCGTCTATATGCCGCCTATATGCGTCCGCACATAGGCTATGCGCGCCGCGTTCACCGGAAAAATGTCCGTAGCTACGAACAATTGTCCGTAGCGTATGGACAATTGTTCGTAGCCTGGTTGAACGTGCCGCCTCCAACGCACTCATGGTTGGCCCCCTTCGCTCAGGGTGTAGCTTGTCCACCGGCCTTGCCCATGCTTCCGAAGCTTGCGGGCAGCCACCATTTTCTGAAGAAGGTAGGACCCTTCACGTTCGGTGAGCCCGCACAGTTCCAGAACTGCCTTCCTCGTGACCTTCCCGTGCGCCCTGGCGTACTCCTCGATCATCGCCTCATGGCGTGAGGCGGTGATGCCTTTCGACCGCACATAGGCCGCCGGCTGGCCGAGCCGATCATAGATGGCTGGAGCGAAATGGTAGACGCGCCCCTTCTTCTCGCCTTTCGCCTCCAGCCAACCCCGTTCGGTCAGGCGCTCAAGCACTCTTCGGGCTTCAGCGGGGGGCTTCTGCATCAAGGCGGCAGCGGCCTCGGTGCTCGCCCGGCGCTGCAGGAACACTTCGTTCAGCACCAGCATCTCGTCGAGGCTCGGCCCTGCACCCGCCCGTTCCTGCTCGAAAATGAATGCTGCGAACTCAAGGGAAGGCGTGCCCCCCGGCACCAGGACGCGGACCCCCGTCGAATCGCTGCGGGAATAGTCCGGGGCCGGACGCCCGTAACGAAGTTGCCCGGCGAAGATCTTGTCCACCCCACGCCCGGTTTGCTCGACCAGCCCGATGCGTTTGGCGGCGGCGTAGAGCCGGGCGTTGCGCGGTTTCGGCTCATGGACGAGAATGTTCCCCGCGGTCACTCCCTGTGGGAACCCGCCCGGGTTGGTGATCAGGATGTGATCCGGGTGCCACTGGATGAACACCGTACCGAGCTGGGCAAAATCCCGGTGCAGGAGCGCGTTGAGCATCGCCTCGCGCAAGCCGGAGCGGCTGTAGTCGGGCACCGGCAGGCGCAGCATGCCGACCAGGATCTCGCGTTCCTCGATCCGGGCATCGAACCGCTTCTGGATCTCCTCGATCAACTCGATCAGCGGCAACCGGAAGAAATCGTTGACCCGCACATCCGCATCCGCCGTGAGCACCTGGAAGGCGGCCTCATGGGTGGGAACGAGTCGCTCCAAGGCGCTCTGTCGCCCCAGCAGAAGAAGCCCGGCGATATTGGGTGCCAGGCGGCCGTCTCGGGTTTCGACGACCCGCAAGGCCTGGGCAAGTTCCTCATCGCTTAGGCCGACTAGGGCGGCGTCCCCACGCAGCGCGGTGATCGTCTGGCGCGCCCGCTCGAAGGCGAGTGGGTCGAGGTCTTCCCAGCGTGCATCCGTTGGCGACTGTGCCGTGTAGTCAAGCAGGCCGAGATTGACCCTGCGGCTGACGTGCTCGTGGGGGTAGAACGGGACGCACTGCGGCCCCTCCGCCGCCATCACCCGCCGCAGCGCCGTGCCCGCCTTTGTCGCGCAGATTTCCGGATAGGGGTCCACCTCGACGGTGATCACGGCCACGTCACCCACCGGAACCACCGACACCCGCGTGTTGATGCGTGGTTCGGTGTTGTTGAAAATCGCCGCCTGCAACTTGCTCGGCTCGGTCGTCGTTCCGTGACGCGGCCGCGCCCCGGTGACCCGCCCGTCATCCTCCACGCCAATCAGCAGCGTGCCCCCCTCGCTGTTCGCAAAGCAAACCACCTGCTCGTAAATTGCACGGTCGTTCAACGGCCCGCGCTCCTCGCCCTTAAATTCGACTTCAAGGGTCTCGCCGCGAGAGATCAGATCCTCGACATGAGCAGTGGTCATATCAATTACGGGCCTTCGTCAATCTACGCAGTGCCCAGGCGACCTGGCCCTCGTCTTCGGCTAAGGCGGCTTCCTTAAAACGACCTTTCACGTCGTCAACCCTTTCTCAATTAAATAGTTCCAGACACGTCCCTCATCCGATCTGCACAGATATCGTCGAATGATGTCGTCCCCAAAATGATCTCCTATGAGTTGCTGAAGCGGGCCCGGCGATAACCCATCTCTGTATGTCACATCCGAGAGCGCTAAAATCAACTCCACCGCTTCACTGAAGAGGATGCCCGTTTCGCTGTAGAGGTTTGGGACGATTTGCAGTGCGTCGAACTCGGAATCACGCTGCATTCGGCCCCCGAAAACGTAGTTCGCATACTCGCGATACTGCCGGCACCGATCTAGCCCCTGCAGAAAGTCATTTGAGAGCACCCGCCGCATTGCAAGCCGGTTCTCGATCAAATTTCTGAGACGTTTGTGCCGCATCAGACGTAATTCCCGCAACTCCGTGCCATAATCCAAGGAAAGCACTGCGATACCCACGTGATAGACGCCATAGTAATACCCGATTGGCGGCAGGAGGGCCGTCCCTGTCTTTTCCAGAGTGGCACAGGCGTGTTCGCGAAAACAAATCGCGGAAAGCAGCCGCCTGGCAGCACTTCGGTATCTTGCCCAGATGTCATCTTCACACGCCTTCCGGAAGTATCGTCGGGCCGCCTCGCCGTATGACGCTGGCAATTTCATGGCACACACCGGCCAAATTCTTCGATGGCCCTATGCTTCGATTGGCATTCGCCGAACGCTATATTCTCTTTGCCACGGAGGACGCGGAAGGTGTCGTGGATGTGGGCGAACTCGTCGCCGGTGAGGCCGTGGAGGTGGGGGATATTTACGTGGGTGGATCTTCTCATAATGCGTAGAGATTCTCCCCCTCATGCTTGATCCAGTAGGCGAACACTCTTTCGAACCCGCTTGAGTAATCCACGGCGTAGGTTCTCGGCTGGGCGTAATAGACGGGAAAGTGGGCGGCTTGAGAGGCCAGCATGCACATCGCCACCGAGATCGGTTTCGGGCCGAGCGGAGCGAGCGCGGCGGGCTCTCTGCCCTCCCTGGTGAGCCGCAACAAAGTCTCAAACGCAGTGGATGTGTCGAGGGCGCCAACCCGATGATAGGAAGGCTTCACTCCGCGTTTTCCTCCCTCCGAGTCTGCTCCCAAGCTTTCCTCTATCTCCCTTGCGGACTCCCAGGAGCGGCGCACGGATTTCCAAGGCTCCGCCGGGAATGGAATCAACACTTCCACGCGGATTCCGTCGCTGCCACGGCCATCCAACTGGTCGCGGAGGCCGTCAACAGCGAAACCCGAACCCACGATCAAGTGCGAGGCAGCCTCATCTTCCAAATCGGGGTCATCGCACATAAAACCCGGCATTGTAGACCAAGGTTTCGGGTTTTCTGAAAGCGCGCGGTCGGGATAGCCGGTCGACTTGGAATACAGAATCACGAAATCTGTCACTCGCGGAGATTCAAGGGCAGCCTTGATTACCGAAAAAAAGAACTTTTTCGGCAAAGCGCTGACATCGAGGCATAATCTGGTTCCATCGCGAAACGCAAGCCTCGAACGCCAATCGGCACTGCTCAAGGAGGCGTCCAGCTCGACGCGTTCCGGTTCGATTCGCAATCCAGCGGCAACGCATTCATTGAGTCGCTCATTGATCCGCAAATCCTCAACATCGGGGTTTTCTGGAATGATGTCAGTGATTCGCAGAACGCTAACGTCTTCGAGGACGCGCATCCGGTTAAGTTCGACTAGCGCCTTGACAGATCGCTCCTCCGCCCCCACGCAACCGAAATAATGCCAGCGTCTCGGTTCACTCAGCCCAAGCGCCCATGCCAAATCACCCCAGGGTCGATAACGTTGCTTCGCGGTCATGGCTGCTCAGGAAACAAGCTCAGTTGGTCGTCGAAGGGCTCGAATTCAGCGTCCCTTTTTCGCGGTTTGGGAAATGAGATGGCGCGGGCCTTTGCCGCCAGATCGAGGATGTCATCGACCGATGCGTAAAGGGGCTCTTTGGTGTGAGCTTCCGGCAGCTGGTACTCGGGGGAGAGCGCGGGATTCGGGTAATACTTCTTCCTGGGTTCCCGGGAGCGTTCGGCCTTGGTTTTTGAGGTGTGCTCCATTTCGTATAAATCTCCCCAACCCACCGCCTCTTCAATAAGCTGGCGCAGTTCCGAATGCTTTTCGAGGTCGCTCACGCGCACAGAAAATCCGTTACCGCCCGGATACGACATGGATGTGTCATCAAGCAGTCTGGACCTCAACCAAGAGGCAATTTGATCAAGAAAACGAATTCGTACATCCCCGGCCGGTTGGCCCGGTTGACGTCGCAACGCTTCATAAACCTTACGGGACGCTTCAGCGATCGCGCGTGACTGAATTTCGGAGGGCACGACACCCTTTTCTTTATCACCCTTTCGGAGTGGAGCATCGCTCAGCCTCTGCCAATAGTCCCACGTTTCCCGGCAGACGCTGATGAAACGCAGGATGTTGCTCCCGCACAGTGACAGCACCTTGGGTTCGCCCCACCAGAGCATTTTTTGCTGGTGTCGGGAGATCAATTGCAGGAGCGCCTGGGGAAAGCGCTCCTTTCTCCAATATTTTTTCGCTTCATTCCATGGAGGCTCATTGGGCGAGCGCGGCGGGTCTTCGGCGAGGCGTCGGACTTGACTTGCCCGCTTGTCGCCGCCTCCCCTTTGAAGCCCCCAAGCAGCAAGCAGCAGGGCGTTGAGCGGGTCGTAAGAGTATCCTTCAGCGGACGGATTAGGAAGACCGGGCACTTCCTTGCGGTAGCAGCGCATGATTTCGGCGCGCCAGTTCTCCGGCCATTTGGCATCGAGCCTAAGCAATCTTTCCCCGGTCGGATCGGGTTGCCTGATGGCTGCCGCGATGACTTCCTGGGGACTTGGCGAAGGGCCGAAAAAGCGTTCTGATTTATCCAGCTCCACGGGCACATCGGTCCTCGCTGCGAACGTGGTCCTCACCCGGCGTCGGAAAACGTCTTTTGCGAGCTTCCTGAAGGCCCAGGCCTTAGCGTTCTCGCCCCGCCTTAGAAGCTCATCGATATCGATGCTTCGAAAATCCCGCAATTCCTCGAGTTCCCGTCCGTCCCGCATGGCGAGCGAGCCCCCCTTTCCCCAATCGTGCCTGCGAACGCCGATCCGGTACGATACTCGGTCGTCGCGTTTTCCCAAGACCTCGTGGATTTCGCGGCGGAGCCGCTGGCCCAAGTCGCGCTTATGCTTTCCCTGCATCCACAGCGCCTCGATCTGATCAACAGTCAAGAACACATTGGTGTCTGAACTGATGACACCCGTCCTTTTCAGTTCCTCAGCCGCCCGCGCCAGCGGTTCGCCGATCATGGACCCAGACTTCTCGATTTCTTCCGGCAGGTCGCTGTTCCCATTGGCCCAGGCGCGATAGGTGACCACCCTATCTTTGACGAAGCCCTTTAAGCCTTCCCAGTTGTCTACATTATCAAGAGCACCGAACCAGCAATCCTGTCTGGCAAGGCTCAGAGCGAAGGCATCGCGCCGTTCAGCAACGATCAAGCCACCGAACGCATTTGCATTCTCATTGATCTTGTCCACACACAGAAGAAGGCCGCGTAACAGCCAGTAATTGAAAAAGTCCGCGAACGCTTTTACCAATTTCGAAGTATCGTCGGGAGTAGGCCTATCGGGCAGGGTGTTGGCAATGTCCAACAGACCGCTCTTGTTCAGATCTACCCGCGACGAGATGAACTTTCGAAGTTCAGACGGCACCGGAAAACGGGTGTCCGGCGACGAGTCGTTGGATTCGGCCTCAAAATACGCAATCCGGATCTCTGGATCGAGCAGACGCAGTAGCATGCTCTTGCCGGAACCTTGGGTGCCCCGGACGACGACGTTGCCCGACTGAAAGATCGCGCCGGCGGGCCTCACCAATACAGGGCTGAAATACCGAACAAAATGACTCTCCGACACCGTGTGCGTCACATATGCCTCCGTGAACGGATTGGACAGGTAATCCTTCATAACGGTTGGCGGGCGACCCTCGGAAAAAGGGGCCTCCAGTCTTTAGATCTGTGGTGGATGAGCGGCAGGGAGTTGTTTGGTGTATTTGAAAACATCACCACCGTGGCACCTTTCTGCGGCGAGTCTTCACTCCACCAGCCGAGGGGGCCTTCTTTGCATTGCTGGTTCGATTCGCTTAATTTTGCGTGGATTTCCTCTGCCAAGGCCCGCACTCTCGAGAACAATTGCTCGGGCTCAGTGTCTTGATCGTAAACGAAACAATCATTACCCATTTGGAAGATCGGCTCGATTTCAAACTGGGGAAGGTCGGAGTCACGCTGCCGTTCTTCCTCCAACTTTGCTTTCAGGTCGACGTATTTGTTGACGGCCTCCCGTGAGATTATCATCGGACAAAACAAAACCGGCAGTTTCAGTGTCCTAACCGCCCACTCCACGGTTTTGAACGATTGCCCGCCTGTCCCGACAAAATCCTCGAGCAGTACAATCCTTGCGTAGCCTTGAGTGCGGATATGCTTCCTGATCTTGTTCTCTTCTTCGTCCGCCCTTTCATCTCCGAAGTGCATCAACTCGCGAAATGCGGGTCTTCGGTTCTTGCTTTCGATTTCGTTCACGTGGTGAAAGACGCTGATCAGCAAACTGTCCGTCACCGGACAAAACCAGGTTTTCTTGAACCGCTCCTCGTCGAGCCGCGTCCGCCAGTCGCGTTGGCCCAGACGGATGCCTGCCTGGCTCATGCACCAGCGCGAGACCGGGCCAGAAAACGCGCTTTGAAACAGGGCGGTGAAATCGTCGAACGAGAAGAAAGCAATATGGTAGGCGAATTTGAAAAGATCCCGCTGCTGATCCGATGACAATCCATTGTTTGTGAGCCAGGCATGGAACCGCTCCATGAACGCGATGGGGTGGCGGGAGTAGAGGCTGGGAACAAACGGCTGGAACTTCACCCTATCGAGGTAGCGTAGGTGATCGAGAATTCGATTGAGCCCCCCGGCCTCCTTCGGGTCAGGGATGGTGTCCGCCCACTCCGAGACCATCTGCAAAACTGGATCTGGATGCATCATCGTCCCAGAAGCTCCTTGGTGAAAGTGGCCACCATGTGCCCCATGGGCGGTGGCACTGCGTTGCCGATCAGGCGGAAGGCGGTCCGATTGTTACAGTCGAAGACATAGTCGTCCGGGAACCCCTGGATGCGGGCGGCTTCCCGCACCGTGAAGGGACGGTGTTCGTTGGGATGCAGAAAGAGCTGGGCTTCCCCAAAGCGGGTATCCACCGTGCACGCTTTGTCCTCCCACTGGAATCGTCGGTATTTACCGTTAAACGTGTGGCAGATGTCCAGATCTTCGTCAACCCAGCGAAGATACTGCTTTCTCAACAGAGAACGAATGAGCTTGTCGGTTTGCTCCTTGAATTCCTTTCTTAGTCTCTTCATGGAAACCGGATCAGCGTCACCGAAGTCTCGCCTCCGCTCCAGCCTACGCACGCGCATGATGAACTCCAGCATATGGCATTCCGCAGCCGAGACCTTGCCAAACACCTCGGGGATGTTCCAAGTATGAATAGCGCGGGAGCCGCCCCGCACGTTGCACAACTTTTGCCCCGGCCCGATGCGGCAGGCGATTCGGTAAGCGCGCGAGCTGGGCTCCAACGGTTCCGGCTCATGGTTATGCAGGCCTTCAACACCGTTGAGGGTCTGGTCGAGCCGTCCGTGCGGCACCGAAGGAAGTTGGAAGGCGATGTCTCTTTGCGCTCGCCAAGCAAAGAGCAGCAGACGGCGGCGGCTTTGTGGAAGGCCGAGGTCGGCCGCGTCGCACTGCAGGGTTCGAGTGCGGTAGTGCTTAGCCCGAAGCAGACCTTCCAATTCCTCCCAATACTTCCGGTGGGCACCTGAGGCCGCGGCGGCCACATTCTCGATCACAATGACTCTTGCACCCATATCGGAGGCGATTCGTCCAGCCAAGGGGAGCAGATGGTTGCGCTCATCACTCAGGTCTCGCTTGCCCGCCGTCGAGAAGCCCTGGCAAGGTGGACCCGCGATCACCACTTCGGGGTCTTTGGACGGTTTCGGGGGCCTGGATGTCAAATCAACCACTTCAGCCTGCGGACAGACATTTCTACGGTAGTGTCCGATAGCGTCGGAGCAATGATCGTAGCCCTGGAGCGGCACAAATCCACCTTGCTTCAACCCCATGTCGAATCCTCCGCAACCGCAGAAGAGGCTGACAAAGCTGTTGGGCGTAGTTCGTCGCCTCATGGCATGACCCTCCCAAATTCCTCGATGGCCTTGCGTTTGGACTGGAATTCGCCGAAGGCCTTCTTCTCTTTCGTGCGGAGGACGGGGAAGGTGTCGAGGATGTAGGCAAGCTCGTCGCGAGTGAGGCCGTAGAGGTGGGCAATGAGGGCGTCGAGTTCGGCGCGGGTCTGGGCGCGGTCGCCGTCGTCCCGGCGGTCCGGTTTCCGGTCGTGCAGGCCGCAGGCGGGTGTCCACTTGGCGGTGACCGAAGTCCAGCTTTCCGCAAGGCGCTCGCGCAGGGCCTGTTCATGGGCTGGACCGTAGGCGACCGGGACGGTCTGCAAAGCGTCCAGCGTGGCGGCGGGGATCTGCGGGAAGACTTCGGCCCACAGCGCGGCGTATTCATCCGTCGTGCAGATCAGCCGCAACGCGCGGGCGACGACGGGCCAGAAATAGGTTGCGTCCGTTGGATCGCCGCTGCCGAGTTGGGGAACAGGTAGTCTCTCCATGATATGTTGGGATAAGTGTGACGTCACCATCCGCCTCACGATATAGTCCACAGTGACGCTGTTAAGCATCGCGACGAGAAACAGGTTAATGCCCCAGTCAATGGAACCGTCTTTTTCGACAAACACAACCCGAGCTGTTTCTAGGCAAACAGCCGGACCGTGAACCATAGAAGCAATGCACGTCCTTTCATTCGTGCTTGCAGCGATATCGCGAAAGGCGACGCGATATTCACAAAGAGTCTCGTAGCGTTCCGCGAAGTCGCGGCGGAGGGTCTCTTCGGCAACTCCCCGATCCAGCGGCGAGAATTTGTGATCAAACTGCCAGATGTTCTTTCCAGCAACAACAGGGACCAACCCGGGAGCGTGCGACACAAACTTCACTCCGTCTATGTTGCTCATGTACTCGATCACAAAGCAGACCCTCCACTGCTTGCTTTGGGCCTGTGCTAGAACGGGAAATGATTCGTAGAACCGTGTCAAAATCTGGACGCCACTTGCAGACTCAAATTCCAGGATTGCCAGATTAGTTGGCGATAGCTTGCGAACCGTCTCCATCGGAAGTCGCATCGGTTTTTCCTCCAACGCAGCGAGGAGATCCGCGATAATTTGAGGATCTATTGCCTTTCGGACGTCGATAGAGAAAAACACATTAAACGATTCCGTGGACGCCCCTTTCTCTATCGCAAGCAATGCAAATCGGAATGCATGATGGACGTGTGGGAAGATATAGCGTTCGTTGCTAAAACAATAGAGACATTCAAGGCGAGTCTTTTCCAGGATCAGCCGGCGCAGTGGCGCGCAGCCTTTGTCGGTATAAATACTACTCGGAACGAGGATGCTGAGATGCCCGCGCTCGGCGGTCAGCGAGATGAATTTGAGCAAGAAGTACTGGAAGAGGTTGTTCTTTCCGGACGGTGCGTCTGCATAGGCGCGCGGCTCAGCGAACCATTCATTCTGCTCATTGATCGTGAGCTGATAGTCGTTCCATGCCCTGCGAAGAGCTTCATTTGATCGGCAAAGTTCTTCAATGCGAAGAAGCGTTGCCTTCCGATCAAGGGTTCGGAACAGCGGGTCGTATGTATGAAAGAAATCCTCTGGATTGGCGCTCGACATATCCCACGGCGGATTGCCTACGGTCGCGCTGAATCCCCTGCTGGTAGCAGCAAAGACGTCTGGAAATTCCAGCGGCCAGTGGAAGAAGTGGTGGCGTGACTTGAGCGAGCAGACGCGCAGGCAGGTGTCCCGCAGGTCCGGCCTGATCGCCTTCTCGCTCTTTCCCGCAGCGAAGTGGCTGAGCAACCGGGCGTAATCCGCCGGACGAATGCTCGAATCCATCAGGTAGGCCGTGTGGAGGTCGGCGAGCGGGGCGAAGGCATTCTGCAATTCCGCGCTAGCCTCCTCGAAGGCGTCGCGCTGGCGGTCGGTGTCGTCCTCGGCGAATTCGAGGATCGCGGTGACGGCTTGGGCGGCGCTTTCGAGTTTCGTGCTCAGTTCGGAGTCGAGCGCGAGCGGGAGTTCCTGTTCGGCCTCCTCCGCCTCCTCCTTGTCCCGCTTCGTGTCCTTGCGCCGCTCGGGGATGCTCCGCAGCGCGTCGAGGTCTCGCAAACCGATGAGGCTGTTGCCGCAGCGCAGGTGGTGATCGAGGAAGGTGAGCTTGTGGTCTCGGGCGAAGCAGTTCAGCCAGAGGGCGAGCTTGGCGAGGTTCACCGCGAGGGGGTTGAGGTCCACGCCGTAGAGGCAGTGGCGGGTGATGAGGCGCCGCCAATGATTGACAGAGGCGGTTGCGTGGGGGCTTTTCACAGAAGGCAACGGAGAGAACGGAGAAGAATCCGTCTTTTTCGCAGCACCTCCGTTTCCTTTGTTCCCTCCTGTAGAAAGCTCTTCCGAGTCGACTTGTGAGAGGATCTCGACGATGAGATCGGCCATGAGGTTCGAGGCGGCGACGAGGAAGTGCCCGCTGCCCATCGCGGGGTCGCAGACCTTGTAGGGAAGCACCTCGCGCCGCACGAACTCGTTGACCAGTTCCTCGGCGGCGCGGATCGCCCCGCGCTTGGCGGCATCGTCGTAGCCGGTGCGGGCCTGTTCCAGGTAGGCGTCGAAGCGCTCGCGGTGGCCGCTTTCCCATCGTTCTCGGAGCGGGGCGATGACCGCCTTGCCCACTAGGAAGCGCACGAGAGATTCGGGGGTGTAGTAGGAGCCGGACTGCTTCCGCTCCAGGGCCGTCTCACCGAAGAAGATGTCGCCCGCCTTGATCCGGGTGTCGCCCTCCTGCGCCTTCTGCCCGGCCGCGGGGAGCGTCTGCCAGCCGTTTTTGCTGCGGCGTCGGATGTAATCGGTATCGGCGAGCCGGACCTTGTATTCGAGGATGGCCTCGTACATCTCGCCGAGGTGGCGGACTTCGAGATCCTCGTAGGGGATCGGGTATTCCTCATCCCTTCCGGTCTCCACCGGATCCACGAAGGCGAGCCAGTACAGGGCGCTGGCGAGGAAGTCGTTACGCAGGCGGTGTTTTCCGAGGAATTTCTCCTCCTGGTCGTCGAAGAGGCCGCCGTTGTAGCCCATGACCCCGTAGCTCGGATCGCCCTCATTCACCGCCTGAACCAGGCCCTTGAGCTGCTGCCAGAGGTCGTAGCCGGAGGTGTCGGTGCGTTCGTTCCACCGGAACTTGCGCGCCGCCCGACAAAGGGCCTGGATCGAGTGCGGTTCGTAGATGTCAGCGTGCCGGTCCTCAGACGGCAGGAGGCGGCGGGCCTCGGCATAGAACAGGAACAGGCAGCGGTAGAGGAGCTTCACCGAACTCTCGAAGACCTCGCGGCGTTCCTCCTCGGTGTAGGCGGCGCCGGTGCGCGGGGTGTCGGCGATGAAACCGTTGCAGATGTAGCGGAGGACGTTGTCCACCTGCGCGAGGAGCGGCTCCTTGACGCGGGTTTCGAGGATCGCCTCGGAAAGCTCGCCGTCCAGATCGAGGCGGCAGAGGTAGATGCCGGCCTCGCGCTCTTTCGCCTCGTCGCTCTCCGCCGGGCCGACGTCGTCAGCTTTTCCGTCGGAGGCGGCCCGCTTCTGTTTCTTTGCCTTCAGGCCGACGGCCTTGAGCCGTTTCACTTTCTCCGTCTCGTAGTCGTCGCGCTCGACCGGGACGAAGGACTCGGCGTGGAAGAACCTCTCGAAGAGCGCGTAGGCGGTCTCGTCGGACGCCTGGAGCGCCGCGCCGAGATCGAGTTCCACATGATCCTCATAGGGCTTGGCGGACTTGGTCGAGTAGAGGCGCCAGGTCGCGCCGTCGGTGAGGATGCCCCAGTTCAGTTTCCTCTGGCGCAGCGCGGTGATGAGCTTCGCGGGCCAGAAACGGCCGACCGATTCATCGTCGAGGTTCGCGCCCGGCTCGACGAGGTACAGCATGGCGATGCCATTCTTGAAGCCGAAGTCTTCGAAAAGCGGATAGAGGCCCCGGCTTTCCGGCTGGTCTCTGACGACGAAGCCGAGATTGCCCAACGCGGCCTTGATGAAGCTGCTCCAGAGGGTCCCGGAGTCGGAGGCATCGCGGCGCTGCCAGCTCTGGCCCAGGGTGACAAGCCGCCCCTGCGCGTCGTCGGTGC
>JAANMY010001051.1_pt1 | contig 33823 bp, 31 predicted proteins | sample 7279691 | NCBI WGS metagenome assembly JAANMY01 (sample SAMN14094543, study PRJNA606508) | bioreactor metagenome | isolation source: A lab-scale SPAN reactor treating ammonium-rich wastewater day 388 | place: Ireland: Galway | collected 2018-02-07
GACGCTGCGCTCTCCCGTTGCATCCCTCTGGCTTTATGGGCTTAACGCCCGCCCGTCTTTACACGCGATGATATTCTTGACCTATCCGCACTATAAACGAACAGGAGCAAATATCATGAAACCAGACATCGAAAAATACCTTGGCATGATGGACGATTGGGACATGCCGCGCGAGCAGAAAATCCAGCTTATCAACGACCTTTGGCACATCATGGAAAACTTTGTTGATCGTGCCTTCGGCATTCATCCTGTTCAGCAGGTGATGCAGAAAAATCCGCTTCGTGATTTACAAGATTCCGAGAAAATCATAAGCTCGTCCTGTACCCAAAAACAGAACAAGCCGCCACCGCCCACGCAAGGAGTCCGCCCATGAGCAGCATACAACAAAAAGCCGTGATTTACTGCCGCGTCTCAAGCCAGAAACAAGTGACCAAGGGTGATGGATTGGGTTCTCAAGAAACACGCTGCCGTGAATATGCCAGCCATAAAAATTATCAGGTCGTAGAAGTCTTCCGTGATGAGGGCGTATCGGGCAGCATGATTAACCGCCCCAGTATGCAGGCGATGCTCTCTTTCCTCAAGAAGCACAAAAAGAAAGAACCGCATGTCGTCATCATTGATGACATCAGCCGCTTGGCCAGAGGGCTTGAGGCGCATATCCAGTTAAGAACGGCCATAGGCGAGGCTGGCGGCAAGCTGGAAAGCCCGTCTATAGAGTTTGGCGAAGATTCCGATAGCCGCCTTGTTGAAAATCTTCTGGCGAGTGTTTCACAGCACCACAGACAAAAGAACACCGAACAGGTCAAGAACCGTATGCGCGCGCGTGTCCTGAATGGCTATTGGGTCTTTCATCCGCCGATTGGCTATAAATATGAACGGGTGAGCGGTCATGGCAAGTTGATGGTGCGCGATGAACCCGTGGCAACGATTGTACAGCAAGCCCTAAACGGTTTTGCCTCTGGACGCTTTGAGAGTGTGGCCGAGGTTAAACGTTTCCTTGAAACTTGCCCCGAATATCCGCGCGGGAAGAATGGAGAGGTGCATTTCCAGCGTGTGGATGATCTGCTGCGCCGTGTTCTTTACACTGGCTATATGGACGTGCCGCAATGGGACATCTCGCTGCATCCCGCAAAGCATGAGCCATTGATTAGCTTTGAAGATTTCCAGAAGATACAGGAACGCCTTGAGTGTAAAGCCAAAGCCCCGATTAAAGCCAATATCAGCGATGATTTCCCGTTGCGCGGGTTTGTCACTTGCGGATTCTGTGATCGTCCCTTAACGGCCTGCTGGTCAAAAGGGCGCAGCAATAAATACCCTTATTATCTCTGTACGAACAAGCAATGCGGAGAGTACGGCAAGTCCATTCGCAAGGAGCAAATGGAAGCGGAGTTTCTGGAGATTGTCCGCAGCCTCAAGCCATCACCGAAGCTGTTTTATCTGGCCTTGGATATTTTTGATCGGCTTTGGAAGGACAGGCAGGAACAAGCCAATGGCGGGGCGAAGACGATCAAACAGCAGGTGTTGCTGATTGACCGCAAGGTCGGGCAGTTCCTTGACCGCGTGGTGGAGGCGGACAATCCGATCCTGATTGAGACCTACGAAACCAAGATCAGGGCGTTGCAGGAAGAGAAAACCGCCCTCAATGAGAAGATCAAAATGTGTGGCCGTCCGCTGGACACATTTGAAAACACGTTTAGAACCGCAATCGAGTTCCTCGCAAACCCGCTTAAACTATGGGAAAGCGAATGTCTGACACAGCGCAGAATGCTTCTCAGAATGGCATTTGACGACAAAATAACCTATGACCGCCACAGCGGTTTTAGAACCGCCGCTTTCTCGCAGCCATTCTCGCTTCTAGAGGATTTGCGGGATGGTAATTATGAAATGGTGGGCCTGGAGGGGCTCGAACCCTCACGACCAAAGGTCAACGGATTTTAAGTCCGCAGCGTCTACCGTTCCGCCACAGGCCCACTGTCTTCATACTATTTAAAGGCGGGTCCGTCCAACGGAAAGGAGGGGAGGGCACGGTTATTGGCTGCCTAAGCCCTTTATGACTGCGGACAGGCCCTCCATGACCGCACGGCCTCTGGCGGTCAGGTTCAGCTCCTTCCGGCGGCGCTCGGCAGCGGAAATGCTGACTTCTACAAGGCCGTAAGGCTGGCCTTTCTGCCTTTTTGAGGACAGGGCGCCTACAATACGAGAGACGGTGGAAAGTGGAAGGCGAACCTTCTCGGCCAGTGCTGTCACAGACAGCCCCTCATCCGCAGCGATTTCGCATAGGCAAAGCGCGTATTGAAGGGGGAATTCGGGATCAATCTTCTGTAGTTCCCTGAGAAGGCTGCGCAGATTGTCGATCTCGCGGGTCATGGTTGTGCTGTTCCCGTGCGGTTTTCAGTTTGCGTCCAGGCGTCCATATGATTTGTACGTAAGGCGCGTCGAATACAACCTCACCGTTGCAATTTTTTACCGACCATGCCGGGCGAGCCCCCAGACTGCCGCTGATCTCTATGAAAACAGCAAACAGGCCGCACGGCGCGACATACAGATTCATATAAACTTCCCCGGTTTACACCTTTTTTCCGAAGGCGGCAAACCTAACCACACAGAAAAGTCGAAGAAAGAACGTATTAGTATAGTTGTATGTATTTTGAACTGTCAAGAAAGCTGCGGCTTTTGGCTTCACCGTCAGATGCACGGTGATGCATCAGATCCTCTAGCATCTTGCGGCCGATACTTACAGCCGTATGGAGGGGCAGGCGGTTACCGCCGATTTTTACGATTTTGTCAAACACAACCACAGGGGTGTTCAGCATACCGCGCAGGACGATGGGCGGGCGGCTGAAATCGGTCATCACGCCGTCGGCATGTCTGTAGTGGCAGGACTGAAGGCCTCTGGCTTGCGCGAACTCAAGATCGAAGGCGGAGAGGGTTGAAAAATATGCGCCCGATAGGTCTGCGCCCGCGATATCGGTCGCCCCGAATCTGGCGCCATAAAACACGCACGCCTTGAGCGAGGATTCGCACAGGCATGTATTAACCATAACGGCATCGGTCAGGTCGCTGTTGTCCAGAACGGCTTCAGAGAGATTGGCCCCGGACAGATTGGCGCCGCGCAATTTTGCATCCGGCATGTTTGCGTCATCGAAATTCCCGCCGCTGAGGTTGGCATAGGAGAGATCAATTCCGGCGAGATTTACCTTTTCCAGAATCGCTTGCTCGACACAGGCGGACAGGGTTAGGAACCGGCCTTCATAAAGCGGTTCCCCGGTACGATAACATTTCAAGGTTTGGGTGGAGGGCATGGCGAGTGTTCCCTTGCTGATTGTTGAATGTTGATATATTGCAACTAAACGAGCACAAAAATCAAATTTGCTTATATAAGGTCATACTGGTGTATGGAGCGTTTTTGGTTGCATGTGTTATGGTGCGGCGGGAAAGCGTGTTTGTGTTTATATAGCTTGGCCATGGACGACGATAAACCATCATTGGAGAAGGGTCTGAAGACGCTGCGGGAGGCGGTGAAGACACTCTCCAACGCGCCCGGCGTTTACCGGATGATCGCCCTCGACGGCGAGGTGCTTTATATCGGTAAGGCGAAGGCGTTGAAAAAGCGTGTATCCTCATACATTCAATTTCAGAAGTTGCCGATCCGCTTGCAGCGGATGGTCGCGCAGATCCAGCGCATGGAATTTATCACAACGCATACGGAAGCCGAGGCGCTGCTTCTGGAATCGACGCTGATCAAAAAGCTCCAGCCGCGCTATAATATTCTGCTGCGCGACGATAAATCGTTTCCGTTCATTCTTTTGCGCGAGGGGCACGATTTTCCGCAGGTGCAGAAGCACCGGGGCGCGAAGAACATCGAAGGGCAATATTTCGGGCCGTTCGCCGGGGCGAGCGACGTGAACCGGACACTGGCCATCCTTCAACGCGCGTTTCTGCTGCGCAACTGCACGGACAGTTATTTCGAGCAGCGGGCGCGGCCCTGTCTGCAATACCATATCAAGCGCTGCACCGCACCGTGTGTGGGTTATGTCACCCAGGCGCAATACGCTGAACAGGTTGATGGTGCGCGCGCGTTCCTCAGCGGCAAGAGCCGGGAGATCCAGAGCCGGATGCAGGAGGCAATGACGGCCGCCAGCGAGGCGATGGATTATGAACTCGCCGCGTCCTACCGCGACCGGATCCGCGCCCTCACCAGTGTGCAAACACAGCAGGCCATGGTGGATATCGGGACGGGGGACGTCGATGTTCTGGCGCTGTATCAGGAGGGCGGGAAAAGCTGCGTCCAGGTGTTCTTTTTCCGGGGCGGGCAAAGTTTTGGAAACCGCTCGTATTTTCCCCGACACGACGCGGCGGATAGGCCGGAGGATATTCTGGCCGCCTTTCTGGGTCAGTTTTATCAAGGCAAGCCTTTGCCGCCCATCGTCCTGATCAGCCACGACGTGCCGCGCAAGGCCGTTCTGGAGGAGGCGCTTTCTTCGCAGAGCGGGCACAAGGTTACGCTTCTTCAGCCTGTCCGCGGCAATCGACGAAAGCTTCTGGATTTTGCTGTTACCAATGCGCGTGATGCGCTTGTGCGCCATCAGTCTTCGCAACAGGGCATGGCGACGCTGCTTTCCGGCGTGGCGGAGCTGTTCGGCCTTGACGAACCGCCCGAACGTATTGAAGTTTATGACAATAGCCACATTTCAGGGACGAATATGGTCGGCGCGATGATCGTGGCCGGGCCGGAGGGATTTCGTAAAAACGCCTATCGGAGGTTTAATATCCGCGAGGCCGACAAAGGCGACGACTACGGGATGATGCGCGAAGTTTTGAGCCGCCGCTTTAAAAAAGCTCTGAAGGAGCAGGAGGAGGGGCGGGCGGAGTGGCCCGACCTGATCCTGATCGACGGGGGGCAGGGGCAGTATAACGTCGCGCGTGGCGTGCTGGAGGAGTGCGGCGTTCTGGACTCCGTGAAGCTGGCCGCTATCGCGAAAGGGCCTGAGCGGAATGCCGGGAGGGAGCGGTTTTTTTTCGAGGGGCGCGCGCCGTTCATGCTGCCGATGAACGACTCCGTTTTGCATTATCTGCAACGGCTGCGGGACGAGGCGCACCGTTTCGCCATCGCCGGGCACAGGGGGCGGCGGCAGAAGCAGATCACGGCCTCGCCGCTTGACGAAGTTCCGGGCATCGGCGGCAAACGCAAGAAGGCTCTGCTGATGCATTTCGGTTCCGCCAAGGCTATCGCGGCGGCGGGGATCGAGGAGTTGGAAAAGGTCGAGGGCATTTCCAAAGCTGTGGCCCGCAAAATTTACGATTATTTTCACGGCTGAGCTTTTAAGCGGTCGCCACAAGAAAGTTACAGAAAATATTTGTATTTTGACGTTTTCTTTCTGTAAACTCCTTGCACGATGGCTGTACAAACGACAATCGACTGGGAGCGGTGCCAGAGGCACCTCATTACGGCGGGGGAGGCTCTGCCCGACAATATTCGCGCGATCAGCGTTAACACTCTTAATGCCGAAGCTTTACGCTCCGCCTTAGGGCTTTTGGGTGGGACCGTAACCTCTGTGCAGATCGAGACCCAGGACGTTCCCCCCGATCTGATCGGCTTTCCGCATGAGTACATCATTAATTATGGGCGTTTTAATGTTGAGATCCTGCCTGTTGAATTTCGCGGCGGCTTCGTGCGCAGCACGACGACTGATATCATTCATCTCCTGAACAATGAATTTTCAAAACGATCGCAGCAGTTGAACGACGATGTTTTAAGGACTCGCATGCAAAGCTGGCATCAGGCCGTCGTCCGAATGCCGCTAGCCGCCGAGGAAGTTTTTCCGCATGCCTATAAAGGATTGTGGATCCGGGGTGACGGGCGCTTCGACCAGCGGGAGCATCCCGGTTTTCATCGCCACGGCGGGTTTGTTGATGTACTCGGTGATATGAAAGAGCTGCCGGGATATTTTCTGAACTTTACGCCGAGCTATGATGGAACCGTGTTTCCAGATGAGCAGGGGAATCTCTGGTACGCGCGCGGCGGCGCTTACAGTCTTTTTACATCAGACGGGCACAAGGATGTTGATGGCTGCGATCATGAAGTGCCTGACCGCTTTATTTCGCCGATCGAGCAGGAGCGACGGGCGACTGCTGTGATGCAGGTTTTTCCGCTTCCTGAAATCTAACCGCACGTTTTTATGTGAATGGGTGTGCGGCGATTTTTTTGCATAAGAATCAGGGACAAAAAATAAAAAACTGATAAATCAAATTGATAAAATTTTGTCTGGGGAAAACTCAGATTCGAGTCTTGCGGGTGTAAAAAACCCATGTTACGTTTGGTTCATTCTTACATAGTTGTTCGAAGCTTTTATTCAGGTGGGCGCTTTTGCGTGCCCGTCATACTCAACTGTTAATCGTGGAAAGGTGCGTCAAGATGTTTCATCGCGTGAGGTCAGAGATACAAGATGGAGAGCAGAAGTCTCAAGGCCAAGCTTCTTCGCCGGAATACAGAAACCGCGAGGCACGCGGAGCTGTGGTCAGCAAGAAAATCAGCCGGGAAGCTGTAAAACCGCAGGAAGAAGAAATTCGCACTGCACAAGAAGAACTCGAGCTTGATGAAGCCGAGCAGGAGTTGGATATGGAAGATGACGATACAGAAGATCAACGCGAGACTGCTGCTCCGATTTATGGACCGAGCAGCTTCGTGAATGAGGTTGAGATTCAGGCCCGTCCGTCTGATGTCGGCACTGGAAGCTTCCAGCGTCCGTTTCAGCCTGCTGGCCGCGCACCGGGGATCTATCCCGGCGCTTACGTGCCGCCGCAGGCTTATGAGGCACCCTCTTTGGCTTCTGCCGACCGCCTCCTGACTATCGGTCGCGGTATTAACATGTCCGGTGAGATCGATGCGTGCGATCATTTGGTCGTGGAAGGGACTGTAGAGGCTGCCCTCAAGGGTGCAAAGGTTCTGGAAATTGCCGAGTCCGGAACGTTCTACGGCACGGTCGAGATCGAAGAGGCGACCATCGCGGGGCGCTTCGAGGGCGATATCACCGTCAACGGACGTCTTACGATCCGCGCGAGCGGCGCTATTACCGGTTCCATCGCTTACCGCGAGTTGGAAATCGAGGCTGGCGCTATTCTTGACGGCAAGGTCACTCCTCTCAAGGCTGCAACGGATACAAAACGCCTGGAAAAGTACCGGGCCGGTTCGGACGCGTCAGCGATGGCGAAAGCGAAGGAGATTATCTCCAAGCGCGAGCGGAAGGAGCCGGCCAACACGGAAGGCGGGATGTTCTCCAAAACTTCCGCGAAATAGTCGATCTGGATTGATCCGGTCGATAGAGATTATGGGAGCTGCGATGAAGGTCGCGGCTCCTTTTTGTTTGTAACGGCCTAAACGGTTTTGTCTTTCCACCCGCAGAGATCGCGCACCGGGCAGGCAGGGCAATCGGGCTTACGCGCCTTACATGTGTAGCGCCCGAGAAGGATCAGCCAATGGTGGGCGTTCAGGGCGAACTCCATGGGCACCGCTTTTGTTAGCTTTTCTTCCACGTCGTCAGGGGTCTTGCCCGGGGCAAGCCCCGTGCGGTTTGAAACCCGAAAAATATGCGTGTCTACGGCCATGGTCGGCTGCCCGAAAGCCACGTTCAAAACGACATTTGCCGTCTTGCGGCCTACGCCGGGGAGTTTCATCAGCTCTTCGCGGGTGCCGGGTATCTTGCCGTTATGATCACGGATGAGAATGTCCGATAGGGCGATCACGTTTTTGGCCTTGTTGTTATAAAGCCCGATCGTCTTGATGTGATCCTTCAAAGCTTCCAGCCCAAGCTTTAGCATTTTCTGCGGCGAATCGGCGATCTTAAAGAGCCTGTGGGTGGCCTTGTTCACGCCTGCGTCGGTGGCCTGTGCCGACAGGACCACGGCAACCAGAAGCGTATAGGCGTTGATATATTCCAGATCGCTTTTGGGTTCCGGGTTTGCGGCCCGCAGGCGACTGAAAAATTCATAGATGTCCGCTTTTTTCATGCTGGTATGATAGCAGACAATTTTTCCCAAGAAACGGGTTGGTTTATCAGCTGGCCAGCGTTTAATCTGACGTTATGGACAATCGCTTTATAGAAAAAATCATCGCCGAGAGCATCGACTATCTGGTCGCGCATTACACGGAGCAGCCGGACCTTGATTTCCTCGCGCGGCGTGCCGGCTACGAGGCGACCCATTTCCAGAAGCTGTTCAAGCAACATGTAGGGATCAGCCCGAAGCGTCTGGTGCAGTATATGAACGTGCGGCATGCGCGGGCGTTGCTCCAAGAGGGGCGGCCGCTTCTGGACGCGGCGTTTGAGACGGGGCTGTCCGGCCCTGCGCGGCTGCACGACCTGTTCGTGGCGTGCGAGGGCGTTACACCCGGAGACGTTCGAAAAAAAGGTCAGGGCCTAAGGATCGTTTATGGTTTTTTCTATAGCGTAATCGGCGAGATTTTGATTGCGCGAACCGAGCGGGGGGTCTGCTGGCTTGGGTTTCTGATTGACGGCAAACCGGAGGAGCCGTTGGCGCGGATGAAGGCGTTATGGCCTGAGGCCTATTTTATTCACGACGATCAAGCCGTGAGGGATGAGGGTGAACAGATTATGGACATCTGGCAGGGACGGGGAGATTCCAAGAAACGTCTGGCGCTTGATCTTTATGGGACGAATTTCCAGATTCAGGTGTGGCAGGCGCTTTTAAGGATTCCGTGTCGGCATACCGTTACCTATGGCGCAATCGCGCGCGAAGTCTGTACAGATCGGGCTTCGCGGGCTGTGGGCAATGCGGTCGGCGCGAACCCGGTATCCCTGCTTATTCCCTGCCACCGGGTTATACGCAGCACGGGAATTATCGATAATTACGCTTGGGGCAGCGCGCGCAAAAAGCTTATTCTGGCGCTTGAGCAATAGATCGCTATTCAGATTTAGTCCTTGAGGTCGAGTACGTCGCGCATCGTATAGAGGCCCGGCTCTTTGTCGGACAGCCAGACAGCAGCTCGAAGGGCGCCCCGTGCGAAAAGGGATCTGTCGGTTGCGATATGGCCAAGCTCGACGCGCTCGCCTTCGCCGTAAAACGTGACCTTGTGGTCGCCGACAACATCGCCACCGCGTGCCACGGCAAAGCCTATAGTCCCCGCCGGGCGTGTTCCTATACGGCCCTGACGATTGTATGTTGCGAGATGGTCGAAGTTCTTACCCCGTCCATACGCCGCCGCCTTGCCTAACATAATCGCGGTGCCCGAGGGGGCGTCGACCTTGTATTTGTGATGCGCTTCGAAAATTTCGATATCCCATTCGATACCGAGACGCTCCGCTGTTTTTTCCACGTGCGCCAGCAGAATGTTGAGACCTATGCTCATGTTGGCGCTATACATAATCGGCGCTTCTCTGGCGGCCTCCATCAAGGCCTGTTCATCTTCCTTATCCAGCCCGGTGGTGCCAACAACCAGAGGTTTTTTCATTTCAGCGGCGAGCGCGGCGTGAGCGCGGGAGGCGTCCGGGCTGGTGAAATCAATGACAATATCGGAAATTTCAAACAGCTCGCGTGCGTTTTTCGTTACAAAGTGGCTGACTTTTTCCTTTTTTTCGCTTTGGATGCTTCCTCCGGACAGTTCAAGGCCCTCGCCTGTCCAGCGATCCAATCCCAGTTCCTTGACGACGAGTTTACCTACGCGGCCCGTGCATCCTGCTACACCGATTTTCATTTTTTTCCTCTGCTTACTTAACTTACGCTTTTTGTCAGTTTTTTATCTTTTTGATCATTGCCGAGCCTTCTAGTCGCTCAGGTCTCCCCAAAACTCGCGCATCTTCTTAAAAAACCCACTGGATTCCGGGGAATTCTTGCCCTTGGAAGACGAGTCGTTCATGGATTCATCCAGCTGCTTTAAAATGTCTTGCTGCTTTTTGCTGAGATTAACAGGTGTCTCCACAAAAATCTCGATATACATATCCCCCCGCGCCTCGGAGCGCAAGATGCTCATACCCTTTCCTTTAATCCGGAATTGCTGGCCGGTCTGGGTGCCCGCAGGGACTTTGACGTTGGCACGCTTGCCTTCTATGGTCGGGACATCCACATCGCCGCCAAGTGCGGCGCGTGTGACGGTTATCGGCACACGGCAATAGAGGTTTGAACCGTCACGGCGGAAAAGCTTGTGCGGCTTGACGTTCAAGAGGACGTAGAGGTCGCCTTTTGGACCGCCGCGTGCTCCGGCCTCGCCTTCTCCGGTCAGGCGGATGCGGCGGCCCGTCTCCACCCCGGGGGGAATTTTGACATTAAGATTCTTTTCCTTACGCAATACGCCCTGTCCCGAACATTTTTTACAGGGATTTGCGATTACGCTGCCAGCACCTTGGCAGGTGGGGCAGGTGCGCTCAATGGTGAAAAAGCCCTGCTGCTGGCGGATGCGACCTTGCCCGTTACAGGTGGAGCAGGACTGGCTTGAGGTTCCTGGCTCCGAGCCTTTTCCGTTACAGGCATCGCAGGAATCATGGAGTGGTATCTTGATCTTGGCTTCCTTACCGAGGAACGCCTCCTCCATCGTGATTTCAAGCGTATATTGAACGTCTGAGCCACGCGATGGCCCGCCGCGTCGACGGCCGCCCATGAAATCGCCGAACATATCCTCGAAAATATCTGAAAAAGCGCCGCCGAAGCCGCTGAAATCTCCGCCCGCGCCGGGTGAGGCCGCGCCCATGCTTCCATCAAAGGCGCTCATTCCATAGCGGTCATACGCCGCGCGCTTCTGCTCGTCCTTGAGAACATCATAAGCGCGGTTGATTTCCTTAAATTTTTCTTCCGCTTTCGGATTGTCCTTGTTGCGGTCGGGGTGATACTCCATCGCCAGCTTGCGGTAGGCTTTTTTAATTTCCTCCGCATCGGCGTTCTTTTCCACGCCCAGAACCTTGTAGAAGTCCTTATCTGACATTGCTTTATTCTCCCGCCCGTGTCGTCAGACCAGCCGGAGGGACACTTGATGCTGTTCTCTCCGGCTTGTCTGCGGTCATGCTGTTATTCGGGCTTAGTTTTTGCGGTCGTCGTCGGATTCTTCCTCGATCTCGAGATCGGTAAAGTCCGCGTCGATCGTTTTGTCTTCCTCTGCGATGGAAGGATCTTCGGTCGTGTAGGCTGGCTCTGCGCCCGGTGCTGCGCCCATGCCGGCCTCCTTCTCCTGCGCCTTACGGTAGGCCAACTCGCCCAACTTCATGCTCGCTTGCGTGAGTGCGTCCGTTTTGGCTTTGATCTCGTCTGCATCGTCGCCCGAAAGCGCGGACTTCAAGGCTTCGATGGCGCCCTCTATGGTTGCTTTGTCTGAGGCTGGAACATCTTTTCCAAACTCCGTTAGACTGGATTCCGCCGCGTGGATCGCCGCTTCAGCGTGGTTATTGGCCTCGGCCAGCGCACGCTTTTTCTTGTCGGCTTCGGCGTTGGCTTCGGCGTCCTTAACCATTTTGTCGATATCCGCATCGGACAGACCGCCAGAGGCTTGTATGCGGATCTGCTGTTCCTTGTTGGTCGCCTTGTCTTTAGCCGTCACGTGCACGATGCCGTTGGCGTCGATGTCGAAGGTGACCTCGATCTGCGGAATGCCCCGGGGTGCGGGCGGGATGCCGACAAGATCGAACTGGCCGAGCAGCTTGTTGTCCGCCGCCATTTCGCGTTCGCCCTGAAACACGCGGATCGTGACGGCGCTCTGGCTGTCTTCCGCGGTGGAGAAGGTTTGCGACTTTTTGGTCGGAATCGTGGTATTCCGCTCAATCAGGCGGGTGAAGACGCCACCCAGCGTTTCGATACCCAGCGAGAGCGGGGTAACGTCGAGCAGGAGAACGTCTTTGACGTCGCCTTGCAGAACGCCGCCCTGAATGGCTGCACCATCAGCCACGACTTCGTCGGGGTTTACACCCTTATGCGGTTCCTTGCCGAAAAATTCCTTCACCGTTTCGATGATTTTGGGCATACGGGTCATCCCGCCGACCAGAACCACGTCGTCAATCTCAGAGGCCTTCAGGCCCGCATCCTTCAGCGCGGCCTTGAGCGGTTCAACGGTGCGTTTGACCAGATCGGCCACAATGTTTTCCAGCTTGGCGCGGGTCAGCGCAATCTGGAGGTGTTTCGGGCCGGAGGCATCTGCCGTGATGAAGGGCAGGTTAATTTCGGTCTGCGTGGTACTGGACAGCTCGATTTTGGCCTTTTCGGCGGCTTCCTTCAGACGCTGGAGAGCCAGCTTGTCCTGGCGGAGGTCGATGCCCTGTTCCTTTTTGAACTCGTCGGCCAGATAGTCGATGATGCGCAGATCGAAGTCTTCACCGCCGAGGAAGGTGTCCCCGTTGGTCGCCTTGACCTCGAACACGCCGTCGCCGATCTCAAGAACGGAGACGTCGAACGTTCCGCCCCCAAGGTCGTAGACGACGATAATCCCGGAGGATTTTTTATCCAGACCGTAGGCCAGCGCGGCGGCCGTCGGCTCGTTGATGATACGCTCGACTTCAAGGCCGGCGATTTTTCCGGCGTCTTTGGTTGCTTGACGCTGAGAGTCGTTAAAATACGCCGGAACGGTAATCACCGCGCGGGTTACGGGCTCACCCAGAAATGCTTCTGCGGTTTCCTTCATTTTCTGAAGAACCATCGCGGAGATTTGGGAGGGGGCGTATTTCTGCCCGTTGATTTCCACCCACGCATCGCCGTTATCGCCCTCGATAATATTGAAGGGGGCCTTGCTGCGCATATCCTTGACCTGCGGGTCGTTGAAGCGGCGGCCAATCAAGCGCTTGATGGCGTAGAGGGTATTTTCGGGGTTCGTAACGGCCTGACGCTTGGCGGGCTGGCCGACGAGGCGCTCCCCGTCCTTTGCGAAGGCCACCATGGAGGGGGTGGTTCGCATACCCTCGGCGTTTTCTATTACTCTTGGCTCCTTGCCGTCCATAATAGCGACGCAGGAGTTTGTCGTACCCAAGTCAATTCCAATGATTTTGCTCATTTTGATACCTCTTTTGTTAGCGAAAACACAGCGGCCCGAAACGGCACCGATGGATTTCCATAAGGTTTAAGTTCCGTATCTTACGGATGAATGATTATAGCATAACCTAAAAAAACGCCATAACCGAAGTCAAAAAATGTGCCTTAAAGGCGGGTTTATTTACACTTGCGTGTCTATGTTTTGGCCGGGTTCCGGCGGGGGATCGTCTGGACCGGCGGAGTCCGAACCCGCATCCTTCACGACGCCGACGCGGGCGGGGCGAAGCAGGCGCTCATGCAGCGTATAACCGGGTTGGATGAGCTGGCAGATCGTTCCTGGCGGTAATCCCGGGATAGGGGCCTCGAACATCACTTCATGCAGGTTGGGATCGAAAATCTGGTGCATCGGCTCAAGCTTTTTGATGCCGTTGCGATCGAAGACCGAGAGCATTTCGCGTTCCGTTGCCTCGATCCCGCTCAACAGGTTTTTTATGCGGTCGTCGATTTGCGCAAGGTCGGCCGGAACGGCCTCCAGCGCACGGCGTAGATTGTCGGCCACGGAGATCAGGTCGCGGGCGAAGCCGGAAATGGCGTATTTACTAGCGTCTTCCTTTTCACGGGCAGCGCGGCGGCGCATATTTTCGGTTTCAGCCATGGCACGAAGGGTTTGGTCCTTCGCCTTTTCCAGCTCCCTTTCGAGGCGCTCAATGTGCATTTTTTCCTCGGAAGGGTAATAACCCGCATGCGTCCCAGCCGGTGAAGAGAGCTCCGGCTCGGCCTTTGGTTGCTCTGCACCTTCGCAGGGGGCAGAGTCGAGCGGTTCATCATTCATGGGAGCGTTGTTCGGGGCGGATGCGTCTTTTTTCTGTGTTTCGTTCATTCTCAACACCTGAAATAAAGAGAGAGAAGGGCGGATCGTTCCACCCTTCTGCGGAGTTTTAGCAAATACGGATCAGTCGTACAAGCCCGGTTTGCGGGCGTAGACCGCCAGATCATAGGGTTGCTCCGCCGGACCGTCAGCACCGTACATGGTTTTTGTCGGCTGAATTGTTCCGACCTGCTGGTCCCGCTCCGCAGAGGCGATCTGGTTCAAAATTCTTCCGCTTGGGTCGGTGTAGTATTTGACATTTTTGACCCAAACAGGACGCTCGAACTCCTTCAGCGTGTCCTTCATGGGGACCAAGCCGTTCCTTTCAGCAAACGCGTCGATCAGGGCTCCGACGTCTTGTGCAGACTTGGCGGAGGGTGTGTGCAGAATTATGGTGTTCGCGGGATAAAACCAGAATGTTTCATAGCCCCCGGCTGCGGGATACTTTGCCTCAAAAATGATCCGTTCTTTGTTTATGTCGACCTTGAAGTCCGTGTATTTTCCGTATTTTTTGCTTTTCAAGCCGATAGTTTGAACATTCCGCTCTATCAAGTCATCGCGATTCAGCCGAATGTCGAAAGACAGGGTGTGCGTTTCGATATTACAGCTATAGGACCCGTAATGTCTTTCCAGATTGCGCAATTCGAATTCAGTGTCTTCTTCGATTGAGATTTCCAGTTTTCTCTGGGAAAATACGAGGTTAATTTGCGGTTCCGTCACGCCTACGCAACCCGAGACAACCCCCATATTCATGTAATGCATATTGAAGTCGCCCTCTTTGCCGTCCGAAACGCGCTGAATTGCCGCCGCGAAAAGCCCCCGGGAGACCAGATTCAGGCTTACATCATCTTCTTCCTCTTCGCCCGGCATCTGAGCATTGGCCGCTTGCGAGGTTATGAAAGTCATGCAGGGGAAGGCAAATACCGTCAAAAGAGCAAAAATATAGAAGCGTTTTAGAGACATAGCTTGAACCCAAAGTAAGAAAAAACCGTTACTACTTTAACGCGGAACGCCCAAACAGGCAAAACATATATGAAATGCCACTGGCTTTTCCTGCTGGTCGCTAAATTCACATTCTCTAATATTTCTTGTGTCGATGGTATTATGTGCGGTTGAGGAGGCGCCCGATGATCTGAGAGGTGTAGTCCACCATCGGGATGATCCGGTCGTAATCAAGGCGGGTCGGGCCGATGACGCCGATCGCGCCCACGATCTTCTGGCTGGCGGATTTGTAGGGCGCGATGATCAGGGACCAGCCGGACTGGTCAAATATCTTGTTCTCCGAGCCGATGAAGATCTGCACGCCCTCAGCGTCGCCGAGGCTTTCGATCAGGCTGAGCATGATTTCCTGCTCCTCGAGGTAGCTGAGCAGGGCTCGGGCGCGGTGGAGGTCTTCGAGAGCCTTTACATCCTCAAGCAGGTGAGATTGGCCGCGCACAATCATATAACCGGCGCCCTTTTCAGCTTGGTTTCTGAGGGGCAGGGCCAGACCGGCTTCGACAAGGCTCGTGGTGATCTTGTCGAGTTGGGTGCGGTTCAGGCGGATATCCTCCGAGACCTCTTTCTGGGCCTCGCCGATCGTCTTACCCGAAAGGCGGCTGTTGAGATAATTCGAGGCGGCGATCAGGTTGCCTTGAGGGATATTCTCCGGCACGTCCATGATCCGGTTTTCGACCATGCCGTTTTCCATGACCAGAACCACCAGAACCCGGCGCGGCTCCAGCGGGATAAACTGGATCTGTTTGATGGCGTTGTTAATTTTAGGCGCCACGACAAGGCTGGCGCAGGAACACAGGCCAGAAAGCAGGTCCGTGGCCTTTTCCAAGGCGTCGTTGACAGTGTTTCCGGCGCTAAGGCACGAGGCTTCGATTTTCTTGCGCTCGCCCGCCGTCAAATTTCCGATTTCCATAAGACCGTCAATGTACAGGCGGAGCCCGGTCTGGGTCGGCATACGGCCCGCCGAGGTATGCGGGGCATAGAGCAGGCCCATATCCTCAAGATCGGCCATGCTGTTGCGGATGCTGGCGGGCGAGAGGCCGATTGCGGTGGCGCGCGAGATCGTGCGGGAGCCTACGGGCTGTCCGGTTTCCAAGTATGTGTCTACGATGAAACGGAAAATTTCCCGTGAACGTTCGTTTAGCTCGCCTATCATGAAACTATATTAAATGCGCGTAGGAAAATTGACAATTCCCCGCAGAGAGTTAGAGTGCATCCGACTTTAACACGATTAACGTTTGAAAGAGCACAGATATTATGGACAGACCTTCGGGCCGCTCGGCGGCGCAATTACGAAACGTGGAGCTTCTGACTGACGTTTCTAAACATGCAGAGGGGTCCTGCCTCGTTAAGTTTGGGGATACGCACGTTCTTTGCCTCGCCACCGTCGAGACCCGGGTTCCACCGTGGATGAAAAATTCCGGCAAAGGCTGGGTGACGGCGGAATACGGCATGATTCCGCGTTCGACCAACGAACGGATGGACCGCGAGGCCGCGCGCGGCGAGCAGAGCGGACGTACGCAGGAAATCCAGCGGCTGATTGGGCGCTCGTTGCGTTCGGTCGTCAATCTGGAAGCGATGGGCGAATGTCAAATCCGTATCGACTGCGATGTTATTCAGGCCGATGGCGGCACGCGCACGGCGGCGATCACGGGCGGATTTGTGGCCCTGCATCAGGCGTTTTCGCATATGCTGATGACCGGCTTGATCAAAAACATTCCGATCAACGATACAGTCAGCGCCATTTCGTGCGGAATTGCCTTAGGTACACCTGTTCTGGACCTAGATTATGCCGAAGACTCGACGGCGGATACAGATGCAAACTTCGTGATCACCGGGCGCGGGGCGCTGGTCGAGATTCAATGTACGGCGGAGAAGGACCCGTTTACGGAAGAGCAATTCGCAGAGTTGCTAAAGCTTGCGAAGCAAGGCTGCCAAAGCCTGACCGACATGCAGCGCAAGGTTCTGGGCCTCTGACGATGCGGCAAATTCTTCCCGGCGAACCGTTGCTGATCGCTACGCATAACAGCGGCAAGGCCCGGGAGATCGGCGCGCTGCTCTCGCCTTATGTCAGCTCGTTCACGACATCGGCGGAGCTTGGCTTGGCCGAGCCGGAGGAGACGGGTGACACGTTTGTTGCCAACGCCCTTATAAAGGCTCGGCAGGCGGCGCGGGAGAGCGGGCTGGTGGCGCTGGCCGATGATAGCGGGCTTTCGGTTACAGCGCTGAACGGCGACCCCGGCATTTATTCCGCACGCTGGGGCGGGCCGAAGAAGGATTTCGTGCTGGCGATGCAAAAAGTTCACGAGGCGCTAGGCGATCAAACCGACCGTTCTGCCTGTTTCATCTGCGTTCTTGCCCTCGCATGGCCGGACGGGGAGGCGTATACGTTCGAGGGGCGCATCGACGGGCAGATCGTCTGGCCCGCACGCGGCGACAAGGGTTTCGGCTATGACCCTATTTTCGTTGCGGACGGGCAAAGCCGGACGTTTGGCGAGATCGAGCCTGCGGAAAAGCAGGCCATCAGCCACCGGGCGCGGGCATTCGAGAAGCTTGTGAACGCGCTGGCCGCGGCGTGATATAAGGGATTCCATGTTTTCAAAGGGACAAGCCGGGGTTTATATCCACTGGCCGTTTTGTGCGGCCAAGTGCCCTTATTGCGATTTCAATTCCCACACGCGAGAGCAGATAGACGAGGAGGCGTGGGCGCAGGCTTATGAACGCGCCCTCGATTATTACGTGCGCCTCTTGCCGGATATGGAGGTCGTTTCGGTGTTTTTCGGCGGCGGCACGCCCTCGCTGATGAAACCCCAAACCGTCGAGCGGATCATCAAACGGATTCGCGGCGGCTGGCGGACGGCTTCGGATCTTGAAATTACGCTGGAGGCGAACCCGACTTCCGTGGAGGCGCAGAAGTTCCGCGATTTCAGGACGGCAGGAGTCAACCGGGTTTCGCTGGGTATTCAGGCGCTGAATGATTCCGATCTCAAGTTTCTCGGACGGGAGCACGACGTGCGCGAGGCGATGCAGGCGATTGCTATCGCGGGAGAGACTTTTGCGCGTTACAGTTTCGACCTGATCTATGCGCGGCCCGGGCAGACGCCGGAGATGTGGGCGAATGAGTTGCGTTCAGCCCTGCCGCTGGCGCGCGGGCATTTGTCGCTTTACCAGCTTACGATCGAGCGCAGTACGCCGTTTTACATGCGGCATGCGCGGGGCGAATTTTCCATTCCCGACGATGTGCAGGGGGCCGAGCTTTATACGGTCACGCAGGAGATTACGGGCGATGCCGGAATACCGATGTATGAGGTTTCCAACCACGCCGCGCCGGGGCAGGAATGCCGCCATAACCTGATCTACTGGCACTACGCGGATTATATCGGCGTAGGGCCGGGTGCGCACGGGCGCTATACGCTGAACGGGCACAAGCTGGCGACGCGCGATCACAGCGCGCCGGAAATCTGGCTGGAGCGGGTTGCGACTCAGGGGCATGGGGCGCATCTGCCGGAAGCTGTGGACGCGCGGGCGCAGATGGAAGAGGCGATCATGGTCGGGCTGCGGCTGCGTGACGGAATCGACATAGCGGGCTTTATGAACCGGTTCGGGAAAAGCCCCGCCGATCTTTTTCATTCCGACCATTTCAGGATCGCCCGCGAGGAAGGCTGGGTCGCCGAGGGCGGTGGGCGGCTTGCGCTGACGCTTGAGGGCCTGTTGCGGCTGGATAGTTTGATCAAATACCTCCTGAGCGATTAAGCCAAAAGAAAACGGCGGAGGTAAACCCCGCCGCCTTGAATGTCTTATGTGTCCACTTGCTCTTAGTAGGGCAGGGGCTGCTCGGCGCCGCCGGCGGCAGGTGTCTCCTCGCCCGGAGCGGGACCACCCATCGGCATGTCCTGACCGTTGATGGTCATCTTGCCGTCCGCAGTTACCTTGATGTCGTAGTTGTAGCCCGGCTTGCCGTCCGGACCTGCCGCTGCCGCACCGTGCTGCTTAAGCATTTCAAGCTGGGAGGCGATGTCATTGAACTCATAGGCGTTAGGGAAATTCGGGTCCGCCGCCGTGGTCTTGATGCGGGCCAGCAACTCGTCCAGGCCGTCGAAACGACCATTGAGGTTTGCGATAAATTGCATAACCGCCGCCGGGTCGGCCTTGACCTGCCCGTTCAGGGTCGCCTTATAGTCCTTGCCGTTCACATAGTTATCCTTTACGGCGATTTCCGTTCCAGCCTGTGTCAGCATCATCGGAACCTGCATCATGAGGCCCATCGCGGCCATAGGCCCCGTATCCGGGTTCGCTACAACCGCCTTTCCGACATTCATGCCCGCCGCCCAGAGGGACTGGAGCGGAATTTTGCCTGCCGTCAGGTCGATATTCACCGCGTCGGGAATGACGCCTTCATATCCTGCCGGAACCGGGTCAACTGTGATACCGGAATAGCCAAAGTTCATGTTGAGAGAACTGGTATCGGATTTGATCCCTTCGATGCCAAAGCCGATTGAGGCCGCTGCGAGCTTGAGGTTTTTCAACTCGTCGGCTGGCGCATCCGCAGCAGGTGTTGCCGCCACTTCGAAATTCTCAAGACCGTATTTTATGCTCATGCCCTCGAAGTCGTTGATCGCCAAGAAGGCGTTGATAAGTTCTTCAACCTGAGCAGCGGAGGGGGGCTGTCCGCTTATGCCCGAATCCTGAAGAGATTTCATCTTCTCGCCGAAAGAAATAAATTTCGTCTTGTATTCATCGACCGAGATCAACTTGTAGCGTGTGATGCTGGCCACGAGGTTCAGCGCGCCGAGGCTGATCTTGACGTTTTCATCCGGCACGTCGAAGGACATACCCGATACGCGCACTGTGCTTGGGCCAGTCACATACCCTTGACCATCATCTTCGAGGTTCGTGTTCATCGCGATCTCGGGAACCATGAAGTCGTTGGTCTCTCCGGCGGAGTTCACGCTGAACTTCACGTTCTTGAGGACGGAGTTGAGTTTCAGGAAATTGCCGGAGGCCTCATGCAACAGGCCGGAGGTGTTTTGCTCGCCGATGGTTGCGGTCATTGCGAATTCGTTGGCGATGCCAAAGGACATCGTGCCGGGCAGGGCGACGGTCATCTTCCAAAGGCCAGGTTTCTCATCGGGAACAGCATTGATGGCCGTTTGTCCGAAATCGAGAGAGAATTCAGGCAAAACTTCCGCCGGCGCCGGAGCGGGCTGCGCAGCAGGATCCTGGGGGTTTGCGCCTTGAGCGGCGGCTTCCTCAATCTTTTTCTTGAGTTCTTCGCCGGCCTTGAAAGACACCTTGGGCAGAATGACGGCGTAATACTCGCCCTTGGGCTCTACGGTCACGTCGCCCTCAAATACGATATCAAGCTCGCCCGATACCTCGTTCATTTCTTCCTGATTTTTGAGATATTTTGAAAATACCTCTTTCAGGTGCGCGGCGCCTGCGGCGTCGATTTGCGCGGCCTCGGCCTTAAATGGCACGAAGGCAATCATTACTGCGGAGGCGAGAAGATATCTTTTCATTAGAAAAATCCCTGATAGAGTATGGAAAAATCAACAATCGCGCTCGAATTTATACAAAAACCCTTGCCGTGTCCAAGGATAAACTGCATTAATACGGCGCGTAACAAGGATTTTTCGACTATGCTGAACGCAAAAGCCAACCAATTTTCGCTCTCGCCTGAGGGTATGATCCTCTGGCAGTCCAAGCCTGAGAACCCCTTGCCGGGGGAACCGGTAGCACGGGTTGTGAAAGGTGAGCATGCCTTGCGTCCCGGTCTTGAGGTTCTTGACAACCCTCTTACAGACGGGATTGATCGCGAATCTCTTAAGAATACGCTCACTCTCTGGCTGAATACGCATATCGGCAACGTTTTGGAGCCTCTGGTATTTCTCGGAATTCAGCAGGGGGCGGCGGATTCCGACCCTGTGCAAGCCATTTGCAAAACGCTTTATGATTCTCTCGGGATTGCGCCACGCGAGGTTTTGGAAGACGAAATCTCCAAACTCGATGCCGAACAGCGGGCCGTTGTGCGCTCTAAAAAGATCAAGCTTGGGCCGATCCTTGTCTTCATTCCGCTTTTGAATAAGCCTGCAGCGGTGCGCCTGCGCGGGCTTCTGTGGTCGATTGATCGCGAGCGCCCGCTTCCTGCTCCTGTTCCTGCAGACGGAATCGTCTCTATGGCCATCGACGAAGCAAGCGCGGACCGCGATTTCTTCCGCGCCGTCGGCTACCCTCTCTATGCCGGACGGGCCGTCCGAATTGATATGTTGGACCGTGTAATCAATTCGATCTACGATCAAGCCGAGAAGGGTAAATTCAGCGCCAAGCATCAGATGGCAGAGTGGCTGGGCTGCTCTATTGAGAGCCTATACAAAATTCTTGAGGCGATGGGGCATGTCAAGATTTATGACCCCGCCGAAGATCCGGCCAAACAGGTTAGCCTTGAACCCGCGCAGGCAGAAGCAGTCCCCGAGCCTGAAACTTCCTCTGAACCGCAGGTGTCGGTGCCTGCGTCCGAGCAACCTACAGAAGCCACAACCACCGTCGAAACCAAGCCGGAGTTGGCCGTTTTCAGGCTTAAGCGCGGAAAGGCCTTTGCCACGGGTCGTCCGAACGACAAAAGACGCCCGTTTGTGCGTAAAAACGAAGGTGCAGAGTCGAAGGCGCAAGACGATGAGCATGAAGGGCGCAAGCACGACAACAGAAGCCGAGACTTCTCGGGCGAAAAGGGCGGGCGCTCACCGGGACGCTCAAATGAAAAATTTTCCAGTGACCGCAAGAATAAAAAGAAAAGCGGAGGCAAGGATTTCCGTCGCGACAAGGATTCAGACCGAGCGGACGATCAGCGTGAAGCCCGCGTAATTTCTTTTGAAGTAAAGCGTAAGGACGAGGACTCGCCCTTCGCTATTCTTCAAAAGCTGAAAGCGAAGGCTGATGAATAAAGATAGACGAACAGGAGCGGCTTTATTTTGTAGGCCTTTCCTGGCTGTCTTGTTCCTGAGCGTCTTGACCTTCGGGGTTTTATCCCTGCCTTCCTCTGCGCACGCGGCCCGATTTTCGGGCGAATATCTTCTGAAAGTTTGCGCGCTTGACCGAAACGGAAACGAAATTGTCGAGGGCGGGAAAATTGCTTGCCAGTCCTATATCTCAGCCGTGATTGATTACCACAATTTTTTGAGAACGCTCGACTCCGCAGGTCCGTCCAGCTTTTGTCTTCCTGATGAAATCTCACTTAATGAAATTCATCTTGTGGTCCTGCTGTATTTCATGAAGAATCAAAAACTTCATAGAAAATTTATTGCTGCGCCGGGGGTTGAGACGGCTCTTCTTGAGGCTTATCCTTGTGGCGGCAAAAAAGCCAAGAAGAAATAGGCAAACGGAGCACACACGTGAAAGGGAAGCATGTTATCCGTCTGGAGCGCGATACGCCGGATCATATCCTGCCTATAGATTTTTATAACGTACTGGTTGAGCGCTTTATCCCGCTTCTGGGTCTTTGCTATGTCGTATCGGTTCTGGGCATGGCTTACGACCGGGGCGATTTTCTGTTCTACGGGTTTTTGGATAAGACAGCTTATATCATGTCTCTGTTCGTCCTCGTGTGGATTTCAGTTCCGGCGATCTTGTGGATTTTTCTGCGCGGAAGCATCATGTTCTGCCATATCGCGGAGATGTGGTACAAAATCATTTCCATTCTGCAGGTCGTTTTGACGACTATGGTCGCCATTTTGTTTCCTGAAGCGGACGTTTACGGCTTAAAGGTTTTTTTCTTTCTGGTCCCGGTCGCGTTTCTGCTGATGTATTTTTTTATGGTGCGGGGGCAGCTGCCGTTGCAGGCAGCTTATGCTCTAAGCGTTACGGGCTTGTTGTTTCTGTTTTACGGGTCGATGATCAATTTCATTTTTGGAGCCAGCGGCTAGGGCTTCAAGCCCTCAATTGGCCCGCTGAATTACGAAGTCCGCCAGTTCGAGCAGTGTTGCCCGCATCGGGTGAGTGGGCGCTAAGGCTAGGCTTTCCTTGGCCTCGACGATCTGGGCTTTCGCCAGTTCCGCGCTTTTTTGCAAGCCGTTGTGACGGTTTATCAGATCAAGCGCCGCTTCGAAATCGCCTTCGGAGATGATTTTATCCCCGACAGTGCGGCGCCAGAATGACCGCTCGACTTCATCAGCGCTTTCAAGCGCGAAAATTACCGGGGCGGTCATTTTACCTTCCTTGAAATCATCGCCGATGTCCTTGCCCCATTTCTGGGGGTCGGCGGAATAATCCAGGATGTCGTCTACAATCTGGAAGGCGTTGCCGATCTTCATGCCGTAGTTGCGCATCGCCATGCTTTGCTCTTGGCCCGCTTGCGTGAGCACCGGACCGATTTGACAGGAGGCGGCAAAGAGGGCCGCGGTTTTCGATTCAATGACATCCATATAAGCGGCAAGCGGGGTTTCTATATTATTTGCCGTGGTGAGCTGTTTGACTTCGCCCTGCGCTATCACGGCCGCTGCGTCGGCAAGGATGCCCAATATTTCCAGGGAGTCACTTTCGACCATCAACTGAAAGGATTTTGAGAACAGAAAGTCACCCACAAGGACGCTGGCCTTGTTGCCAAAAATCATATTGGCTGCCTTCTGGCCGCGTCTTTCAGCGCTTTCGTCAACAACGTCATCGTGGAGGAGGGTGGCCGTGTGAATAAATTCTACGGCCGCAGCCAGAGGCCAGACCTTTTCCATCGGTGCATTATAAATGGATGCTCCTGCCAAGGTCAGAAGGGGGCGAATTCTTTTTCCCCCTGCGGCAATCAGATAGCGGGCCAGCCTGGGAATAAGGGCAACGTCTGATTCCATGCATTTAAGGATTCGCGCATTGACCTGCCGCATATCGGAATCCAGGACAGCAGATAACTCGTCCAGCGGGCCTGTGCGGCCAGCTTCAGCTTCCTTTTTTGCGGGTTGCCCTTGCATACTGCCTATAAAACAGTTTTTTACGGTGTGGGCAAGACAAATCAAGGAAGACAAGCACTTAGAGCTTAATTATTGTAGGATGCCGATGTGGCCCTTGGTGCCTTGCCGCTTTTTTTGCCGTGTTTTGATTCATCGGGTTTTTTCTTTGCGGCCTTCGCCTTCTTGTTCTCGATCGTTTGTTTTTGTTCGTCCGCGGCCCGCGCTTCGGCTTTAGGCTGATCCTGGGGTTGTTCGACTTCGGACTTTTTCAGGGACTTCTCTACATCTTCTGGGCGCGCGAAGCTGCGGGAGCTCATTTCCGCCTTGTTACGGTTTTTATACTGGTCGAGCAGGCTGTTAATATCCTCAGCCGACTCTTCGTCATTATCAGCGGTTTCCTCTTCGTCTTCGCTTGCCTCTTCATCTTTTTTTATGGTGTTATGTTTTTCTTTAGGCGCCTCTCCTTCACCGGATATTTTTTTGTATTGCTTCCATACACGATCTTGCGGTGTTTCGGGCTTATCTGTCGGTTTGACCTCTCCGTTTGCCTGATCCTCAGGCGGTTCGGCAGCTGGCGTCTCTGCACTCGGCTTTGCTCCGGGCTGGTTCTTTTTGACCATTTCACGCAGTTTTTTAATCTCTTCTTCATTTCCGAAGGATTTGGACTGCATCCCTTTGCTTTCCGTTTTTTTGGGAATGGGAAAATCCATTTGCGCATATGCGCCCGGGGACAGAGCTATCATGCTGAAAAGGGCTATGGCCGCAACCTTTACAATTCTCTTGAACATGGGCATAAACTCTTACACGTTTGAGGAGCCGACTCTGATTATTTCTACGGCCAAGCATAAGATGAACACCGGAAAACCGCAAGAAACTCCCTGCCTTATTCGCCTTGTGGGTTCGCAAGAGGGAATTTGCGCGTTCTGGGAAGTGGTCGAGCAGGGGGGGCTTTCCGGGGACCGTGAGTATTATGAGCGCTGTCTTCAACGGCAGGAGGAGGGGGATCTGGACATTATTCTGGCCTTTTTGGCCGGAAGCGGCGATCCGGCGGGGTTTTGCCTTCTGAACTGGCAGCCAAAATATGCCCTTTTCAAAAAGTTAGGGATTCCGGAAATTCAGGACCTGAACGTCCTGCGGGATTACAGGAAGCAGGGAATCGGGCGGGCGATCATCGAATATTGCGAGGCCCGTGCCCGGGAAAGGGGCGCCGAGGATATGGGGATCGGAGTCGGCCTCGACAGCCGCTTCGGGGCGGCCCAAAGGCTTTATGTGCGGCTGGGTTATATCCCCGACGGGAGCGGGGTCAGCTATGACCGGAAGCAGATCGCCTGCGGGGAAATGCGGCCCGTGGATGAAAATCTGTGCCTTATGATGACCAAACCCCTTTTTTAGGCGGGTTTGTGGCACGTTTATTGAATTAATCCCTTCCTCTTTGGAAACCAAATATGTTACACCGTGTGCGCAATTCCTGATCGTTAACGGGTAAGGAGAGTTTTTATGACTAAGTGGGTTTACAGCTTTGGAAAAGACAAGAACGAAGGCGACCGCAGCATGCGGAACCTTCTGGGCGGAAAGGGCTGCAATCTGGCCGAAATGGCCTCTCTGGGCCTGCCAGTCCCTCCCGGCTTTACCATCACCACCGAGGTCTGCACCTACTACTACGCCAACAAGCGTTCCTACCCGTCCGAACTGAAGACTCAGGTCGAGGATGCCCTGAAAACTATCGAAAAGTCTGTCGGCATGGGGTTCGGCGATGCGGCCAATCCGCTGCTGGTCTCCGTTCGTTCGGGCGCGCGCGTCTCGATGCCGGGCATGATGGATACGGTTCTTAACCTCGGCTTGAATGAAGAGACGGTCGCCGGATTGGCCAAGAAATCGGGTAACGAGCGTTTTGCGTGGGATTCCTACCGCCGCTTTATCCAGATGTACAGCAACGTGGTTCTGGATTGCGACCACCATGATTTCGAGGACATTCTTGACACGTACAAGCGCGATAACGGCGTCTATCAGGATACGGATATCACCGCCGATGGCTGGAAGGAGATCGTCTCTCAGTACAAGGCGCTCGTGCAAGAAGAAAAGGGCAAGCCTTTCCCCTCCGATCCCTATGAGCAGCTCTGGGGCGCGATCGGAGCGGTGTTCCAGTCGTGGATGGTGCCTCGCGCCGTGACTTACAGAAAGATTCATGACATTCCCGAGACGTGGGGAACGGCCGTTAACGTGCAGGCGATGGTGTTCGGCAATATGGGCGACGACTGCGCGACCGGCGTGGCGTTCACCCGCGATCCGTCCACGGGCGAAAACTATTTCTACGGCGAGTATCTTGTGAATGCGCAAGGCGAGGATGTAGTTGCGGGCATACGTACGCCGCAATCCCTGACCAAATACGGGCGCGAGAAAGAAGGCAGCAACCTGCCCTCAATGGAAGAATGTATGCCTGTTGTTTTCAAGCAGCTTTGCGATCTGCGCGAGAAGCTGGAGAAGCATTACCGCGAAGTTCAGGATATCGAATTCACGGTACAGACCGGGCAGCTTTACATGCTTCAGACCCGCACCGGGAAGCGGACCGCCGCCGCCGCGCTCAAAATCGCCGTGGATATGGTTAATGAAGGCCTGATCACAGAGGAGGAGGCCCTTTTGCGGGTCGATCCCGAGTCGCTGGATCAACTGCTTCACCCAACGATCGATCCAAAGGCGGAGAAGAAAGTCATCACACGCGGTCTTCCCGCTTCGCCCGGCGCCGCTTCAGGCCGTGTTGTATTTCTGGCGGATGAAGCCGTCAGTAAGGCGCATGAAGGCGAGAAAGTCATACTTTGCCGTCAGGAAACCAGCCCCGAGGATATCCACGGGATGCACGCCGCGCAGGGCATCGTGACCTCGCGCGGGGGCATGACCTCCCACGCCGCCGTTGTGGCGCGCGGGATGGGCAAACCCTGCGTTGCGGGAGCGGGCGAGCTTTATATCGACATTCAGAACCGGATCATCCGTAAGGGCGATATCGAAATCCGCGAAGGCGACACGATCACCATCGACGGCTCTTCGGGAGAAGTCATTCTCGGCGCGGTCAAGACGATTCAGCCCGAACTCTCGGAAGACTTCAAGGTATTAATGCAGTGGGCCGATGTACGGCGCCGCATGGCTGTGCGCGCCAACGCCGAAACGCCGCTTGACGCGCAGACCGCCCGTGATTTCGGCGCGGAAGGGATCGGGCTTTGCCGAACGGAGCATATGTTCTTCGATGCCGACCGCATCCAGAACGTGCGCGAGATGATCTTCGCCTCCGACGAGGAAAGCCGCCGCGAGGCTTTGGCCAAGCTGCTCCCCGAACAGCGTTCGGACTTCGTGAAGCTGTTCACCATTATGAAGGGTTTGCCGATCACCGTGCGCCTGCTCGACCCGCCGCTGCACGAGTTCCTCCCCCATGATGAAGCTGATATCAAAGCTTTTGCAAAGGCTGCAAAGCTTGATGTCGATGATGTGATGCAGCGCCTTTCGGAGCTTAAAGAAACCAACCCGATGCTTGGCCATCGTGGCTGCCGCCTTGGCATCACCTATCCGGAAATCTATGAGATGCAGGCACGTGCGATTTTTGAGGCTGCCGTCGAAGCGTCCAAGAAAGCCGGGGAAAACGTCATGCCCGAAATTATGATCCCGCTTGTTTCGACCCGCAAGGAGTTGGCGCTTATGCGCGAGGTCGTCGAGCAAGCGGCGAGGGATGTTTTTGCCGAAAAGGGCGCCAAGCTGGATTACAGCGTCGGAACGATGATCGAGTTGCCGCGCGCGGCCTTGACCGCAGATGAAATTGCGTTGTCCGCAGATTTCTTCAGCTTCGGGACGAACGATTTGACACAGACCACGCTTGGCATGAGCCGGGACGACGCGGCGAACTTCCTTCCGGCTTACACCGAGAAGGGCATTTTCGAGCGCGACCCGTTCGTGTCCATCGACCAGCAGGGCGTCGGCGCCCTTGTCGAGATTGCCAAGGAGCGCGGCCGCAGCGCAAACCCCAGCCTCAAGCTGGGCATTTGCGGCGAGCATGGCGGCGATCCGTCCTCCATCGCGTTCTGCGAGAAGGTCGGTCTTGATTACGTTTCCTGTTCGCCTTACCGGGTGCCGATTGCGCGTCTGGCGGCCTCCCAGGCAGCGATTCGCTTGGGAAACCAGAAAACCGTAAAACTTGAGCCCAAGGCAGCGGGCAAGAAAGCTTAGGGCTTTTTAGCTTTATCTCTGCTTAGCGTTTTGTGGTATAATCGGCCATGCTCTCTTGTGTATTTGCGATGGAGGCCTTTCGTGAACCGCTATGAAATTTTTTCCGGGGTTCTGTTGCTTTTTTTCCTTTTTGTTGCTTTTGCCTCTGCGCCGGCGGCCATGGAAGAGGGGTACGGGCAACCGGAGGAGCCTGCGCCCGTGCCTGTTCAAAAGCAAATTACTGTAATCGATGAAACTGCTGAAGTTCCGTCTGTAGACGATATTATAGATCACTGTGCGCGCTTGCCTGAAATCGACGTGCCGAAAAAGGGTTGCAATTGTCTTTATGATGCGTATGACACCGTGCTTCGCTCTCAGGAAACACAAAACGAGCGTGTTTATGAGGACTGGAAGAGTACGCTTGATAAGGCTGAAAAGAAGATTTTAGAGAATTATGAGCCTTCCTTGTTGATGAGCACACAGAATTTCTGTGAGCAGTATTACGGCAATCCCGACCATGTCGAGATTGCCTCCAATATTGGTACGCGCGATAAGGCTGTCATGACGCCCAAGTTTAGCAACAAAGAGGAGAAAACAGCGTTCACGAACGCTAAACTGGAGCTTTATCGAGCGACTGGAGGAACGAGCGATTTATATTGCCGGGCCTATTTTGAGGTTCGTGTTTATGAGCGCCTTAAAAAGAGGAACCCTCTGGCTGGCCTGAGTCCTGCACAAGCCTATGCAAAATTGAGCCGTTCAAACTTTTGTTATGCTCGGCTCAGATAGGATTTTGAGCACCTTAATTATTTCAGAAGAATTGTTTATTTCCGTCAGGCCGGACTCCGTTTTTAAGTCTTCCCCGGCATAGTCTTTTTTAATCAGCGCTAACCCGATATCGCCGCAAGACGAGCCCATTTCGCCGACCAGCTTACCGTCCGCACTGTAAAGTGCAGCGCCCCGTTCGGGAAGATTTGCACCCGAAAGCTTGCGCAGATGCTTTTTTGCAAGCCCACGATAGTGCATGCGGGCCGTCAGTTCCTGGCCCAGATAGCAACCCTTATCGAAAGATACGGCGTTCAGTCGATCGAGCCCAAATTCCAAAAGCGTTGCGCGTTCGGGCAACATGTCGCGGCTTCCGTCAGGAACCAACAGGTTTATCCGGTGCCTGTCCCATTCAGGGAAGGGGGCTTGTGAGATATTTTCAGGCTTCCCGGATGATCGATACCCCATATCCGGATGGCGAGGGTCGCGCAGCCCGGGAGCCTCCGGCACCGCGATTATCGCGAAGACTTCGGCTTGCGGCTGACATTGAATATCAATTTGCGCCCGCAGCTTGTAAACGCTTAGGATTTTAGCAAGGTGATTTGCTCGGTCGCCGCCCTCGCAATCCAGCACGAATGCGCTTTCCTGCCTTGAAATAAAAAAATCATGGAGAAATTTTCCGTTCGGAGTCAGCAGGCATGAATAGAGCAGGGGGTTCGCGGGCCCCAGCGCGTTTATATCCGCCGTGGTCAGGCCCTGAAGAAATTCCTGCGCCGTTGGTCCGGAAATGGTGATCCGGCCCCGGTTTTCCAGTTTTGCGAAAAAGCCTAGCTGTGTCATTATCTGCCCTGTCATGAGGGATAAGACGGATCATAAGCATATTTTGTTCATTACATCCAGCCGGATCGGCGATGCCGTTTTGTCATCGGGCCTGCTGAATCATATCGAGCGAACCCTGCCCGATGCGCGGGTTACGATTGCCTGCGGGCCTTTGGTGACATCGTTGTTCGAAGGATATCCGCACTTACAGGAAATTGTCCCACTCAGGAAGCAAAAATTCAACGGGCATTGGCTGGCTCTTTGGAAAAAGACCGCGATGCGCCGCTGGCATGCGGTTGTTGACTTGCGGAACTCGGCTGTCTCGCGGCTTGTTCTGTCACAACGTCGTTATATTTTTGGACCTTCGGTCGATTCGTCACGCCATAAAGTCGAGCAGGCCGCGAACATTATGAGACTGGATTATGTTCCGTTTCCCAGGCTTTGGCCTAGCGAGGCTCAGCGTTTGAAGGCTAGCGCTTTGATTCCCGAGGGGCGGGGCCAAGTTCTGGGCGTTGGCCCGACAGCCAATTGGATCGGCAAGACGTGGCCGGTGGAGCGTTTTATCGAGACGGTTCATTGGATGATCGCTGCGGGCGGTGTGATGGCGGGCGCACGCGTAGCGGTTTTTGCCGCACCGGGCGAGGAGGACCAAGCGCGCATTCTTCTTCAAAGTTTGCCTGAGGGGCAGCGGCTCGATCTGATCGCCAAGACGGACCCGGGGACGGCGGCGGCGGCCTTGTCTTCGTGTTCTTTTTATATCGGAAACGATTCGGGGCTCATGCATTGTGCCGCAGCGGCGGGCGTGCCCACACTCGGCTTGTTCGGGCCAAGTTATCCGCATCTTTACAGGCCGTGGGGTCCACGTTGTGCTTACGTTGCAACTCCGCAGAGCTTTGATGAGCTGACGGCGTTCGAAGGCTACAGCCCTCGAACAACCGCTAGTCTTATGGGCGGCCTCACTGTCGAGGCTGTAAAAGCCAAAGTTATGGAGATGCTCGGCCAGTAACGCTGGACACAGGATTGCCAAAAGAGCCTCAAAATAAAACCGGCCTGATTTTTTTAATCAGGCCGGTTCGAATTCTGGTGAATGTCTGAGAAATCAGTTGTTAAGGTTAGAGTAGTCAGTTTCCTTAACTTTCTTTTTCTTCAGTTTTTCAGCGTACTTAACATGCGCCGCGAGATAGTCTTCGCGCGACTTGTAAGCAACATCGTAGGGAACGTATTTAATGCGTTCCCAGCCCTTTGAAAGCATGCAGCCTTCAAAATCATGATAATCGGAGTGCTCGGCGAACAGCTGCTCGTCCCGGTTCGGGGTATCCCATCCTGCGAGCCTCATTTCATCTTCGCTGAGGACCAGACCTTCCGCGTAGGTGGGGATCGCATTTTTTACAACCCCCAAGCGCTCCAGCTCACGAAGCTCAACAACGCAGCGGGCAATATCCCGGTGCAGAACTTGCTGAGCCTTCGGGCCGCGCAGGAAGATGCTTGAAGAGGTGCTGACCCTTTGCCAGTACTGCCCCAAACCATCGATCCGGTCGTTAATAGACTCGGCGTAGGCGGGAGCGGAGATCAGGAGAACGGTAGCGAAAAGGAGGAGGTGAGAACGCATAATCATCGCAAAATCTTCAGTTAGTTTTTAAAAACCTATAAAACAATAACAATTCTGGACGCTTGGCTCAATACATTTATTTATTTGGTCTTTTTTGCCTGAGGATTAAGGGATTTGTCCTCTATCCACAGTGTTTCCATAATAATTCCCTGAGGGGCTGCCTTTTCCGGCATGTGAATGGTCCTATCATAGGCTATATAGTCCAAACCCGTGTAAAACAGCGGGATTATTATATATTCCGCCAGCAGGATGCGGTCTATGGCCTGCGCGTATGCAGTCAGTTCCCCGTATGTTTTTGCGCCGGCGATGCCCTTGGCGAAGACTTCCAGCGCGGGGTTGCAAGTTCCCGCGTAATTCAGGCCCATCGGCTGTTTAGCGGCCTCGCAGCCCCAATAAATCATCTGTTCCGTTCCGGGGGAGAGGGAATTCATCCAGAACAGCATCAGGATATCGAAATCATACTGGCCTCGGCGGCGGGCGAAATTGGCGGCGTCAAGAAGGCGTATATTTAGATCTACGCCCAGTTTTTTTAATGTTTTCTTATAGTTAATGGCTGTTTTTTCCATCTGCGGCTCGTTGACGATCGCCTCGATCCTCAAAGGCTGGCCGCCAGACTTGTTCACCCTTATGCCGTCGCGGATCACCCAGCCGGCCTTATCAAGCAGGTCGCCGGCCTGTTTTAGCCGTTGCCGCAAGGGGCGCGTGTCATAAAGGCCGCCGGGATCCTCGTTAAACACGGCGGGGCGCAGGGCGGTCTTTTGGGTTTCGAGCAGTTTTCTGACCTCAGGGGATAGTGATTTTCCGCCGTTCAGCGGGGAGTTGGGGAAAAAGCTGTCGATCCGCTTGCCCGCGCCGAAAAAGAGATTCTGGCCGACCCAGCCGCCATCGAAGGCGAGGGCGAGGGCCTGCCTGACTTTTATATCGTCGAGAGGCGGGCGGCGGAGGTTCATGATAAAGCCCTGCACGCGCTCGGGCCGGGCGTGGGGAAGATCGCGCTTCATAAAGCGCGTCAGGTCAAGATCGGCATAGGCCTTATACCATTTAGACAGATCGAACTCTCGGCGCACGTTTAAATCGCCCTTTTTGAAGGCTGCGAGCGCGATGTTGTCGTCGCGGTAATAGTCGAAGGCCAGCGTGTCGAAATTATTATGCCCGGCGTTGGTCAGGAGGTCCGCCGCCCAGTAATCCTTGACGCGCTCATAGATTATTCGTTTTGGAGCCTCGACAAGCTTTATTTTGTAAGGGCCGTTCGAAAGAGGGGGGGTGAGCAGAGTTTCGTCGAATTTGCGGCCCTGCCACCATTTTTTGGAAAGGACGGGCATCATGGCCATGATCATCACGGTTTCGCGGTCGTAGCCGGGGCCGAAATGAAAATAGACGGTGCGCTCGTCCTTTTTCTCGGCTTTATCAACCAGTTTGTAGATGCGGCGCATATTCGGGCGGCCGTGTTCGCGCAGCGTTTCAAAGGAAAAGATCACGTCATCGGCGGTTATCGGCGTACCGTCATGGAAGCGGGCGGCGGGGTTGAGGGTGAAGGTCACGGACGACCGGTCGGGCGCGATCTCGGCCTTCTCGGCGATTAGGGGATAAAGGGTGAACGGCTCGTCATAAACGCGGGCCATGAGGCGGTCATAATAGTAACTCAGCCCCTGTGCGGCCACGCCGTTAACTGTGAAGGGGTTGAGGGTATCGAAGGTTCCGGTGACCCCGGTTTTAAGCGTGCCGCCCTTGGGCGCTGCGGGGTTGGCGTATTCGACATGCTTTGATTCGGGGCCGTATTTGGGATCACCGTGCATGGCCAGACCGAAAACCGGAGCGGCTTGGGACGATTCTTTTTTTGCATTTTGGGCGTTTGCGCAAGAAACCGCTGCAAAAAAGATAGCGAAGTGTAATATAATTATAGCAAGATGCGCGATAACGATTTTTGAGGCCGGACGGGTCATGGACATAGTGATATCAAACTCCGGGCAGGCGCGGAAACCGTTTTTGAATAAAATACGGTTGGTGCAGGGTGATATCGTCGATCAGGAGGTGGACGCGATCGTCACGGTCCTGCCGAAAAACCTTGAGCATATTGGCAGCCTCAACACGGCTATTTTTGCTGCCGCGGGCCACAAGCTGGACGAATTCATCCTGGAGCATATCTATAAGCCCAAACCGGGGGACGTTTATGCGTTGCCGGGCTTCAATCTTAAGGCGCCCCATGTTCTGGTCGGAATCCTGCCTTACTTTCGAACGGACTTCGATAAAACAGACCATCATCTAACGCACTGTACCCGGAGGATCATGGATTTGGCGCGGAGGATGGCGCTGCGCAAAATCGCATTTCCGCCCATCGCATCGGGCAAGAAGGGATATCCGCGCGCGAAGGCCGCGCGTCTGATCGTGCAAGGTATCGTCGACCGTATGGATCCGATGTTCGATGAAATACGAATCGTCTGTCCCGATAGCAAGACGCTCATGGATTTTCAGCACAAGCTGTCTACGATCGGGTGGCAGGAAGACTGAAGCCATAGCCGCGCGAATTTTACGGGGGGATACATCAACCCTGCTACAATAATTAAGTGATAATGTATATTATGGTAATTAATGGAGTGGGGTGCTTATATAGGCTTTCCGGGCTTTCTAGGCCGGTCCCTGATGATCCGGCTCGGCTTCGGGCGGCGTGAATGTTAGATCGTGGATGCCATCGCC
>JAANMY010001052.1_pt1 | contig 33806 bp, 27 predicted proteins | sample 7279691 | NCBI WGS metagenome assembly JAANMY01 (sample SAMN14094543, study PRJNA606508) | bioreactor metagenome | isolation source: A lab-scale SPAN reactor treating ammonium-rich wastewater day 388 | place: Ireland: Galway | collected 2018-02-07
CCCAAGTACGGCGAAAATACGGAGACTTTTGAGATCTCGAACCCGTGCTGTATGTCTTCGAAAACAACGCGGAAATCCTTCGATCCCGTTGGAATTTCCTGCGCATTTCCAACCGGAGCGGAACAGATGTGAAGAAACACCGCAATGGGTAGAACAAATCGCATAGCAACTCTCATCAACGATATATTAAAGTAAAAGTAATCCATCCAAAAGTCAATTCACTTGCCGAACATAGCGATCAGGGTATTGCGTCGGGTTTCGCCGTTTCTGTAGGAGAGATCGGAAGGAACTCTCGCCCCGACTGAGACTTTCTTCCAGTCGAATGATACTCTGCTCTCCGAAATCGCAATCACACGAAACGCATAGTATTGGTTGTCCCACGTCCACACAACATACATATTCTCCGGCTCGGCATGTACCCGCCGCGTTGCAGACCATTCCGATGCAGGAATGGCATCACCTTCGGGGAAGTAATCCATCTGCCCCAAAACCTGAATATCTGAATCATACCTGACGACAAACTCCGCACCCTCGTCATTGACCGAGAAATACACATCGGCTCCTTCATCGGCAAAACTCACCACATCTTCCCCAGAAAAATCAAAGCCCGACTTGTCCGGAGAATTCTCCTTATCTCGAAGGATAATCTCATTCGTTTCAGGCTCCTGCCGTCTTTCTGCCCGATCGATAACAACTACGGGCACAGGTGGCACAGGAAGAATGCAAACCGCCCCTCCTGTCAACTCCGGCGGCCGAGGCGCAATCGGATGCGGATGCACCGGCAGCCGATGTGTTTCGGGTGGCGGCGGCGGAGTTGCCGGTTGTTCGGCTGGACGTGCTTCCGCAGAACGTCCGCCCGGATTTCGGGATCCGGTTTCAGTTGTTGCAGGGTCACGCGTGTTCCCGATTTTTCTCTGGCCAAATCCATCCACGGCAACAAACAACGTTGCGACTGCAATTGTCAACACGATTCTCTTCATGGCATTTCTTCTATGTATGTGAGACGTGAACAAATCCGTAGAAACAAACAATGGAGAACGGCACCACCCATCCGGCCACCATCAAGTCCGTACGAGCGGCACCTGCTTCTCCACTGTATTCAACGTGCCCCGCCTCTGCTTCGTTCACTTCACCCACCACTTCACCCTAACCAACCACTTCAGCCACAACAACACCATCAGCACCGGAGCAACGTTGAGATGTCAATCAACGCTGATGATCAGAATGTACCGCCGTCCTTTCCCCTCCTGCACTTTTTCCCGCCTTCAGCATCGGGTTTGATTTCTGCAACTGATACGCCCAATCGAAGGTTACCCTGCTTGGCGAAATATTGGACACTCTGAACTTTGCATAGTGATCATCCCACGTCCAGACAACATACGTATGGCCGGGAATAAGCTGTACGTCCCGTGTCGGCGACCATCCTGAATTCGGGGCTTCCCGAATATCAAGTATCGAATTCGTCGGGCCCATATCCTGAATGTCCGTATCGCTGCGAACGTTCATATAGTATGTGCCTTGATAATTTTCAAAGTACATGTCTGCATACAAATCGTTGTACGGCACAACTGCATAGCGCGAGAAATCATAACCTGACGTTGCCGTTACCCGCCTGTAATCGTCCAGCACAACTCCGTATCCTTCGGGACGCGGAACATCGTAGATGACGTCCCTGCTCAGCTCGCTTTCGTTGCCATCGTAATCGTACGCCGTTACTGCATAGTAGTATGTTGCGCCATTTCGTGCGCCGGTATCTTTGAAGTACGGCGTTCGAACCGAACCGATAAGATCATAACGGCCGTTGTACGACCCGCTCACGAATACATTGTAGCCGGCAACGTCGCTTTCCCTGTTCTTATTCCAGAACAATTCAATGAAGTTGTCGCCGGTTTCCGTCCACAATCCGGTTGGGGGCGCAGGAGGCGAGTAGTCGGTAATATCGTTGACGAGCTGCTGACAACCGCTTGCGAACAATATCAAGAACAGAACCCACATCGCCTTCAGACTTTTCACAGTTTGCTCCTTGTTATTGACCGGACTCTTACAAACAGCTAACTGCTTTAAGGCAAAGCGTGTGCCACCTCGAAAACAATGCGGTTTTGGGGGATGATGGAAGGATTTTGACGCCGAAGTGTAGCTTCAGGTATGCAGTCGTCTAAAATGGAGGACGCAGAATGTGTGTCACACAGCCGGACTTTTTTGAGAGAATAGCGAACTCTCAGTTCCAGTATGCCTGACCGTTGTTGATGATGCCCACTGCCTTTCCGCGCAAAACATATCCACCGAAAGGAGAATTCTTCGATTTTGATTTGAATTTCTGTACGTCAACCTTCCACTCAACCGACGGGTCAAATAAAGTAAAGTTGGCGGATTCTCCTTCTTGAATTTTGATTTCGTGGAGATGGAGAATGCGCCGCGGGTTTGTCGAGAATTTTTCGATCAGTTGGAAAAGCGAGAGGATGTTCTTCTCGAACAGTTCTGTAATTGCCAGGCCGATTGCTGTCTCAAGCCCGACGATGCCGAACGGCGCCTGCTGGAATTCCACCTGCTTCTCGTCAAACGAATGCGGCGCATGATCCGTTGCAATTGCGTCGATGGTACCATCCCGCAAACCCTCTTTCATCGCCTCGACATCATCTCGCGAACGAAGGGGCGGGTTCATTTTCGTGTTCGTGTCGTACGTCCGGACAGCATCATCCGTTAATGTGAAATGATGCGGGGTTACCTCACATGTCACGTGCAGGCCGTTTTTCTTGGCATCCCTCACCAATTCGACGCAGCCCGCCGTACTCAAATGAGCAACGTGATATTGGGCATTCGTGTACTTCGCAAGCTGAATATCCCTCGCCACCATCAAATCCTCCGCAACGGAGGGCATACCAGGCAGACCGAGCGTAGTCGAGTTGAAGCCTTCATTCATGACGCCGCCTTTCGTCAGCGGCAGATCCTGCGCGTGCTGAATGACGGCCTTCTTGAACATGCTTGAATACTCGAGAGCCCGACGCATGATTTCGGCATCATGTACGGGGTCGCCGTCGTCGGTAAATGCAACAGCCCCGGCTGAAGCAAGCTCCGCAAGCGGGGCAAGATGTTCCCCCTTTCTTCCGAGAGTTACGGCGCCAATCGGATACACATCAACCAATCCGTTCAGCGCAATTTTTGCCCGCTCGTGAATAAACTTGATCACTGATTCGTCATCAATGGCAGGTTTCGTGTTCGGCATGCACGCTACCGCCGTAAAACCGCCCGCCGCCGCAGACGTACATCCGGTGAGAATGGTTTCCTTGTGTTCAAATCCCGGTTCTCTCAAATGAACGTGCATGTCAAAAAATCCCGGAGCTACAATCTTCCCTTTGAGATCGATTGATTGCGTTGAACCGGATGCCGTTATGTTGTGACCCAGTTTGTCGATTCTCCCGTTCACAATATGTATATCAACCGTTTCATCACGCCCTGAAACTGGGTCAATCAGGCGGCCGTTCTTGAGTAGTATGTTCATGTCACATTCTCTTTAATGTCAGATTGCTGTTCAGTTTCTTGTGCCGAGCAAGTACAGTACGGCCATCCTCACCGCAACGCCGTTGAGTACCTGCTGAAGAATCACGGAATTCTCGCCATCGGCAACATCGGCGGAGATTTCGACGTCACGATTGATCGGGCCGGGGTGCATAATAACGACCTCTCCTCCGGCCTTGTCTAATCGCTGGCGCGTAATTCCATAGTAATTATGATATTCACGAATGGAGGGAAACAATCTTCCCGCATCCCGCTCAAGCTGAATGCGGAGAATGTTTAGCGCATCGACTTTCGGCAGTACGTCGTCGATATGATGGTACACATCCACGCCGAGGCGTTCGACGTCGCGGGGAATGAGAGTTGCCGGGCCGCAGACGGACACCTTCGCCCCCATCGTTTTCAGCCCGTAGATATTCGAGCGGGCAACGCGGCTGTGGGATATATCGCCGACGATGCAAATATGTAGATCCTGTAGTTTGTTGAATTTCTCGCGCAGCGTGTACATGTCGAGCAGCGCCTGCGTCGGGTGTTCGTGCCCGCCGTCTCCTGCGTTAATCACAGCCGATTCGATGACTGTTGAGAGATAATGCGGCGCCCCGGACGCAGCGTGCCGCATCACCACCATGTCGATTTTCATTGCTTCGATGTTGCGGGCGGTATCTTTCAGCGTTTCGCCTTTCGATACACTCGAGCCGGCGGCCTGAAATCCCAGCACATCGGCCGAGAGTCTCCGCTCGGCAAGCTCGAACGAGAGCCGCGTACGCGTCGAGCTCTCGAAAAATAAATTTGCTATCGTCTTCCCTTGCAACGGCGGCACTTTTTTGATCGGACGCTCGAGAACCTCGCGGAACGATACAGCAGTATCGAGGATGAGCTGAATATCCTCCTTCGGCATTCCGTCGAGTCCGAGCAGATGTTTACTTTTTAGTGGCATAGTCTGTTTGGATTTGGTTTGCCACGGAGGCACAGAACGCGCAGCGGATTTCTGATTTCTACTCTGCGATGCTCTGCGTCTCCGCGGTGAATGTTTTACTCAGGAATATCAGGATGCATAAGAAGCACCTCATCTTCCCCGTCTATTTCTTTTAGATGAACACGAATCGATTCATCGGCTGAAGTCGGTACATTCTTCCCTACAAAATCCGCTTTGATCGGCAGTTGGCGATGGCCTCTATCAATGAGCACGGCAAGCTGAATGCTTCGCGGCCTGCCGATATCCGTCAACCCGTCGAGCGCAGCGCGGATTGTCCTGCCGGTGTACAGCACATCATCTACCAGCACAACATCTTTTCCGTTGATGTCGAAGAGGATGTCAGTTCCCTTCATTTCGGGCTGTTCTAACTTGCCCAACAGATCGTCCCGGTAGAGAGTAATGTCAAGAAAGCCGATGTTGAGCTTTACCTTTTCGGAGGCCTCGATTCGGTTGGCTATGCGCTTCGCCAGCGGCTCGCCCCGTGTGCGGATGCCGACGATGACGATGTTGCCGGCACCTTTGTTCCGCTCAAGAATTTCATGGGAAAGACGCGTGACAGTTCGTTCCATTCCGGAGGCGTCGATGATTCTGGCTTTGAGTTTTCTCATTGCGGGTTCCTTTTTCTAAAGAAAATCACGCCTGCGTGCCGAAACTCCCGGCACTTCGGTGTGCAGGCACGAAGAAACGCCGGGCGTAAATTGGCGCTTTGCGTTTTAGCGCCTTCGCGGTTTTCCTTCTTATTGGAAATAAAAAAAACCTCGCATCCCTTGCGGGACCGAGGTCTGTCATCAAAAATCGGTAATCTGTAATCATCTTTTCCCTTGCCTGCCTCTCTGTGCAGGATTTAAAGGGTGTTTCGTTGCTTAGGTTGTGGACGCTGCGGGATTTGAACCTGCGACCTTACGCGTGTGAGGCGTACGCTCTGAACCAACTGAGCTAAGCGTCCAAGAGTGCTGACTGAAAATACGGATTGATGGCGGAAAAGTCAAACACCCTTGGATCCGTGTCTTCGCAGGATGTCTCCACGAAGCGGCACCACGAGCCAGGAGTTAGATACGCCACCTCATCAAGACTTCTCAGAAAATTCTCGCCATGACTGGTTCCACCTTACAGCTTCTATCGCAGCTTTGAGAGAGTCCAACTCTGTCTTCAGCGAATCTATCTGCAAATTGACTATTTCGTCTTTCGATTGGTATCGCATCCACTTGAGACTCAAGAATAAACAAAGTCAATAGGCCGAAAGAATTTCTAAGGGACATAGAATTCCTCTTTCGATGCTTCAATTGTGTGTTGCCAACAATAACTTGAACCAGCCCTTGCTCGTCTGCTGCACTGCGTCCCTTTTTTCGTTCTTGCCAAGCAGCGTTCTGTTGAATATGTCTTTGAGCTGTTTTTTGTCTGCGGAGTGACGTTCATTTGATTTGAGTTTGCGGCCCTCCCGCCCGAAGGTCTGCACACTTTGCAGGGAACATATCCGGCGGCAAGTGCCTCATCAACATTCTGAAACATGACCAAGTTGCTCGGACTGATCTTTTGCCCCCATCCGCAGGCTGGTTTGTGATACTTCTTCGAGTTCCTGTTGCCGACAACTTCGCCTGCAAAAACAATTGATAAGGAAAAAACAAGAAGCAGAAAGCAACGAAATGCACTCACGAACATCTTACACCCCCGTGTTCATGGTGAGGATAATGAATCGCAAAAAGATTGACTACCAAGAACTCATGTGAACAACGGAGAAGGAAATATCTGAGTTCTCGTGCAGAAACAGTACAAAACCACGCGACCAAAATCAACTGCAATCTACGCTATTCAGCGTATTGACATTTCCTGCTTCTTGTCGTAGATTTTTACGGCTTCAGATTCTGCTGGGGGGACAAGTGACGCGGATGTGCAGAGGCGCTGACCGGATTCCTGCCTCAACCTTTCCTCCGGTCTGCATGAAGATGTAAGCGGGAACCTCAATCCCCTATCCGCGTCCCGAGAATTCTGCCGCACAGTTCTTCAACTTTTGTATTCCACATTTGGTACAACCTATGGCAACGCTACTTGGTATCGCGTGCTATGTTTTGTTGGTTGCCGCTCTCTTGCGGCTCTTCCGGTCGGCGAAACGTTCCGATCTGATTGCAGAACGATTGCTGCATCAGTATTCGTCTGACGGAGAAGAATAGCCGGACTGAGCTTCGGCTCTACGGTTCTTGCATTCAAGCGAAGTCCTACTTCGTGCTTCTTCTCTTGCTTCTCTTCGTCGGCTCCGCCTCCAGCGGATTTTCCGGCCAGTAATGTTTCGGGTATCGTCCGCGCATATCTTTACGAACCTCGAGGTACGCATTCTTCCAGAAACTCGGAAGATCCTGCGTAACGGCAAGCGGCCTGTGTGCAGGCGAAAGCAAATGCAGCACAACCTTCACCTTTCCGCCGCAAACTGCCGGCGTATCGGTTTCTCCGAACATTTCCTGAAGACGAACAGCAAGCACAGGTTGAGAACTTGAACTGTATTCAAGCGGAATGCGTGAACCCGTCGGCACGGTAAGATGTGTCGGCGCGAGGCGTTCCAATTCCCTGAGTTGTGTGTGGGCGAATTGCGCACGGATTATTCTGCCCATGTCGAGTCTCTTCAGATGCGCCTTGCCCGTCAGACCTTCGAGGTATGGCGCAAGCCACTGTTCGAGCGTGTCTATTAGATGCTGGTCGGAAAGATCGGGCCAGTCATCGAGGGTAACTCCCGCTGAACGGAGCCATTCGCTTCTTTGTCTGATTGATTCGGCGTCGCGCGTCCAGGGCAGAACGCTGATACCCATCTGCCGGATTCCATCGATGAGGGTAGCGACGAGCTTCTCCGGCTCAGGCGCAACGGTGGCCGTTGTAAGTTCTATTCCGCCGAATCGCGTTACGCGGCGGGCAATAACGGCCTCAGTTTTTTCATCCCACAAAACCTCTTCGGTACTCTGCAGTTGATCCGTGAACGCTGTGCGGATGTCGGCCTCGCTGAGCGGTGCAGCGAGAAAAACGCGGACGTCGTTCCCGACTCCGTCAACATCACCGATTGCAAGATACGGCTCGCGGGCAAGGAGGCTCCCTTTCGGCAAGACTGTGCCCGTTCCGCCTGCAAGCCGGTAGTACAAACCGCCGGCTTCGCGCTGCTTTCCAACCCGTTCGGGATAAGCGAGCGCCAGCAAAAGGCCGAGTTTTTCAACGTCAGATTTTTCCGTTGCAACCCCGATCAGCCCGCGCAGGCGTTTTGCCTGCGTGCGTGCCCGCTCGAGCGCAAACCTGTCACGCCCGCCTCCGTGTTGCAGAACGTACCACCGCGAGTAGAGGTCAATGTCGGAATCCGATTCGCCGCGAAGCAGGTCGGCTTCCTCAAGAAGCGCCGCAACATCGCACGCAAGCGCGCCTATGCCGAGTTCTTTTCCCCGAACAAGCATGTGTGCAAGCCGCGGGTGAACGGCAAGCTCCTCCATTGCCCTGCCGTGGGGAGTTAGCGTTCCGTTTCCGTCAAGCGCGCCGAGACGTTGCAGCAATTCGCGGGCTTGCGAGAGATTCGCTGAAGGAGGCGGACTCAAGAAACGAAGGCTCTCGCCCTTCGGATCGCCCCAATACGCAAGCTCCAGCGCCAGCGGCGCAAGATCGGCAACACTGATTTCAGGCCGGGCGAATTGCGGAAGTTGCGTATGCTGCCGCTCAGTCCATAGTCTGTAGCAAGCGCCGGGTTGCTGCCTTCCCGCACGCCCCCTGCGTTGATCGGCGGAGGCCCGGGAGACGGGAGTCGTAACAAGCCCGGACATGCCGCGACGCGCATCAAAATGTGAGTTGCGTGAAAGACCCGAATCTATCACAACACGAACACCGTCTATCGTGAGACTCGTTTCAGCTATGCTTGTTGAAAGAATCACCTTACGGTTGCCGGGTTTTGCCGGAGCAAGTGCTGACTGCTGTTTGTCATGCGGAGCCTCGCTGTACAGCATATGAACGGAGACGTTCTCGGGAAGGTTGCTTTTGAGAAGCAGCGCATCGACGCGGCGGATTTCACGTCGGCCGGGAAGAAAAACCAGAACATCTCCCTCCTGCTCACGTAGTGCACGCAGAATCGCCGCTGCTACACGTTGATCGAGGCGGTCGGTTTCTTCGTGCTGTGCGTAGAATGTTTCGACAGGAAAAGCTCTCCCCTCACTCTTGATGACCGGGGCTTTCCCCAACAATTCCGCGACAGCAAGCCCGTCCAACGTTGCCGACATGACGAGAATGCGCAGGTCATTGCGTAGATGTTGCTGTGCATCAAGCGCAAAGGCGAGGCCGAGATCGGCGTGAATACTTCTCTCATGAAATTCGTCAAAGATAACAAGGCCGACATCAGGAAGAGATTGATCGGATTGCAGCATGCGGGTAAGTATGCCTTCGGTCACGACTTCGATTCGTGTTCGGGAACTGACTCTGCTTTCTCCGCGAATCCGGTAGCCGATTGTCTCGCCAACTTTTTCGCCGCGCTGTTGAGCCATGTATGCCGCAGCACGTTGGGCGGCAAGTCTGCGCGGCTCCAGCATGATAATCTTCTTCCCGGAAAGCCACGATTCATCAAGAAGCGCAACGGGTACGCGGGTCGTCTTTCCTGCACCGGGATCTGCCGAAAGAACCGCGTTCGTATTGCCTGCAAGCACAAGGCGCAACTCCGGCAGAATGTTGTCGATGGGAAGAGTCGGCATTCAGAAACGGATGAGAGAGAGTAGACTATACGGCCGGCCCGCCGGGGTTCAATCTCCAGATGGAGAAGTTGAGAATCGCGGCGAACGTAACCCAGAGAATATACGGAACAAGAAGGTATGAGGCTGTGCGGGAGATTTCCCAGAAAAGAATGATGGTAATGAGTATGGCAACCCACAAGACAACAATCTCGACGAATGCCCAGAACGGCGACTGTAACCCAAAGAAAATCAACGACCAGGCAGCATTGAGAACAAGTTGAATGATGAAAAAGATCACCGCTGTTTGCACGTTCTGACCCGTTGAGCTTCTTTGCCAGACAAGGTACAGCGCAATTCCCATCATCAGGTAGAGAACAATCCACACCGGACCGAACAGCCAATTGGGCGGATTAAACGATGGCTTGAGAAGTGTCGGATACCAAGTTTGAACAGATTGCGCTGTGAGGATTGCGGCTATCATCCCGGCACTCTGGCACAAAACGATACTGACGATTAAGCGGATGTAGTTCATGGAGATTGATCAATTGCGGAAATCAACGGTTTCTTGGCAAGCGGGTCATTCGTATTCGGTTGTCCTCAATAACTGAAAAGTGACTGTGCCAATCAGTCCGGGTAGAAATTGCTTCAACAGACTTCGTCGCGACATGTTCCGGCGAGGGAGCAGAAATCCTAAGAAGAATGATGCCCTGCAATGATGGAAGACGCAATCGAAACGCAAGTTCACCAAAATCCTTATCGAAAGTTAGAAGTATCCGTTCTTCCCGTTGGGCCCGATCAAGAATTGCTGTATCAGACTCCCCGGGCGATTCTTCTCGAACCCAAGTAACATCATGTCCCGCCTCCCTCAAGGCTATGACTGCCGCGGCAGGAAGATTCTCGTTTGCAAGAATTCTCACAATAGTTCTCAGGAAGCCAAGGGATATATTTTCTCATCTCGTAACCGTGCACTCGCATAGCCAAGGCATGCCTGAATATCATCGTGCGTCAGACCGGGATAATTCTGCAATATGGCAGCTTCGTCCCATCCTTGAGCCAGCAGATCAACGACGAATTCCACGGCAATTCGGGTTCCCTTTACCAGCGGCTTCCCCACAAGAATCGCAGGGTCAACAACAATGCGATCGTCCCATTTATTCATTTTTCCACTCCTGATGCATTATTCGACTACTTCAAAGTACAAAACCTCTCGATAGAATTCCATCTTTACGGCATCCCTTCTATCTCAAAAACAGTACGCCAACCCCAGCAACCGCGACTACTGCCCCGACAATGGCACGCCACGTCAGTCTTTCTTTGTAGATATATCGGACAAGCGGCAGCATAAGAATCGGTACAATCGCCATGATGGTTGCCGCTATGCCGACCTTTGTATGTTCGATTGCGAAAAGGCTGAAGGAAATTCCGAGAAACGGCCCCAGCACAGATCCGAGCGCCGTGAGCTTGAAAGCCGTCCGGTCGTCGCGGAAGAGTTTCCACGGAGATGCGTAGCGCTTCGTCATCATCGCGACGGGAAGCAGCACAACCAGTGAAGCAACAATCCGTATTGCCGTGGCAACGAATCCGTTTACATCTCCTTCTTGAAATGCCATCTTCGCAAAAACCAGTCCGGCACCCTGCCCGACTGCAGCCAGCAGTGCAAGCGTGAGGCCCAGCGTTGTGATGATGGTTGACTGCTCGGTTCTCCGGTCGAGCACAACAATGCCGATCCCCGCAACGGTAATTGCAATCCCGGTTATTCCCATCATCGGAATAGTTTCGTCGAGAACGAAGTATGCCAGCAGAGCTGCAATGGCGGGCGCAAGCGACATGATGAGCATTGTTACCCGCGCCCCGATTTCCTGAAACGCACGAAACAGAAATGTATCGCCCAACGCAAGCCCGATAACGCCGCTGATCGCGAGATTCAGAATCTGCGAGCCGGAAAGATGAACGTTCAACTGAAACACAACAATGAGTAAAACAAGATATACTGTTGCCAGAATGAGGCGGGTGATGTTGACATCGAACGAACCCGCCCGCTTTGTAGCCGACGCGAAAACCAATGCACTGCCGGACCAGAAGCATGCGGTCAGAAGGGCGCTCAACTCACCGAGAAAGGGCATACGGCATGCAGGTATATGACATTAGTTCTTCCACGTCTTGCGAATGGGATGAGCTTCCGTGTTGAAGATGACATCCTCAAAAGGGAGTGTGTCGGCGGGAGCGAACAGCAGGTAGAGATATTTCAATGTTTCGGCAAGGAAGAAGCTTTCCATATCGTCGCCTTGCTTTTTCACAACGACGTCTTCAAGATAGGCGTAGCCGGCTTCAGTTCTGCAATGGTTCACGAGTCCGTCAAAGAAGGTCTCCCCCATTTTCAGATACGCTTCGTCGCGTGTGTAGTGGTGGAGGTAGTATGCAGATTCGATGATTTCGGGACGCAGGTAATACTGTGGTCTCGTAACGGCCATCTTTGCGTAATCAATCCTTTCCGGCTCGATGCCGTGAAGATTCCACATCTTAAGGCAAGACTCTTGCAACTTCGCGGCCCGTTCAAGGTCTCCTCCCATCGCAAGCACAGCGGGAAAAAATGCATCAAGCGAGCCGAAGGTTGTTCCTGTTCGCTTGCCCGTATACATATCGGCCTGCCCGTACCAGAGTCCGCCATGCGTTGAATCCGACAGATACTCATTGACGGAACGAAGAGCATCCTCCCACATTGTTCTGCACTCGTCATCGTCGAACAACAGCGCGGCCTTCAGGAGATACTCGTAGTACGAATCAATTCCGCCGGCAATGTGACTTGTTGTTCGGACCCACTCGCCTGTTTCAACATTAATAAGTGAGCCTACCAATCCGATCTCTGAGCGGCGGTTGTAAAGCTGGACAAGGGCATTCTTTGCTTTGTCGTAGTAAACGGGCTTGCCAGTCAACTTGCTCAGTGTCCCGAATTCAATCAGGCATGTGCCGATTTCCGCCGGATTGTTGAGTGAATCGCGAATCTTTCCCGTTTGAAAATGAACAAACCGGTACGGCATTCCCGTCGAAGAATTAAATACCGGCAACAGCCGGTTGCCTAAATCCTCTGCCAATATCAAGAATCTTTCATCCCCATCCATCTGATACGCGGAAAGAAGTCCGCCCAAAAGCCGGATGGTGATTTCGAAACTCTGAACTTCGATATTCTTGTCGAACGAAAGATTCTCCAGAATTAACTTCTTGGCTTCTGCGGCTTCCTCCTTCAATCCCATCAGCATCATTGTATCGAATGCATCAACAGGTGTCATGAGAAGCGAGGTTCCGTACCAGTTATGCGGTTTCATGCTTAGAGGCTTCAGCGCATCATGCCCCCAAGCATACTGCTTGTAAGCATTCCACGCGTGAAGGAATTCGGCTTTGACGCTTTCATGAGTAACGGTTCGGGTTTGCGTTTGCGCTCCTGAAATGCAGAGAGCATACATCAGAACCAGAAGTAAAAGTCGGATTATCATGTGATGCTCTGGATTGATGGGGGATGAGGAAAGCTCTGTAAAACGATAGCGAATGAGGTGCAGATTAGCAAGTTGGCAGAAACGCGAGGGTTCAGAAACTGCCGAATGTCATCGAGAAGATGATGTACTGGAAATTCACCCCGTCATTATCTTCAAACAATCCCGCATTGGAAAGGTGCCTGAACGAATAGTGAACCCCGATGACGTTGCTCAGCCACGGGACTTCGATCCCGGCGCTGAAAGTGGGGCTAAAGAGAAAGTTGCTGCCGAGCCGTCTTCCGTCAATTTCCCTTATGCTGATGTAGTTCGCCCCGACCCCGGCTTCGAAAGAAACTCGGGGAAAGTCGATCCCCAACTCAAACAATACCATTGGGGCCGCCCCGACGATGTATTCGACATGGCGATGTTGCTCGATGAGCGTGACACTTTGGTTCAGATAGAGGTTGACGGACGAACTGATTTCGTCGAGCCTGCGCGACGGCACGGAGAGGTAGACACTCCTCAAGCCCGGTGTGGTTATTGACCAGCCTTTTCCGACACGAACTTCGATCTTGTCGGCGGAAAACTGGGCCTTTGCAGACTTATCATCCGGCGAGAAGAGGAGGAAGCTTAGAAGGAATATGATAACCGAATGATGGCGAATTCGGCTCGGTTGCATAGTTGCGTATCCAATACGAACAAAGTACTGGGGCAAAATTATGGAGCTATTGAAATAAAAGCAAGTAACGGCGTCACATCATTGCAACTCACGAAACACGGCAACCGCAAAACTCCTGTCCTTCACTTGAACCGCGAGCTTTCCGGGCTCCCGCTTGATGACGTGGTTGGGAAACTCCCTCTGAAGAACTTTTTCCGCTGATTGGGCACTATGGAAGTAGCTGCCTTCAAGTCGCTGACGCACAAGGTCTGAAACAGATGCTCTGCCAACTATCTGCTGAAGCCTCATTTTTCTTTCCTTTCTGAAGGTGAATCAGATTTGAAAATATTAAGTGGTAAAACATCCAATGCAAAACACCTGCCATTCTCGAAACACACTGCACTGCTGATTCTGTTGCTCAAATGCGGATTTCTGCATCTGCTCACCTGTCACTCATTCCTGTTCGTGTGTAAGAAAATTGCATGACATCAGGCGATGTGTTTCGTTTTCCTCCACCGTCAAAAAAACGTTGCCGTATGTTTGCATCTTATTGGAGAGTGTCTTACACTTATTGCAGTATATCACCCTCTTTCAACGTCTCTCGTCTGCCGGAAATCAATACAAAAAGGATTGGTGTAATGATTAGAAGTACAACCTCACATTTCAGCTTTCTCGCCCTGCTTGCAGCCATGATATTGGTAAGCGGCATCGGCACAGACATCATTCAGGCTCAATCATTACGTGTCGGCCAGCCGTTTAGAGTTTACCCGAGCAACGTAATGCAAACCGAAACATTCGTTGTTCGACACCCGTTGAATTCGAACATACTGTTCGCCAGTGCAAGCACTATCAATCTTGGCAGTGGATTCACAAGCGAGGGCATATATGTTTCCACAAATGCCGGACAGACTTGGAGGGGAAACGATACCTGCACAGGGGCACCCATCTCTTTTCATCGCGGAGACCCTGCCATTGCAATTGATAAAAACGGCACATTTCTTCTAACCCGCTATGGATTTCCTGGCCCGCCGACGGGAATCTACTTCCATTCCTCGACAGACCTTGGCCTTACGTGGTCCTCACAAAGGACCATTACCTCCCAAGATGCCGATCGGGCTTCTTTGGTTTCCGACATAATTCCCGCCAGCAGCTTCTACGGTCGCTCTTATGCCGCGTGGGTTCGACTTTCCAGTCCCTATCCTGTCTACTACTCGTACACGGATGACGGCGGGGCCAACTGGTCAGCACCGGCGCAGGTCAATTCACCGTCGCCACGAAGTCAAGGTGCAGAGCTTTCAATCGGCCCAAACGGAAGAACTAGTCTTTGCTGGGCGAGGGTGGTAAATATCTCCCCTTATATCGAGGATTTTGTCGGTTTTGCCACGTCTACGGACGGCGGAGCGAATTGGTCAATCAGCGAAAATGCCTTCGATGTAAACGGCATTCAAGGCACGTTTCCGCAAAAGGGAAATATCCGAGTCAACGGCTTGCCCAAGATCGATACCGATAACACGGGCGGCCCGCGTCATGGGTGGATATACATTGTGACAACACAACGGAATTTGTTGCCTGCCGGATCCGATCCGGATATCATCCTAAACCGATCATCGAATAACGGACACACATGGTCGGGCGGCATACGCGTTAACCAGGACCCGCTGAATAACGGAAAGACGCAGTTCTTTCCTGCGATTCATATCGATGATGGTGGCGGCATCAATGTGATCTACTACGACGATAGAGACACCACACCCGATTCAACGGGTGTATACCTCTCAAGGTCGACTGATGGGGGCGATACTTGGAGCGACCATCCGATTGGAACTCAACGCTTCAAACCATCCTTCGTAGCACTGAACCTTGCAGACAACATCGGGATGACGTCTGTCGGTACAACGTTGTGGCCGATTTGGATGGATAATTCGTCCGGCATTTATCAGATGTGGGCATGCCCGATTGATCTTGTTGCACTCAACGTTGATGAATCGGCCCTGCCGTCGGCCTTTGAACTGTTGCAGAATTTTCCAAACCCTTTCAATCCGACAACGCAAATCAGTTTCAGGTTGGCTGAAGGGGGTGACGTTACGCTCAGGATTTATGACGTTCTCGGTAGAGAGGTTTCGACTCTTGTCGATGAACGCTTGCAGGCCGGAAATCACTCGAGGGCATTCGACGCATACGGACTGGGAGGCGGCGTATATTTCTACCGGCTGCAAAGCGGGCAACATTCTCAAACGATGAAGATGCTACTGCTCAAGTAAGAACCGGCAAATCGTGAATGTTGAACTCATACATATTTCTTTGTAGATTTTACAGGCAATTCTGCGGATGCATATTTCACTTCCATGAAGCGCTTCTTCGTCTTCGTCTTTCTCTCCCTCTATCTCTACAACATTGTAGGATACCTTGCCGTATTCACTGTGCTTCAGTATCGGGTTCGCAGCGAAGTCAAGAAGATGCTCAAGGCAACTGTACCGGAAGGTGAACTCCTCACCCTGACTTTCCATACCGAATCACTCGAACGAGGCGGCTACGCATTACAGTGGATTGAGCCGCATGAGTTCCGGTACAACGGCAGCATGTATGATATCCTTCGCACACACACCTCCGGAGATTCCACCTACTTTGAGTGCATCAACGACGTACAGGAAGAAATGCTGTTTGCCCATCTTGACCTTCACGTTCAACGGCACATGGGCGATTCCGGCCAGCCAGGCAAGTACGACTCATTCAAAGATGTGTTCAAGGATTCGCTTGCGCTGTTTCAGCTTCCAACCGGCATATTGTACTGCGAGGGGACAGTCTCCGAACAAGCAACCATCCGTTATATTCCTCCCGACTCGACGGCATTGTTTCATCCACCCCGACCCTTTCTGACGTAATTCTCACCGCTGCCGTCACTTACGGTAACCCGGCGTCCTCAATACGGGCATCGGATGCTTTGTCACGCCGTTTCGGATTGAATGCGCGAATGTCCACATCTGCGCTTCCGAATAGCGTGTGGCTGTGCTATTACACAAATACCTACAAGTATAAGGAATAATGTATGGAATACTTCAGATTGGTTATGCATGGGGTGTTGGTATTCCTCATGCTGCTGACCGTATCTCCCGGCATTACATTTGCCCAAAGGGAGAGGGCGTCGGATGAAGACACTCTTCGCACGTACCAGATCGATGAGATCATCAGCAGCGGTACGCGTACGCGAACGAAAGTGATTGACATCCCGTACTCGGTTCAACGTGTCAGCAATTATGAATACAAATACGATAAGAAAGTAAGCATCAGCGATGTGTTGGGCGGAACGCCGGGGTTGTTCATGCAATCGCGTTACGGCAACCACGACGTACGCATTTCGATTCGCGGTTTCGGAAGCAGGTCGAACACAGGCATCCGGGGTGTCCGGATATTGCAGGACGGCATTCCCGAATCCGAGCCTGACGGACAGACCCGCATTGAGTCCATTGACTTTCAAAATGTCGGGGCGATCGAAATCGTCAAAGGAAATGCCTCTTCGCTGTATACGAACGCACCGGGCGGCGTTATCAACTTCATCAGCGACCTGAACTTCACACGATCGCATGTAACACAGTTCAACGAATTCGGTTCGTTCGGCCTCAGCAGCAACGGTTTCAAAGCGGCGGTAAAGACCGATCAGTACCGGTTTCTGGCAACATATAACTATCACTCGGCCCGCGGGTACCGCGAGCACAGCCAGGACTATTGGCATATTTTCAATTCAGCCGTTGAAACGCAGCCGTCCGAACTCTCACGCCTGACGCTGGTCGGGTACTATGTTTCAGGCTTGATCAGACTTCCCGGATCGCTGACGCGTGCACGCTATGACCAGGATCCTTTCCAGCCGAACCCGCGGGATGTCGGCCGCGATGCGAAACGTGTCACGCAGAAGGGACGGTTGGGTGTTCGCTTCGAGACCGCTCTCGACGAGGATCGAAAGAATGAAGTGGAGGTTACAGGGTACGGCACGATGAAATACTTCCACCGTACTGCGGCCACGTACCGTGTCTTCAACCGCAACGGTATCGGAGCGAGCGCCCGCTGGACGAATCGTACGGAGTTGGGAGGGCACAAGAATGAATTCTCACTCGGCGGCGACGTGTTCTATCAGTCGGGGCCGATTGAAGAGTACAACAATATCAGCGGAAAGAAGGGGGATTTGCTTAGGGATTTGACCGACGAGACAATCAGTAACGCCGGCTTCTACGTGCAGAATTCCTTCGGTATTATCAATGACAGGATGAACCTTCTGCTGACAGGCCGGTATGACAATGTCGTCTTCATCAATAACAATCAACTGTTGGAAGTACGAAACTCCCGTCGAACGTTTGGCAAGTTCACCCCGAAGGCGGCTCTCAATTACAAGCTCACTCCGAGAATCGCCCTTTACACATCGTACGGACTTGGATTTGACACGCCGGCAGGCAATGAGCTCGGCAATTTTCCGCTTAGTACAAAACCCGAAGTTATGCTCAATCCGGATCTGGAACCACAACGATCCAAGAACTTCGAGTTGGGCATCAAAGGGAGTCATTCCGTTGATGATCTCGATTTTTTCAGAAGGATATTCTTTGAAGTGACGTTCTTCAACACGAAAATAGATGATGAGGTCGTTCCCTTCGAGCTCGAAGGCGACGTTTTCTTCCGCAACGCGGCGAGAACCAACCGCACGGGACTTGAAGTTGGGGCAGATGCCGAGTTACTGTACGGTTTACGAATGAAGGCTGCGTACACGTATTCCAACTTCACATACTCGGAATACGTTGCACGCAACATCGTGTTGAATCAGCAGGGAGATTTTGTTATTCAGGATAGCAGATTCTCCGGCAATGTCGTGCCGAGCGTTCCGAAACATAATATCTCATTGGCACTCTCCTACACACGCGTGCTGCATGATAACATCACGGGATTTCTTAAGACGCATCTCATGAGCATAAGCGGAATGTATGTTGATGATTTTAATTCGGATAAGACGTCGGGATATCAACTCCTGAATATCTCAGGCGGGGTGGATTTTGTGTTTGACAAGTTCAACCTCCTCATCTCCGGTGGCATTAACAATGTTGCCGACAAGAGATACGTCGCATTCATCAACATTAACTCAACACGAAAGGAATTCTACGAAGCGGGCGAACCGAAAACGTACTTCGGTGGGATTACGTTGGGATACTCGATGTAGAAACCAACATGCAGAAACATTGGCGCCGGGATTACCCCGGCGCCGATGCTGTAACTCTCTACAACCCCTATCTCAACAACATCATTTTGGAACTTTGTACGGCTGTTCCCGCCCGAATGCGAGAGATGTAGATGCCGCTCGGCAAGTCTCCGGCATTGAATGTTACGTGATGCCTGCCCGGCTCTCTTACCTGGTTCACGAGCGTACGAACCTCCTGGCCAAGCAGATTGAATACACGCAGCGTAACAAATGACTGTAGGGGAAGATCAAAAGAAATAGTTGTCGCCGGATTGAACGGGTTCGGGTAGTTCTGAAATAGTGTGAACGTGCCGGAAGCATGACTGTTTTTCTCCGACACGCTTGTGGCTTTCGGCTTGAATTTCAGAATCGTCCCCGAATCACCCACCGCATACCCCGTCAGTGAATCAGTAAAAACCAGGTCGTAAATCGCCCGCCTGCCGGGCGTGTCCATTTCGATCCACGTGTGCAGTGTGTCGGGAGTGTACATCATACGTGCGGCGAAACCAAGCGGAACCCATGCTTCTTTTTCCGTCCGGAAGGAAAGCGCAAGCGGCTCGCCGAAAATATTCAGGAACGTATAGTCCCAATCCTCCCCGGCATTGCGCGATCGTAACATGCTCGCCCCGTAATCCTGGTCGCCGGTAATGCCAACGATGTGCAATGAATCCACCATATGCACATCATGGACAGGCTCAGGGCTTGGCGGATCGGGAAACCCTTGAGTTCTCCAGTTCAACCCCCCATCTGTTGTTTTCCAGATTGTTCCGATGATGTCAATTCGCCCGCCCATCGCGAACCCCAACTCCGGCGTCAGAAACTTGATATTGATAAGGGACCAGGGAGAAGGCGGGTTCACATTAACGGGAATCCAGGTTTCGCCGCCATTTGTAGTGCGCACCATCCGGCCAAACTCGCCTCCCATCCACCCGTTGAGTGAATCTTTGAAGACAATCGAGTTGAAAAACTCGCCCCAATCGGGGTACTCTGTGTTTGTCCATACTGTTCCGCCGTCAGTGGTTTTCAGAATTTTAGTGCCAAACCACGTTGATGTGTCAACCCAATGGACAAAGCTCAACGCCCAGGCGAAGCGATCATTCAGTGCAAACACCCGCCGGATATCCGTATTGATTCCCGAATTTTGGGTCTCCCACGAATTCCCACCGTTCGTGGTTTTTAACATCGTACCATTGAAGCCGCACACCCAGCCCCGCAAACTGTCAAGAAAAGAGAGTCTGAAAAGGATCTCATTTGTCGGGCGGGGAAGCGGCCTCCATTGATCCTGGCTGTACGAAGGCTGACCCGCCGCGAAGCTACCGAGAATCAGCAACAATACTATGTACGCTCGCAACATCTTTGTAACCTCGAAACCTTTGATAATGACACAAGTAATCTACAAACGGTTGGTTCGATAGTCAACGACACGCACAAGAAAAGCAAAAGGCTTGAAGATCTGAGCTCAAGCCTTTTCCATCTCCGAATCCTGCGGAGTTATTTCAACAGCAACATCTTCCCCGTTTGTACAAACGATTCGGCGATCAAGCGGTAGTAGTACACGCCGCTGGCAAGTCCGACAGCGCTCCACGTCTCGCGATGTTCGCCTGCCTCGCGAATGTCGTTGACAACGGTTGCCACTTCTTTTCCCATAACATCAAACACTCTCAGTGATACGTTTGACGTTTTGGGCAAATCGAATCTGAATGTCGTACCCGGATTGAACGGATTGGGGTAGTTTTGATGCAACGCAAATTCCTTCGGTATCTGTGCTTCAGGAACACTTGTCACAAGGTACGCGCCATAGTCGAACATCCAGCAACCCCGGCCGTGTGTGGCGACGAGCAGCAACTGGTTTCCCTCCTTGTACTTCATGTCATACACAGTTGCCGTGGGGAGGCCGTTACTGAATACAACCCACGAGATGCCATCATCCGTTGACTTGTACACGCCGAGATCGGTGCCAACGAAAAGCGTGCGCGGAGCGTTGGCGCGCAGTACAATGGTACTGGTGGGAATGTTCGGCAGATTGCCTGTGACGCTGAACCACGACGTGCCGCCATTCGTCGTCTTGTAAACATGCATTGTAGAAGTGAAGCCGGTAAACGTCGCATAACAGATGTTGTCGTTTGCCGGATCGACGGCGAAGTCGCTTACCTTTGCAAACCCCGTCGTCGTCGTCCAGTTTGTGCCGTTATTCGTCGTAACGTGAATTCGTCCGTTGCTTGTGCCGATGTAGATTTTGTCGGGATTCGAATGGCTGATTCCAATTGCCGAGACGGATCCGCCAATCACGGCAGTTGTGGCAAGCTGGGTCCAGCCGCTGCTTGTTGTTGCTGTTTTGACCGAAGTCGCCTTCCACACATCTCCCTCACAATACACGATTGTATTGTTGTCGCCCGGTGCCATCTCATACGGATTGTAGAAGAGGCCGCCGGTCGAGCCGGTCGGGGCGATCTCGGTGAAGCTCACCCCGTAGTTCGACGAACGTTTCAACGAACCCTGAACGTACTGTCCGTACACATAATTGGGTGTTACAGGATCGACAATGGAATATCCTCCATCACCGGTTGTTCGTTGAATCCACACAAGCCCGCCGTTCGTCGATGTTTCAAGATTATTGTCCTGGGTTCCCCCGTACAATTTCAGGGGATCGGTCGGGTCGTAATCGGCGCTTTGATATTGCAGTGTTGACATTGTAGCATTGAGATCAGTCCAGGTAACCGCATTGTTCGTCGATTTGTACACGCCGCCATCCGAGCCGCAGTACAACACAGAACCGTTGTATTGCAGAAAGTGAATATCCGCATGTGACATGTTGCTCGACGATGTCGTTGACCATGATGTTCGCTGAGTGAGCGTCACGCCGCTGTTGGATGATGAGTAGATGTCGATTCCGCCGACAACAACAAAGTCAGGATTTGTCGGATGCACGCAGACAGAATTATCATACCAGCCCTGCGAACCGAGATAGTTCGGTGATGATGCTTGCAAGGTCCAGTTCTCACCGCCGTCGGTTGTTTTATACAATCCGCGCAAACCGCCGCTGGTGTTGGCAATACTTGCATAGAGAATCAGGTTGTTGCTCGGAGCCATGGCAAGCTGGGAACGCCTTCCATCGGTGGGAAGCCCGCCAGTTAACGTCGTCCATGAATCACCGCCATTCGTTGATTTCCTGATTGTATTCGTCCCGGAACCGCCGACCGATGTGTACAAAACTTGTGTGTCGGTCGGATCCATAATCAGGCAATTTGCATTGTTGCCTGTCGTGGTGGAGTTCCAGATTCCTCCGGCATTCGTTGATTTGAAAACCCCAAGCGACCCGGCAGCATAAACGATGTTCGAGTTTGTGGGATCAACCACCAACTGCGAAAATCGTTGACCGACCGCAGTGGTGGCAACCTTCGTCCACGAATCGCCTTCATTTGTCGTTTTGTAGATCCCGTCACCGTACCAACTATCGCCGGAAAAATTCAGCTCACCTGTGCCGTAGTACAGCACTGCCGGATTGTTGGGGTCGAGCGCCAAACCGCCCGAGGCAAGCGATGTAAGAAAATCTGTCAGCGGAACCCAGTTCGCGCCGCCATCCGTTGTTTTCCAGATTCCACCACCGGCTGCAGCGCAGTAGAACTTGTCGGGATCTGTCGGGTGAAACACCATGAAGTTTGTTCTTCCCGCGATGTAGTTGTTGTTCGTTCTCGCGTAGAACATCCCCACGGGATTGCGTGTTTCCCATGTTACCACCGCTGTCGGGTTGGCAAGAAAATCCTCATCACGCGGCATCGCGAGGTGCTGCCGCACGGCATTTGCGTACGCATCGAACGGTATTATTCTGCCCGGCCCGCCGGCACGATGCTCAATATAGTATTGCTCACGGGCAAGAATTTCTTCTCCTGTCTCATCCTCGCCTTCTTCACGATGATGCGGATTCCCCCACTGGGCATTTGTTGACTGTACAGAAAGAAGCAGAGAAAAGAAAGAAATGAACAACATGGAATTCGGCTTCAACATTGTCACTCCGTTGCTGATAGTGTTGGTTGGATTTGTTGTCTTTAAGAAGGTACTTCTTTTTCTTTTGCATCAAAACTGCCTGTTCTTGCGTTATCCATATTTAGTTGACATTCAAGACAATTTGAGTACGTCAAAAGACGTAAATCGTGCGATAATGTCGTCAGTTCTCAACTTTATGCTCAATGGTTGTTTCGGGTTCAGTGTCCGAGAAGTATTCCGCAATTTTTCCGGCGACCTTCTCACCGACAACTTCTGCAATCTGTTCAGGTGTTGCAAACTTCACCCCTTGAACCGAGCCAAAAATCTCCAATAACTCCTTCGCCCGCTTTTTGCCGATTCCCTCTATCAAGTCCAACTCGGTTTGCAATGTCCGCTTTGTTCGCCTTGAGCGGTGGAACGTGATGGCAAATCTGTGCGCTTCATCGCGGATTTGCTGCAACAACCGTAATCCCGTTGACGACTTCGGAAGCAATTCAGGCTCGCTCTTTCCGGGAATGAAAACCTCCTCGAGCCGCTTCGCAAGCCCGATGATCGGTTGTTGCTTCAGACCGATGTTCGTCAGCACTTCAACGGCGCTTGAGAGTTGTCCCTTTCCGCCATCAACCATGATGAGGTCGGGCAATTCAAGTCCTTCGTTCAACACGCGGGTATATCTCCGTTCAACAATTTCACGCATGCTGGCAAAGTCATCCGGCCCGACAACGGATTTGATTTTGAATTTTCGATACTCGCTTTTCCTGGGCTTGCCGTCAACAAACACAACCAGCGATGCAACCGGATCGCTTCCCTGAATGTTCGAATTGTCGAAACACTCGATGCGGCGTGGAAGTTTTTCGAGGCGCAAATCCCGCTGCAACGCTTTCACGGCATGCGGAACATAATCGGCACGCTTCATTTTCTGAATCTTCAATTCATCCAGCAGAAACTTTGCGTTGCTTTGCGAGAGCCGGACAAGCTTAGCTTCCTCGCCTTCCGTCGGATGAATGAGTGATACTGCCTCACGCCGTTTTTCAGAAAGCCATCGCTGCACAGCATTGTTGTCTTCAATTTCAGACGGAAGAAAGATCTCTTTGGGAACGTAGTCTGCTTCAAGGTAGTATTGCTGAAGCAACGTTTCCAGAATCTCAGCTTCCGGTTTCTCCTCCACATTCCCCATATAATAATGTTGCCTGCCTATCAGCTTTCCGTCACGAATCTTGAAAATTACGCCGCACGCATCGTCCCCTTCCGAGGCAAATGCAAAAATATCCCTGTCAATCTGATCGAGATCGACAGCTTTCTGCTTCCCGGAGTAAGCCTCAAGCCCCTTGATGCGATCACGCAACACTGCCGCCTCCTCAAACTTCATCTCCCCGGCAAGCCGATCCATTTCTTCACGCAACAACTGGATCAACGTCTCCGTCTTCCCCTGCAACACGGACGCAACTTGATCGATCATCGCATTATATTTCACCTGAGATACGAGTCCTTCACATGGCCCTTCGCACTTTTTGATATGATAATCGAGGCAGATTTTGATTTTCCTTTTTTTGATGACTTCATCATCGATGAAGTAGTTGCAACTGCGAATCATGAAGATATCGCGTACCGCCTTGAGCGCCGAACGGACGTTCTTTACGTCCGTGTACGGGCCGAAGTAACGCGAGCCATCGCGGCGTATCTGTCGGGTGACGAAGACTCGCGGATACGGTTCGTTGGTGATGACAATATAGGGATAGCTTTTGTCGTCTTTCAGATTGACGTTGTACCGGGGCTTGAGTTTCTTGATGATATTTGCTTCAAGAATCAGTGCCTCGACTTCTGAATCCGTCACGATGATTTCGAGGTCGGTTGCCTTCGCCAGCATCCGTTCGATCCGGGCTTCAACGTTACGCGACTTCTGAAAGTATTGCCGGACGCGGTTGCGCAGGTTTTTGGCTTTGCCAACGTACAGGACTTTTCCATCGGCATCTTTGTGCTGGTAAACACCGGGACCGGTAGGAAGATTCTCCAGCTTCTCTCGTACAGTGGCCGCTTCGGCAGTGATTCTTACATTGAGGGATTGGTGAGGCATAATTCCCAAAAAAGGAAAAGCCAATCCCGCTGGATTGGCATCGTTCGCAAGACAATTTGCTTCATTGCGGGAAAATCGAATCGACTTTGAGATGAATGTCGGGAAACAAGGGAGTATTCAGCTCATCATCCCGGCTGAAAGATTTGAACAAGAGAAATCCTTTGTCTGACCTCGCGTATACTTCAATTCGATGGTCGTTCGGCGAAACGAGCCAGTACTCCTTCACTCCAAACCGGGCATATTCCTTGAACTTGATTTTTCGATCCCTCTCTTCCGTGGAAGGGGAAAGAATCTCCACCACCATTGCGGGCACCTGATTCAGTTCTGAATCACTTTCCAACGGCAATTGATCATTGGTTAGGTACGAAAGATCAGGCTGAACAACGTTGTGCTGTGAAAGTACAACATCCACGGGATGTATCAGCATAAGCCCGCGATTGTTTCGCTCAACGTAGGCGTCAAGCGCTTTGCCTAAATTCTTGGCGATGAGTTGATGAGAAATCTTTGGCATCGCAGCAGCCATAACAGGTTCTCCGTCGAACAATTCGACTCTCTTGTTAGATTCCCCCAATGCAAGTAGATCTTCGTATGTTACCTTAAGTTCATCGGCAATCTTGTTCATACGCGCCTCAATCTTTCTGAGAAAATGATAAACAAACATGCGGCAACTTGCAACACAACCACAACCCGGCTCAACGCACGAGCAACATCTTTTTGGTTTCAGAAAAACTCCCGGATGTCATTCTGTAGTAGTACACGCCGCTCGCCAGATCAGACGCATCGAACTGAAGCGTGTATGCACCCGGATTCTTCACCTCATGCACAAGCATGGCTACTTCCCTGCCCAACACATCATATACTTTCAAAGAAACCAATGACACATGACCAATAACGAATGACAAGGTTGTGCCCGGATTGAACGGATTGGGATAGTTCTGAAACAACCGAAACTCGCCGGGCTTTCCTTTCTCCTCACCGACATTCGTCGGCGCGACAATTTGCTTCAGAATCCATCCGTCGGGATCGAGGACAACGCTGTCCGGCTGAACAGAAAGAGGAAGTAAGAATGTCTGCACGCGAAGACTATCCTGCACAATGTAGTCCGTGCGGTTCATTCCATGATACGCCCGGACACGTATCGGCATCTTGTATGTCGGCCACAACACATCCTGTTGCTGTTGAATGGTCAGAGAGATTGTGTCCGCCGCCCCTGTGAAGCGCGAGGCGTATTTCGGCCAGCCTTTGCCGAAGATCCATTGATTGAAGAACCAACTCATATCACTCCCAACAACTGAGTCGGCAACTGCTTTCAACTCCGAGGTAACGGCGCTTTTCCCTTGATACTTGTCTCGATATGCGCGCAGCATTCTGAAGAATGCCGAATCCCCGACAACTCCGCGAAGCGTATGCAACACCCAACCTCCTTTGGTATATACGACCTGATCGAACAGATTGAAACCTTGTCCAACCGGGTCGTAAATCGCCCCCTGCCACGAACCGAATTGGAACCCGCTGAGCGTGTCTCGCATATAGGCTTTCAGCGAATCGAAACCGTAGAGATGTTCACGCCACAACGCCTCGCTGTAGGTGGCAAAGCTTTCGTTCAGCCAAATGTCCGCCCACGTTCCACATGTCACATCGTTGCCCCACCACTGATGCGCAAGTTCGTGCGAGACGACGCGATGACTCGTAGCATAGTAGCGGTTCATTGTTGTGATCGTTTGATGTTCCATCCCTAAGTAACCGAACGGAACAATACACGTCATGCCGTATTTATCAAACGGATACTCACCGAACAATCCGGAATATGCTGACACCATCTGCCCGACAGTCGGAAGAAAGCTCGCAGTCCATGCCGAATCAACAAACGGCGGCGCATTCCACGTGTAGTACTGAAGAGGAATTGTGTCTCCCGTCGACTTAACATACGGAATCGTCGAGACGCTGAAGCGTGAAACCGTCATGCACATCAGATACGTCGTGATCGGCTGATCTTGCCGCCAGCGCCAAGTTATTGTGCCGTTGCCGTTATTCGCTGTGCCGATGAGCTTGCCGTTGGAGGCGGCAGCATAGCCGGTTGGAATGGTGATATTCAATTCCGCGGTAGCCTTCTCCCACGGCTCATCATAGCACGGAAACCAGAATCGTGCATCGGAGGGTTCGGAGAATGTGTATCCGAGATTCGACGGCAATCCGATGGTGTCACGGAAGAAGTAGAACCCCCGGCGCGAGCTTGGCCGAGGATAGCCGGGGATACGATGATAGTCAATGTCAATCTGAAGTGTTTCACCCGCAGTTCTCGTTCCGTTGAAGTGAATGGTAAATGACTCGGTTGCAGAATCTCTTGATGTTGATTTGAGAACCCCGTCAACACGAACTGTATCAAGTGATAACCCGACGGAATGCAAGACGAGAGAGTCTGCATTCTCTTTCAATCTCATCAACATTCTCACACTGCCCTCCAACGCATCGACAGTCATGGGAAGGTTGATATCGAGCCTATAGTGAAGCATATCGAACGGCTGCGGACCTTCGTACGCGTCAATCCCGCGTGCGGATGATAAGGTAAAGCGCTGCTCAGGAGCAATGAATCGGCCTTCTTTCTCAAATGCAAATTGCCCCAGCTGGGCAAATGCTGACATAGAATAGCAAACCGCCAAGACACAAAGGCACCAAGAAATGTATTTGCAGAAAACCCTTCGCAACTTCGTGTCTTCGCGGTTTTCTTGTGTGAAGCTATCCCACCGATTCACTCATCCTCCGATAAAAAGCCTTGCCATTTGCGATCAACAATCCGACAAGAACGCATGCCGCGCCGATAAACACGTTCGTCTCCAACTTCTCTCCCAACACTACTGCTCCAAGAATTACTGCCACAATAGGCGTAATGAAACTGATCAACGACAAATACACAGCCTCGACCCGCTTCAGCAGCCAAAAATACGCTACAAAAACCAGCACAGAACCAATAGTTGAAAGATAGATGATTGAACCGATTGCCGCTGTGTCCCACACAATACTTACATGCGATTCAACGGCAAAACTCAGCCCGATCAGCGCCGCGCCGCTCCAGAACATCCCGACAAGATTCACGGCAAACGGACTTAACGGCTGGCCAAACTTCTTCACCAGCACGAGACAATATGCCTGCATAAGTGAATTTGCCAGAATCAGTCCCATCGCTATTACGGACCGGGGCTCGGACACATGAATGTCGCCGGCAAAGATCACGACAATGCCGATGAAGCCGAGAACGATTCCCGTTACCTTGAATAAATTGAGACTCTCGCTTTTCAACATGATCTGGGAAAAGATGGCAACAAAGAACGGATACGCCGCAAACAGGATGCTCGCAAGTCCTGTTGCGATATGCTGTTGAGCCCAGTACACAAATGCAAACGGAAGAGTGTAGGCAAAAAGAATAAGAACCAAGTAGACTTTCTTTGCATCGGCCGTCATCGGTACTTCGATGCGTCTTGTTCTCACAATCACGAACAGGAGCACCGAGGCAATCGAGAAACGGAGTCCGGCGCCAAGAAACGGCGGAATGCTGGTAAGCCCGATCTTGATGGCAAGCCACGTCGATCCCCATACAAGACAAGCGGTGACGAAAGCCAGATAGATTTTTATGCGTTCGGAGTTCAGCGAATGATACGTGATTCGTGAATAGAGTTTGGGAATAAGTTACGAAGAATGTGCGAGCGAGGAAAGCTATTTGTTGATTGGGTCTGAGATTAAGGATATATTTTGCAACGCATTTTATCAGCATTGTATGGAGAATCAGATGAGTTCTCTCTTTGAAGCAGCGACAAAACGTTCTCTCAACTATCTTCAATCTATTCAAACCCGCAACGTCGGGCCTACGGCAGAGGCTGTTGCAAATCTGAGACTGTTCGATGAACCGCTGCCGGAGAATCCGACCGAGCCGGAAAAGGTTCTGCAACAACTCGACGAAATCGGTTCGCCTGCCACAATGGGCATTGCCGGACCCCGGTTTTTTGGATTTGTCATCGGCGGGTCGTTGCCTGTTTCTCTCGCTGCCAACTGGCTTGCGGGCGCGTGGGATCAGAACACGGGGCTCTTCAATATCACTCCCGCAACGGCCTATCTCGAACAGGTTGCTCTCCGCTGGCTCGTCGATATCTTGAAATTACCACCGGAAACGGGATGCGGTTTTGTTACTGGGGCCACTGTAGCAAACTTCACGTGCCTCGCTGCGGCACGTCATTTTGTTCTCAAGCAAGCTGGATGGAATGTTGAAGCAGACGGACTTTTCGGCGCTCCGCCCATCACTGTCGCAATCGGCGCCGAGGCACATCCTACTCTTATCAAATCGTTGGGCCTGCTTGGACTCGGACGGAATAGAGTCGTGAAGATTCCCGTGGATGATCAGGGCCGAATGATTGCCGAGGCGTTGCCTGAATTTTCCGGCCCGACAATCATTTGCGCGCAAGTCGGAAACGTCAATACCGGAGCGTGTGACCCGGTGGATCTGATCTGCAAACGGGCTAAGAAGTCGGGGGCGTGGGTTCACGTCGACGGAGCGTTCGGCTTGTGGGCATCAACTGCTCCTGCACGGGCACATCTTGTTTCAGGAATAGAGAAAGCAGATTCATGGGCAACCGATGCCCACAAATGGCTGAACGTCCCATACGATTGTGGCATTGCATTCGTTCGGAACAAGGAGGCTCTCAGGGCGGCAATGGCAATCACCGCCGAGTACTTGCCAACAGAAACAGAGCATAGAAATCCCTCCGACTACACACCCGAACTGTCGCGTCGGGCACGCGGCGTTGAGGTTTGGGCAGTGCTGCGTTCGCTGGGCCGTTCCGGCGTTGCAGAAATGATCGAACGAACCTGCCGTCATGCACGGAGATTTGCCGATGGATTCTCACAAGCGGGCTTCGAAATTCTGAACGATGTCGTTCTGAATCAAGTATTAGTGTCGTTCGGCGATCCTTCGAAAACCAATCGGATTATTGAGCAGATTCAGCGTGATGGAACCTGCTGGTGTGGAGGAACCGTCTGGCAAGGCAAGACCGCCATGCGCATTAGCGTATCGTCGTGGGCAACAACCGACGAGGATGTTGAAATGAGTCTTACCGCCATGTTGAGAATTGCTACAGAGCACACGTAGGAGGAAGCAACTCCCCAAAGCCCGCATTCCTGCATGAAATTGTTGTACAATCATAAGTAACTCATCTGTTGTTTTTTTGTCGAAATTCTGCTTGCAATACTCATCCGCCTGATTTATTTTGTTGGAGGGAGCCTGCCGGGGACCGAGGGGATCGAATCTTTCATCTACGCTTTCAAAGTTCTTTCTAAATCACGCGTCGCATGCAGCCTGCGAGTCAATTTCACGACAACAGTTGCTGGAGAGCAGATGTTTCGAACTGTACGATTGTTTGTTGCAAGTGTAATCTTCTCGTTGCTGCTTGGCGAGCTGATGGTCCGTGTGTTCATTCCCGTTCGCAACGTCGGGCCAACCTTCAGTGAATACGACCCGGAGTACGGGAAGCGATTGAAGGCGAATCTGTCGTGTGTTCGCATCGCGCCGGAGTTCCGCATGCAATTCACCACAAATTCTCTCGGCTTTCGCGGACCTGAGCCGTCATCTTTTCCCGAACGCGGCATCTTGTTCTTGGGAGATTCATTCACGGAAGGCTACGGCGTCAATGACGGCGAAGAATTTCCCGACCTGGTTCGCAGCACGTTGGCCAAGCAGAATACCGCCCGACCAATTCCCGTTGTTAATGCCGGCATCGGCAACTTGGGCAACGGCAGATGGGTGAAGTTCCTGAGAAACGAGGGCAAGCGATACAACCCGCGGCTTGTCGTGCTTCAGCTTTCTGATAACGATTTCTACGACAATTTAGCCGAAGGACTGTTCCACCTTGCTGATAACGATTCGCTTGTGGAGAACTCTCCCCGTTCACCCGGCTCGCTCCGTCATGTTCAAAAAATAATTGATGCAGTCCCCGGACTCGCGTATTCGTACCTGATTTGCCTCGTCAGGGATGTTATGTCGTTCACCGCCGCAGCACCGCAAGCGATGCCAAGCGAGGAGGAAGTACAGCGCAATAACCAACTTACCTACCGCTTGATTCACGAAATTGTCGCTATCTGCGAGCGTAACGGTTGGCCGATTGTTCTCCTGAGCGCAGACCTGAATGAACACCAACTCAACGAGTTGGAAGTGGTGGTGGCCGAATACAAAACACCCATCATCCGCATTCCCTCACGGGAGACTCACCCCGAATTAAATTTTGAGATAGATGGACATTGGAATGCCAAAGGCCACGAATACGTTGCCTATCAGGTTCTGGAACACCTGAAAGGCTACGACTTTGCCTCACATGAGTAAGCAGGACATCCCTGTAACGCAAGCCATCCGCTTTCTTCGAAACAAGAACATTCCCTTCATCCCTCACTTCTACACGTACCAAGAACATGGTGGAACGACACTCTCCTCGAAATCGCTCGGCGTTCCTGAACACAATGTTATCAAGACGATTGTTCTCGAAACACATGAGAAGAATCCGCTGATTGTGCTGATGCACGGCGATTGTGAAATCTCCACGAAATCTCTCGCCCGCATTCTCGATGTCAAGAGTGTTTCTCCCTGCAATCCGCAGACCGCTCAGCGACACACAGGGTACATGGTGGGAGGAACGAGCCCGTTCGGGACTCTCAAGCCGTTGCCGGTGTATGCAGAGAAAACAATCTTCGATCTCGACAACATTTTCATCAACGGAGGAAAGCGGGGATTCCTCGTTGAAATATCTCCTACCGATCTCCTTGCCTGCCTCGAGGTTCATAGAATTTCGGTCGCGGTGAAAGAAACCTGAGACAGTTTGTTTTTTGCCTCATCTCCCTTACCTTGATACCCAAGAACGACTCTCCAAGTGAAAATGCTTGACACCTTCTGGGTAACGCTTCTTCTCTTTCTTGCCGGTGCAGCAGCCGGACTTGTTGATTCCATCGCAGGCGGCGGCGGACTGATTACGCTTCCCGTTTTGTTGGGCATCGGACTTCCTCCCCAAGTTGCGCTCGGTACGAACAAGTTCCAATCAAGCTTCGGCAGCTTCACAGCAACAGCCTATCATGTTCGCAAGAGGAACATTGATTTGCGTACGGCGCGCAGCGGCATCATCAGCACGCTTGTTGGTGCCGCGCTTGGCGCGTGGGCTGTTCAGCAAATTGATGCGGCTATCCTCGGCAAAGTCATCCCGTTTATGCTGGCGGGGATTTTGATCTATACATTCTTCACTCCGAAATTGGGAGAAATCGATCAGCGACCGAGGATGTCAAACAATCCCGCATTTATTCTCACCGGAGTCTGCTTCGGATTCTACGACGGATTCTTCGGGCCCGGCGTCGGTTCGTTTTGGGCAATCTCGTTCGTGGTCCTGCTCGGGTTCAATCTCGCAAAAGCGACGGGCTACACAAAGTTGATGAACTTCACCAGTAATATTGTCTCGCTTGTTGTGTTTGCCATCGGCGGACATGTATGGTTCACGTCCGGACTTGCAATGGCGGCAGGGCAGATTCTCGGCGCACGACTCGGTTCGGGATTAGTAATTAAACGAGGCGCATCTTTCGTACGCCCGATTTTCTTAACGGTCGTGATTGTAATGATCCTGAAACTCTTCTACGATAATTTCGTTGCCGGATAGTCCATATGAAACAGAACCTTGACTACACGCAACTTCTCTCTGTTGCGATGGATGAAGCCCGGCTCGGTTTGCAAGAGGGAGGAATCCCTATCGGCGCCGCGCTGTTCGACGGCGACGGTACTCTGCTCGGCAAGGGGCACAACCGTCGCATACAGGAAAACGACCCGTCCGTTCATGGCGAGACGGATGCGTTCCGCAAAGCAGGCAGGCAGCGAACGTATCGGGATAAGATTATGGTGACGACTCTTGCTCCGTGCTGGTATTGTTCCGGTTTAATCCGCCAATTCAACATCGGGAAAGTCATCGTCGGAGAGTCGGTGAATTTTTCGGGCGGGATTGAGTGGTTGCGCGAGAACGGCGTGGAAGTGATTGACATCAGTTCTCAAGAATGTATCGACATGCTTTCGGCATACATCAAACAACACCCGGCAATTTGGAATGAAGATATTGGAGAGGAGTGAAACCTCATCGTTGGCTTTCCTTGTGAAACTTTGAGCCTTGGTGACTTGGTGGCAAGATCTTTCTAACAGGAGGAAAAATGGAAATCAGAAAAGAGATCATCCGTAACGGCGTCAGCTTCGGCACGGCGCTTTCGATTTGCATCTCGTGGTCGTTGCACAAATCCGTGCTGTGGGCGATTGTGCACGGATTTTTCTCGTGGCTGTATGTGGTGTATTATCTGATTTTTGAGCGGTAGCGAACGGTTCACTGAGATTTGTAGCCAAGGCGACCGAGCGCGGCGGCGTTCTCACGCCACTCCTTTTGCACTTTCACATGCAGTTCGAGAAACACGGGGTGTTGCAAGAACTCTTCAATGCTCTTCCGCGCCTTCGCCCCAATCTCCTTCAGCATCGCCCCCTTCTTGCCGATGAGGATTCCTTTCTGTGAATCGCGCTCGACGTAAATTTCCGCGCTGATGAATGTCTTCCCTGCTTCCCGTTCCTTGAACTCAATAATCTCCACCGCCGTCGAGTAGGGAATCTCCTCCTTCGTACAGAGAAATATCTTCTCCCGGATAATCTCGCTCACAAAAAACCGCTCGCTATGTTCACTCACAATATCGAGAGGATAGAACGGCGGGTGTTTCGGCAGCAAATGAGCCGCTGTTGCAAGCAACTCGTTTGTTCCCTCCGCCTTCAGGGCCGAGATCGGAAAAATCTCCTTGAAAGAAAAAGCCTTTGAATAGAAATCAATCACGGGCAGAACTTCACGCTTATCCACCGCATCGACTTTGTTAATAAGAAGGAAGACCGGCTTGTTCAGTCCCTCGAGCTTTCCAAACGCTTCCGCGTGTACAAGGTCGTCGTCAATGCCGGGCTTCGTCGCATCGATCATAAAGAATAACACGTCCGCATCCTGAATGGCCGAGGTGGCGAACTCCATCATCACTTCTTGAAGGAGGTACTTCGGCTTGATGATGCCCGGCGTATCGAGAAAGATCATTTGATACGCTTCGGTTGAGAGGATGCCCAGAATCTTGTGCCGCGTCGTCTGCGCCTTCGGCGTCACAATCGAGATTCTTTGCTGCAACAACGCATTCAGTAGCGTGGACTTGCCGACG